>C688J18823_10001167_pt1 | contig 16093 bp, 17 predicted proteins | sample HopSoiMetagenom1_FD_18823 | JGI IMG/M metagenome (IMG submission 18823) | reverse complement strand
TCGGGATGGCCATTGGCTTGCAACTTCTTTTTCACATACCTTTATTATGGGGTGTATCCATAACCGTATGCGATACCTTGCTTTTGTTAGTTTTACAAAAACACGGTATTCGAAAAATGGAAGCGTTTATTATTGTGCTCATCGCTACCATAGGTATTGCATTTATTATAGAACTCATTTTTGCCAAACCAAATGGTGGAGAGTTGGTAAAAGGGTTTATTCCTTCTATCGCAAGCGAGGATGCGTTGTACATTGCCATTGGAATTATCGGTGCCACCGTTATGCCTCATAATTTGTACCTGCATTCTTCCCTGGTTCAAACACGCAGCATTGAACGTACACCAACAGGTATTAAAGAAGCCATACGTTTTAATTTTATCGATACAACCATTGCACTCAACTTGGCACTATTTGTAAATGCAGCCATATTGATTCTTGCCGCAGCTGCTTTTTATGCAACCGGTAGAACAAATGTTTCTGAAATTCAAGATGCACATCAATTATTAAATGATGTATTGGGCAGCAGCTTAGCTCCTGCTCTATTTGCGATCGCATTGATTGCAGCCGGACAAAGCTCCACGCTTACAGGTACATTATCCGGACAAATTGTAATGGAAGGTTATTTAAACCTTCGCATTCAACCTTGGTTAAGGAGACTTATCACACGCTTAATCGCCATTGTCCCTGCGTTTATTGTTATTTCTATTTATGGTGAAAAAGCAACAGGCGATTTGTTAATTCTAAGTCAGGTGATATTAAGCATGCAACTCGGTTTTGCCATTATTCCACTCATACACTTAACGAGTGACAAAAGGACGATGGGTGAATTTGCAAACAAACTTTGGGTAAATATATTGGCATGGATCATTGCTGCAATTATTGTTGGTCTTAATTCCAAATTGGTTTATGAAACAATTTCGGGTTGGTTAGAAACCGCTAAAAACCCTATCCTACTCTATTTAACAGTGGTTCCAATGGTTATTGCTGTAGCCTTATTGTTGCTGTATATTATTTTCAAACCTTTTCTAAAGAAGATTTCTGAAGGTGCTCATTTACTCACGCCAGATACTCCTTCAGATCTTTTAATTACGAGCACAAAAGCGTACAACCGTATTGCAGTAACCGTCGATTTTAGTCCAAGTGATAGCAAAGCTATCAGCAGTGCTATTTCTCAGGGAGGCAAAGATGCTACTTATATTCTTATTCATATTGTTGAAACAGCAGGTGCTCGTATGTTTGATCAGGAGATAGATGACTTGGAAACCATTTCGGATAAATTGAATTTGGAGAAATATCAAACTGATTTACAATCGAAAGGGTATTCCATTGAAGTTTCCTTAGGTTTTGGAAATCCAAAGAAAAGCATCCCTGAAATTGTAAACAATTCAAATTGTGATTTGCTGGTAATGGGTGCACATGGACACAGAGCATTTAAAGATATTATTTTAGGAACTACCTTGGACGCTGTTCGACACAAGGTTAGAGTTCCGGTGTTTATTGTAAAGCCCAACTAAAAACTCCTTTAACTTTTAGTATATTTGTGCCCTTATGTCAACAGAGAATACAATAAACATAAAGAACAGAAGAGCTTCTTTTGAATACGCTTTTATTGATAAGTATGTTGCAGGTATACAATTAACCGGCACAGAAATAAAATCAATAAGAGAAGGGAAATCTAATATTAATGATGGGTTTTGTGTGTTTCAAAAAAATGAGTTATACATTCGTAATATGCATATTGCACATTACTTTGAAGGGACGTATAATAATGTGGAAGAAAAACGTGATCGCAAATTACTACTCAATAAAAAAGAATTGACGAAGCTTTCAGGCAAATTGAAAGATCAAGGCTTAACTATTATTCCATTGCGTTTATTCATTAATGAAAAAGGATTGGCCAAACTGGAAATTGCACTCGCCAAGGGTAAAAAGCTATATGATAAACGGGAGGATATTAAAAAACGCGATACGGAACGGGAGAATAGTAGAAAGTTGAAATAAACAGTAGATAGGAGATTTGGATGAAGATTTGAGATGAAGGATACGAAATGCGAAACGGCAAAGGTCTTAAAGACTTTTACCGTTTTTTGTTTTAATCTCTACACTATCTGGAGGCTAACTAACCTGCTTAGCCCCGATTGAAGTGAAAAGCTTTGACGCAGCATAGCGGAGGCAAACTTGAAACGAAAAGCGGGAATGAAGGTAAATAAAAGTGTTACGTTTTCGCTTCAAAAATCACAAATTCTCCTTCGCCAATGCTACGGCGGACAAGGACAGGATGAAGGTCAATCATAATAATTCGCTTCTAATCTAGTTAACTGTAACTAAACCGTTCTTAACTAAAAAACCCAACAGGTTTTAAAAACCTGTCGGGTTGCTCTGTAATTTTTCTCTTTATGTAGATCGAATCAAAATTTAATTTCTCATCTTACTTCTACTTCCTCTGTTCATTTATACATTCCTACCATTTCGGTAAGTGCATTTTGAGTAGCCTTGTTTACTTTAACCAATGGTAAGCGAACATTAGAACCGCAAATATTCATCATCTCCAGAACAGCTTTAATTCCTGCCGGATTTCCATCAGCAAATAATTGCTCGGTGATGTCTGTTAATTTATAATGTAATTTTTGTGCTTCTACAACATTGCCCTTTAAAATTTGGCGTGTCATTTCTGAAAAATCTGTGGGAAATCCATTCGCTATAACGGATATAACACCATCCGCACCACACGCGATCATTGGAAGTGTAAGCAAATCATCACCAGAAATAACCAAGAAATCTTTTGGTTTATTTTTAATGATTTTCATGCATTGCTCTAAATTTCCAGATGCTTCTTTTATAGCAATAATATTTTTAAACTCTTCCGCTAATTTCAATGTTGTTTCTGCAGCTATGTTTGAACTCGTACGTCCAGGGACATTATACAAAATTACAGGAACAGGACTTGCTTCTGCAATAGCTTTGTAGTGCTGATAAATACCACGTTGATTCGGTTTATTATAATAAGGTGACACCGATAAAATAGCATCAATATGATCAAAGTCTGCCGTTTTTTGCAAGGTGTTTAAAATCTCTTGTGTATTGTTTCCACCTAATCCCAAAACAACAGGAACGCGTTTATCAACACTTTCGATTACGCTATCAATAACAAGACGTTTCTCATCTGCTGATAAAGTGGATGCTTCACCAGTGGTTCCAAGAACAACAACATACTCAACACCACCCTTTATAATAAAGTCAACAAGCTTTCCCAATGCTTTAATATCGGGGTTATTATCTTTATTAAATGGAGTTACAATAGCTACTCCGGTGCCTTTAAATTTGCTGTTTCTACTCATGATTAAAATTCCCTTTTAAAAATTTGCGTAAAGATAAGGGATTTTGAACGATCTAGTAAAAACATTTGATTTTTTTCCAACAAATGTTAAGCGGGTTTGGCTGCCAGTAACCGAAGACGGATTTCCAAGAAGACGGCTATTTTAAAAATATCTCTGAAAACAATCCTAGTAATTCGTAAATTCGGCGGAACAAATACGTGTTTATGAGCGATCAATTTATTAAAATTACTTTAAATAGCGGGAAAGATCATAGTTTAAGACGGTTCCACCCTTGGGTGTTTTCGGGAGCCATCAAAAAAATTAGTGGGGAAGTAAAGGAAGGTGATGTTGTTGAAGTATACTCTTCGCAGCAGGAGTTGCTTGGAATGGGCCATTTTCAGATTGGTTCCATTGCCGTTCGTATGTTTTCATATACAGCAGTTGAACCGAATTTCCAATTCTGGAAAAGTAAAATTGAAACTGCATACCGGTTTCGTCAACAATTAAATTTGACAAATAACCCGGCTACAAATTGTTATCGTCTTTGTTTTGGTGAAGGAGATGGTTTGCCTGGTTTTATTATCGACTTTTATAATGGAACAGCCGTATTGCAAAGCCATTCCATAGGTATGTTTTTGATACGTAATGAATTCGTAAAGGCCCTGCAAGAAGTAATGGGAAGCTCATTAAAAGCTGTTTACAATAAGAGCGAGGACACCATGCCTAAAAATGCTCCCATTAAAGCTCCTAATGAATATTTATGGAGAAGTGCGGATCATCCGGATGAAACAGTAGTTCTGGAAAATGGAAACAAATTTTATATTAACTGGGAAACAGGACAAAAGACCGGTTTTTTCTTGGATCAACGAGAGAACAGAGAATTATTAGGACATTATTCAACTGATAAAATAGTGCTAAATACATTTTGTTATTCCGGAGGGTTTTCTGTTTATGCAGGTAAACAAGGTGCAAAACAAGTGCATTCAACGGATGTTTCTAAAAAAGCCATTGAACTGACGGATCGAAATATGGAGCTGAACCAATTAAAAAATCATGAATCATTTGCTGTTGACACCTTCGAATTTTTAAAGCACAAAGAGAACATCTATGATATTATTGTATTGGACCCTCCAGCTTTTGCCAAGCACCAAAATGTAAAACATAATGCCATAATGGGTTACAAACGCTTGAATTATGAAGCGATGAAACAAATAAAACCGGGCGGTTTGCTTTTTACATTCTCTTGCTCCCAGGTAGTTGATAAAAATACATTTAACAGTACAGTAATGGCAGCGGCTATTGAAGCAGGAAGAACGGTCCGTGTATTACATCACCTTTCTCAACCTCCTGATCATTGTGTTAATATTTTTCATCCGGAAGGAGAATACTTAAAAGGCTTAGTGGTTCATGTAGAATAAAACCAATTTAATAGATTTGTAAGATTGTTAACATATATTCACCAACTAATTTTAACGCATGAAGAAACATATTTTTTTTACCGCTTTTTTAATTTGTCTTTCAATTAGGTCATTTGGACAAATGAATTACGAAATTAACTTTGACACACCCTTTAATTTAAATCACCTTTTTATTAATCCTGCAGGATCTCAGCCTAATAAATGGCAAATTGGAACGCCTAAAAAAAAGATTTTCAAAAGTGCTTATTCCTCACCTAAAGTAATTGTAACAGATACTCTTAATTCTTATCCTATCAAGGACACGGCGGTATTTATTGTTAAAAACACGGCAAATGCGGGCTTTACCACCCCACATACAGTAATTTTATCAGGTAGGTATTATGTTAATTCAGATTCCTTATCGGATATAGGGTCGATTGAATTTTCTCCTAATAATGGTAAAATGTGGATTGATTTAATTAATCCAGGTAGTAGTTATTCAAGTTATATTCATTGGTCGTCTGGAATTGTACCTGTGTTAACGGGTAATTCAAATGAATGGAAACATTTTTCTGTTCAATTAGCACAATTGGGTCCTATTTTAAACATCAAGTATGGTGATACAGTACTTTATAAATTTACATTTAGAAGTGATGCGATTCAAACAAACAAAGACGGACTGATGTACGATAATTTAAACTTCGAAGATTATTTAGAAAGTGTTCCAGAGATTCAAAACGATAATTTAATCTCAATTTATCCAAATCCTTCTTCAGAGCAACTCATTATTTCTGAAATTGAAAAAGGGGATTGTCCAACTGTTCAAATTTTAAACAGCATAGGACAAGTTGTGTATGCTGAAAATTGCTTTCAAGCTGGAACTATCAATATTAGTGAACTGAATAATGGAATGTATTATTTGAAATATATCAGTTCAGAAAATTTTGCGATTAAAAATTTTTTAGTAAATCATCGATAGCGGGCCCTCTTTTTCTCAAGTTTAGTTATAATCCCGCTATACGAGTAATTTAAAATTTAGCATATGAAAATTGTATTTATGGGAACCCCTGATTTTGCAGTGGAATCTCTTGATATATTAGTAAAGAATAAGTATACAATTGTGGGTGTTATAACCGCTCCCGACAAACCTGCGGGTCGTGGACAACAACTTCAACAATCGGCAGTAAAACAATATGCCTTGGCAAACGGATTAAAAACCCTACAACCTGAAAAATTAAAAGACCCGGATTTTTTAAAAGAGCTCGCCTCCTTAAATGCCGATTTACAGATTGTAGTCGCTTTTAGAATGTTACCGGAAGTAGTTTGGAACATGCCACGATTAGGAACATTCAACCTGCATGGTTCTCTACTGCCTCAATACAGAGGAGCTGCTCCTATTAACAGAGCAGTGATGAACGGAGAAAAAGAAACTGGTGTGTCTACCTTTTTTCTACAACAAGAAATTGATACAGGCAAAATCATTTTTAGAGAATCTACACCTATAGGAGAAAATGAAACCGCTGGTGAAGTTCATGACCGGCTTATGAAGATTGGTTCTAAACTAGTTTTAAAAACGGTTCAGGCAATCGAGCAAAACAATTATCCTCAGCTGGATCAAGCTGAATTAATTGATAATTCAACGGCAATTAAAAACGCTCCTAAAATTTTCAAAGACGATTGCAAAGTGAATTGGAACCAACAAGTGGATGAGATACACAATCATATTCGTGGATTAAGCCCATATCCTACCGCTTTTACGACATTAATTGCACCCGGTGGACAGCAACACATTGCAAAACTCTTTCTCACAGAAAAGGAACGTGGAGCTGTTAAAGAACCATTGTATCATATTGTATCCGATTCCAAGACGTATTTAAAGATTCCGGTAAAAGACGGATATATTCTAATTAAGGAGCTTCAACTTGCTGGTAAGAAGAGAATGGGAATACAAGAGTTCTTAAGAGGTTTTCCAGTTGGTAAAGATTGGAGGGTAGATTGAATACCTTCAAATGAGTATTTGAAACCTACTGTAATTAGGGTATTTAGGGCCTACAGCCTGCATTATAACAATAAGCAGGCATTCCGTTTATAGCCACTCTACAACCAGCTGATAGGTACCTTTACAGCCATAGTTATTAACAAATAAACGATTTATCAACAATTTTGCATTTTTTTCGCTCGGAATGTTGCACAAACAGGGAATCGTACTAAATTTGTTCCTGTTCAATAATAATTAATGTTTAACCTTAAAACTAAAATCAAATGAACAAAGCAGAATTAGTAGATGCTATCGCAGCAGAAACAAAATTGACAAAAGCAGATGCTCAAAGAGCATTAGATGCATTTGTAACAGCTACAACAAAAGCACTTAAAAAAGGTGACAGAGTTGCATTAGTAGGATTCGGTTCTTTTTCAATTTCTAAAAGAGCTGCTAGAACTGGACGCAACCCTCAAACTGGTAAAGCAATTAAAATTGCTGCTAAAAAAGTTGCTAAATTTAAAGCTGGTGCTGAGTTAGCAAAAACTGTTAACAAATAGTCGCTGCTTTCACAAAATAAAAAAGTCCTGCAAAACTGCAGGACTTTTTTATTTTATGTAGTTTTGCGAAAAATTAAAACAATGAGCAAACAAGATAAAATAAATGGTTTTGATCCAAATGGATTGGGTGATGCCAATAATAATATTTACGGTTTACCTTTTACAACAGAAGAAGCAGAAGTTGTTATTATCCCTGTTCCATGGGAAGTAACTGTATCCTATACGGCTGGTACCGCATTAGGGCCACAAGCTATTTTTGATGCATCATTCCAGGTTGACCTGTTTGATCCAAAAATAAAAGATGCCTGGAAAATTGGAGTCGCCATGGAACATGTATCCGATGATATAGCTAGTAGAAGTGAAAGCTTAAGAAGAAAGTCGGAGCATTACATTGGAATGTTGCAAGAAGGTGAGTCACCTGAATCCAATCCAAAGATGGAAGACATACGTGTTGCTATTAACGAAGAATGTAAAAAAATGAATCAATGGGTAAAAACAAAAGCTTTATCCTATTTAGATAAAAATAAAATTGTTGCATTGCTCGGCGGTGATCACAGCACTCCATTAGGGCTTATGCAAGCATTGGCTGAAAAACACGAATCGTTTGGTATTTTGCAAATTGATGCACATGCTGATTTAAGAGATGCATACGAAGGTTTTGAATTTTCACATGCATCCATTATGTTCAATGCACTTAAAATCCCTCAGGTCTCCAAATTAGTCCAGGTAGGTATACGTGATTATTGCGAAGCAGAATATGAGTTGATTCAACAATCCAACGGAAGAATTCACACTTTTTTTGATAGAGATATAAAACACAACCAATATGAAGGCGAGTCTTGGGGAAGTATCTGTAACACCATTATTGCACAGCTTCCTGAAAATATCTATTTAAGTTTTGATATTGATGGGCTTGATCCGAAGTTGTGCCCCAATACAGGAACACCTGTAGCTGGAGGTTTTGAATTTGAACAAATATTGTTATTAATAGAAAAGATTGTAGCTGCTGGAAAATGTATCATCGCATTTGACATAAATGAAGTGGCGCCAGGTGGAAATGAATGGGATGCGAATGTGGGTGCCCGCTTGTTATATCGTATCGCAAACCAAACAGCCAAATCAAACGGAAAGGTTAATTAAGAAGAATTAATGAATAAAGAGCTGATTACTTATTTATCTCAATTTATTTCTGAAAACCGGCGAAGTAAATTTGATAAGGTGCTGGAGTATCGCACCCGTCATATCACCATTGTATTGGAAGATATTTACCAACCTCATAATGCCAGTGCTGTATTGCGTTCATGTGATATTTTTGGAATACAAAACATCCACATCATTGAAAATAAGAATGCTTATACTGTAAATAAAGATATCGCTATGGGTTCTCCGAAATGGTTGAATTTGCACAAGTATCGAAAAGAAGAAAATAATTCGTTAGCCTGTATCAAAAAATTAAAGGAACAAGGATATCGTATCGTTGCCACTACACCGCATGAAAATGATTGTTTGTTGGAAGATTTAAAAATTGATAAGCCATTGGCTTTATTCTTTGGAACGGAACTAACAGGTATTTCTGACACGGTTCGCGAGCATGCGGATGAATTTGTTAGAATACCGATGTATGGATTTACGGAAAGCTTTAATATATCTGTTTCAGCAGCATTGTGTTTGCACACACTTACTGCAAAGCTGCATCAAACAGATTTGGATTGGCATTTAAAAGAAGAAGAGAAGGATGAACTTTTATTAAGATGGCTTCGCAACAGTATTCCACGAGTAGAGTTGATTGAGAAAGATTACATGCAGAAGAGACTATCATAACAAAACCCGACAGGTTTTTCAAACCTGTTGGGTTTGGAAGAAATTCGAGTAACCGTATGAACAACTCTGTTAATTGTAACTTACAATAACTATTGATCAAACCCAACAGGTTTGAAAAACCTGTCGGGTTAAGCTAAGTACATCAAACTGAACTACCTCATTTAAAATATTACATACTACATTTTTACATATTAAATATTTTTGTGTACGTTTGTACAAACACACATAAATAAAAAACCTAATTATTATGGGAAAAGGAGATAAAAAAAGCCGTAAAGGTAAAATTACAATGGGCTCTTACGGTGTTAAAAGACCGAAAAAAACAGCAAAGAAAGCAGCAAAGAAAACTGCTCCTAAAAAGGCAGCAGCAAAAAAAGCAGCGGCTCCGAAAAAAGCAGCAAAAAAAGCTGAATAAGATTTACAACATAAAAAAATCCCTCTCGATCATTTCAAGAGGGATTTTTTTTATATTGTAACGAACACCTTCCAAAGGTAAACTACTAAGGTGATAACCGTTCTATCATCCAATTATTTTGTTTTTGTGTATACGAAATACGATCGTGTAAACGACTTGCTCTCCCCTGCCAAAACTCCAGGTTTACCGGCTTTAATACATAACCTCCCCAAAAAGAAGGCCGAGGAACATCTTCTGTATATTTTTTTGAATTTTCTATATATGCTTGATCGAGCACATCACGATTTTCAATAGGTTTACTTTGCTCAGATGTCCATGCTCCAAGTTTACTTTCACGGGGACGTGAATCGAAATATTTTGTGGATTCATCTGGCGTTTGTTTACTGAGAACCCCTTCTATCCTTACCTGGCGTTCTAACTCCGGCCAAAAAAATAGCAAGGCTGCATTTGGATTCACGGCTATTTCAATACCTTTTCTACTATTGTAATTCGTATAAAACACAAAACCCTGCTCATCAAAATTACGCAACAACAGAATCCGTGATGAGGGCTTTCCATCAGCAGAAACTGTGGATAGTCCCATTGCATTGGGTTCATTCACTTTTGCATCCACAGCTTCCTTAAACCATTTTTCAAATTGTAAAACAGGGTTTGGATTTACATCTTTTTTATCCAACGTTTGCTTGGTAAAATCGTGACGCAATGAATTAATATATGATTTTAAATCCTCCATAGTTAGTTGACCACTTCTGCTTTGATGACTTCATTTAATCGATCAATCAATTTTTTTGAAGTGTTATTAAAATATCGTTTTTGTTTATAAGCTACGATCCAACGTATACCATAGATGGCATTGGTTAAAAATAATTCATCAGCTCCCAACAATACATTTTGCATGATGGATATTTCATATACAGCAATACGGTTGGCTTGTGCGATTTCAATTATCTTTCTACGCATCACGCCATCTACACAACCATCTCCAACAGGTGGTGTATACAATACACCATTTTTAACAGCAAAAATATTGGAGCTGATTGCTTCAATGATACAATGTTTATCGTTCAACAACAAACATTCATCCAGACCCAATTGTTTTCTATTGATGGAAGCAAGTACATACAATATGCTATTTGCTGATTTAATATTAGACAATACATTTAGTTGTTTTTTAAATTCAGAAAACAAATCAATCGTATAGCCTTTTGCATTCAATAAATAGGTCTCCTCTTCCATTGCATCCACCTCTATAAAATAAGAGACCTCATTATTCTCGGGTGTATACAATCCTCCATCATTTCTATAAACGGTAAGTCGAACACGCCCTCCAGGGCCTACGTTATTTTTTTTGGCAAGCTCCAGAATAGCGGCTTCTAAGAATGATTCATGCAGCAATGGATGCGGTTGCATTTTAAGCACTTGCATACCTGTCGACAAGCGTTTTAAATGTTCCTTTAAAAACTGAGGGCGGTAATTAGCAATACGAATGGATTCAAATAACCCATCTCCGTATCGAAAGGAGCGGTTATTGATCATTATCGCTGCAGAAGCTTCCGAAATGACTCCATTATTATTAATAAATTGTCCCATTTTATAGTTATTAAATGCAAAAAATTATTTTGTTAATCGCAAATGATGCAAATAGGTTTCTACTATCTATTTAATTCTATGAACAACTGTTTTTAATGAGGCATTAGAAGGAATTAAAATACCCTCCACCCCTCCTTTTTGAGCTGCTTCTATATCTCTGTCTTTATCTCCAATAAAATAAGATTGTTTGCAATCAATCTCAAATCTGGCCAAAGCCTTTTCTACAAATAAAGAATCCGGTTTTCGACAAATGCAATTGCATACATCCGGATGATGAACACAATAATAAATTTCTGAGATAGTAATGTGATGCTTCTTAAATTCATTCAATAAATGTGCATGAATCGTTTCTACATCTACTTGTGTATACAAGTTTTTTGCTATTCCACTTTGATTCGTAATGATAATAAATAAAAATCCTTGTTGTTGCCATTGCTTTAATACTTCCATTACATCAGGCAAAATTGCAAAATCATCTACACGATGTGTATACCCTCGCTCAAAGTTGATAACTCCATCCCTATCTAAAAATATAGCTTTATTCATCTTTAACCAAAAATTTGTGCAATAAATGCTGTTCCCAAGGCCGGTCTCAAAACAAGGGTAAACACCAGACCGAAAACAGCCCCCCAGAAATGCGCATCATGACCAATATTCGACTGTCCACGTTTTCCTAAGTAATATTCAATACCTAAAAAAATTGCCCCAAAAAGGTATGCAGGAATTGGAATTGGAATAAAAATAAGACTTAATTTTGCCGTAGGTGCCAATATAATAAATGCAAATACAACAGAAGATACTGCCCCTGAAGCTCCTAATGCATTGTAGTGAATATTGTCCTTATGCTTTTCATAAGTATATAGCGAAGACATCGCCAAGCCACCAACATATAACAAAATAAAAAACAAAATTCCTTTTTCTTGAAAATGAAAGCTATATAAGTTCTCTACGCCTGCACCAAAACTATACAACGAGATCATATTAAACCCTAAATGCATATAATCCGCGTGAATCAATCCACTTGAAAAAAAACGATACCACTCTTTGCGATGACGTATTTGATACGCATTGAACATCAACCTATTCTTTACAGAATAGTTGTCCATAGCATAAATAGAAACAACAACTGTAATAGCAATAATAATTAATGTGATCATAAATGTGAAGCTAGTAATTTAAGCACCCATGGGGAAAGGATACCTTATATAAACAAATTGAGCTTTAGAGATTATAAATAGAACATATTAAAAATACAACTAAATATGTTTAGATTCAACCTATTTAAGAATATTTAAAGCAATCGTCTGATTTTTAAACCCGCTTATTTAATATTATCAAGGTAAGTCCCCTTCATGTGTGATGCTGATTGGCTTTTAGGAATACTTAACGACTTCCAATTAGCACTTTTTAAATGTTTTGCTAAAAATACAATTTGCCCTATATGATATGAATAATGTGCTGTTTGTCGTGTTAAGGCTTGTAACACAGTGAGTTCCTCCTGGCGTATTGTTATCTTTTTCAATAAATCCGTTTCTTTCAATGAACTTAAGGTGTTAAAAAACACGTTCCATCCATTGTCCCATTTTTTCATTAATTCCTCACGAGTTTCGCTTTTATCTACAAACTCATCATCCCGGTTACGGCTAGGCTTTTCTCCATCCGAAGTTAAAAAATCGGTCCACCGTGAAATCATGTTGCCACTCATATGTTTAATAAGTACTGCTATGCTATTGGATTCCACATCCGGGACAAAATGAAAATCACTTTCATTTTGCAGTTGTGCGAATGATTTTTCAGCAAGAGATTTATAGTTTTTGAACACACCAATAGTGGTTTCTAAAAAATGTTTTTCAGCCGTCATTTATTTTTTGTTTTAGCTTTTATAATTAAACGCAATGATTGATCGAATGTAATATAGTTCCAGGCCCAATTGATAAATATGAGTACCTTGTTTTTTACGCCTACGATCGACATAAGATGAACAAGCATCCACACGACCCAGGCAAAAAAACCGTGAAATTTGATTTTCCCTAAATCGGCAACTGCTTTATTTCTACCAATGGTTGCCATTGATCCAAGATCTTTATAAGAAAACTGTTTCAAGGGCTTATGGAGGAGCATTTTTTTAAAATTTTGGCCTAGTAATTCTCCTTGTTGAATGGCCACTTGCGCCACTTGTGGATGGCCGCTCGGATAAGCCTCTTCCATCATTAAAGCGACATCACCAATTGCATAAATAGTAGGATAGTCATTAACCTTGTTGAATCGGTCCACCAAAATTCGATTGCCTTTGCTAATTACTTTTTCATCAAGCCCTTGAATTTTGTTACCAACAATTCCGGCTGCCCATACCAGTGTATTCGTTCTAATAGTAGCACCATCTTCTAGAGAAATGGTTTTTCCATCGTAATCTTTTACACGGGTATTACACTTTAGGTTTACACCCAATTTACGTAAGTACTCGTCAGCCTTTATAGAAGCTTGTTCCGAGAATGAGCCCAATACTTTTGGCGATCCTTCCAGTAAATACACTTGCATTTTTTTAAAATCAAGTTCTGGATAATCCTTTGGTAACACTTGATTTTTCATTTCTGCCAATGTACCTGAAACCTCAACACCTGTGGGTCCTCCACCAACCACTACAATATTCATCAATCCTTCTAATTCATCTTCCCGGTCAGCTAAAACCGCTTCTTCATAATTTTGAAGAATCGTATTTCTTAACGCCAATGCTTCTCCTACTGATTTCATTGGAATTGCATGTTCCATGATCTGTTTATTACCAAAAAAATTGGTATCTGCTCCTATTGCGATGACGAGATAATCATAATTGATAAAACCAATATTGCTTTCCAATCTGTTCTTTTCAGGATCAATCCGGATAATTTCTGCAACACGAATCAATACATTTGCTGACTTCTGAAATATTTTTCGAAAGGGAAAGGAAATCGAACTAGGCTCTAAACCTGCTGTTGCAACCTGATAGAATAAAGGTTGAAATTGATGGTAATTATTTTTATCAATGAGTACAACCTGGTAATTTGAATTGGAGAGTTCACGTGCCAATTTTAATCCACCAAAACCTCCACCAATGATAACAATTCTTTTTTGATTTGTTTCTGGAAGATGAGCTTTCATAATTGAAAATTTGATACACAAAACTAGTCAATAAAGAGGCGCAAATGATTCTCTAGCAAGTTTTTTTATTTTATTTTTAAAAATTCTCTTTGATCAACCTTCGATAAAAAAAGGTATGATTTTTAATTTATTAGTGCTGTTAGGCTTTCGCTCTTTCAGCTTTAGCCTATGCAGTATACCAAGAAAAGGTCTTTGAAAATTACAAATAAATACTTAACCATGATTTTTCATTCCGATAATGAGTAATTAATACCACGGAGTGCGAATGAACAATAAAACAATTATAAATAAACTATTTTAAACTAAAAAATCATGAAACATCTAGTAACAAGTTTTGCTGTTCTAATCGTAATAACATGTTCCAGCTGTCAGGTAGTTGCTGATATTTTTAAGGCTGGCGTATGGTCAGGCGTTTTATTAGTAGTTGGAATTATTGCATTGATTATTTATTTAATCAGCCGGGGTGGCAAAAAAAATTAAAAAATATGCGTGGTAAAAAAATTCTTCCCTTTTTTATTTGCCTGTTCATTCCTTTATTAGTTGGAAGTTTTTCAGGTTTTTTAACGAGATATGAAGTTAACGGAACATGGTTTCATTTATTGAAAAAACCTTTTTTTAATCCTCCTAATTGGTTATTTGCACCTGTTTGGACAAGTTTATATCTACTCATGGGAGTTAGTTTGTTTATCGTGTGGAATAATAGTTCGGGGGTACTAAGAAAAAGAGCCGTATTCGTTTTTAGTCTGCAGTTATTTTTAAATTTTTGTTGGAGTATTTTATTCTTTTATTTTCACATGCTCTCCGCATCCGTTATTGATATCATTTTACTATGGATGTGCATTTTCTGGTTGATCAGCGAATTTAAAGAAATAAAACCAATTGCGGGTTATTTACAGCTACCCTATCTTCTCTGGGTAAGTTTTGCAAGTGTATTGGATTATTCGATATGGCTTTTAAATCGTTAATGAATAATGTAATCATTTATCACTTTGGATTTTCGAGGACAGGCACAAACATTACATCGTCTGTAATTTCAGACTTGAAGGAGCTTTTATCCAAAATTGTAATTTTCTTGTTGATTGGTTTAAAACCCGTCAACGTGAAACTAACATCATAGTCTCCTGGTGCCAATACCATTACATAACGTCCCGAAATTGGATTGGGCAAATAACTTCCAACCAGCTGATTTGTTTTGGAATTTGTTACACTGATATCAACATCCAGATAATTAAATTTTAAAGTTGAATCGGTAGTATATAAATTCCCTTTTATAACAGAATATCTTGGTTCAACAGCATTAAATTTAATTCTATACACGTCTAGATCACCACGTCCGCCTGGGCGAAGAGCTGACATATATCCAAATTGTCCTGTACTGGAAATCCTGAAATTGTAATTATCCATTGGTGTGTTGATAGGATATCCCAAGTTTCTTGGATTTGAAAATTGTTGTGTTTCCGTATCAAAATTTGCTTTAAAAATATCATATCCACCCATGCTCGTGTAACCGTTTGAGCTAAAATAAAGTGTTTTTCCATCAGGTGAAATATTGGGAAAATCTTCATTGAAAGGGGTGTTAATTTCTGCTCCCAAATTTTGTGGAGGCCCCCATTTACCATTAGGCAGTTTCTGAGATTTGTAAATATCTGTTCCTCCTAATCCACCATCTCTATTGCTTGCAAAGTAAAGAATATTTCCTTCACTGTTAATGGATGCTGCAATTTCCTCCGCCTTTGTAGAATTTATGTTTTCTTCCAATTTATCGGCATGTAAAACCTTTTGATTTCTATCAGTTGTTGTGCTGTATATATCTCCAACGCCTTTATCATTTGTGTAGTAAATAAGCATGATATCACCTGCACCCGCTAATCCTATTA
>C688J18823_10001166_pt1 | contig 16104 bp, 16 predicted proteins | sample HopSoiMetagenom1_FD_18823 | JGI IMG/M metagenome (IMG submission 18823) | reverse complement strand
GCTGAGCGCCAATTGCGCAGGAGCTTATGAGGAGATCCGCTGCCTGGGATTGTCGGCATCCTCGAGCGAAAAGCTGGCGCGCATGTTGTTGAAGTGGGCAGCTCCTTCGCTGAAGAGTCGCGTCAAAGACGTGAGGATAACAGTGTCACTTACTCATGAAGAAATTGCACAAATGATCGGATCATCACGCGAAACTGTTACTCGTCTGTTCTCCGAATTTCGCCGCAAACAACTTATCTCGACTACCGGATCAACGGTGGTTCTGCGCGACATACCGGCTTTGCAGGCGATGTTAGAACAATAGTCTTATCGAGCCGTTGCTTCCACGTCACGAAGTTGAGTGACCAACGTCACAGTCTTCCGCGGCCTAGCCGTCCAGTATTGATTCATGATCAGCGGTAGTATTGCCGAAACAATTGACTGTCACTACTTCGCAAACAGGTTTCTGAGGATCATTCCCGACCTTCCTCTGCCCGTGATCGAGTCGCTTTGGTCTGCTCATGGAGCCCGTTGCTACTCCCGGGCTGAGTTTCTGCTAATCGAGGGAGAGGCGAGCGCAGGCGTCTTCGTGATACTTTCCGGCGTTATACGCCTCTCTCTTTCGAGCGACTCTCGGAAAGCACTAAACATCCACTCGCGCGAGCTGCGCTCCCCGGCACTGCTGGGAGTAAGTGACGTAATGGTCGGCTCTTCAGTATCGCTCACTGCACAGGCCCTATCTGAAGTGCAGGCAGCATTCATTCCCAAGTCCGCCTTCCTCTACGCTGTACGGCAGTTCCCGTCAGCAGGCATCGCGTTTTCTCGGCTTATCGCGGAAGAACTGATGTCGACGTACTCGCGAATCAGTGAGCTCCGTACGGCAGTTAAGGTAAGGTGACGGCAGGGTCCGCCCCTTTCTGTTTCAGCGACGCCGTACAGAACTCTTCGCGTGGGACAACCTGATCACCCGCAGTGATGAATGAGGGTTTTCTCCGACAAACTGAGTCTTACGCAAGCTCACAGTTTGAAAGTACTTGAGTCTAACGCTCCTGACGCAGCCTACATGCGCAGGTGCTCCCATGAAAATCGCGACTCTTCTGGTTATTCTCCTGACATCCGCTCTTGCCTTCACACAGGAAACATCCGAACTGGCCACTCCTCCAAACGGTGACGCTGAGCGCTCCGAGGTCTCACAATGGATCGGTCCGGTGAGGATTTCGATTGAGTACCACAGCCCACATGTTCACAATCCCGCGACCAATGATCGGACAGGACACATCTGGGGTGAGTTGGTGCACTACGGCTTCGTTGACGAAGGGTTTGGCCCAAGCCAGAGTGCACCGTGGCGTGCCGGTGCGAACGAAACAACGACCATCACACTTTCGGAGGACGTTAAGGTTGGCGGCAAGGACCTCAAGGCGGGCAAATATGCCCTTTTCGTTGACGTGGAAAAATCCGGGCCGTCGTTCTGGATATTCAACCGGCATCAGGGGTGGGGAAGCTTCCAGTACGACACTAAAGACGACGTGCTTCGCGTGCCCGCACAGTTGGAAGATGCACCGTTCACGGAATTTCTCACCTACGGTTTCGACGAGCGTCGGCCGGATTCAGCCATCGCATTCCTGCACTGGGAGAAGAAACGAATTCCATTGAAGATCGAGGTGCCGAATGTGAACGAATTGTACGTCGCAAAAATTCGTCAGCAACTCGAGTCGTGGCCGGGTTTCCGGTATGAAGACTGGCAGACCGCCGCGCAATTCTGCGCCGACCACAAGATCAACCTTCAGGAGGCATTGATCTGGGCCGACAAGGCGATCTCGTCACCCTTCCGCGGGGCCACGGTCGGCCATGAAGACTTCTCTACGCTGGAAACGAAAGCAGCGGTGCTCGACGCTATGGGTCGTGAGAGCGACGCTGAAAAGGTGATGGAGAGAGCATTTACTTTGCCTGGTACTGGTGCGTTTGAGATCTACGGCTATGGCGTACGCCAGCTTCGCAGCGGCAAAAAGGATAAAGCAATGAAAATCTTTGCCCTCAACCAGCAGAAACATCCAGATGACAAGTTCTGGACGTCACTGGGATTCGCGCGTGGCTACACCGCCGTGGGGGACAAAACTAATGCTATCGCGAATTGGGAGATTGTCCTGCGCAATATTCCCGCCAACCTGAAAGGCCAAACTGCCAATTACGAAGGCGCCTTGAAAAAACTCAAAGAAAGCAGCTAAGCCTTCCAACCAACAGGAACAATTTGTCTCGTCGATAATTCGTTTCCAAGTCTCTGTTCGGGGGCACAACCGGAACTGTTTGACCGTGCGCACATAAGTCGGCGACAATCCTGACTCGCTCGAGTAAGTTTGTCGATGATAGGTGCGATCGTGACTCATGATGCGGCGGTTTTGAAAGCCAGCGAGATCGCCAGTCGTGTGCTGGCGCCATCCGCAGCGCAAAACGATAAGGCGGGACGATTCTCTACCGAGGCTATCGAGTCGCTTGGTGAGTCTGGACTCCTTGGGCTGTTGTTGCCAGTGGATTTTGGCGGCTCAGGCTTAGGTCCGCGCACATTTGCGACTGTTATGGCAGCGCTCGCCGAGGCAGACGCTTCTGTCGCGATGGTCTATCTCATGCACATCCTCGGCGCGACAACGATGTCGGCGGCGCGTCCAGGCACGGCTCAGGCAGTCGCGCCCATACTGCGAGAAATCTCTGCGGGTCGCCACTTATCCACCTTGGCTTTCAGTGAAGCCGGCTCGCGCAGCCATTTCTGGGCGCCCATATCACGCGCAGAGCGCAATGGTAACGGGTTGCGAATCAGCGCAAAGAAATCCTGGGTGACCAGCGCAGGTCATGCGCAGAGCTATGTCGTTTCTGCACTTTCCCCTGAAGGCACGGGACCTACTGATTCCACCCTCTATCTGCTTGCAGCGGGAACACGCGGGCTTTCAGTTGCCGGAGCTTGGGATGGTTTGGGACTTCGGGCCAATGCCTCTGCGCCGCTTGCGCTGGACGATTGTGAGGTTCCATCCCATTTTCAGCTTACTGATGACGGCGGGGGCTTTCCAGCCATGATGAACGTGGTGCTCCCGCTGTTCAATTTGGGATCAGCAGCCGTGTCATTGGGATTGTGCCGAGCGGCAGTCGCTCGCACTACATCGCACCTCAAGAGCACGAAATTCGAGCATCTGGGCCAGAGCCTTGGCGAGAGCCTGCCTACGCTGCGCGCGCAACTTGCAGCGATGCAGATCGATACCGATGGACTGTCCGCCCGCATCGACGATTTGATTAAGCATCTTGAAAAGCCGCGCGAAACCACCATGCTGCATGTGCTGGAGACCAAAGCCGCTGCCGGCGACGTGGCTATCAGCGTCACATCAGCAGCAATGCGCGTTTGCGGCGGTGCGGCGTTTTCAAAGCATTTGAGCATCGAACGTCTGTTCCGCGATGCGCACGCGGGCGCTGTGATGGCACCCACGGGCGATGTCCTGCGCGAGTTCATTGGGAAGTCCTTATTGGGAATGCCGCTCTTCTAAGATCACGTGGCCGCGAAAACCGAGAGGGTCATATTGTGAACCGCTGCTGACAGGATTAAATCTATGAGCAAAACAATCTGGGTGGGAGCTGTTGCATACAATCCGAAAGTGGTTCCGATTTGGGAGGGAATGCGGCGTTATTTTCATGAGGAAGCGCATCTTCCTGTTGAGATCGTCCTATTTCAGAGTTACGAGGCGCAGGTCCTCGCTCTCCTTGCCCCACCAGGCGAGGCGGTGCCGCGTATCGATATCGCCTGGAACACCAACCTTGCTTACCTGCAGGCAGACGAATGGAGCGGCCATGCCAGTCGTGCGATCGCCATGCGCGACACCGATCTCGGCTGGATGACGAAGATCGTCGCCGTCAGCGGAGGCCCCGTTTCTACGCTCGCCGACTTGAAAAATCGGACGCTCGCGCTTGGCAGCCGAGACAGCGGACACGCTGCGATTCTTCCCACTTACTTTTTGGAGCAACAAGGCATGCACGAAGGGAGCGACTACCGCGCGCTGCGCTTCGACAGCGACGTAGGTAAACATGGTGATACCGGGACCAGCGAAGTGGAAGTCGTGCGCGCCGTCCTCGACGGGCGAGCCGATGCCGGCGCTATTGGCAGCCCATTTTGGAACACGGTGCGCAGCGAGCGCCTGGTGCCTGAAGGCGGCCTTCGTGAGATATGGTCCTCTCCGCCCTACAATCATTGCATGTTCACGGCGAGGCCTGACCTCAACCTCGAACAGGAGCGCCGGTTTGCCGAAGCGCTCTCAGCCATGAACTACGACAACCCGGTTCATCGCTCCATACTGGACGCCGAAGGCCTGCAGCGTTGGGTGACACCACACCTCGATGGCTACGGTGCATTGCGGCAAGCCGCGGCCCAACAGGGATTCTTCAGCCAGGTATTTGCGAAGTCGGCCTAAGCCGCCGAGTCGATGTGGGCTTCAGCAACCGGGTTTTCGTCGGCACCTTAATAAGGGTCATGCGCAGTTAAAAATTCTCGCTACCTTATTCGCGTGTTCGCTTTCGCGGTCGAAGGCGCGGCGGACAGCAGCGAATGACTCGGACAGAGGAAAAATGTCGCGCGTAATCAGCAGATCGGGATCTTCCGCCCCGACGGGATGCCAATACACGCCCTCAGCGGTAATCGTGATTTCCGGCACTAGGTCGGCTCGAGTAACAGCGATGCCTTCGCTGGCAGCACCACGCAACGCGATCCGGCGTATCACTCGGTCTTCTGCCGCAATCTTCTCCTCGTCGAGGAATTGACGGAACTCCGCGGCCTCGGCATCGGTGGACACGGTCGCTGCCACTCGCACTCGGAACCCCAGCGCATCGGCGCGCTGAATGCCTTCCCGCGCTCTCGACCATGTTCCGGCCCCGCGATGGAGATCATGCCGCTCTGGCGTTGGACTGTCCAAACTGATTTGCAGCACGATGCGATCGCGCGGCAACGCTTCCAAAATTTCCGCGCGCCGCCCGGCAAACAACATTCCGTTGGTCAGTACTGTGGTCGGAGCGGCTGCCGCGCAACAAGCCAGAATCTCGCCGATATCTTCCACTAGAAACGGCTCGCCCCCGGTCACGAAGATCTCTTTTACCCCAAGCTCCGCCGCTTCGCCAGCGATGCGCTGTACACGCGCGAGCCCCAGTTCTCGCCGGGGCGCGGTGGGCGAGGAACGCACACAACAGTAGTCGCAATGCAGGTTGCAGTTGAAATTCGTGTAGAGCCAAAGCCGCGAGCCCACCGGCCGGTTCTCGTCCGTAGGCATCGCGGCAGTGCCAAAACGGAACACCCACCGCGTACGACCGTTTTCGACTGTGGACTCTAGCAGTGGGTTTCCAGTAAATCGGCACCACGTTTCCAACTCGGGTCCAACCTCTCGTCGTCACCGACGACCGCGACCAGATCGCCCGGCCGTCTGCGACGCAGTACAGAGATCAGTTCCGGCAAGAGACCAGAGGCAAAGGTCTTTCGCCGGATATCAAGATCGATGTCGGCCTTCATCGGAATGCGTTGATTCTAGAGATCGGAGAACCCTTGAAGATAGCTCCATACTTCACACGATTTATTGAGCTTTCACCCAAGTATCCGAGCCTGTGAGCTTAACCGCCACGTCAGAGATGAATATGTGCAGGGGCTTGCCGTCGGCAGTGCCGCGGTGCTCGGTTGAGACTAGAAGAGGACCTGCCTTTTTGTAGCCTGCCCAACTGGCGATAACTCGGTGCGGCGGCTTGGGCCCGCCACGGTGGTAGACAAGGTACTGCACGCGGTTGTCTTTGCTGACATACAAGTCCCAGGTGTCACCGGGGCTAAAACCGCCGGCTTCCTCGGGATACTTCACCACTACCAACCTCGCCGAGCCGGCGCCCACCGGCAGTTTCTTCATGCCTTGATCGGTCACGGTAGCGCTCTTGTCCCAGTAAGCATGGAAGGGAAAGATCAGCCAGTAGTTATCGTTGACGAAAGCCGGTTCGACTTCGTTCTTCACGCTGTCTGGCTGGCTGCTGAACTGAGACTCGAGGTAACTGACCTTAACCGGCTTGCCGTCTTTATCCTTCCCTTCATATGAGATCTTGCCAGTCTTTGGCTCCCACTCCCACATGTGCGCAAGTTTGAAGACTCCGGGAATTTCGCCGTTCCAGGTGTAGCGGATCGCCTCGATCTGACCATACGAATCGAGACCATACGTTTTAGCAATCTCTTCCAGAATGGGAGGGCGCTGCTGCGCCCAGGAGTTTGGAGCAAGGATCAGCATTCCGCAAAGCACAAGACTGATGATCGTTAACTCGCGCGCATTTCTCATAAAGCTCCTTCGTGAATGATCGGATTCTCCCTAAGATGACGCTGTAAGGAGCCCGGATACAACAATGCCGTTCGCGGACTGTTCTTCACGCTACCTACTCGGTTGAGCATTCGGAGCGGGCGGCTGTGTAATGCGGCGCAAAGCGAGAATTGCACCTGCGATTGCCACGCAACCATATTCCAGCAGCATTACCCAACCAGGAAGCGATCCCCACGGACGCCCAAGTGTACGCCAGTACCACATTACGTAAGTGGGAATAATGCTCACAGTCCAGAAGGTGATCAGCAGCGTCGAGACTGAAGTGAGAAATGGCAGCAGCCAGAGGAGATACCACGGGAATACGACGGGTGCGCATAAGAGAGATGCTGCCATTGGCCACGCGAACGCAACCGGAGACCACTTCGGCACTGCGCGTCTTAGCCAGCATGCAGTCACTAATCCAGCGACCACCGCCATCCCAGCCAGCAACTGCGGAGGCACGACACGATCGAGTGCCGCAAACACGGGACCATTAAAACGGAAACTCTGCACATACGTACCAACCGAGCCAATCGGAATGCGGCCGCGATTAAGAAACGGCAGGTACAGGAGAACGACTACGGCTGCGGCCAGCCCAACGTCCCGAATGCGAACTCGCTTCCAGTAGAGGGGCACCAGTACGATCGGCAGAAATTTAACCGCTACTGCCAGCCCAAATCCGACGGCCGCAGTCGCACGCCATGTGTGCGCGAGCGCAGCGACAGATATCACCAGCAATAGCGCGCCAACAATATCAATGTGACCGCTGCCCGCCACCTCAATCGCCAACAACGGATTCCAGACGTACGCCAGAACCAGGTGCGCTCCCCGGCAGTTAATACGCAACAGATCGAGCAGCACGAAAGTAATTGCGAACTCGCAAAGTACAAACGCTACTTTCAGTGCCAATGTAGATTCGTGAATGGCGGTCACTGCGCGGAAGAATAGCTGCGCCCCTGCCGGATATGGGCTCGGTAGATCCGGGTTGTTCAAGTTGCGGGTTTCCGGGGTATGCAGCCCCTTAACCGCAGGATCGCTGGGGACGACAATATAAGGGTTGTAGCCGAGCCTCTGCAGGCGACCATCCCAAACATAGCGGCGAATATCCTCATCAGCGCCCGCGGGCAGCCGAAGAAATTCAATGTGCCACACAGCAGCCAGCACGAGCCCAATGACGACGACGCGTCGCGGAAATCTCGGCGTAGCGAAAAATTCGCGGATCGCTAAGAGATACGCGATACCGGCAACGGTTAAGGCCGCCATGAAGTGCGGCCCACCTCGATCGGCGAAGTTTCGTGAGCAGATCGTCAGCGCGACGAGCAACAGAGCGCCAAGTGCATACACTCTCCACTCGGCAGTAACTTTCACAATTTGACCGTGCCTCTGCGCGATTGCGGCTCCGCCAGCTCCCACTCTTTAAGCCATCCGGCCGTGCGTGGCGCCCTTGCCGGAGCCAGCCGCAACTCCTCTGCCAAGCGAGTCAGGTCGTCAGCTACATCAATGTCCCAAAAGGGATCTGCGAAACCTACGGTAAGCTCGAGAGCTCGTGCGCGGGACAGGAGTCTCTCCAGCGCGCTACTGGTGCCCATTCCATCGCCTCCAAAAAGCGTCGGATGCCCAGCCTTTGCCCCGACGAGATAGTAGCCTCCGTCGTGTGTTGGTCCAACGACCACGTCGTGTGCGGCCAACGTTTCGAACGCGGCTTCGAGAACAGAACGCGGCAGGTGTGGGCTGTCGCTGTTAAAGGCAATGGTGCATCGTCTATGGTCTTCTGCGAAGTGCGCAAATACCGAAGTGAGGCCTGCGGCAAGACCTTCACCTTTCTGCGCAACTACGACCACTTCACCGGCCGCCAACTGTGCCAGCTCGTCTACGTCCGACTCCGGGCACATGACTGCAACTTCCAGATTGCCCACCGACCGCGCCAGCGCCAGCGTGTCCTGCAGAAGACAGCAATAGAAAGAAGTGACAGCCTCAGGAGAAAGACTAGGAACCAGGCGGGTCTTCACCGCGCCGAGCCTCGGTGCTTTCGCCATGATTACCAGCACACGATCGCTAGCTGACGACGGCACTACGGTCTCGTTACAGATTTCATAAGTTTTGACGCGGACCTACGCTGGCCATGGTGTCCCGGTTCTTCGGTGCCGGAAGTGATGGCGCGCTATCAAGCTGAGAATGAACCAACCCGCCCCGACTGTACCCTTCAGCGTACCGCCGATCTTCGACTTGCCGATACGCGGGTAGTAGCTTACCGGAACTTCAACCACGCGGAATCCAGCCCGGGCGCCTTTTAGGATCATCTCAACCGCCCAGCCATAGGTGGTCTCTTCCAGCGTGAGCGCGCGCAGTACATCGGCGCGGGCAGCGCGAAACGGGCCGAGATCGGTAATCTCTAGTCGATAGAGAAGCCTGATCAGGCCGGCGGCGAGACGATTACCAAAGACCTGATGCCAAGGCAGCGCCCTGGCTAAACGCTGTTTCTGCAGACGGGACCCGAGCGTGATGTCCGCACGACCTTCGGTAATTGGCGCTAAAAGAACGGGCAGTTCCGATGGCCGATCGCTGTAGTCGCCATCGAGAAACACGACGACATCCGGCGCGTTCGTATTCGCCAGCCCAGTGAGACAGGCACGCCCGTATCCGCGGCGCGGCTCCTGAATCACGCGAGCTCCCATACTCTCAGCGATTTGGGGTGTCCCGTCATTCGAGTTGCTGTCAACGACGATGACCTCAGTGACCAGATTGGAAGGCACATCGCCAAGCACGCGGCCAATGGCCTGCGCTTCGTTATGGGTGGGAATGATGACCGAGACTCGCACGTGAATTTCGCTCGATCACCACCACGGGGAAGATGGCCACCGTTGCGAGAGCCACGCGTCAACTCCCCATCTGCGCCCGGCGCTTCCAATAGCAAGGCCAAGGGATGCGAGCACCGGAACCAGCAGTTCCCAGATCCACCCGACCCCCCACTCCGAAATCCAAAGGCTGCCCAGAAACAGAAAAGCCACAAATGCAACTGGACGAGTAAGCAGCCCGATGATGAGCAGGATACCGAGAGAAAGTTCGGTCAAGCCCTGCATGGGAGCAGCGATTGCAGCATGGTTTGCAGCAAGACCCATCAACGCCTTCCATGCAGCCGGGGCGTGGCTGGGCTTGATCAAGGAATTGATAAGACCCGCGTAACCCGTTGGCGTGTACAGGCCTTTTCCCAGGTTCTCAAAAAAGACCCAGAGGAACATTGCTCCGATCGTCACACGTACCACCGCCAGCCCGTTTGCCGCAGGCAGTTGCTTGAACTCACTTGACGTCGGGCTTGCGTTTAAAACCATCAGGGCACCTCGTGACCTGCATATGCCGTACTTACTGCGACGAGCAATCGAACATCAGCAAACATCCTATGCCGTTGCTTGCACTGTCGCTAGTGAATGTGCAGAGAACATACCAGGTCAGAGCAAACTCGGTAGTCCGCCCACCCGTGGAGACTATCGTCCAGGTCATCGCGCTTGAATTAGACTTTTTTCTGGTATCTTGTCACCCGACTTCTTGGCCCACGCAACACCCATCTTGCATTGGCGGCGCTGCGATAAAATCCGGCATTTATGCCCTATTGTCCAGATTGTGGTAGCAGTGTTCCCGAGTCGGCGCGCTTCTGTCCTTCCTGTGGTGCCGCGAATACGCTGGGCTCTGACGTGCAGGTCACGCTGGACCACAGCCCATCGGCGCCGGCGCCGGTCGCGCCACCTTCTTCAGCTTCTTCAGCATCTCAGGGACGCGCCTCGGCTTCCGCGCTGCGGGCCGAGAGTGGACGCATTCTACCTGGCACATTGCTGGCCGACCGCTATCGCATCGTCGCTCTGATAGGACGTGGCGGCATGGGCGAAGTCTATCGAGCGGAGGATCTCAAGCTCGATCAGGATGTTGCACTCAAGTTCTTGCCCGAAAGGCTGGTGCAGGACGGCGCCGTGCTAGCCCGTTTCCATCGCGAGGTGCGCATCGCGCGTGACATCTCGCATCCAAACGTCTGCCGCGTCTTCGATATAGGGGAAGCCAATGGCGTGCCATTCATCAGCATGGAATACGTCGACGGCGAAGATCTTTCCACGCTCTTGCGACGCATTGGAAGATTACCTCACGACAAATCCATCGACATCGCCCGTCAACTCTGCGCCGGCATTGCTGTCGCGCACGAGCATGGTGTCTTGCATCGTGACTTGAAGCCGGCCAACGTGATGCTGGACGATCGCGGTAAGGTCCGCATCATGGATTTTGGACTGGCCGGGGTTGCCACCGAGATTCAGGGCTCGGAGATCAGCTCCGGCACTCCGGCCTACATGGCTCCGGAGCAACTCACGGGAAAAGAAGTGACCGTGCAGAGCGATGTCTACTCGCTGGGGCTGGTGTTGTACGAGATTTTTACCGGCAGGCGCGCATTTGAAGCTGCCAATCTGAACGAACTCCTTCGCATACGCGAACACAGCTCTGTCACCAACCCGACGCAAATAGTTCATGATCTCGATCCAGTGGTCGAGCGCGTAATCCTGCGAACTTTGGAGGCTGATCCGCAGAGACGTCCCAGAACGGCACTACAGGTCGCGGCGGCTTTGCCCGGAGGCGATCCCCTCGCCGCTGCCCTTGCGGCCGGAGAGACCCCGTCGCCTCAGATGGTGGCAGCAGCCGGCGGAGAACAAGCGCTCACGCCCAGGGCCGCATGGACGCTACTCGTGCTCGTATTACTGTCGTTTGTCGCTGTGCTTTGGGTGGCAAGATCTTCCACCGACCTCGCTTTATACCCAGTTGATAAGAGTCCCGATGTACTGGAAGATCGGGCGCGGGAGATCGCCGCAAGAGCGGGATACGGTCAAGTGGCTGACCGGGCATGGTGGTTCGTTCGAAACTACGACTATCTTCTATACCGCAATGCCATGAAAATGTCGTCGCCACATGGCCAGCCGATTACCGGTTCCAATCCGGGAGCGTTGAGCTTTGTCTTCCGCCAGAGTGCGGAGCCCATGATCCCCAACAATTCCGGCTCTCATGTTGACTGGAGTGATCCGCCTTACGAAAAGTCTGGAATGGCGACCCTCACGTTGGACTCAGTCGGACGCTTGCGAACGCTGATTGCCGTTCCGCGCCAGAGTGAATCGCCGACTCCGGCCGTGGAACCGAACTGGCAGGAGTTGTTCCACGCAGCAGGACTCGATGTGAACAGATTCAAGCCTGTTGCTCCCAAGTGGCTTCCTTCGGAACCATTCGACGTTGAGCGTGGATGGGACGGCGTCTATGACGGAGACAATACTCCCGTTCACGTACTCGCGGCTTCATACCACGGTCATCCCGTGGTCTTTCGCGTGATCACGCCATGGATCACAACGCCCGAATGGATGTCCACTACCAGGAAGCGCGCGCGCAATTTTCTCGCACTCACAGTCATACTCGCAGGTGGAATCGCCTTGGCACTTCTGGCGGCTTTCATTGCCCGCAAGAACGTGCGGCTGGGACGTGGCGACCGCAAGGGAGCATTCCGGTTAGCGGGCGCTTGCTTCATCGCGGGTGGGCTGGCCAAGATTTTCCTCTCTCATCACGTGGGCGCCCTGAACGCCGAATTCAATCTGGTCATCATTCCCGTCGCGCTCGCATTCTTTACTGCGGCGGTGATCTGGATCTACTACATCGCTCTCGAGCCGTATGTGCGGCGCAGATGGCCGGAGTACCTGATTTCGTGGAGCCGCCTGCTCGCGAGCGATTACCGCGATCCCATGGTCGGTCGCGATCTTTTGGCGGGCTGTATCCTGGGCAGCCTAATAGCCCTGGTTGTCCATGTCATCAACGCTTTGCCCGCCTGGTTCAATTTGGCAGGGCAGACCCCGATCAACGGAGACCGACCGGTTTTGGGAACGTCACTGAACTTTTCGGGTGCTGTGCTGCAATCCTTCATTGGGCCCGTCTTCAGCGCTCTAACGATGCTGTTTCTGCTGTTCATAATCCGGTCCGCGGTGAAGAATTATCAGGTGTCTATTCTCATAATGGGAGCTCTCATCGCGGTCATGAACCTGGGACAGGAAAATGTAATCGCTGAAGGTATCGGCGCAGTGATTGTTGCGGCTTTAGTGCTGATTGCGCTCCTACGTTATGGGTTGCTCACGTTAATCGTAGCTTTCTCAACTCAGAACCTTCTGCAGGGATTTCCCATCGCGCTTGATCCGTCGCGCTGGTACTTCATGCGCGGGTTCGTGCCGGCAACAATCGTGCTGGCATTGGCCGTCTACGGCTTTCGCACCTCGTTTGGTCGACGCCCTGTGTTCGCCGCCCTCACTGCCGATCAGTAGGTGGTAAAAACTTCGAGCCGCAGCTCTCATTCTCCTATTCACTTCCAGTTTGCTTCAGGAGCCGTGGTATCCCACTCTGGTCACCACCCATCCAAATATGACAGACGTACCGAAAGAGACGGCCGCGCCACCCGTCTCCTTCCTCAGGAGAGCCCATGAAAAATTTCTTAGCTTTCTCTACTCTGCTGGTTTGTCTTGCCGGTATAGCGGTTGCGGCACGCGCGGCGCAGGATGCCAGTGCCGACGGCCGGCCTCAGGGTTGGCACGGAGTGTTGTCGGTTGACGATCAGAGCCAATTCGACAGGTACTACGCCAAGTGGGTGGAGGCCACTCAAAAGAACGACCGCGAGGACATATCTGAGAACGCACGCAAGATGCAGGACATCATGACCCACTACAACATCCCGGTGAGTGTGTCCTTCGATCAGATTGCATCCAACGGCTCCACTGCCAGCTACCCGCCGCCCGCATATGCCACTCAGCGACTGTCAGCCGACGACCAGCGGGAGTTCGACAAGTACTACGCCAAATGGATTGAGGCCACACGTAAGAACAGTCAGGAAGACATCGCCGAGAACGAGCGCAAGATGCGGGACATCATGGCGCGCTACAGCATTTCTTCGGATGTGCCCTTCGCACAGGTTTCAAGCTTAGGAACTGCCGGAGCGTATCCGAACGGCTCGCCGTATGTTCAGCCCCAACGTTTATCAGCGCACGATCAACACGAATTCGATGAGGCCTACCAGAAGTGGTTGAAGGCTCGGCACAAGAAAGATCGCGATGATGTCGACAAGAATGAGCGCAAGATGCACGACATCATGGCTCGGTACAGCATCCCGGCCAATGTGCCTTATGACCGGATTGCGTCGCCAGGCGCCAGTTATCGCTAAGGCGGCCGATAAGCAAAACATGCGGGAGGCGCACAAGTTGCGTTTCCCGCTCTTTCTTTTGGAAGGAACTATTTCAATTCGTCCGGAGTCAATTGTCTGCGGAAGGGGTATTTTATGCTGCGTCAATTGCATTCTGGACCCGCCGCCGCTGCAATCGTAGTGGTTATTTGCGTGGCCGCATCTTCGTTTGTTCTCTTCGCGCTTCTTCCCGCGCGAGGTGTGTCCGCGCTTCCCATCCTGCCGGTTACGCCACTGCCCACAATGGTGGGAAATCTCGGCAAAGCTGCTGGTCTGATACTGCTGCTTGGGTATACGTCAGGAGTAATCGGATGGCTGGTAATGTTCGCAGTTGGTGGTGACGGGCTGCACCGGCTGCCCTCGGTGCTGAACGACCGAGTTCATTAGAGAAGTTATTTTGCTTCGGCTACGGTCAAGCGATTGCTCATGAACCGAACAGCGTTTAGGTCTTGAGTAGAAGTGGAAACGAGGTACGCGCCTGCGGGAAACTCGCCGCTGGCCAGCAGTGCTCGTTCTACGCATGGAGTATCCAATGAATGCCGCTCGCAAACAAACACCTGCAGGCGGGAATTGTCAGAAAATTTGAACTCAACGCGATGACTGCGCCTGCCGGAACAAGGTTGCGGTGGACTAACCAAGTTCATCTCACAGATGCTTGAAAAAATAGTCGCCATTTTTTCGGCCCTCCCGTTGGCTACTTGTAAAACGATTTAGTAGCCCGTAACAGTACAAACGCCAAAACGCATTGTCAAGGACAGTGTACGTGGAAATTTCGGAAATCAACGAGCAGTTGCAGTACGCAAAACAACTAAGGCTCGTATGTTGTGTGACGAACGGCACTGAACGCCGGTGCGGTCGCGGAAAGCTATCGCTCACCGATGAGATATTTGCCGCCATTCGGTCCGATGCGCGCGCAGTGCTCTGCACCGGCAGGCACATCGCAGCGCTCGCCACTGTGATAGCGTCGCACCGCGCCACTCATCATCAGAGTTAGTTCTCCATCCAGGAGTATGTGCGCGCTGTTGGTAGCATGCGTGTGCTCCGGGTAATACGCGTGCGGCTCATCCTGCCAAACGTAAATGCGGCGAAACCCTTCAGAACGAAGTTGTTCGCGCAATTGTTCTTCACTCCACATGGCTATAACTCGATGTTGTCTCAGTTGTGCTTTGGGACGAACGGGTTGTTATTCAGAGATTTCATGGTGCGAACGGGTTCCGGCGCAAAATCTGCCGAGTCTATCACTGCGTACAGTTTCCAGCTTTAGTTTTTGCGTCTGTTAGAGACTTAATTAGTCATTGCTTGCCATTGGACTGGCGGGTAGAATTGCGCCCCATCTACGGAATCAGCTCAGTTTGCGTCTGTTTTCCTGTGACCTTGAAGAGGGCCATCAGGTTGACACAGTACTGTTCTGCGCTCCGAGCTGGGGTTTTCGATCTGTAGCTTCGAGCGATGTTTGTCACATTGCTTTCGGCAGGGAATCACAGGTGGGTAATGCGATTTAGGCGCGAGTTCGAGAATGCATCCTCGAGTGCGGCCGTCGGTTCTTGGCAGTACAACCAAATTCGACACAACCATAGGAGAAGCTCATGACGAAGTCAGTGAAGGCGACGATTGCAGGTGCGGCTCTGGCAGGCTTGATCACGGGTACCAGTGCAAGACTGTATGCCCAAGCAAGTGGATCGGACAGCGCCGGCAGCGCCGACAAGACGTCGAAAAAAGCAACGAAACACACCAAAGACAAACACGCCTGTAAAGGCCAAAACTCGTGTAAAGGCAAGGGCGGCTGCAAGGCCAGCGACAACGGCTGCAAGGGCCAGAATTCCTGCAAAGGTAAGGGTGGCTGCCGTACCGATGGCAAGCCGATGGCCGAGGCCCCAAAGTAATCAGTATGCTTGTAGGGGCCGGGTACAGTTGTCACTCGGCCCTTTTTCCACTTGAGTATTAGAGGTTCCAGTTTCCGTAATGTCGGCCAACCGCTTTAATTCATTCCAAGATCTCGGAATCGGGATCGGTCTTCGTGTTCCTCATTACGATCACATCCTGTCGAATAAGCCAGTCGTTGGATGGTTCGAGATCATCTCCGAAAACTACATGATCGACGGCGGACGTCCGCTCCACATCCTCGATCGGATACTCGATCAATACCGGGTCGTGCAACATGGTGTATCGATGTACTTCGGCTCCGCCGAGCCCCTGAACTGCGAGCATCTGAAGCGATTAAAGGCACTCATACGAAGGACGAAGACGCCTTGGCTTTCTGATCACCTGTGCTGGGGCAGTGTGGACGGCACCTACAGCCATGACCTGCTGCCGATGCCGTATACCTTCGAGGCCGCTCGAGTGACGGCGCAGAAGATTAAAGAAGCCCGCGACTTTCTCGAAGTGCCGATTGCCGTTGAAAATGTCAGCAGTTATGCCGAGTTCCACGTTTCCGAGATGACCGAATGGGAATTTCTGAACGAAGTTGTCGAACAGGCGGATTGTGGGATTCTGCTGGACGTAAACAACATCTACGTCTCGTCGCGAAATCACAACTTCGATCCC
>C688J18823_10001164_pt1 | contig 16111 bp, 16 predicted proteins | sample HopSoiMetagenom1_FD_18823 | JGI IMG/M metagenome (IMG submission 18823) | reverse complement strand
TCGGCCCGGATCATCCCGACACAGGGTCGCGACGAAACATTCCGGAAACACGATATATCGGATCGCCCTTGAACGTCGCCCGGCAGGCTCACGACTGATGAGCAGAACGCGAGCCAACGCGCCCCTTCAAGGAGACGGTCATGCGACGCCAGCCAGCCACGATCATCTGCGATGCCGCCAGATCGCGCGCACCACAGCCGGCGTCGTCGCAAGCGGGCGATTGGCACGACGTCACCGGCCATCACCGCTACTACGGCAGTTCGGCGATCAATGGCGGCGAGCGCATCGTCGAAGACCGCCGCAGGCGCTTCGTCAATCTCTGCGGCTTCTGATCGGCAGCTTGTAGCCTCCGACAAGAAAAGCGCGGCGGGATGGCTCCCGCCGCGCTCCAACTCTTGAACTCGCTGGTCCAGGCCTGAGAGCGCCCGGAGCCAAGCCTCAAATCAAAGGCCTAGCGGGCGATCCCAGCGAGGTGACAGCGCTTGGTAAAAGACACTGGATCACCTCCTTTCATTGTTGATGGAAACATCAATATAGGCGCCGAATCAGGCCCTGTTAAGGGGGCCGGACCGGGCGTGTGCCGGGGGAACAGGGCCGGTTTGAAGGGAGAACAAGGGCCACAGGGGGCGGGTTGAGGCCGCCTGCACGGCGTGTTAGGTCAACGCCAGCGCGGGTGTAGCTCAATGGTAGAGCAGCAGCCTTCCAAGCTGAATACGAGGGTTCGATTCCCTTCACCCGCTCCAAGCTTTTCAAAGACATAACTCGTCAAGACTTTTTATTCTGACAAGCCGCGCATTTCCATTCTGACAAATGTTCACTTTGCGGTCGCTTGCTTGGCTAGTTTTGCGCGCCGCTTGATGCGCTTCATTTGTGCGTCCTGCTTGGCCTCATCATCGTCGTGCAGGTAGTGCGCCATTGCCACGGTCGACGACCACTGGCCTTTCTGCATCAACTGCGTCTCGGTCAATCCAGAGGTGCTCGCTTCCGTAGTGCCGCCGTGGCGGCCGAATGAAGTGAAGGTCAGTTCGGACCGCAGGCCCGCCGCGAGGATGACCTTCTTCGAAATGCGCTGAACCTGGGTGAGTATCTCTCCCTTGCCATTGCTCGCAGCTCGAGACAATTCAACCGGCATGGTCCCTTGTGAATGCAAGGCCTGATCGCGATCAGCCGTCGCCCGGCTGCAAAGAGCGCGAGATTCCTTCTACGCCTGATCTTCGAGCGCTAGTAATCCCAGTCCGCGCCATCCAGCGCGCGTGACAATTGCTGCAGAAGAGCGTTCAGGCGCTCTTTGTCGGCAATGGCGAAATCCTTGAATAGACGCGCTTCGCGCTCGCGCGAAACCTGTTCCAGCTTTGCCGCGAACTTGCGTCCGTCGGCGGTCAATTTCGCTATCGCGGCCCGGCCGCGGGACCTGGTCTGTTCAACTGAAACGAGCTTCCGCTCCTGGAGAAGTGCGAGGCTGCGACTGGCAGCCGCCTTGTCGATGTCGGCGGCGCCGGACAGTTCGCTCACGTTGAGAGATTCGATGCTGTTGAGCGTCATCAGCAGGCGCCATTCCACGGTGCTGATGTTCCAGGTGGCGCGGTAGTAGGCCATGGCGCCTCGGCTCAGGCGCATTCCAATCGTGGACATGAGCACCGCGACGTGGTCGCGCGCCAGCGTTCCGGCGACGCTTGGACGTCTGGGTGCATTCTCCTGAACCGCCAATCCCTTGCTCGAGGACATCCCAGAGGCCTCCTGATCGTCCGATCCGTTGCGAGACGGTCTATGCGATTCGCATTGATTCAGATCAAAATTTCTTGACAAATCATTTATTGATTGGTCAACATAAATGCAATCTCCGAATTCTCAAGAACAAGACGTGGAGAGCTCATGGTGGGAAATCGCCAGGCGGATATCAGCCAGGCCACGAGATACGCAGGTGCGATTGACTGCGACCTTCATCCTGCGGTGCCCGGGATGAGCGTGCTCATGCCCTATCTCGACGACTATTGGCGCGAGATGGTCTCGGTGCGCGCGCTGGACCGCCTCAACCTCAGTCTCACAAGCTATCCCCAGAACGCGCCGCTGTCGTGCCGTCCCGACTGGACGCTCGACCAGGGACGAAAACCGGGATCCTCGCTTGAAGCGATGCAGGCGCATGTCCTGAATTCCTGCCGGTCGCGCTACGGCATTCTCAACTGTCTGTATGGCGCCCAGGTCTTTCATAGTGAAGATATGGCAGCGGCATTTTGCCGGGCTACCAACGACTGGATTCGCGACGAATGGCTCAATCGCGATTCCCGGTTGCGTGCCTCCATCACGATCGCGGCCCACAACACCGAGCTTGCGGTCGCGGAAATCGAGCGGCGCGCCGACGACTTTCGTTTCGTGCAGGTACTGATGCTGGTGTCCGGCGAGGTGACGCTCGGCCGGCGCCAGCTCTGGCCGATCTACCAATTGGCAGAGCGCCTGGGGCTCGCCATCGGCATTCATGCCGGCAGCGCCTACCGCTACGCGCCGACCGCCGCCGGCTGGTCTTCCTATTATGTCGAAGACTACATCGCTCAGTCCTTTGCCTTCGAAAGTCAGTTGCAAAGCATGATTTCCGAGGGCGTGTTCGCGAAGTTCCCGAACCTGAAGGTCGTCGCGATCGAGTCTGGCCTGACGTGGCTTAGCGGATTCATCTGGCGAGCGGACAAGACCTGGAAGGGCCTGCGGGCGGAAGTTCCATGGGTAACGCGTGCGCCGTCGGAGATCATTCGCAATCACGTCCGCTTTACCGTGCAGCCGATCGATGGGGCGGACGAAAGGGAAGCAATCCTGCGGTTGACCGATCATCTGAAGTCCGACGAGCTGTTGCTGTTTTCGACGGACTATCCGCACTGGCAGTTCGACGGCGATTCGGCGTTGCCGGAAGGGCTGCCGGATCCATTATTCCGCAAGATACTTGGCGAAAACGCGCTCGCCACCTATCCCCGAATGGCCAAGGCCGATCTTGCTCTGGAGGTTGCCGAATGAGCACTATCGAGATGGATCGTAACCGACCTGCGAAACACAAGCTGCGGGTGATCGATTGCGATATTCATCCTGCGATGACGTCATGGACCGAGGTTCATCCTTACCTGGAGAAACGGTGGATCGACCATCTTTCCGTCTATGGCAGTCATCTGCGTCATGCCTTTTCCGAGGCGCTGTCGCATCCGCGCATGTCGCCGGACGCGGCGAGGATCGATGCCTATCCCGACGAAGGCGGCCCTCCCGGGTCCAGTCTTGAATTGATGAGGAAACAGCACCTGGACCCGAACGGCGTTCAGGTAGGAATGCTGATCCCGCTGCGCTGGAATCCGGGCAGCCAGAGGAATCTTGATTTCGGCGCGGCGCTCACCCGCGCCATGAACACATGGCAGGTGGAACGCTGGGTGAAACAGGAGCCGCGGCTGCGGGCCTCGGTGCTTGTCGCGCAGGAAGATACCGAAGCTGCTGTCGCGGAAATCGACGCGCGGGGAGGCGACCCGAACTTTACGCAGATCCTGATCCTGCCGAGAACCGACGAGCCTCTCGGACGCCGTCGCTACTGGCCGATCTTTGAAGCGGCGGTGCGCAACAACCTGCCGGTAACGGTTCATGTCGGAGGCACCAACGGCCATCCGTCCACCGGCGGCGGCTGGCCGTCCTACTATATGGAAGAACATCACTCGGTCGCGCAGACCATGCAGGCGGTTCTGACCAGCCTGGTATTCGAGGGCGTCTTCGAGCGATTTCCGAAGCTTCGTGTCGTCATCATGGAGGGCGGGCTGGGCTGGATTCCCTCGCTGAGCGCACGAATGGACAAGCATTGGTCGCGATTGCGCAGCGAAGTGCCGCATCTGAAGCGACCGCCCTCGGAATATGTTCGCGAGCAAGTGTGGTTCAGCACGCAGCCGATGGAGGAGCCGGCAACCGCCGCCGAACTAATTGACCTGTTCGATCGGATCGGCTGGGATCGGCTGCTGTTCTCGACCGACTATCCCCATTGGGATTTCGACGATCCGCGCTACGCTTTCAAGGCCAACCTCAGCGAAGCGCAACGCGATCAACTCCTCTACGGCAACTCGTGCAAATTCTACGGGCTGGGTTGATGGCGCGGCATATCGTTGCAACCGTCGATGAGATAGCGCCGGGACAGCGCAGAGTGGTAAGCGTGAATGGCCGGGAAATCGGCATCTTCAATGTCGACGGAGAGTATTTTGCCGTCGGCAACCGCTGCCCGCACGAGGGCGCGTCGCTCTGCAAGGGACGCGTCGTCGGCCTCGTCGAAGCCAGCGAACCAGGCTCCTATCAGTACAGCCGGCGAGGCGAACTCATTCGTTGTCCCTGGCATGGCTGGGAATTCGATCTGAGAACCGGGAAGTCGTGGTGCGAACCCGATCGCACGAAGGTGCGAAGCTACGAGCTGAAAGTGGAGCCNGGTGTAGCGTTGGTCGAGGGGGAGCTTCGGGCGGAGACGTTNCCGGTTTCGATCGACAAGCAATATATCGTNGTCGAAGTCTAGGCTGATCGCACCGGCCAGCTGAAAAGAAAACAATGCGAGGGAGGAATGAAGTGTTGGTCAAGCNAGGGATAGCCAGGGCTGCGTTGATCGCTTGCCTTGCCGCACTCGTCGTGCCCGCGCATGCCGAAGACGCGTCGTGGGATACGGTCGTCACGGCCGCCAAGAAGGAAGGCAAGGTCGTGGTCTACAATATGACGCTCGGNGCGCCATACTTTAAGGAGGTTTTGAAGTCATTCGAGACCAAGTACGGAATCGCCGTCGAAAGCCTCGATCTGCGCGCGAGCGAACTCGCCGAGCGCATCCGGACCGAACAGGCCGCCGGCCGCTACCTCGGCGATGCCGAAATGATTTCCTCGACGATGATCGAGGAGCAGCTCAAGAACGGCGAATTCATCCAAAAGTTGCCGCCGATCCCGAACATCGCCAACCTGCGGCCTCCGTTCAGTGCCGACGAGTACAGCGTACCGGCTTTCGTCCAACCCATGGGCATCCTGATCAATACCAGGCTGGTCAAGGATGAAGATATCCCGAAAAGCTGGGATGATCTCAACGATCCGAAGTGGAAGGGCAAGATTCTGTCCGACGACATGCGGCCGCTCGGCAGCGGCAACGCGATGTTCTCAATCCTGCAGAAGAACATGGACGCCGAATTCAACGTGAAACTGGCCGAGCAGAAGCCGGTCTTCAGCCGCGACATGCGCAATGATGCGCGCCGCGTGGCTCGCGGGGAATATCCGATCTACATCCCGCAGATTTTTGCTTTTGCATCGGATCTCAAGGGGCTCCCGGTCAAGATCGTCATCCCCAAGGAAGGGGCGCCCTACGCCCGGATGGACCTCGCGGTGTTGAAGAATGCGCCGCACCCGAACGCCGCCCGGCTGTTCATCCAGCACTTCCTCAGCGTCGATGCGCAATTGATCTATGCCAACGCATGGATGCTGCCCGTGGCCGCGGGTGCTGCCGAACGTGCTGATCCGGAGGCGCAGCCGTTCGTGAACGCCAAACTGATTGGTCCCGCGACGCTGTCCGACCGGCCGTCGATGATGGGGCTGGCGAAAAAGCTCTATCCCTGAATCCATGGCATGAGCATTTCAGCGGAAGATCGAGTGGACAATCTCAGGGCAATGCCGGCGACGCCGGGCTTGTCCTGGATTGGGCGATTGCTGCAGGCGACTTCCGCAGGGCGAGTCGTTGCCGTCACTCTTCTTGTGGTGCTTCTGACCTTCCTCTCCGTCTATCCGCTGTCGATGCTGCTCTACGGGAGCCTGCATTCTACCCCGCCCGGTATGGCGGGCACGTTCAATCTGGACGGTTATCTCCAGGTTCTCACGCTGCAGAGCGTGGTGACGCTGCTCAACACGGTCGGCATATCGCTCGCCAAGACCATCCCCTCGCTCGTGCTGGCGGTCCTGCTGGCCTGGATTCTCGCGCGGACCGACACGCCGATGCGCGGCGCGCTGGAAGCGCTCATCACGCTGCCATTCTTCATCCCGCCGATTCTCACCGCGATGGCGTGGGGCATGCTCGGCAATCCCCAGGTCGGCTTGCTCAACCAGCTCTATCAATGGGTGACGGGGTCAAACACCGCGCCGATCAATGTCTACTCATATGGCGGCGTGGTCTGGCATATGATGCAGTATTCCGTACCGTTCCTGTTCCTTCTGATCGTCGACGCGTTTCGTGCGATGGACCAGAGCCTCGAGGAGGCGGCGCGGATGTGCGGCGCCTCGCGGTTGCGGACGTTCTGCACCGTGACGCTGCAACTGATGTTGCCGGCGCTCACCGGAGCCGCGATCCTGAGCTTCATTCGCGGCATCGAGAACTTCGAATCGCCGCTGTTCTTCGGGACGCCGGCCGGCATCCGGGTCATCACCACGGATATCTACGACTCGATCAATCAGCGATCGCCGCCGGAATATCAGTACGCAACCGCCATCAGCTTCGTCATCATGGCGCTGTTGTTTCTGATCGTGCTGCTGCAATGGCGCATTCTGCGCGGCCGCAGCTTCCAGACGGTCACCGGCAAAGGTTATTCGCCGACGGTCATGAAGCTGGGAAAATGGCGATGGGCCACCTTCGCTTTCTGCCTTCTGTTCTTCTTTGTAACCGTCGTTCTGCCGGTAGGGCAGCTCCTGATCGGATCGTTCTTCAAGTTCTTCGGCTTCTATCAGCGTGACATGCTGACGCTTGAACATTACAGGGCGGTCTTCGGCAGCAGCGACTTCTGGCGAGGGTTCAACAATACGATCCTGCTGGGTTTTGTCGGAGCCACTTTGACCATGCTGCTGGGCGGCGCGGTCGCCTATATCTCGGTTCGCACCAGGTGGCGCGGGCGTCGTCTGATTGACGCAATGGCCTGGTTGCCATGGATGATGCCGGGGATCGTTCTTGGCGTCGGCTTTCTGTGGGGCTTTGCTCTGTTGCCCCATGCGATCCCGATCTACGGCACGATCTGGGCGCTATTGCTGGCCTATATCTCCCTGGGGACGCCGCTCTCGGTGCGGATCATGTCCAGCGCCTATGCCCAGCTTTCGTTCGATCTCGAGGAGTGTTCCCGCGTGCACGGCGCGAGCTGGCTGCAGACGATGGGGCGCATCGTGATTGCGCTGGCGTGGCCGTCCTTCGCGGTCGGCTGGGTCCTGCTGTTTTTCGGGATCATGCGCGAGCTGAGTGCCTCCGTACTGCTTTATTCCGTCGGTTCGGAAGTGCTGTCTGTCGTGCTGCTGAAGCTCTGGGCCAACGGCAATGCCGAACAGGTCAGCGTGATCGGGCTGATCATGATGGGCATGGTGATCCTGTTCAGATGGGTTCAACTCAAGGTCATCAAGAGCCGCATCAATGCGCTGTGAATGGATCGGGTAACGCCATGTCGAATGTCATTATCGAGCAGGTTAGCCGGAATTTTGGACAGTTCGTTGCGGTCGACGGTATCGATCTCCGCGTCAACGAGGGCGAATTCGTCACGCTGCTCGGCCCCTCCGGGTGCGGCAAGACGACGACGTTGCGAATGGTGGCGGGGCTCGAGCAGAACACAGGCGGCCGTATCAGTATTGGTAACGAGATCGTCAGTGACGCGACGCGGGGCATTTTCGTTCCTTCCGAACGCCGCAGGCTCGGAATGGTGTTCCAGTCCTACGCCATCTGGCCCCACATGACGGTCTTCGACAACGTTGCCTATCCACTGCGGGTTCGTCGCCGGCCGGCTGCCGAAATCCTCGGCCGCGTCACGAAGGCATTGCAGCTCGTTGAGATGGAAGGGTTTGCCGAGCGGCCAGCGCCCGCGCTCTCAGGCGGGCAGCAGCAGCGGGTCGCAATCGCGCGGGCGCTGGTGTTCGAGCCGACAGTGCTGTTGCTCGATGAGCCCCTGAGCAACCTCGACGCCAAACTTCGCTTGCAGATGGGCGACGAATTTCGCTCGATTCAGAAGCGGTTGGGCATGACGAGCCTCTACGTTACGCATGACCAGTCTGAAGCCATGGCGCTTTCGGACCGCGTGGTCGTGATGGACCGCGGCAGAATTCAGCAGATTGGAGCGCCTGAAGACATCTATCGGTACCCCGCCAACCGGACCGTGGCGGCCTTCTTCGGGGCGCCGAATCTGCTCGAGGCCAGCGTCGAGTCGTGCGTGCGCGTGGACGAGCGCCGGTTTCGGCTGGAAGTCGTTGGGCGAGGCTGGCGAGGGCCCTGCGAGGCGGCAAGCGAGATGCAGCCGGGCCAGGCTGTCACGGTCATGGCGCGCCCGGAGGATGCTCGCCTCGCTCCGGCCGGTTCTAAAGCCGGCGCAGATGAGCTGGCGTGGTCCGGACGAATCGCGCACACGATCTTTCGCGGGCCGATCCGGTCGATCGTGGTGCAAACCGACGATGGTCGTCTGAACGTCGACGCGCCGCCATTCGGCAGCCACGCGGTCGGCGACAATGTGACTGTTGTGGTTCCGCAGCGGGCCGCTTGGGCGGTGGTCGAAAAGGCGGCGAAAGCGCAATAGTCCTTGTGCGGCAGACAATCGTCCGCACCGTCGCCAGCGTCAGCGGTAGATTTGTTTGGCGAGGTCGAGCATCTGGTTCATGCGTTCCGGATCGGTTGTTCCGAGCAGCTTGCTTTTCTGAAGCTCGGCGATCTCAGGATCGACTTCGGGAAAGGCCTCGGTCGTCACTGGCAAAAGACCAAGCTTGGCAAAAGCCTGCTGCATTTTCTGGCCCAGGTAGTAGTTCATCAACAAGCGGGCCGCGTTGGGATGGGGCGCGTCCTTGAGAAGCGCGAGATCATAACCCACGTACGGCAAGCCCTCCTTTGGCACAAGGAACTTCACCGGAAGACCCTTCAGCGTTGGCGCGGCAGTCAGGCTGTCGGGAATGTAGAGCGGGTACTCGCCGCGTGCGACCCGCCGTTCGTTCGCCGGTATCTCCCGGCCGAACTTGATGTCCTGCTGCGCAAGCTTGTTGTGGAAGTCCTGGCCGAAATGATCCTGAAGAACGGAAAATAAGACCCCGCCGCCGCCGAGAGCGCGGAAGTCGTCGCTGAGGATCTTGCCCTTCCAGCGCGGGTCGGTCAGGTCAAGCCAGCTCTTCGGCTCATCCGGCGGCTTGACGAGTTGCGTATTGGCGAGGATGCCGTAGATGATCGCGAACACGGGCAGCCGCATGCCGTCGCTGCGAAAGTCCGGCTTCAGGTTGCCAAGGGCCGGCAGCGGTCCGAATGGACCAAAGATTTGATCCTCCTTGATCTGGAGGGTGGTTGTGGTCGTGCCGTTTTCCGACACGTCGGCTGCGTAGCGGCCGCCGAGTGCTCAACGCGGAGCCGCTCGCGTACCTCGCTGGCGCGTGCTTCCAGGATATCAACCGTAATGCCGAAGCTCGTCGCGAAGTCCTTCTTGAGGTCTTGATGGGCCGCAAGACCCACGAACGCGCTATAGATCACGACGCGGCCTTCCTTTTTGGCGGCGGCCACGATTTTGTTCCAGTCGTCTTCCGCCCGCGCCTGGTCCGGCGCAGACAGCAAGGCGGAGCCGGCCGCCAATCCAAGCAGCGCGGCGCGGCGCGTGATTTGCGCGCGCCCGACCTCGTCGTTGCCGGATGACATGATGCTACTCCGCGGCTTGTTGGCCGGGGGCAGGCCAGCGGATCGCGGTCTTCAGCTGTTGTTCATAGGCGTCGAGCCAGTCGATCTTGTCGTCGGCATAGAATGATCCGGCACGCGCCTTCCAGAATACCTCGGTATCGTCGACGCCCGGAGGAACGGTACCACTGTTCGCGAAGGCGCGGGCCACCGTCAAGAGGCGCCGTCTCGTGCGCGAAATCATGATGTCGCTCGGCGCAAGATGCTCCTTGGTATGATCCACAATCGGCCCCATGCTCTCGGTGACCGCCTGATCCTGAATCACGATGTTGCGGATGCCGCTGTAGATGCGGTTCTCCCGCTGTGCGGCCCGATCGATTTGCCAGTCGTTGCCGATATTCTGGGCTGCCCGCCACCGGCCGAACCAGTCGGTTGTGTTCGGAAGATATTCGAGCGCATCGGCGCCGGGTATGCCCGCTCCCGATTTCAGCTTCGAGGACGAGTAGGTCGCCCCCTTGGCGCGGCCACCGTAGATTGAAATTAGCATCGTATGTTCGTCGTCCATCGGTACCCAGGCCTTTGCAACGACATGATCCGCAAAGTCGGCGTTCGGCGTCTGCGTCCAGAACGGCAGGCTGAAGTGCGCCATGCGCCAGTGCATCCTTCCGTCCGACTCCGGCCGGTAGGCGCCGTACATCGTGCCCCACTCTGTATCGCCGACCTTGTATTCGGGCGCCCGGTTGGCCACGGTGTGTCGTGCCGGGTGACCTTCCTCGAAGTCTTCGGCCTTGATATGGCCGGCATGGAGGAAACCGAAATGGGACGTGTCGATATCGCCTTCGAGGCCCTGTAGCCAGTTGGCCTCGCGTTGAAGCAAGGTGACGGTGAGGTCCCGTTCCGGAACGAACAGCGCCTCGTGCATTGGCAGCGGCGGCGCTTCGGCGCGCGATCCCATATAGACCCAGATCAGGCCTGCCTGCTCGCGTACCCTGTAGCTCTTCGCGCGAACCTTTTCCTTGAAGTCCTGCGGCGGCGGCACGTTCGGCATTTCAAGGCAGCGGCCTTCCACGTCGAATTTCCAACCGTGGTAAACGCAACGGATGCCGTTCTCCTCGTTTCGGCCGAGGAACAGCGACGCGCAGCGGTGCGGACATTGATGATCGAGTACCCCGACCCGGCCCGAACTGTCTCGAAAGGCGATGAGTTGCTCACCGAGCAGCATCAGTCGCATCGGATCGCAATCGGGCGTCAATTCGGAGGATGCGGCGGCGGGAATCCAGTATTGCCGCATCATCTCGCCCATGACCGTGCCGGGGCCGACCCGGGTCAAGTCAACGCCATCTGTCGCTTTGGAAGGCGCGGCTTTGGGAGTCTTGGCTTCGGAAGGCCTGGCTTTAGAAGGCTTCGCTTTGGAAGTCGCCTTGGACATATCGATCCTCCATCATTTTTCTTGCGACGCAGCATCCTTCTGGCGCTGCGCCGGTGTTTAGATTAATTGCATTCTGCAAGTATTATAAATTGCCGTCAATGCAACGATCCGTGAGATTTGCGGATCGCCGATGTTGAACCGGGTCATGCGGGCCGTTACCGTCGTGATCCCGCCCACAAGAAGGTCCCGTGATCGATCATGAAGAATCCGAAGGCCGTTCCCATTCCGCTCGAGAACTGGACCGGCTACAGGTTTGGTCTCCTTGCGACCCGGTTGGGCAATTTTATTGCTCCCATGTATGCGAGCCGTCATGACCTGACGATGCCCGCTTGGCGGAGTCTCGCGGTCATTGCCCGACATCAGCCGCTGACAGCGAAACAGCTCGCGACGCTGACCTCATCCGACGCTTTCAAGGTAGCGCGAGCGATCGAGCTGTTGGTCCGGCGCGGACTGATCAACCGCGACCTGGACAAGAGCGACCGGCGTCGCGCCAGCCTCCGTCTCACGGCGGAAGGTCGCAAGGTCTACAAGGATATCGAGAAGTTCGTCGTCAGGGTGGAGCGCGAACTCATGGCCGCGCTTGATGCGCACGAAGTCGCAGTGCTGCGACAAAGTCTTGATAAGCTGGACCACCAGTTGGAAAGCCGTATCAGGGCCAGCGGCTGGGAGAAGTTTCTGAAAGGTGAGTAGCTGCGGCACTGACATTGAGTGCCGTGAGTGGTAAATAACCGAGGGGACTCGGCTGTTCTGGGAGGCGGGGACCTGGACCCTCGTTGCCGCGGCCGTTCTAATTTCGATAGTCGTCGGGATTATGTTGATTGCCATTGCGAGATATCTGAAAGAGCAACACCGTCGTTTGGGTATCGCTGCAAATAACACGGCGCAGGGTCTACTACGTCACGATGCGAGCGCTAAGAGGTCCATGTAGAAGACGATTATGTCGTCTTGCCCCTGTGAAAAAAACAGAGATCTATGGGAGGAATCATGAATGCGCTTCATCTTGGTCCACCTATCGCGATCATGCGACAGGTACTCGCCGTCCTAGTCGCCATTCTCGCGTTCGGATGGGCGAGTGGTTCTTCGTCTGCGCAAGTCGCGGATTGGGAGAAAGTTATCGCCGCGGCCAAGGCCGAAGGGTCACTAGTGCTCTATACGGCGTTGGTGGGCGCTCCGTCGACCAAGGCGATCGCCAAGGCTTTCGAGGCTAGGTATGGAATCCCGGTGCAGGTATTTGAGGCGCGCGCCAGCGAAGTGCGTGAACGCATTCGTACCGAACAGGCCGCCGGCCGCTATCTCGGCGACATCATGTTCAATTCTGAGAACCAGGCCATAATTCTCAACGTCGAAGACAAATCCATCGTGCGTCACGAGCCCGTACCCAATGCGACAGGGCTTGACGCCCCGTTCAAGGACGATGGCCTCAAGTCGCCGGTTATGACGATTAATTATGGATTGCTGCTCAATGACCGGCTTGTGCCGCCTGGCGAGGAGCCGAAGAGCTGGCGCGATCTGACCGATCCAAAATGGAAGGGCAAGATCCTGTCTGACGACATGAGAGCGGTCGGCGGAGGCTATGTTACGTTTTTCGTGACCGAGGAAAAGCTCGGCAAAGCCTACCACGAGGTTTTGGCGACACAGGGTATTAAGTTTACGCGAGAAATGCGGGAAGCTGGTCGGCGTGTCGCCCGGGGCGAGATGGCCATCTATATGCCATTCATGTTGAGCGACATCCAGAACCTCAAAGGCCTTCCAGTTCGCGCTGTCGTGCTTGCGGAAGGCGCGCCTTACGTTCTCTATGCGACCGCGTTGATCAAGGGTGCCCCGCATCCGAACGCAGCGCGCCTTTATATCGATTTCGCTATGTCGGATGAGGTTCAGCAGATATTTGCGCGGGATGGATTTGGCGTCGTGCGACGCGGTGTTCTCGACAAGGTTCCTCCGGAGGCTCGCGCGATATAGCTGATGTCAAATTGATGGGCGGCTCCGACCCAATGCGGCAGAACGAAATGCTGGATTTGGCGCGCAGCATTTACAAGTAGACGCTGACCGCTGGTCTTGTTTGATTTCGGTCGTGATCGTCGTGTCTTGATCAGGTCGTTTCCGGCGCGAAAGTGGTGCGGTGCCTCTCGGGGCCCGCGATGGGTCGTAACCGATGGTCACCGGTCCGTAGAGGCCACTGTTCCATGACCGGCATCGGCCATGGTTAAACCCAGCCCCCATCGACTATGTAGTTCTGATTGGTGCAGGCGCCGCTGTCGTCGGCGGCGAAGAAGAGGACGACGCGGGCGATCTCGTCCGGCATGAGTTTGCGCTTGAGGCATTGGCGCTGCATGAGTTCGGCCTCACCTTCGGGCGTCAACCACAGATCCTGCTGCCGCTGGGTCATGATCCAGCCGGGCAGGATGGAATTGACCCGTACGTTGTTCGGCCCAAGATCGCGGGCGAGCGCGCGGGTTAGGCCCTGGACGCCGGACTTGGCGGTGGTGTAGCAGGGCATATTGCCCTGGCCGATCACCCAGCTCACCGAGCCCATGTTGATGATCGAGCCACCGCCTTCCCGGATCATGTCCGGCGCGACCGCCTGAGCACTAAAGAACTGATGTTTCAGGTTGATGGCGATCCGTTCGTCCCAATATTCCGGCGTGACGTCCTCGATCGCGTGACGGTCGTCGCGGGCCGCGTTATTGACCAGAATGGTGATCGGCCCGAGCGCCTGGCGAACGCCGGCGACCGCGCGTCTCAAGGCGCCGATGTCGCGCAGATCGGCATGCTCGAAGTGCACGCTGGCATGCGCCGGCAAGCTGGCCAGTAGCTGCTCTGAGGCCTTCACATCGATGTCGATGAAGCCGACCCGCGAGCCTTGGCCGATGAACTGGCGAACGATGGCTTCGCCGATGCCGCAGCCGCCGCCGGTCACCAGCACGGTCCGGTCCTTCAGACTTGGATAGATGGCGCCCTGCATTTGGCATTCTCTCGGTTCGCGCCTGACGGCGTCGGTTGTGTCGATGCTGCTCAAACAAAGGCGCAGCTCCCGGTGTTCACTCGGTCGTTTCTAGATGGCTCCGGTCCACGACCCGCAGCGTCCGTCGTACCATACCATCGACAATTGCCGTAGACTCGCTCGGACGCACATATAGTGCCGTAGACTTGAGCAACCACGGCAGCACCGCCTGGTCGAGCCGCTCCTCATAGGCGTGGCGCATCATGTCAAATGCCTGCAGACCAGGCCCCGCCAGGATGACGTGATGCGGGCGCAGCACCGATATCGTTGCGGCGACAGCCTCTGCAAGCGCGCGACCTGCCTGCCGGAATAAATGCTCGAGGTGGGGATCGCCGCCCAGTGCTCGCTCGCGCAGCAGAGCCATCTGCGCCTCGGACGGCTGCTGCGACACCGCTGGCGGCAGGTCGAGAAAGGTGCGGGCGTCGCGATAGAGCGCATAGTCGGCGAGATAGGCCTCGATGCAGCCGCGCTGGCCGCAGCGGCATTGCGGACCGTCCGCTGCCAGCTTGACATGGCCGATCTCGCTGCCGGCGCCGGCGCCCCAGCGCGCTTCACCGTCGACAACGACACCCATCCCGACACCGTGGCCGACCATGATCGTGGCTGAGAGGCCTTGCGCCAGCGCCGGTTCCGCGGCTGCAAGCGCGAGCGCAACCGCGACAGCGTCGTTCGCAATCACGACCTCGACCCCGAATGCCTGACGTGTCGGCGTCACCAGATCGACGTCGGTGATCGACAGCGCTGGACTCCACAGCGTCCAGCCGGTGTCGGCATTCACGATGCCCTGCAGCGCAATCCCGATTCCCAGCAGCTGATGGCGCGGCGTCGCCGTCGCATCGAGCATCGCGTTGATCTGCGCGATCACGAGATCGCACAGCGCGCCCGCATCGAGAGCGCGCGTCGGCAGTGCAAGTCGCGACTGCGCCAAGCCGGAGCCCCTGAAATCCGCAATCAGCGTCTCAATCAGATTCATGCGTACAGAGACCGCGATGATGCGCCCGAACTCCGGGTTCAGGGTGAGCAGCACGGACGGCCGGCCCCGGCGACGGCCAGTCAGCCCGTCCGCATCCTCTTCGTCGGTGTCGTCGGACCACGAGGTTGCCGCCGTTTCGGTCTCGCACAGCAACTCTTCCGCTATCAGCCTCGACGTCAGGCCGGAAATGGCGGGGAAGCTCAGCCCTGTACTCCGGGCGAGCTCCACACGCGGCAGCGGCCCCTGACGTCGCAAGACTTCGACGAGGCGGCCTCGGTTCGATCCGCGGGCCATGTTTGAAACACGTCTCGGCGGGTCAGCTTGGTCAACCATGTTGTCCCTTTTATTCGATAAGTGAAATTAATAAATGCACGTGATGCCAGTGTGATCGAAAAAGCACATACGAAGACCCTCGTGGCGGGGCCGTATTTACTATTATGATACCTCATGTACTATTTAGGCTTGAAGAAGGTGCAAGTACATCCTGAATTGGATGTCTTACCCCGCGACATTTCTTCGCTACATAAATAAAATAAGGCGCAAAAGCGCTGTGAAACCCCTCTTACGGGGTAGCCAAGGGAGGTGCAAATGAACGGATCAATGAAGAAATTGATGGTGCCGCTGCTCGCGACGGCCGCTGCGCTCGCGATGGCCATGGGGATGGCGCAGGCCCAGCAGAAAAAGACCATCGCGCTGGTGACCAATGTCGCGGCCGACTTCTGGACCATCGCAGGCCGCGGGCTTGAGAAGGCGCAGAAGGAGCACCCGGAATACAATATCGAATTGATCGTCACCAACGAAGGCACGGCGGCGGGCCAGCGGCGCGAGTTGGACGACCTGCTGGTGCGCGGCGTCGCCGGCATCTCCATCTCGGTCGACGATGCGCCGCACGCGACCGAACAGCTCAACAAGGTTGCAGCCAAGACCGTGTTGATCACGACGGATAGCGACGCGCCGCAAAGCAATCGTCTCGCTTATATCGGCACCGACAACGTCGCGGCCGGGCGGCAGGCAGGCGAGGAGATCAAGAAGGCGCTGCCGAATGGCGGCAAGATCGCGCTGTTCGTCGGCACGATGGACGCGGACAATGCCCGCGAGCGGGTGCAGGGGATCAAGGACGCGATCGCCGGCACCAAGGTC
>C688J18823_10001163_pt1 | contig 16113 bp, 13 predicted proteins | sample HopSoiMetagenom1_FD_18823 | JGI IMG/M metagenome (IMG submission 18823) | reverse complement strand
GTCGCGATCGCGGCACCGACGCGTGCGGCCTCGGGCTCGATCTCGAGCCCGGAGTCGGCCTCGGCCTGGCGCGCCGCGGCGACGATCAGGTGCGCGAAGCGGTCCATGCGTCGCGCCTGCTTACGGTCGATGAAGTCGGTCGCGTCGAAGTCCTTCACCTCGCAGGCGAAATGCACGGCGTAGTCGCTCGAGTCGAACTGCGTGATCGGCCCCGCGCCGGAGCGACCGCCGATCAGGTTCGCCCAGGTCGTCTCCACGTCCAGGCCGAGCGGGGTCACGGCCCCGAGACCGGTGATCACCACTCTGCGCCTGCCGTTGAGGCTTCCGTTGCTCAAATCACATCCCCAGTCCGCCATCGACTAGCAGCACTTCACCCGTGATGAAGGCGGCCTCGTCGGAACAGAGGAAGCGTACCGCCCCGGCGACGTCTTCCGGCTCCCCGAGCCGGCCGAGCGGCGTGTTGGCGAGCATCGCCTGCTGTGCCTCCTCGGGCAGGACGTCCGTCAGACGGGTGTTCACGTATCCCGGGGCGACCACGTTGGCCCGCACGTTGCGACTGCCGAGCTCGCGAGCGAGGGACTTGGTGAAGCCGATGATCCCGGCCTTGGAGGCGCCGTAGTTCGTCTGGCCCCAGTTGCCGTGGACGCCGACGATGCTCGAGACGTTCACGATCGAGCCGGCGCGCTTCTTCATCATCCCGCGGGTGACGGCACGGCACGTATAGAAGACGGACGAGAGGTTCGTCTCGATCACGTCGCGCCAGTCCTCGTCCGGCATCCGGGCCAGCAGCCCGTCGCGGGTCAGACCGGCATTGTTCACGAGGATGTCGAGGTCGCCCGCCTCCTCGACCAGCTGCTTCGCCTGGCCGGGGTCGGAGACGTCCGCCTGCACCGCCCGTCCGCCGGCCTCCTCGGCCACGCCTGCGGCCTCTTCTGCACCGGAGCGGTAGCCGACCACCACGTCGGCGCCGGCCCGGGCCAGCTCCAGCGCGATCGCGCGGCCGATCCCGCGCGAGCCCCCGGTGACGAGCGCGGTCTTGCCTTCGAGCGAGCAGAACCCGTCAGGCAGAGTTGAGCGTCTCCCGCAGCTTCTCGAGCGACGCGACGTCGCCGACCGGGATCGCCTTGACGCTCCTGTCGATCCTCTTCAGTAAACCGGTCAGGACGTTGCCGGGCCCGACCTCGACGAAGACCTTCACGCCCTGGCGCATCAGCTCGCGCGCCGCCTGCGTGAAGCGGACCGGCGCCGTCAGCTGCTCGACGAGCAGTGCGGCCATCCGCTGCGCGGGCTCGATCTTGGCGGTCACCGTCGACATGAACGGAGCGATCGGGTCGTTGATCTTCACGCGCTCGATCGCCGGCCGCAGGTGCTCGGCCGCGCGCGCGACGAGCGGGCTGTGGAACGCGCCCGACACGCGCAGCTTGACCGTGCGACGGGCGCCCTGGAGCTCGGCCTCGGTGCAGCACTCGTCGACGGACGGGCTCTGCCCCGAGATCACGATCTGCCCCGGGCAGTTGTAGTTCGCCGGCCACACGTTCGCGATCCGGGCGCAGAGGCTCTCGACCACCTCGTCGGCGAGGCCGAGGATCGCGGCCATCGACCCAGGGTTCTCCCGCGCGGCCTCCGCCATCGCGAGCCCGCGCTGGCGCACGAGCGAGATCGCGTCGTCGTTCGAGAGTGCGCCGGCGGCGGCGAGCGCCGCGAACTCGCCCACCGAGTGGCCGACGACGACGTCCGGCTCGAGCCCTTCGGCGCGCACCGCGGCGAGGACGGCCAGACTCGTCGCGACGAGCGCGGGCTGCTGCACCTCGGTGTGCACGAGCTCCTCCTCCGGCGCCTCGAAGCAGAGCCGCATCAGATCGAGGCCCGACGCCTCGCTCGCTCGCTGGTACACCTCCATCGCCTCCGGCACGGCGTAGGCGATCTCCCGGCCCATGCCCGCCTCGAGCGAGCCCTGGCCTGGGAAGCAGAATGCGATCTTCGGGGCGCTCATCCGTCTCCTCCGTCAGTCCATTCGATCAAACCGGAGCCCCACGTGAGCCCGGCACCCATTCCCGTCATCAGTACGAGCTGGCCCGCGTGAAGCCTGCCGTCCGCCTGCGCGTCGACGAGCGCGAGCGGAATCGAGCCAGACGACGTGTTCCCGTAGCGGTCGACGTCAACCACGACTTTCTCCTCCGGGATCCCGAGCTTCTGGCGCGCGTGCTCGATGATCCGCACGTTCGCCTGGTGCGGCACGTACACGTCCACGTCCTCGATCGTGCGCCCGCACTCGGCCAGCACGGCCTCTGCGGAGCTGACGAGGACGCGGGTGGCGAACTTGAACACCTCACGGCCGTTCATCTTCACGAAGTGCTGCTTCTCGGCCACGGACTCCGCGGTCGCGGGCGACCGGGAGCCGCCGGCCGGCAGGTAGAGCTGCGGCCCGCCGGAGCCATCGGCGCCGAGCTCGAAGCCGAGGAAGCCGCCCTCGGCGACCCGCTCGAGCACGATCGCGCCCGCGCCGTCGCCGAACAGGACCGCGGTCCCGCGATCACTCCAGTCCAGGATCTTCGAGAGCACGTCGCCGCCGACGATCAGGGCTTTCTGCGCCAGGCCGCCGGCCAGCATTCCGTAACCCTGCGCGACCGCGTACATGAACCCCGTGCAGCCGGCGGAAAGGTCGTACGCCGCGGCGTCCTTGGCGCCGAGCTGGTCGCCGAGGATCGCGGCGGTCGACGGGAACGCCATATCCGGAGTGACCGTGGCCACGATGATCAGGTCGATGTCGGAGCCCTCGAGCCCCGCATCGGCGAGCGCCTGGCGCGCGGCGGGCAGGCAGAGGTCGGAGAGTGCCTCGTCCGCCGCGGCGATACGCCGTTCCCGAATCCCCGTCCGCTCGACGATCCACGCGTCGGAGGTCTCCATCATGGTCGAGAGCTCGTCGTTGGTGACGACGCGCTCGGGTACTTGCGATCCGAGGCCGGTGATCGAGATCGCAACGCCGTTGGCGGTGCCGATCATGTCTGCTCCACGGCGAAGGTGAGCGTTCCGCGCGCCGCGAGCTGATCGCCCACGTGCGCTGTCGCCTTGCCTTTGCCGATCGGCCCGCGAACGGTGTCGATCACGCACTCGAAGACGAGCTCGTCACCCGGCTCCACGATCCGCTTGAAGCGGACGTCGTCGATGCCGGCGAAGAGGGCGAGCCGGCCCTTGTTCTCCTCCTGCGTGAGCACTGCGACCGCGCCGGTCTGGGCCATCGCCTCCACGATCAGGACGCCGGGCATGATCGGGCGGCCCGGGAAATGGCCCGTGAGGTACCACTCGTCGGGCCGTACCGTCTTGCGCGCGACCACGCGCTCACCGGGCTCGAGCTCGAGCACCTCGTCGATCAGGAGAAACGGCTCGCGGTGAGGCAAGATCGCCTCGATCTCCTCGCGGCCGAGCGTCACGCGAACGTGGGGTCGTAGCGGCGCTTGCGAGGAACGGGCTGCACGGCGGGCCTAGTCTATGCCGCCGTGTCCGAGTCGCTCTCGCCCGACGAGGTGCTGCCGCGCCTGCGCGGCCGCTTCGGCAGGCCGTACGAGCATGTCGCCTCCACGCCCTCGACCCAGCTGTTGCTCCCCGCCGACGCCGCGGAAGGCGCACTCGTCGTCGCAGACGAGCAGACGGCGGGCCGCGGCAGGCTCGGCAGGCGTTGGCTCGCGCCCGCGGGCACGAGCCTGCTGTGCTCGCTGCAGCTTCGCCCGCACGTTCGCTCCGAGCGCCTCCCGGAGCTGACGGGGGTCGCGGCGCTCGCGTGCTCGGAGGCGATCGGGGCCGTCGCGGGCATCCAGCCCGAGCTGAAGTTTCCGAACGATCTGCTCGTCGGCGGCCGCAAGCTCGCCGGCGTCCTCGCCGAGGCGCGCGAGGAGCGGATCGTGCTCGGGATCGGCATCAACGTCAACCTCACGGCCCAGCAGCTGCCGCTGGAGGTCGACCGCCCCGCGACGTCGCTGCTCGTCGAGACCGGCCGCGAGCACGATCGCGGCGCGCTGCTCGTCGAGCTGCTCGCCCGGCTCGAGCGCCGCTACGACGCGTGGCTCAACGCCGCGCCTTGAGCGTGCGACTCCGGTTCCCTGCGACGTCCACCGCGTACGCCGTCAGGCCCCGAAGCCGAAGCGGCGGCCGCACGTGCACGAGCCCCGCGCGTCGCACAAGCACCCGGCGCCAGCGCCCGTTCACCGCGAGGACGAGCGTGCCCGGCTCGCCGAGGCGGAAGGTGAGCGTCCTGAACGACACCAGTCGCAGCGGCGGCGGCTTCCGGTCGACGCTCACGGGCACCATCTGCGTCGCCGTCAGCAGCGAGTCCGTCGCGCTGACCACGGCTGCGTAGCGGCCGTCTGGCACGCCGGCGCCGTCCCACCGCAGCGTCTGCGGCCCGACCTCCAGGTCGGAGTCGACCAGCGTCGCGACCACCTTCGCCGCGCGCCGGATCGTCACCACGACGTGCGCCGCGGCGGTGAGGCGGAACGAGAGATCGATCGTGTCGAGCACCCCGTCGGAGTTCGGCGACAGCGCCGAGCCGCTTGCGCGAAAACCGGCAAGGGTGCGGTCGATCCAGAAGCGCGTGCTCGTCTGCACCTGCTTGCCTGCGACGTCGCGTGCCAGCAGCGTCAGCCGGTAGAACCCGTCGGGCAAGCTCCCCGGGCTCCACGTCAGCGACTGCGCACCGGCTGTCCGCTCGCCGCTGAAGACCGTCGCGACCGTGTGCTCGAGCACGTCCTGCACCGTCGCGGTCACCGTCGCCGCGGCCGAGAGGCGGTAGGTCGCCTTGACGTCGTCGCCGCGCCCGTCGCCGTTCGGCGAGGCGATCGCCGGGGCGACGCGCAGCTGCTGCAGCGAGAGCGGCACCGGAGCCGTCCCGATCGTCCCCGTCGCGGGCCGGAGGCTCGGCGCCGTGATCGCCCACGTGTAGCCAGTCGCTGGCGCGGCGGTCGCGTCCCAGGTCCAGTCGACCTTCGTGCCCGTGCCGGTCCCGCTCGCTACGACCGTGCCCGCCGCATCCTTCACCGTGACCGTCCACGGCACCGCGTCGGACAGTCGGGCCCTGAACCGCACCGGCCCGCCGAGCGCGCCGGTCACCGCGGGCGCGTAGAGCTTCGGCAGGCCGCTGCGGGCGACGTCACCCCGCAGCGCCGGAAGCTGGGCGTACAGGCTCTGGCCGGGGCAGCTCGTCGGGTAGACGTCGCGGTGCGCCGAGATCGCGCGCAGGGTCAGCGCCTGGCCCGCCGCGTAGCGCGGATTGCCCGACGAGATGCGGACGACGCTCGAGAGCGGGTCGACGTGCGCCAGGTCGAGGCGCCACGAGATGAGAGACGCGAGCGCCGCCCGCGCGGCCGGCGTGATCGAGCCCGACGAGTAGTCGCCGATCACCGAGATCCCGACCGACCCGGTGTTGAACCCCTGCGCGTGCGCCCCGATCACCGGCCGCGTGATGCCGCCGTAGCGGCCTTCGAAGATCTGGCCGTACTTGTCGACGAGAAAGTTGTAGCCGATGTCGTTCCAGCCATTGCCCTGGACGTGGTAGAGCTCGATCGCCCGGACGATCGAGGCGGATTGGGCCTTTGTGTACGAGCTCGAGCCGGCGGTGTGATGGACGATCGCCAGGTGGATGCCGTCGGCGTAATAGGGCGCCCCGCGACGGATTGATTCGTTCGCCCCCCAGCCGGCCCGTGTGACGATCGGCGGTGCGCCGGCGAGCTCGGCGTGCTTCAGCGGACCGCGCTCTCGCGGACTGTGGACGAAGTACGCCCGGACGCGCGATACGCCGCCGACCGTGCGGTACTGCAGACGGTTCGAAGGGCCGCTCCAGAACGGGCTTCCGACACGCCAACCCCGGCCGGTGGTGCGCTCGAGGCCGCGGTCGGGAAGCGCGTCCTCTGCGGAGAACCGGCGCCACGCGCTCCAGCGGCCGGCCAGGTTCCGCGTCCGGTACTTGACCGCGCCGGGCCCGCGCCAGTGGGCGCCGACGAGCTCGAACCGCCCCGGCGACAGCGCGCCGACGCCAGCCTGCGGCTGGAGATCCCGCTGCTGCACCAGCCCGGCGCCGAGGGCGGAACCGGGCAGCGCGGCTGCGAGGACGGCTGCGGCGATGAGTGGCCTCATCGAGAACGACCCGACTTCGAGCGTTGCAGACGACTTCCTGGCGCGCAAGGAAAACCGCTGCTCGCTGATAGAATCCTTACGACGTGAAAGGGCCGTTTCTGCGGGCACTTTTCGGCTCGTTGGCCGCGGCCCTCGCCGTTCCGGCCCTCGCGCTTGGTGCGGCCGGGACGCCAAAGGTTCTGGCGATCCACTACGACTTCGAGGTCAACCCCGTCACGTCGAGCTACCTCGATCACCAGCTCGACCGCGCACAGGACGGCGACTACGACGCCGCCGTGATCGTGCTCGACACCCCGGGTGGCCTCTCCGAGTCGATGCGGAAGATCGTGAAGACCGAGATCGGCCTGAAGATCCCGGTGGTCGTCTACGTCTCGCCGAGCGGCGCCCGCGCCGCGTCGGCCGGCGTGTGGATCACCGAAGCGGCCGATGTCGCGGCGATGGCGCCCGCGACGAACATCGGCTCCTCCACGCCTATCGACGGCAGCGGCCAGAACCTGGGCTCGGACCTGCGCCGGAAGGTGATCAACGACGCGGTCGCCTCGCTCACGAGCCTGATGCGCTTCCACCACCGCAATGCAGCCTGGGCCGAGGATGCGGTGCGCGACGCCTCGAACCTCGACGAGCAGAAGGCGAAGGCGATGAACGTCGTCGACGTCCTAGCGCCTACCCTGCCGGCGTTGCTCGACAAGATCGACGGCCGCAAGACCGCCGGCAAGCACTACACGCTCCACACCGCCGGCGCGGAGATCGTCGAGGCGCACCCCGGCTTCTTCACGCGGCTGCTGAACACGCTGATCGACCCGAACCTGATCCCGCTGCTCTTTCTCGCCGGGATCGCCGGCATCGGCTTCGAGATCTTTCACCCGGGCGTGGTGCTGCCCGGTGCCCTCGGGGCCGTCTCGCTCGTGCTCGCGCTGTTCGGCTTCGCCGTGCTCCCGACGAACTGGGCCGGCGTCGCGCTCCTGCTGCTCGGGGTCGCGCTGCTCGTGCTCGAGGCCCACATCGTCAGCCACGGCGCGCTCGCGGTCGCAGGCCTCACGAGCCTCGTCGTCGGCTCGCTACTCCTCTTCCACAACGCGCCGGCGCCGTACGACGACGTCAACACGCCGCTGCTGATCGCCTTCGCCCTGGTCCTCGGCAGCGCGTGGGTGTTCGCGCTGACGAAGGCGGTGCAGGTGCGGCGGGCACCGGCGACCGTCGGCCCGCAGACGATGGTCGGCGAGGTCGGCGAGGCACGGCGCGACGACATGGTCTTCGTGCAGGGCGAGCTCTGGCGCGCCCGGTCTGTCGCGAACGGGCCGCTCCGCCCCGGGCAGCGCATTCGCGTCGCGGGTGTCGACCCCGCGCTCGTTCTCGAAGTCGAGCCCCTCTCCGAGTAGGATCGCGCCATGGCCGCCGCTGGAATCGCCGTCGTCGTCCTGCTCCTCCTCGTTCTGCTCTTCCTGATCTCGGCGATCAAGGTCGCGCGGGAGTACGAGCGCGGGATCGTCTTCCGGCTCGGTCGTCTCTTGCCGGAGCCGAAGGGGCCAGGCCTCTTCATCCTGATCCCGGTCGTCGACCGGATGGTGAAGGTCGACCTGCGCACGATCACGCTGAACATCCCGCCGCAGGAGGTCATCACCAAGGACAACGTTCCCGTGCGGGTGAACGCGGTCGCCTACTTCCGCATCGTCGAGCCGAAGAACGCGATCGTGCAGGTCGAGAACTTCATGGTCGCGACCTCCCAGATCGCACAGACGACGCTGCGCTCCGTGCTCGGGCAGCATCTCCTCGACGAGCTTCTCTCCGAGCGCGACAAGATCAACTCGATCCTGCAGGAGATCATCGACGAGTCGACCTCGCCCTGGGGCATCAAGGTCTCGATCGTCGAGGTCAAGGACGTCGAGATCCCGCAGGGCATGCAGCGCGCGATGGCACGTCAGGCCGAGGCAGAGCGGGAGCGGCGCGCGAAGGTGATCGCCGCCGAGGGCGAGTTCCAGGCCTCCGAGCGGCTGAAGGACGCCGCACTCGTGATCGAGGATCATCCGATTGCGCTGCAGCTGCGCTACCTGCAGACCCTGCTCGAGCTCGGTGCGTCACAGTCGACGACGATCGTCTTCCCCGCGCCGATCGACCTGCTGACGCCGTTCCTCGACCGGCTCAAGAGCTCCTGAGCGCCGACCTACGGGTCGACCCGCTGAGCGGGCGGCTCGTCGCCGTCGCGCCGGGGCGATCGGGCCGGCCCGGCGCGGGCGCGCCCGACCTCGAGCCCGTCACCGACGCGGAGCTCGATTCCTGCCCCTTCTGCGAGGGCCGGGAGGACCGCACGCCGCCGGAGACGCTCGCGCTGCCCGCAGGCGACCGACAGGCGAACACGACCGGCTGGTCTGTGCGGGTCGTCCCGAACAAGTTCCCGGCGTTCGAGCGCCAGGAGGTCGTCGTCCACGCCCCGCAACACGCCCGCTCGCTCGCAGAGCTCGACGCCGCTCAGCTGGAGCTCGTAGCGCAGGCCTGGCGGCTCCGTGCCGCGGCCGCCCGGGACGAAGGCAAGCAACTGTTCGCCTGCGTCAACGAGGGCCGCGCGGCCGGCGCGAGCCTGCTCCACTCCCATTCGCAGCTCGTGTGGCTCGACGTCGAGCCGCCCGAGGCCAGATCGGAGCGCGGCGACAGCTGCCGCCTCTGCGACTACCTCGCGCGGGAGCGCGACGAGGGCGCGCGCGTCGTCGAGGAGCGCGACGGCCTGGTGCTTCTCTGCCCGTATGCGAGCCGCGTGCCGTACGAGTGCCTCGTCGCGCCGATCGAGCACGAGGGCGACGGCTTCGGCAGCGCGCTGCTCGGCCGAGGACTCTCGCTCGTCGCCGACGCGCTGCGGCGCCTGGGCGCTGCCGAGGGCCCGCGGCCGGTGAACGTCTGGCTCCACGAGAGCGGGCACTGGCACCTCGAGCTGTTCCCGCGTCTCACCACGATCGCGTCGCTCGAGCTCGGCGCCGGGCACTACATCAACACGCTCGCGCCCGAACACGCCGCGGCGACCTTGCGCGATTAGCTCTCGGCGAGCCGCGGAGTCTCGCGGAAACGACGCGCGGCCTCGATCGCGGCGCCGAGGTTGAGCCCCTTGTCCTTGGCCTGCTTGATCAGCATCACCGTCTCGAGCGCGTCGATGTCGTAGATGCGCTGCTTCTTCCCCTTGGTCGGGATCTGGGCCTTGTTCGTCCAGTAGTCCAGCTGCATCTTCGAGATCCCGGCGATCTGGCACACCTGTCCCAGGTAGAGCTCGATCTTGTCGAGATGCTCGGCCAGATCGATCGGCTCGAGGAGGTCAGGTGCCTTGTCGTACGCCATGGCGGTCCGCCTTTCGCGGAGGGGCTTCTCTTTCGAAAGTTATACAGACCCGGTTCCAGTAACGGAAGAGTCCGGGAGAGAAACCTACTCGATATTGTCGGAATCTGCAGCGGGAGCGGCGATCTCGGCCGAAGCAGCAACGTCGACCGGAGCGTCGTCGGCAGCTGCTTCCTCGACCGCGGCGTCGACCTCGGACTCCGACTCGGCGACGAGCGCGATGCTCGAGACCTGTTCGTCGCCCCGCAGCCGCACCACGATCACGCCCTGCGTCGAGCGTCCGAGGCGCTTGATCTCCTCGACCGGCACGCGGATGACCGTGCCGCCGGTGGAGATCAGCATCACCTGGAAGCCTTCGCGAACCGCCAGCGCGCCCGCCAGCTGGCCGCGTGCCTCGGTTAGCTGCACGGTCTTCACGCCCAGGCCGCCCCGGCCCTTGACCGGGTAGTCCTTCATCCGGGTCCGCTTGCCGAAGCCCTGGTCGGTCACGACGAGCATGTCGAGCTCGTCGTCGGCGATCGTCGCCGCAATCACCTCGTCGCCTGCGCGGAGACCCATGCCCTTCACGCCCGAGGTCGCGCGGCCCATCGGGCGCGCCTGGCTCTCGTGGAAACGGATCGCCTGGCCCTTGCGCGAGACCATGATGATGTCCTCGCCGCCGTTCGAGCGGAGGACGTCCACGAGCTCGTCCTCGCCGCGGAGCTTGATCGCGATGATCCCGTCGGCCTTGAGCGGAGTGTTGTACTCCTGGAAGCGCGTCTTCTTGGCGATCCCGTTGCGCGTCGCCAGCACGAGGTACTCGGCCTCCTTGAAGTCGCGCGTCGCGATCACCGTCTGAACGTGCTCGCCTTGGGCGAACGGCAGCAGATTGACCATCGCACGACCCTTCGACTGCCGCGTCCCGAGCGGCAGCTCGTGCACCTTCAGCCGATAGACCTTCCCGACGGTCGTGAAGAAGAGCAGGAAGTCGTGCGTCGAGGCGACGAACAGGTGCTCGATGTAGTCCTCGTCCTTCAGATCCATGCCCATCACGCCGATCCCGCCGCGGCGCTGCTCGCGGTAGGTCGTGACGGGAAGGCGCTTGACGTAGCCGGAACGCGTGATCGCGATCACCATGTCCTCTTCAGCGATCAGGTCCTCGAGGTCGAGCTCGCCTTCGGCCGCCACGATCTCGGTGCGGCGCTCGTCGCCCTTGCCGTAGACCTGCTTCAGCTCGAGCAGCTCCTCGCGGATGATCCCGTCGATGCGCGTCTCGTCGCCGAGGATCGCGCGCAGCTCGCCGATGCGCTCCTGCAGGTCGGCGAACTCGTCCTCGATGCGCTTCCGCTCGAGCCCGGTCAGGCGCTGCAGCCTGAGGTCGAGAATCGCCTGAGCCTGGATCTCGGAGAGCTCGAAGGTCTCCATCAGCCCTGCGCGCGCGGCGTCGGGGTCGGCCGAGGCTCGGATCAGGGCGATCACCGCGTCGAGGTTGTCGAGCGCGATCAGGTAGCCCTGCAGGACATGCGCCCGCGCCTCGGCCTTGCGGAGCTCGAACTTCGAGCGGCGGGTGATGACCTCGCGCTGGAAGTCGAGGTAGTGCTGGAGCATGTCGCGCAGCGGCAGCGTCCGCGGCACGCCGTCGACCAGCGCGACCGCGTTGTAGCCGAAGGTCGTCTGCAGCGAGGTGTGCTTGAAGATCTTGTTCTGGACGACCTGCGGGATCGCGTCGCGCTTGAGCTCGATCTGGATGCGCATCCCTGACTTGTCCGACAGGTCCTTGACGTCGTGCACCTCGGGGATGACCTTCTCGTTCACGAGGTCGGCGATCTTCTTGATCACGCCCTCGTCGCCACCCTTGCGGACGCCGTAGGGCAGCTCGCTGACGATGATCGCGGTGCGGCCGCCGCGCAGCTCCTCGATGTGGGTGCGCGCCCGCTGGACGATCCGCCCACGCCCTGAGCGGTACGCCTCGCGGATCCCCTCGCGGCCGAGGATGATCCCGCCGGAGGGGAAGTCCGGTCCCTTGACGTGCTTGGTCAACCGGTCGACGTCGATCGTCGGCTCGTCGATCAGCGCGACGAGCGCGTCGACCACCTCGCCGAGGTTGTGCGGCGGGATGTTCGTCGCCATCCCGACCGCGATCCCGGCCGAGCCGTTCAGCAGCAAGTTGGGCAGCCGCGCCGGCAGCACCTGCGGCTCGCGGCGCGACTCGTCGTAGTTCGGGCCGAAGTCGACGGTGTCCGCGTCGATGTCACGGAGCATCTCGGTCGCCAGACGCGCGAGCCGGCACTCGGTGTAGCGCATCGCCGCGGCGGGGTAGCCGTCGATGTTGCCGAAGTTGCCCTGGCCGTCGACCAGCGGGTAGCGCATCGAGAACGGCTGCGCGAGCCGCACGAGCGTGTCGTAGATCGACTGGTCGCCGTGCGGGTGGTACGACCCCATCACGTCGCCGACGACGCGCGCGCACTTGAGACGTGGGCGGTTCGGCTGCAGGCCAGCCTCGTGCATCGCGTAGAGAACGCGGCGGTGCACCGGCTTCAGGCCGTCGCGCACGTCCGGCAGCGCCCGCGCCACGATCACGCTCATCGCGTAGTCGAGGAAGCTCGAGCGCATCTCCTGCTCGAGCTCGCGGGGCTCGATCCGGCCGGGGCCGAGCGGCTCTACGGTCGCCATCGCGCGCCTGCCCTACACGTCAAGGAAGCGGACATCCTTCGCGTTCTGCTCGATGAACAGCCGGCGTGGCTCGACCTGGTCGCCCATCAGCATCGAGAAGACCTGGTCGGCGGCCGCGGCATCGTCGACCTCGACGCGGATCAGCATGCGGCGCGCCGGGTCCATCGTCGTCTGGGCGAGCTCCTCCGGGTCCATCTCGCCGAGGCCCTTGAAGCGGCGCAGCGACAGGCCTTCCTTGGCGAGCTCGAGGGCGCAGTCGCGCAGCTCCTCGAAGGTCTCCGCGTGGCGTGTCTTCTTCCCCAGCTCGAGATCGAACGGCGGCGAGCCGATCAGCTCGACGAGCCGCGCGTAGGTCTTGCACAGGTTCTTGTAGACGGGCGACGCCAGCAGCTCCGCCGGCACGACCACGTGCGTGGCGGCGCTCGTCTCGCGCTCGGTCACCTTGATCCGCGCGCCGTCGCCGTCGCTCTCGACGACCGCGACCTCGTACCCGTTGCCGTCCAGTCCCGAGAGGGCACTCTCGATGTCGCCGGCGAGCGCGGCCTCGGTCTCGACGAGGCGGTGCTCGATGACGAAGTTCGCAGGCCCGTTGCCGAAGTCGGCGCGCAGGCGGGAAGCCCACCCCTCGAACTCGTGCAAGGCGCGGCTGAAGCGGGCGTAGCGCGCCTCGGTCAGCTTCTGCTTCGTCCCGTCGCGCTCCGTGACGTCGATGTCCTTCACGCGCTCGCGGACGAGCAGGTCCTCGAACTGCGACTCCTTGACGACGTACTGCTCACGCCCACCCACTTTGACCGCGTACAGCGGCGGGACCGCGATGTAGACGTAGCCGCCGTCGACGAGCTCCGGCATCTGCCGGTAGAGGAAGGTCAGGATCAGCGTGCGGATGTGGGAGCCGTCGACGTCGGCGTCGGTCATCACGATCACGCGGTGGTAGCGCAGCTTCTCGAGGTCGAACTCGTCGCCGATCCCGGTGCCGATGGCGGTGATCATCGACTGGATCTCGGTGTTCGAGAGCACCTTGTTGATCCGGTTCTTCTCCGAGTTGATCACCTTGCCGCGCAGCGGCAGGATCGCCTGGAACGTCCGGTCGCGCGCGTCGACGGCCGACCCGCCGGCGGAGTTGCCCTCGACGAGGAAGAGCTCGGCGGAAGCGGGGTCGGTGATCTGGCAATCCGCGAGCTTGCCCGGCAGCGACGAGCTCTCGAGGGCGCTCTTGCGCCGCGTCAGCTCACGCGCCTTGCGCGCCGCCTGCCGAGCGCGGGAGGCGGAGATCGCCTTGTCGATGATCCGGCGCGCCTCCGTCGGGTTCTCCTCGAAGTACTCGGCCAGCTTCTGGTTGACCGTCTGCTCGACGAGGCCGCGCACCCACGGGTTGCCGAGCTTCGTCTTCGTCTGGCCCTCGAACTGCGGGTCGCGCAGCTTCACCGACAGCACCGCGGCCAGCCCCTCGCGGACGTCCTCGCCCTCGAGGTTGTCCTCCTTCTCCTTCAGCAGGCCCTTCGCGCGCGCGTAGTCGTTCAGCGTGCGCGTCAGGGCGCCCTTGAAGCCGGAGAGGTGAGAACCGCCCTCGGTCGTGTTGATGTTGTTGGCAAACGAGAAGACGGACTCCTGGTAGGAGCTGTTCCACTGCATCGCCAGCTCGACCTGGCCCTCGCCGTTGTCGCCCTCGAAGTAGACGATCCCCTTGTGAACGGGGTCCTTGGACTTGTTCACGTAGGAGACGAAGTCGCGGATGCCCCCCTCGTAGTGGAACTCGTGCTTCTCGTCGCCCTCGCGCTCGTCGTGGAGCACGATGCGCAGCCCCTTCGTCAGGAAGGCGGTCTCGCGCAGGCGCTGGACGAGCGTGTCCGCCGACCACTCGAGCTCCTCGAAGATGTCGCCGTCAGGGAGGAAGGTGATCGTGGTGCCGGTGTCCTTCGCAGTGCCGGTCTTCACGAGCTCGGTGGTCGGTTCGCCGCGCGCGAACTCCTGGTGGTAGACCTTGCCGTCGCGGTGCACGTCGACGTGCAGCCATTCGGAAAGCGCGTTCACGACGGAGACGCCGACCCCGTGCAGACCGCCCGAGACCTTGTAGCCCTCGCCGCCGAACTTGCCGCCGGCGTGGAGCTTGGTCAGCACGACCGTCACGGCCGGCAGGCCCTGCTCCGGCATCACATCGACCGGGATGCCGGAGCCGTTGTCGGAGACGGTCACCGAATTGTCCGGGTGGATGGTCACGTCGATGCGATCTGCGCGCCCCGCGAGCGCCTCGTCGACCGAGTTGTCGACCACCTCGTAGACGAGGTGATGGAGGCCGCGGGCGCCGGTCGAGCCGATGTACATGCCCGGCCGCAGCCGGACCGGCTCGAGGCCCTCGAGAACGGAGATGTCTTTTGCGGTATATGAAGCTTCAGGCATTAAAAAAGCCCTGCAAGTTGCACCTTTCCGGGCTGCGCCTAGTGTATCAGACCGCGCGGCCGTCACCGACGCGCGCGAGGCTCATCCGCGCAGCTTTTTCTACCGATTTGCGGAGTTCTTCGGACTCGATGCCCGACGCCAGCTCCTCGGCCTCCCGCACCTGCTCCGCGGACGGCTCCGGCGGCGGCTTGCGACGGGTCTTCGCAGCGGGCGGCTCCGGCTCCGGCAAGGGGCCCGGCGCGAAGCGCAGGCGAGTCGGCGCGGCCTTACCGAGCGCTTCCGAGAGGCGGCCCGCGATCTCGCTCTCGAGCTGCTGCAGCTCGAACGCCCACGTCGACGAGGAGGCAGAGACGTGGAGCGTGCCGTCCCTCGCGAGGCGTGCGGGCCAGGCGTTCGCAGCCACGGTCTCCCCGACCGCCTCCGGCCACGCGCCCACGATGTCCGCCATCGCGCCGGCGCTGCCGAAGCGTCCGAGCTCACGCCGCACCTCGGAGCCGATGCGCTCCATCACGCGGCCTGCACCTCGCTCGTGCCGTCGTCGCGCTGGGCGACCTCGAGCGTCTGGGCCGGCTCGCCCGGGAGCGCGTTGCGGCTGGCACTCGTGAGCAACGTCTGACCCGACGCGCGCAGCCGGTCGGCCAGGATCCGGCGCCGGTCGGGGTCGAGCTCGGAGAGCACGTCGTCGAGCAGGAGCAACGGTCGGGTGCCGCGCCGCTGCTCGAGCAGCTCCGCCTCGCCGAGCAGCAGCGCCAGCACGGCCAGGCGCTGCTCGCCCTGCGACCCGAAAGCCCGCAGGTCGCGGTCGCCCGAGAGCACGCCGAGGTCGTCGAGGTGTGGGCCGAGACCCGTCGCGCCGCGGTCGAGGTCGCGGTCGAGCCGTTCGTCGAGCCCGGCGACCGTCGGCGCCTCGCCCTCGTAGCGTAGCTCGGCCGCGGAGAGCCCGAGCTCGGCGGCGCGTTTCACAAAGTGGGGCTGGAGCGCGGCGACCGCTTCGTGTCTGCCCGCGACGAGGGCGGCCCCGAGCGCGCTCACCTGCTCGTTCCATGGTGCCAGCGCCTCCCGCGAAGAGACGCCCTGCGCGACCCGCCGGAGCGCCGCGTTGCGTTGGCCGACAGCGGCGCCGTACTCCGCGGAGAGGCCGGCGCGGGCGGGAGTCAGTCGCCCGAGCACGCGGTCGAAGTACGCGCGCCTCGCGGCCGGGCCGCCCTTGACGACCACGAGCCTGTCGGGGGTGAAGACGAGCGTCGTCACCTCGGTGCGCAGCTGCTCGGCCGCCCGCAGCCGTGCGCCGTTCACGATCGCCCGCTTGCCGGTCCCGAGCTCGAGCGTCACCTCGACGTCCAGCGGCGCGCTCGCCCGGCGGCCCCGCAGCGCGATGCGGGCCGCCTCGCGTCCGAAGCGCACGAGCTGTGCGTCCGCCCGCGTCCGTGGCGAGAAGCCCTGCGTGCCGACGTGCAGCGACTCGAGCAGGTTCGTCTTCCCCGCGCCGTTCGAGCCCGTTACGAGCACGAGCCCGGGCTCCAGCTCGAGGTCGAGCTTCGAGTAGGAGCGGAAGTCGCGAAGGGCGACGCTGGCGACTATCAGCCCGCGAGCCTGATCGGCATGATCAGGTAAAGGAAG
>C688J18823_10001162_pt1 | contig 16115 bp, 17 predicted proteins | sample HopSoiMetagenom1_FD_18823 | JGI IMG/M metagenome (IMG submission 18823) | reverse complement strand
CAAGCGGCAGGACTGGGTGCTGCGCGGTTTTCGTCAGTTCGACGCGCCGGTCTGCGTGATCATCACCTATGACCGCGTGCTCGACGGCAGCGACGATACGCCATTCGATTGCGGCGCCGTGGCGACCGCGCTGGTCAATGCCGCCTGGTCGCGCGGGCTCGGCGCCGTGATCAACAGCCAGGGCATCATGCAATCCCCCGTGGTGCGCGAGCACGCAGGGATCGCCGACGATCAGGTCATCATGAAAAGCATCGCGCTGGGCTGGCCGGATGAAACCTTTCCGGCGAATGCGGTGGTGTCGGAGCGGAAGTCTGTCGAGGAAGCTACGGTGTTCGTCGGGTTCGAGAAGTAGACAGGCGCGGGCGGAAGGGCTGGAGGTACAGCAGTGATCCGCGCCATGGTCCGACGTGCACTTGTGCTGGCGGCGACTCTTGCCGCGACGCTGGCGCCGGTCACGTGCCTTGGCCAGAGCACAAAACCGTTGCCGGCCAAGGCGACGCAGGAACTGCCGCCCGAGCTGCTTGCGCTGCTCGAACAGAAGAAAATGCAAAAATATTCGCCGATCGTGGTGCGTCTTTTCAAGGAAGAAGCGGAGCTCGAAGTCTGGAAACAGGACACGACCGGCCGTTTCCAGATCCTGAAAACCTATCCGATCTGCCGGTGGTCGGGCGATCTCGGGCCGAAGTTGTACGAAGGTGACCGGCAGGCGCCGGAAGGGTTTTATACGATCACGCCCGAGCTGATGAATCCCAACTCCAACTTCCATCTTTCAATCAACTTCGGCTTCCCTAACAGCTTCGACAGAGCGAACAGGCGCAACGGCAGCTTCCTGATGATCCATGGCGACTGCCTGTCGGCCGGTTGCTATGCCATGACCGACGAACAGATCAGCGAAATCTATGCGCTGGCGCGCGACTCGCTCAGCGGCCGGCCATCGTTCCAGGTCCAGGCCTATCCGTTCCGCCTGACGCCGGCGAACCTGGCGCGGCATCGAAACAGCCCGAACCTCGCGTTCTGGAAAATGCTCAAGGTCGGCAACGATCATTTCGAGACAACCGAGCTCGAACCCAGGGTGGATGTCTGCGACCGCCGCTATGTATTCAATGCGCAACCGCCGCCGAATTCGCCGCAGCCGCTCGTGTTCAACGCGAACGAAAAATGTCCGCCTTTCGTCGTCAATCCGGAAACCGCGCGGCGGGCACAGAAAAAACAGCGCGTCGACGAGCGCGCCACCGCGCGATTGGTTGAAGACAACGTGCCGGCTGCTCCGATCTACAGCGGACTGGACGGCGGAATGAACAGCGTTTTCCTCGCGCGGTTTCCATACCGGGTGACGCTTGCGAAAGTGATGCCGTATGCTTCGTACCTGCCGCGATTGCCGACGGTGCCCTGGATCGACAAGGAGGGCTCGCTGACGAGCAGATGGTTTGGTGTTTCGTTCTCCGGACCGGTCGTGTGCGATGTAGGTTGGGCTGGCTTCCTGTCGCGCCGGTGCTGACTGCTATCGCGCCAACGCCAATAGCCGACGGCAGTCAGCCGGCAGCCGTCGTTCATCGAGGTTGGTGACGCAGAGCAGCAGTCCCTGCTGGTGCGGAGGCTGCATACACCATGCCGACATCGGACGCGGCGCGAGACCGAATGCCAGTGCACGTGAAGCAATGTCCACGTCCGACTCGGACCTGGGAAGCAAGAGCACCACGGCAAGACCGGCAGTCGCCTCGACCTTGATCGAGTCAGGCGCCATTTCGCGGAGGCAACGAAGCAGCGCCTCCCGCCTGGCGGCGTAAAGCCGCTTCATGCGGCGGAGATGGCGAAGGTAGTGACCTTCCTGCATGAACGCCGACACGGCGCGCTGCATGCCTGCAGCCGGCGCCGGCGCCAGGGAAGCAGCGAGATCGGCGAACCGACGACTGAGTTCAGGCGGCACGACGATGAAGCCCAGGCGCAGCGTCGGGCTGATCGTCTTGCTGAAACTGCCTATGTGCAGCACCCGTCCGCCATGATCGAGCGATGCCAGCGCCGGAGCCGCCCGTCCTTGCAGCTGCAGTTCGCTCAGGTAATCGTCCTCGATGATCCAGCTGTCGTTGCGCCGGGCCCAGTCGAGCAGCGCAAGCCGCCGCGGCTCGGACATCGTCATCCCGAGCGGCGCCTGCTGGCCCGGTGTCACGACTGCCAACTTCGCTCCAGCGGCGGCCTGGACACCGGCGGCAACATCCAGTCCTTCCGCATCGACCGGAACAGCCGTCACCGTCATGCCAGCCAGGCCGAGTGCGGTGCGCGTGAGCGGAAAGCCCGGATCCTCGATCCAGGCTTCCATCGTACCAAGCTGAAGCCCCCGGATCGCCAGACCGAGCGCACCGGAGAATCCACCTGTGACGAGCACCTGAGAGGGATGGCACGGAAGGCCGCGGGCGAGCCCCAGGTAAGCCGCGATCTCCTTTCGCAGCTCCGGATCGCCACGCGGATCCGGATACGTCACCGGCGCCGCCGCAACCCGCCGGGTCTCACGCGTCAGGATGCGTGACCACAGCTTGAACGGAAAGGCGTCTTGCGCGGGCACGCCCATCTGAAACGTCAGCGGCGCGCTTCCGAATTCGTGGAAGAGGTCCGGCAGAAGCGGAGATTCGGGCGACCAATCGGGTATTGAGGATCGGGGCTGCGCTTCGGCGACATGTGTTCCTGCCGGCCCATGGCCAATCACGAACTGCTCCGCGACCAGACGCTCGTAAGCCACGCGCACGGTGCCGCGGGAGACGCCGAGTTGCGCGGCCATATCCTGCCAGGAGGGCAACCGTGCGCCCGAGGCGAGCCGTCCGTTTTCGATGCCGTCTCGGATCGCCGAATAAATCTGGGTTGCCAGCGGAGTCCTTCTGGCACGATCGAGTTGGATCGGGAGGACAGCCATCGTGCAATGGTACAGCCAGAATAGGCGGTCTTGGTACTGTTTTATGAACAGCAGCAATGCATCTATCCGTTGGCATCATCAACCGGAGCGATCCCGATCCATCACATTTGATGGGAACCCGGCAGACGCCACCGATGACAGAAGCGGAAGAGGAGTTCCACCATGGATGACATTGTGTCGACAGCAGGCGCGTCCACGCTCCCGAGCGCGAAGCGACAAGCGACCAAAGTGAAGACCATGAAGGCGATCGTCGTGACGGAACAGTCGGCGGGAACAGCCGGCATGAAGCTGGTGAAGCGGGCCGAGCCGCAGGCGGCGATCAACGACGTCGTGGTTCAGGTTCATGCGGCGGGCTTCGTCGCGACCGAGCTGGAGTGGCCCTCGACCTGGACCGATCGCCTCGACCGCAATCGAACACCGTCGATCCCTGGCCACGAGCTGGCCGGAGTGGTCACCGCGCTCGGCTACGGCACGACGGGGTTGTCGGTGGGTCAGCGCGTGTTCGGCCTCGCCGACTGGTATCGCGACGGCACCCTGGCGGAATACGTCGCCATGGAGGCACGCAACCTCGCGCCGCTTCCGGGCGACGTCGACTTTACGGTGGGCGCGAGTCTGACGATCTCTGGCCTCACCGCGTGGCAGGGGCTGTTCCAGCACGGCCGTCTTCAGGCGGGACAGAGCGTACTCGTGCACGGCGCGGCGGGTGCAGTCGGTTCGATGGTGACGCAGATCGCACGCGAGTTCGGCGCCTACGTCATCGGCACCGGACGCGCCGCCGACCGCCAGAAGGCGCTCGACTTCGGCGCCAATGCGTTCGTCGACCTCGACAACGACGCCCTGGAAGACGCCGGCGGAGTCGATCTGGTGTTCGATAGCATCGGCGGCGACATCGGGAAGCGGTCCGCAGGGATAGTTCGAGCCGGAGGAACGCTGGTGTCAATCGTCGGACCGGTCGAAGCACGGCCCGTCGACGGCCGCGCGGTCGACTTCGTCGTCGAGTCCGATCGTGCCCAACTGAGTGAGATCGTCCAGCGGGTGCGGGACGGACGACTGCGGACGAACATCGGCAACGTCTCGACCCTCGACGACGCCGTCGCCGCCTTGAACCCGACCGAACGACGCAAGGGGAAGACGATCATCCGCGTTCGTCCCTGAGGGAAGCACGCCTATTGATGCATGCAGCCGGCCGGCGCTATCCAGGCCGACCGGCTGGCGAGCGCCGATATGAGCAGGGCACAAGCGCCAGGACTGGATGCTGCGCGGCGTCCGCCAATTCGACGCGCCCGTCTGCGTGATCATCACCTATGACCGCGTGTTTGACGGCAGCGACGACACGCCATTCGATTGCGGCGCCGTGGCGACCGCCTCGTTGAATGCCGCCGGGTCTCGGGGGCTGGGCGCCGTGATCAACAGCCAGGGCATCATGAAATCGCCCCTGGTGCGCGAGCGCGCAGGGATCGCCGACGATCAGGTCATCATGAAAAGCATCGCGCTGGGCTGGCCGGACGAAACTTTTCCGGCGAATGCGGTCGTGTCGGAGCGGCCCCGCAGGCAACGGTGCTATCCGGCATAAACGTCAGATGATACTTTTTCACCTATGATCGGAAGCTGCATCGTGACAGCTCCAATGCAAGGACGCGATCATGTTTCGCGTGGACGACGGTTCGTCGCCGCAGCGACAGCCGCTTCAAATGCGGATTCTTTGGTTTGATAAACGTTCTCAGCTTTTCCGTCCTGGCTGACGTGCCACGCTCCTGCGTCACCAACGATCTCATAAGATGCCAATCCTATCGAGGCACTCCCGTTCAATGCGTGTTGGTTTCCTGCCATCTGTCCAGATCTGATTTTTTGGTTCCTGGCCGCTGCTCCTTTTCCGGATTGCCTTTCCAAGGTTTGTCCGTCTGCGAGTGCGAACCCTGATCAGTTTGCTGCCTGGGATCGTCGAGTGGCGTTTCTTTACTCATGGGCTTTCTCCACCAGAGAAACTTAAACGACGTCCATAAGATTCCAACGAAGGTTGCTGATCGATGCCACCTGCCCAAGGCGTGGCCTCTGAGTATGAGATCCTCGAAAGAAAGAGGCAGCATCAAGAACAGAGCCGCCACGGAGGACGACTCCGGGACGGCTCGTCTTGGTGGTCCTACCCCCTACTTCGGCGCATCGTTGGATTTCGAGGGGTCGCCCTGTGGGCCTTGCTTTGTCGTCGGGGGCGCACTCGGCGAGCCGTTGGGATCGTTCTTCGATGGACTGGTGCGGCTCATGCCCGTCGTCGCCTTGTTGTCCTTCATGGCGCCGCCTGTCGTTCCCTGACCAACATTCTGAGAACCCATCGCGTTGCCGTTGCGATCGGTACTCCCCTGTGCGGAAGCAATCGCCGTGCTGCCAATAATCACGGCTGCAGCAACGCAGACTGTTCTGAGATTGATTTGCATAATTGGCTCCCTGCTTTCATGTTGTTGAAGATCCTTCAACGGGCCAAACGTCCAACCGTTCCTCTGCATGAGGGAGCCGTTCGACTGGGCCCAGGATCGGGAGCGGCAACCCAAGCTTTGAATGACACGGTGGTTGGAACCCGCGGCGGCGTACGCTCCTAGCTTTGAAGTTAAGAGCGACTAGCTGGCAAAGCCGAATATCCGAGTGTTGCCGCGTCGAGAAGCCGCATTGTTTGCCGAAGATCTGACATCGTGTCGTCGATGTTCAGGAGGGCATCATTGAGGGCGGCCGTGGTCCGGGCGACCCGGATCACAGAGCCGCGCACAACGTCTCCAAACGCTTTGAGCCGTTGGTCAACGTCAGCAAACAGGCATTCGTAGCAGGGCTGTAAACAATCGTCGCAAACCTCAACGCGCCAGTGGCCGGTCCAGTTTTCCCGATTGCGCATGAGTTCGCCCGCCACGGTATGAGCGTGCGCGCGCGCATCGGCAAAGTCCTCGAACTCCTCGCCCACAGGATCGGGAAACCTTTTCCGGCCTACCTTCAGAATGAAATAATAAAGCGCCATGAAGGTCTCCTATCGCAGCGAACCGCAAGAGCTAACAACATAGATCGAGTTCGATCTGGCCGCCAACGGTGGTTCAATCAGGTAGTTTGGTCCAAACTCATCGGGGCAGCCGATGTTTCCTTGGATTTGCCGAAAACCTCTGCGTACTGTTCCCGCACAGCGTCGGCGCACTCGCATGCGTGGAGCTGTACTGCCTCGATATTGCGAATCTGCACCTTTCCGCGACGATATTCGATCAAGCCCTTATCTTGAAGTTGGCTTGCGACTGTCGAAACGCTTGTGCGCTGGACGCCCATCATCTGAGCAAGGAACTCTTGGGTTAGCGGTAGGTCAGTGCCTACCAAGTCGTACATCCTGATTAGCCACTTACAGGTCCTAGCTTCAATGTTATGAACCGCGTTGCATGCGGTCGTCTGCTGCACCTGTCCCAGGAGGAATTGCTCGTATTTGACGATTAGGTCGCGAAAATCAGGCGACGAGTCTGCCACCTTTTTAACAATGCGGGCATCCACAATACTCGCTCGCGCGGGTACCTGAACCATCACCTTGTTAAGAGAAAGTCTGTCATCGATCGCCTGCATGGCGCCGAAGACGCCATCGTTGCCGATCATGCCAGTCTCGATTGAGGACCCGTCTTTCAGCTCCACAACGCAAGATAGGATTCCGCCGTGAGGGAAAAATACCGTATGCACATGTTGTCGGCTGCCGGCGATCACCCGGCCCTGCTCGAGGTCAACCAACCTGAGGTGCGCCCCCAGGAGCTGCAGATCGCGAGGGCTGACGAGGGACAGTATACGGTTCTTTGAGTGTGGCATTCGGTGTTTCAGTCCTCAAGGCAGCGTACACGCGGAACCGACGGCGTCCTAATCCGGAGCCCTCAAGCCGGGTGACTGCAGCCACTGACTAAGATAGCACGCGGTATCGACCTGTCGGGCCTTCCTCTCGGCTATATCGCGCAGTCGCCCAGGCGGAAGCTTTTCAGCCTTTCCGCGCAACAGCTTCGCGACGTCGGCAAGACGCTCTTCTAGAGATCGGGTCTGTTTGAAACGGCGACGCTTCTGCATGCGCTGCTCCATTCCGTGGCAGGGAAGGCGGGAGCGCAACGTGCGTTCTCATCACCGATAAATACCATGGACCGTGCGGTGATGATGAAGGTTACCCAGCCCTTCGGGGTCGGTCTGTCGGGTAGTCGACGTCAGAGAAGCAAATCTTAATGCGCTCAATGAGTTAACGGCTTTTTTAGCGGGTTGGACGATTAATAAGTATAGTACCCCTAGTTAGCCTGGAACATTATCGACGCGTTGTACTTACAATGAGTAGGTTTCTCTATCAGCGCTGGAGAGGGGATCATGGGTGAACTTACCCGGGCGGAACGCCTTCAGATTATGGTGACCCCAGACGAAGTGAAACTAATCGACGATTGGCGGTTCTTGAAGCGTATGCCGAGCCGCGCATCAGCAGTGCGAGAATTACTCAAGCGCGGATTGGTGGCTGAGGGTTTCGACGTGGCGGAAGATGGCGCTCACTCAAAAGATTTCGGCTTGGGCAGCACCTGATTAGCCAAGCGCAACGGTTGGCAATTCTGATCACTTGCACAGGCCGCCTGCTTCAGTTGCCGCCTGCTTCAGTTAGAGCGCCGCTCTCTTGGATCGGTAGGCACGGTTCGGCGTGGCCATTCAAGACAATTGTTGCAACGTCCCCGCGAGCGGAGGCGCTCAGCGTTGCATCGAGCCCCGGATCTGCTCAAGATCTTTAATCAGCTCCTCGATGCGGTGTGTCTTGTAAGAAGATCAATAGATCTGAGCTGTAAACCACCGATAACGAGCAATTTTCGCGCTCAACTGCTCACACATGGCACGCACTTGGTCTGGAGCAAGGTCCCCTCGAGCCGTGCAAGTCCATGCTATGTCAGGTTCCCGACATTAAATGTGGGGCGCGTAGATTTTTAGCGGTGCGGCATACCCCCTTGCGCGACTGCCGGTGCTTGGTATCGCTCGGCCGTTATTTTCAGGGACTGTCGGATAACGGACAGACGAATTGGCCTTTAAATAATACTGCGAGGGGCTGCGGAGGAGATCCAATGATCAGCGATACATTCGATCGCAGAACTATAGCTAATATGGAAGTCGCCCTTGAACGTGCGTGTTTACTTCTTTCAACCTGCAGCGAGAAACATCACGCGCGTCGAATCATCGCCGGCAAAATACTAGAATGTGCCAGTCGTGGTGACGCTACCCTGAGCAGGCTTACCGAGGCTGGATACGTCGGTGCGATGCAACTGAATGCTTCCGCGCAGCCCATTAGGAAGAAATAGGCCCCGACTAGGAGCGAATACGCCAGCTTGTTACGCAGTCGCCGCGATGGCCCAAACATTTTGCATGCGGGGAAAGACGCGTCAGTGCTTCCACTCTGGGCCGGCCTCCTGGCTTCCGCGAGCTTGATACAGCACACCGCTCAGCCGGACTTACCGAGAGCCTTCAGGATAAAACGAATCTGGTCGCGCAGGCCTGCTTCGGCGTCTTCGCCGTGTACAACGCAATGCTCGATCAGAATCGGATGGAAGAAGGGGACGAACGCGAATCGAACCGCTCGCGCGGCTTCCGCAGCATCCTCGACGTCGAACTCGCCCGCGTCAGCGCCCTCGCGTATGATCGCCTCCAAGATCAACAGCATCCGGTCGATGTGCGCCTGAATTATCGGCCAGTTCTCCTGCATGGCGGCGACGATCAGATCGTGCATGGGCTTTGCCTTGACCAACATCATCTTGGTGTGATGGTGAATGGTGGTCAGCAGTTGATTGAGTTTCTCCGTGGCCGGGGCGTCCTCGCGTGCGATCGCAAAGGCGATGTCGGCAACTTCGTTCATGAGACGCCCGCAGATGGACTCGTTGATCGCAATCCTGGACGGAAAGAAGCGGTAGATATTCGCCGGGCTCATGCCGAGTTCAGCGGCGATGTCGGCCACCGACGTCCTGTGGTGACCAACGCGGCGAAAGCGCTCCTCCGCCGCGCCCAGGATCCGGGCACGGGCCTCGTCGAACTCTTTTCCTGTTCGGACAGGACGATCCATTGGAGCACAGAGCCTTACTCGGCCGCCAATGCCGGTCGCATTTCCGGTTCCTCCGTTGAATTGTGATGGACCTCATCTGCAGTGGGCTTGATCCGAAACCACGCGGCATAAAGCGCGGGAAGGAACAGCAGAATCAGAACCGTTCCGACCGCCGTGCCGCCGATCAGCGTATAGGCCATCGAACCCCAGAAAACGGAATGCGTGAGGGGGATGAAGGCCAGCACGGCAGCAAGTGCGGTCAGGATCACGGGCCTCGTGCGTTGCACCGTGGCCTCGATGACGGCGTGATAGTCATCAAGGCCGGCGGCAAGGTTCTCCTTGATCTGTTCGGTCAGGATCAGAGTGTTGCGCATCAGGATGCCCGCTAGTCCAATCAGACCCAGAATCGCGTTGAATCCGAACGGCTGGTGAAAGATCAGCAACATCGGTACGACGCCGACCAGACCAAGTGGTCCGGTCAGCACGACCATGGCCATCGTCGAGAAGGATCGCACCTGCAGCATGATGACGATCAGCATGGCAGCAATCATGGCGGGAAAGATCGTCGCCAAGGCGTCGTTGGCCTTGGTTGCCTCCTCGATCGATCCACCCAATTCGATCCGATAACCGGCCGGAAGTGATGCGATCAGCGGCTGAAGGGCCGTCTTGATCTCCTTGGAGACCTCCGGAGGTTGGGTCGTCTCATTGATATCAGAGCGAATCGTGACGACGGGTGTACGATCGCGGCGCTTCAGAATCGGCTCTTCAAGTCGGACTTCCGAATGGCCGACCTGGTCGAGCGGAATCGAGCGGCCGTCCCGGCTCATCAATGAGAAATCCGCCAGACGCGCCGGATCCAGCCGCTCGCCGCCGGCGCTGCGCGCCACGATCGGGACATTGCGGATGTCCTCACGGACCTGCGTCACCGTGATGCCCGTGAGCAGGAACTGGAGTTGCCGTCCCACCTCGGCAGGCGAAAGGCCGATCAGGTTCAGTCGATCCTGATCCGGGGTGAAGCGGAGCACGGGCGTGCGATTACCCCAGTCGCGGTTCGCCTGCCGCACATCGGGAACGCCACGCATGACATCGAGGGCCTTTTGAGAGATGGCGTACAATTGCGCGGGATCAGGCCCCATCACCCGAAACTCAACCGGGAATGGCGTATAGGGTCCGAACACGAGCTGGGTGACGCGCACGTTGGCCTCAGGTGCAAGGCCCTGTGACACCGCCTGTCGGAGCCGATGCTTCAAAGCCTCGCGCGCCTCCGCATCCGGTGTAAGTACGACGATCTTGGCGAAGGCCGAATCGGGCAGCTCCGGCGCCATCGCGAAGAAGAAGCGCGGCGCACCCTGACCGACATAGCTCGTGACGATCTTGGCTTCCGACTGGTGGTCAAGCCAGTGTTCGAGCTTCTCGACCGTGGCGGTCGTCGTCTCGATGCTGGTGCCTTCCGGTAAACGAACCTCCACCAGCACTTCGGGGCGGTCGGACGTCGGAAAGAACTGCTGTTTGACGGCGCCCATGCCGACGGCGGAAAGCGCGAAAGCGATGGCGACGATGCCGCTGGTGACGAACTTATGACGCACGGCGAAGGTGATGAGCGCTCGCAGGCGCCGATAGTTCGGTGTGTCGTAGATCGCGTGGAGGCCGCCTTCGATCGGTTTGATCGCGGGCAGCATCTTGACGCCGAGATAGGGCGTGAAGATCACCGCGACGATCCAGGACACGATGAGGGCGAACCCCACGACCCAGAAGATGTTGCCGGCGTATTCGCCGGCCGTCGAGCGCGCGAACCCGACTGGCAGGAACCCGGCGACCGTCACGAGTGTGCCGGACAACATCGGCGCCGCAGTATGGCTCCACGCATAGGCCGCCGCCTTGATGCGGTCCATACCCTCTTCCATTTTCACCACCATCACCTCGATGGCGATGATGGCGTCGTCGACGAGAAGACCAAGCGCCAGGATGAGAGCGCCGAGCGTGATGCGGTCGAAGAACCGGCCGGTCTCCAGCATGATGAGGAACACGACGGCGAGCGTCAGAGGGACGGCGGCCGCGACAACGATGCCGACGCGCCAGCCAAGGCTGAGCAGGCTCACCAGCAGCACCACGCCGAGCGCCATCGCGAACTTCATCATGAATTCGTCGACCGCCGAGGTGATGTTGACGGCCTGGTCGCTGACCTTGGCCAGCGTCATCCCGAGCGGCAGGTGCGAGCGATCGCTGCGGACCTCTCCTCCAGCGCCTTGCCGAGCGCCAGACCATTCCAGCCCTCCTGCATCACCGCCGCGAGCATGATGGTGGGCTCACCCTGGTGTCGGATGATGTAGGTGGGAGGATCCTCGTAACCGCGGCGGACCTCGGCAATGTCGGAAAGCTTCAGCGTTCGCCCGGCAGCAACGATCGGCGTGTCGGCGATCGCCTGGACGCTGTCATAAGCGCCATCGACCCGGATGAAGACCTGCGGCCCCTTGGTGTCGATCGAGCCTGCCGGTGTCACCGTGTTCTGCCGCTGCAAGGCGGCAATGATATCCGTTGCCGATACGCCGAGGGTCGTCAGCTTGGCATAGGAAAACTCGACAAAGATCTGTTCGGGACGCTCGCCCAGGATGTTGATCTTCTTGACGCCGGGCACGTGCAGGAGGTCCTGACGGATGGTCTCGGCTTGCCTTGCGAGCTCACGCATCGGCATGCCCTTGGCCTTGAGGGCGTAGAGTCCGAAGCTCACATCCGAATATTCGTCGTTGACGAAGGGGCCCAGCACGCCGGAAGGCAGCTTGCGCGCTTCATCTGCCAGCTTCTTGCGGGCCTGATAAAACTCTTCCTGCACGCTCGATGGCGGCGTGCTGTCCTTCAGCGTCACCGTCATGTACGCATAACCGGGCCGCGTCGTCGTCTCCACGCGGTCGTACCAGGTCAGTTCCTGAATTCGTTTCTCCAGGGGTTCGGCGACCTGGTCCTGCATCTCGCGTGCCGTCGCGCCCGGCCACACGGTGGTGACCGTCAGGGTCTTGATGGTGAAGGACGGATCCTCAGCCCGCCCGAGCATGAAGAAGGCGTAGGCGCCCGCGGCCGCCAGCAGGAGGATGAAGAACAGGGTGACGGCCCGCTCGCGAACGGCGAGCGCGGAGAGATTGAAGCTCATCAGTTGCTCCCGCTTTCAGAGGCAGTCCTGACGCGAGCGCCCTCGTGCAGGAGATGAGCGCCGAGCGAAACAATCTGGTCACCGGAGTTCGATCCGGAGATAACGGCCGTCTCGCTGGTCACACGCAGCAGCTTGATGGGCTGCAGGCGTACGGTCGAGGTCGCGCCGTCGAACACCCAAACGCCCGTCGTTCTGCCGTCGTCGAGCACGGCTCCCAGCGGCACCTGGATTTCGGGCTGACTGTCCTGGCTTGCAAGCCGAATGGTGACCGTCGCGCCAAGCGGTGCCGCCGCGGCNTCNCCATCGAGCACGTAGCGGGCCTCATAGGTGCGGGTCTGCGGATCGGCGGAATCCGACAACTGCCGAAGATGTGCGGTATAGCGGCGCCCATCGCTCCCATAGAGGCTTGCATCGGCGAGCGAACCGATCGCCGGCCGCATCGTTTCGGGAAGCGCCACCACGGCTTCGCGAGGGCCGGACTGGGCCAGCCGAACGACCGCCTGGCCGGCGGAGACGACTTGTCCCGGCTCGCCGAGCGTCTGGGTGACCGTTCCGTCTGCATCCGCAACCAGGACGGAATAGGTCGCCTGGTTCTCGGCGACTCCGGCTTCGGCTTCCGCCGCGGCAAGCTGCGCTTTGGCGGTGTCTGACGCGGCCTTTGCCTGCTCGTAGCGCTGCTTTGACGTCCACCCGTCGTTCACCAGATTGGCGTAGCGCCGCTCGTCGGCGTCGGTCTGAACGACAACGGCACGCGCAGCAGCGACGGCGTTGCGCTTCGCTGTGACCGCGAGGCGCAGGTCGGTTTCGTCGATCCGCATCAGCGGCTGGCCGGATTTGACCTGCTCACCGACATTGACGAGGCGTTCGACGATCTTCCCGGCGACGCGAAAGCCGAGATTGCTTTCCACGCGCGCGCCTATGGTGCCCGTGAAACCTCGTTCAGATCCGCTGACCCGCGCGGCCGTCACCAGACGGACCATCGGGGGCTCCTGTCTCGGGTCGCTGACCGCAGAGGCTTCATGGGCGGGAATCGCAAGAGCAACGAAGGTCGCCACCCCCGCCGGCACCAAAATACCAGCGAGCACCGCAATACCCCTCTTCATGTCCGTCTCCTTTGGATTATAGATTTCGTACGACATCTATATGAAACTTAGATGTTGATCACAATCTAATTTTGGAGAATAACGGAAAGGTGATTCCAAAAAAGGCGAGATCTTTCGTCATGCGGCGGCCAAATCCAGCCGCCCCGATTGATAGATTGCATTCGAACTCTATACTGGATATAGAAGTCGAACGAAATCCAAATGGAGATCCACGATGCGAGTGAGTCGCACCCAGGCGGCGGAGAACCGCCAAACCGTGATCAATGTGGCTAGTCGCCTCTTCAGGGAGCGCGGCTTTGATGGCATCGGGCTGAAGGATCTGATGAAGGGTGCCGGGCTGACCCAAGGCGCCTTCTACAAGCAGTTCGCCTCCAAAGAGGATCTGGCGGTAGAGGCGTCCAAGCGCGCATTGGAGAGCGCTTCCGGCCGATGGTCAGACGCGGCTGCGGCACATCCTGACGATCCGCTTGGCGCGGTGATCGCGTTCTATCTCAGTGGCGACCATCGCGGAGAAAAGATGGACGGCTGCCCGATCGTGGCACTCGGCTCGGATGCCGCCCGACAGGGCCCCGACGTGAAGGCGGAATTCGAAACGGGAATTAAGGCGCATCTCGACGTGCTCGGCCACTTCATCGCCGGGGCCGACGGCGAAGCCTCCCGCGGCAAGGCCATGGCCATTCTCGCAACGATGGTCGGCGCGGTGACGCTGTCGCGCGTCGTCAACGACCCCGATCTGGCTCAAGCGCTTCTGGATGCTGCGGCCGAACAGGTTCGCGACGCCGCTGCCGCTTGAATGATGGCCCCAAGGCAGAGAGAGATCAAATGCTGAGCGTGACTGAAGTCAGACCAAGTTTGCTCAAGATATCGGACACACTAAGCGTACGCTTTCAAAAGATCGGCAGCGGACCTCCGCTGCTCCTCATACATACGATCCGGACGCAGCTCGAATATTTTCGCAGTCTTGCGCCCCTCCTCGCCGGATCGCACACCGTGTACGCCATTGACCTCCCGGGTCACGGACATTCGCCCATCGATCCGAACGCGAGCTTCGACGAACCCTACTTCAGGCGGGCCGTCATTCGCTTCATCGAGGAGCTAGACCTCTCGGCGGTGACCATTGTTGGCGAGTCGATCGGCGGCGCATTGGCCCTCACTGTAGCCGCGGCGCTTCCTCATCGGGTGAATCGGGTTTACACGATCAATCCCTACGACTACGAGACCCGCTACGGGGACGGTATTCGGCGTGGCAACTGGCTCGCGAATTTCATCATCGGAAGTTTGCAGATCCCGCTGCTCGGCGCGATCAATGCATCGCTCGAAAACAAGATGATCCTCGGCAAGATCATGGGCGGCGGATATCACGACCCCCGCAAATTGCCGGCGGATCTGCTCGCCGAGTTCGATGAAGTAGCCCACCGCCCGGGATACAAGGGGGTCGCACGCAAGGTGCTGGCAGGTTGGCGATCCTGGAGCAAGGCGCGGGACTATTATCGGCAGATCTCGGCGCCCGTGACGCTCGTTTACGGCGATAGCGATTGGTCTCGGCCAGATGAACGCGAACGGACTCGGTCGCTGATCCCTGCCCCGCAGATGGTCACGCTGAAAAATACCGGCCACTTCTCAGCTGTCGAGAATCCGACGGAGCTGGCTCGCGTGATCTTGGCGACAGAATGACCTCAAGGGTCAACCACAGGAGTGCGCAGTGATGTTCAAGCGCTTTTGGCAGACCATCAACGCGTGGGCCGAGGCCCTCAGCATGGACGATCCGCGCGGCGACTACATGTTCAGGCTGGAAGATCGTGTCGCAGAGCTTGAGCGCGAAGTTGAAGGTCTTCGCCTCACGTCCCGGACGGCGACGGCTGGGACAGGCCGTGTTCATCAATTGGAATCGTGAACGCCGCCGATTCGGCAAGGTGATTGTCGCCGTTTAGTTTTCGTCATCCCGGCTCGATCGAGACCGGCTTCGAAGGTCATCTGATCATGCGTCGCATCGTGGTTACGGGACTGGGATTGGTGTCACCGCTGGGTTGCGGCAGTGAGCTGACATGGTCCCGGCTGCTCTCTTCGCGCTCAGGACTTACGGCGCTTCCCGAATGGGCAGCTGCGCTCCCCGCACGGGTCGCCGGAATCGTTCCCGACCAAGATCGACGACGCAGATGGAGGCTTCGATCCCGATCTGGTCGTTCCTCCCAAGGATCAGCGGAGGATGGATCGCTTCATCCTGTTCGCCCTCGCCGCCGCGTCCGAGGCCATCGCACAGGCAGCCTGGATCCCTTCGGACCCGCGTTCCATGGAGCGCACCGCAACCGTGATCGCATCAGGCATCGGAGGCTTTCCAGCCATCGTCGAGGCGGTTCGAACCACCGATCAGCGCGGGGTGAGGCGCCTGTCGCCCTTCACTGTGCCGTCTTTCCTGGCAAATCTAGCTGCGGGCCATATTTCAATCCGCTACGGCTTCAAGGGGCCCATCGGCACGCCGGTCACCGCCTGCGCCGCGAGCGTGCAGGCGATCGGCGATGCCGCACGCCTCATCCGGGCCGGAGACGCCGACATTGCGATCTGCGGCGGATCGGAAGCCTGCATCGATCTCGTAAGTCTTGGCGGCTTCGCCGCCGCTCGGGCACTTTCGACGGGCTTCAACGAAACGCCGGCGCGTGCGTCACGTCCATTCGACCGCGACCGCGATGGCTTCGTCATGGGCGAAGGTGCCGGCATCCTCGTCATTGAAGAGCTGGAGCATGCGATCCGCCGCGGCGCCAAACCGCTCGCCGAAATCGTCGGCTACGGCACGACGGCCGATGCCTACCACATCACGTCCGGCCCCGAAGACGGCGACGGCGCGCGCCGCGCCATGCAAGGCGCATTGCGGCAGGCCAGCCTCAAGCCCGGTGACATCCAGCATCTCAACGCCCA
>C688J18823_10001161_pt1 | contig 16119 bp, 2 predicted proteins | sample HopSoiMetagenom1_FD_18823 | JGI IMG/M metagenome (IMG submission 18823) | reverse complement strand
GATTGCGCAACGGCTCGGCCACCGTCGGCTCGTTGTACAGCTCCTTGCCGGACAGCACCCAGCCGATCGGGTTGCTGCCGAGCGGCACGTTGGCCCGCGTCAGCAGCACGTCGGCAAACGAGTCGTCGTTCCAGTTGAGCACCGCCAGCGAGGCGCCCGGGCCGGAGAAGTCCGCGGCACCGACGACGCTGTTGACGGTCAGCTGGCGAACGCGGCCCTGGTTGGCCTGTGAATCGACGCCTTCCACCCACGCCTTGGTGATCGTGCGCGGCAGCTCGATGCCGCCGGCGTTGCCGCCCAGGATGACGGTGATGATTGACTGGTCGCCGATGCCGCGGCGGATGAAGATGAGGTCCGCGAGCCCGTCGCCGTTGATGTCGCCCATGGTGTCGGCGGCGCGGCCGACGTCGGCGCTGATCAAGAGGTCGGCTTCGTCGTCGATGTCGGCGATGTCGGAGAGGCTGACCGGGCCCGATAGGAGGTAGCTGCCGCCGGCGCCGTGCACCAGCAGCTCGCCGACGCCGTCGCCGTTGAAGTCGGCGAGGGACACCGCGCTCGAGAGCGCTTCGTTCTGCGAGGTGCCGAGCAGGCCGACCGAGTCGCGCACGCGCGGCGTGCCGTCGTTGGCGAGGTCTACGCCTGGCGGCGGCTGCCGCACGAACACCGGCGAAATCGGCGTCGCGAGGTCGTAGACATAGAGCTCGCGCGGCTCGAGTTCGAGGTGGGCGCTCGGCAGCACGGTCGCGCCGAACTCGCTGCCGTCGTAGAGGCGCAGGGCATCGCCGCCCGGCCCGGCGACGCCGAGCAGCGAGCGCCGGATGCCGTCGGCGCCGATCACGTCGTCGATCGCGCCGAAGAGGAGCGACTGCGGCGCCACCGTGCCCGGAGCGCCGAAGCTCGCGCGGCCCGGCTCCAGCACCAGGTCGGGCGCCGCGAATCCGCCGGCGAGGCCGGCGCGCGCGCCGCCGCGATAAACGTTGACCACCTGGTGGTCCTGCGCGCCGCCTTCGTTCAGGCGGTCGGTGGTGAGGAGCGCCGCGGCCGCGAGATCGTCGAAGCCATCGCCGTCGAAGTCGCCGATGCCGCGGAACTCGCCCTTCGGCAGCGCGAACGCCTTGGCGCCGCTGATCTGGCTGGCAAGGGCCGCGCTCGCCGGCAGCGCGCCGCCCATCAGCAGGTAGCCGCCGGACGCGCCGGTGACCAGGATGTCGCTGAAGCGGTCGCCGTCGATGTGGCCGGCGGCACGCACTTGCAGGCCGGCGAATGCGCCGGTGATGGTCGAGACGAGGGCCGGCCCGGCCGGCTTGTCGCTGCCGGCGTAGATCTGCAGGTCGCTGGCGCGCAGGATGGCGAAGTCGTCGATGCCGTCGCCGGTGACGTCGCCCACGCTCGATGCGTTCGCCGCCGGCAGGTTGTAGGTGCCGGTCCCGGCAGTGATGCCGGCGGTCCATTCGGCGCGCGGCCGTCCGGCGATGAGCGCCACCGCACCGGTGGAGCCGTTGTTGTAGGAGACGATCAGGTCGCTGCCAGCGCCGATCGCATTGCCCGGTCGCGCGTCGGCGCGCACCAGGCTCGCGGCGGGGATGTTGACGTAGCCCGAGCCGCCGGTCGGATCCCATTGCAGCAGCAGGTTCTGCGCGCCGAGGTTCTCGAAGTATTCGACCCGGATGTCGTGGTAGCCCCGGCCGAGCGTGACGGTGCGCGTCGCCTCGGTCACCAGATGCGCGCCGTCATTGTCGACAACCAGCTGGCCGTCGATGTAGAGCCGGCTGCCTTCGTCGCTGCGCAGCTTGAAGGACACCTCGCCTTCCTGCACCGAGCGCTGATCGGCGGCGAAGCCGAGGGCGGTCCCGCCCAGCATGTTGAGCTGCGTGATGATCGCGTTGTTGACGACGAGGCGCAGCTTGCCGCCGATCGCGCTGACGCTGACCGCGCCGGCGCCAAAGCCCTGCGCGTTCAGCGCAGTGTTGATTGCGTTGGCGACGTCGGTAGCCAGATCGGCCGGCGTGGCATTGGTACCCGTCGAGGCCTGGGTGACCGTTACCGGAACGACCGCGGTCGCGCCGGTGTTGGTAAGAACGTTGAGCGTGAGGAGCGCGTCGGCGGCGAGGCGGCCGTTCGACGGCGCCGCGCTCGGCGCGTCCAGGCGCGGCGCCTTGTCGACGAACAGCTGGCCGCTGAAGCGCGCGGCGAACACATCGTTCAGCCCGGCGATGCCGGCGAACGGCGGCTGCGCGCCGAAGGCTTCCTGCGTCGCGCTGAAGCCGAGCGCGCTGGCATTGTCGATGCGCAGGCGCACCGGCTGCAGCGCAAGGCTGCTCGTCACGCGCAGCACGTTCGACACGCTGCTGAAGCTGATGGACCCGCTCGGCAGCCCCTGCGCGATGAGCGCCGGGTTGAGGGCGCTGTTCAACTGGCTGACCAGCGTGCTTACGCTGGTGTTGGCGTTGGTCGTCGTCGCCGGCAGGTTGACGACGAACGTGCGCACCACGGCGTTCAGATCCTCGAGCGTCAGCGTGATCGCCAGGTTGACGCCGGGCCTGCCGAGCGAATTCACCGCCGCGGGAGCGATGACCAGCGGCGCCGTGGTGACGGGGGTGACGAAGTTGATCTGCGGCGCGTTGGCGCTCGCCGTGGGGCCGAAGCCCTGCACCGCTTCCACCAGGCCAGCGCCGCTCACCTGCGTCGGCGCGCCGTTGTTGAAGTCGCTGAAAAACACCGGCTGCGACGTACCGTTGGCGAGGTTCACCGTGACGCGCAGGTTGTCGAGCGCCCACGATTCGTCGCCGCCGCCGCTCCAACCCGCGCCCGAGGCGAAGAAGCGGATCGTCAGGTTGCTGCCCGTATGCGCGATGCTCTGCAGCCTCGACTCGAAGCCGAGGTCGTAGATCGAGTCGTTGCCGATGCCGAAGCCGCGATTCGACAGCTGGCTCAGGCGGATGCCGGAGGCAGCGGAGGGGTTGTAGGTCTGCGCCAGCGCGGCCGTGTTGCTGAACGACTCGGAGAACACGCTGACGCCGTCGACTTCGACGTTGAACTTGTCGGGACCGCCGGCGCCGCTGCCCTCCCAGCTGTCGATGATGGCGAGCAGGAAGTCGAGCGAGATGCTCTGGTGCTCGGGCAGGCCGGTGAGCGTGAGGACCGTCGCACCCGCCGGATTGCCGGTCGAGGCGTTGCGCAGGAACTTGCCGTCGAAGAGCTCCGGCATGCGCACGAAGGTGGCGTTGTCCGGGAAGTCGAAGAACTCGCCGTTCAGGCCGCTGCCGTACACCGGCGTGACGTTGCCCGCGGCGGCGACCGACACCTGCGTCGCGTCGACGCCGCCCCAGTTGTCGAAGTCGAGCTTCACCACCGCCGGGTCGCTCGCCACGTTGATCACGTCGCCGTCGGTCGGGAACAGGTTGGCGCTCGGGATCACCTGGCGGCCGACGGCTCCGGCCGGATCCCAGGACAGCGTGACCCCGGCGCCGCCGAAGTTCTCGAAGTACTCGACGCGGATGTCGTGGAAGCCCTGCGTGAGGTTGACGGTATTCGACAGCTCCGAGGTGGCATGGATGCCGTCGTTGTTGATCACCAGGTTGCCGTCGATGAACAGGCGGCTGCCATCGTCGCTCGACAGGAAGAAGGTGGTGGCGCCGGCGGTATCGACTTTGAGCTGGCCGGTCCAGCGCGCCGCGAAGACGTCGGCGTCGGCCACGCCCGGGAAGGTGCCGCCGGTGAGCGGGAAGTCGACTTGCGCGTCCACACGCGACAGCTCGGGCGTCAGGCTGGCGAAGTTGAACGACGCGAACGAGCTCACCGAGGGCAGGCTCGACAGGAAGTAGTACTCGCCGAGCAAACCGGTGCTCGCGTTACCGGTGCTCCAGTTCGGGCGGCCGAACAGGATGTAGACGTCGGTGCCGCCGTTGCGCGAGACGGCGATCGCCACGTCGCCGTAGCCGTCGCCGTCGACGTCGCCGGCGGCCGTGATTTGCGAGCGGTTGGCCGGGTCCGTGGACAGGATCGGCGCCGCGAGCTGCAACGTGATCGGCGGCGCCACCAGGTCCGGATCGAGGCCGCCCGCGCCGCCGAAGGCAATACGCGCGAAGCTGCGCGTCTGCGTCGGGTTGTTCGGGTCGACGACCGAGTCGCGCACCGAGACGATGGCGTCGTTCAGCCCGTCGCCGTTGATGTCGCCCAGGTTGATCATCACCGGCTGGCCGCCGAGCTCGACGGAGGAGAACGAGCCCGCCGCCTCGTCGGCCGACACATGCGTCGAAGCGCCGAGCGGATCCTTGAACGCGATCTCGTACTGGCCGGGACCGAACGGCTCGATGAGCGCGCGGCCGACGACATTGTGCGCGGTGCCAAACGAGGTGTTGCCGAGTACCCCGAGGGTGAGCGTGCCGTCATTGTTCTGCGCGGTGGAGTCGGCGACCTGGTGTCCGGCCTTGCCGCCATCGGTGTCGTCGGTTTCCTCGAAGCGCCAGTAGCCGACGAGGCCCGCCTCGTCGCCTTCGAGCGTGCGCTCGAAGTCGTGCTGGATGTCGGCGTCGGTGCGCGTCACGTTCCACACGCGCACTTCGTCGATGGTGCCCTTGAAGGGCGTGTAGTCGGTGGTCCAGTTCGGCGGGTTGACGGCGTCGTGATCGCGCTCCGACGTGTCGCCGATGTAGAGCGCGGAGCCGGGATTCGAGGCCGCGTCACCGATGCCCACGCTGCCGGTGCCGACCAGGTTGCCGTTCAGGTACACCTTCATCTGGCCGGTGTTGCGGTCCATCACGCCGGCGAAGTGGTACCACTCGCCGGCCTTGATCGAGCCGGTCGGCACGTTGGCGACGCCGTCCTGGAACGTGCCGTTCGCGCTGGCAAAGTGCAGCGAGCCGGCGCGGTTCAGCCACACGCTGTAGGTGCGGTTGACGAAGGACGGCTGGGTGCCCGGCGAGCCGCCGTTTTCGGCGCCCTTGTACAGCAGCGGCATCCAGTTCTTGCCGGAGCCCATCTCGAGCGAGCCGTCCGCGTTCTGCGGCAGATTGGCCATGAACCAGAATTCCACCGTCGCCGTGCGCAGCAGGTTCAGGCTCGGGTTGGCGGCGACTTTCAGCTCGTCGTCGATGCCGTCGAACTGCAGACCGTGGCCGGCGTCGGCCGGGTCGGTCGGCGCCTCGAGCTCGTCGGTGACGTGCAGCATGTAGAACTGCGGTACCCCGGAGAAGCGCTCGCGCGGCACGAGCTGCATCGGCTCGCCCGCATCGGCGATATTCTCGGCGGCGAAGAGGAACGCGCGCACGTTGCGGCCGGTCGGCGCGAAGGTGCCGTCGTTGTCGACCACCTCGCGCACCTCGATCATGTCGTTGGTGAGCAGCGCGCCGGTCGCGTCGCCGAAGCGCTGGATCGCCTCCGGCGCCGGGATGATGTACCAGTCGCCGGTATCGCCCAGGTGCAGGTTCAGGTCCTCGATGGTCGAGCCGGCGAGCACGTTCGGCAGGAGCGCGGCGAAGGTCACCAGGTCGTTGCGGTCGGAGCTGCCCGCGCTGGTCACGAACTCGTAGCGGTCGGGCTCGAGGATGGTGTCGCCGGCCAGAAGGTCGCGACCGGCGCCACCGGTGATGCGGTCGTTGCCGCCGCCGCCGAAGATCACGTCGGCGCCCTCGCCGCCGTCGATCACGTCGTCCTGCGCGCCGCCGAACAGGCGATCGTTGCCGGCGCCGCCGTGGATCTCGAGCGCGCCCAGCACGCCGCGCTGCTCGGCGTCGCCGACGTCGATGCCCCATTCGCTCGGCACGTTGGGATACATGAACTCCGGATTGCCCCGTACGACGTCGTCGCCGGCGCGCGTGTCGATCACCGTCTTCTCGACGTTGATCGCCTGGTAGAAGACGTAGTCCTGGTGGTAGAGCGGCGAGCCCTGCGTGAGCGGCTCGAAGCCCAGCATGGTGACCGCGGTGTCGTTCGGGTCGAGCACGCGCAGCTCGAGACCCTGCACCGCCGCGCGCAGGCGCAGCACGCCATCGGGGAACTCCACCGTGACCGTGCCTTCGCCGAAGATGGCGTTGACCGCGTCCTGGATATTGGCCGCCAGGTCGCCGATAGTGGAATTCGCTTCCGCTTGGATGGTGACGGCCTGGAAGGCGCCGTCGAGCTTGCCCGGCACGCGCAGGAAGAAGTGCGCCGCCTCGCCGATCTGGCCGTCGAGCGGCCCGGTGCGCGTGGCGCTCAGCACCTCCTCGTCGACGAGGAACTGCTGGTTGGCCGTGTCCCAGCGCAGGGCGGTGAACTCGTAGCGGTGCAGGAAGCGGTTCCAGCGGATCGCCACGTCGTCGTTCACCGGCCGGCCGAGATCGTCGAAATCGCCGCCCTGGAAGAGGATGCGGTCGCTGCCTTCGCCGCCGTCGAAGCGGTCGTTCAGCGTCGGCACGAACGTGTCGTTGGTGCCCTTGATGAGCGGCAGCGAGTCGGGCAGCAGCTGGAACGTGTCGTCGCCGGCCTCGCCGAAAAGCAGATCCTCGGCCTGGCGGTCGTAGCCGCCGGAGAGCACGTCGTTGCCCGCGCCGCCGAAGATCCAGTCTTCGCCCGGGCCGCCGACCAGCACGTCGTGGCCTTCGCCGCCGATCAGCACGTCGCGGCGCACGATGTCCGTGCGCGCGGAGAGGTTCACCGTAGCCGGCGACTCGCCCTCTTCCAGCTCGCCGAAGTCGAACGCCAGGTCGTAGGTGGTCGGCACCTGGTTCGGCGTGGTGACGCGCAGCAGGTATTCGACGCCCGCGGTGAGGGCGTCGAGCGTGAGGACATTGGTCTGCTTGCCCGACAGGTCGAGCACCGACTGGCCGTACTCGCGGTGCACCGTGATCTCGCTGCGTGTGCCGGCGGCTTCCTTGATGACGCGGTCGGCGATGCCGCGCCCTGGGCGCAGCTCGTACTCGCCACCGCCCGTGCCGGACGTGCGCGAGACCTTGAGCCAGTAGTCGCCGGCGGCGCGGTTGTCGAGGCTCAGCGTGCCTTCGGCGAGGCCCGACGTATCGACGCTCGCGAGCACGGTGCCGTTCGTCGCGACCAGCGCGAAGACGAGCGCGTCGGCGGCGTTGGTCTTGAGGATCTTGAGCGAATCGAGGCCGTCGCCCTCGCGATTCATGTCGAAGCGGTACCAGTCCTGCGCCGCAGCGCTGGGAATGCTGACGCCGACGACCTCGGGGAAGCTGCTGTAGTTGCCGAGGTCGAAGGCGCTCGGCTGGTCGTTGTTCGCGGTGCTGGCGACGGCGAGCGGGTTCTCGTCCACCGTCGGCACCTGGAAGGCAAGCTCGTAGCGCGCGAGCTGCGCCTGCGTGAACACTTTGAGGAAGTACGTCCCGCCGGCCAGCTTGTCGAGCGAGATCGAGCGCACGGTCGCCGTCGTGTCCGTGCTCTCGCGCAGCAGCGCGCCCGCGCCGTCGACCAGCTGGATCACCAGGCCGTCACCCGTTTCGTCCGCCTCGACCAGCGAGATGCGATCGCCGGCGATGCCGGCGCGGTCGAGCGTGAACCTGAAGAAGTCGACGTCGGCCGCCGCGTGGATCGACAAGCCGCGCACGCGCTGCAGGTTCTGCACCGCCGGCAGCTGGTACGCGTTGACCGGCGTGTTGTGGCCCGCGCCGAGATCGGTGCCGTCGGGGCTGAGCTGCAGCGCCGCTTCCAGGCCGGCGGCCGAGCCGTCGGCGTTGAAGACGGCGAGCGCCAAGCCATCCAGATCCGAGGCGCTCGACAGTACGAGGCGCGCGCCGACCGGGTCGGCGACGCTGAAGCGGTACCAGTCGACGTCGGACGGGTTGTCGATGGTCAGGCCGCTGAAGGTGGTGCTCGCCTCGAGCGGATCGGCGGCGAGGCGGTACGCGCTAGCGGCAGTGTCGTTGCGGCCGATGAATTCGGTCTTGTCGACCAGGATCGCGTTGCCGGCGCTGATGACCGCGCGGTCGTTGCCGCGGCCCATGTCGGCCCATACCGTCTTCTGCACCGTCGGGCCGACGTTTAGCTGGTCGTCGCCATCCAGCGCGTCGATCAGGATGACGTCGAAGTCGCCCTCGCCGGGCAGCAGGCCGTCGAGCAGCTGGTCGCTGGTTAGCTGGTGGAAGTTGGTGGGCGCGCCGCCCGGCTCGAGCGTGGTATTCGGGTTGGCGCTGTTCTGCTGGCCGCCGCGCTGCTCGAGCTCATCGAGGCGCGCCGCGGCATCGGATGCGTCCCATACCGGATCGCCGCCCGCATCGAGCGCGCCGAAGTCGAGCCGCACCTGCGCGGCGAAGGAGAAATTGCCGTTGTTGTTGGTGAGGCGCGTGATCAGGTGGTGGCCGCGCAGGAGGCCCGGCTCGGTGACATAGTCGACCGTGATCACGTCGTCGGCGTTCGTTGCGCTGACGTACCAGACCTTGCCGCTTTCCTTCGCGTACTGCTTCCACTCGTCGCCGGCCAGGCCGCCGTCGAGCGATTCGAAGGTGGTGCCGTCGGCGCGGTACAGCGTGTCGTCGCCGCCGTTGCCGTACATGAAGGCCACGCCGCTGCCGCCGAACAGGCGGTCGTCGTGCGACGAGCCCAGCATGCGGTCGAGTCCGGTGTCCTCGTAGATCAGCGTGCCGGTCGGGTTGTCGTCGAAGAGCGCCCCATTCGGGTTCGCCGGATTGACGAACACGCCGAACGTGTCGCTGCCGGGCTGCGGATCGCGCGACCAGGCGACTAGATCGTTGCTGCCGGCGCCGCCGATCAGATCGTCGTCGCCGCGCCCGCCATACAGCGTGTCGAAGTCGGTGGCGTCGCCGGTGCCGCTGTCGCCCCACAGGCGGTCGTCGCCGTCGAGGCCGTAGAGCACGTCGTCGCCGCGGCCGCCATCGATGCGGTCGCGGCCTTTGGTACCGCGCAGCAGATCATTGCCCGGGCCGCCGTCGATGACGCCGACGAAGTCATCGCTGCGCGCAATCAGGTCGTGGATGTCGAGCACGAACACGCCGCGCGCGACGTCGTCCTGCTCGATGAAGTTGAGCTCGTCGCTGCCGCCCAGGCCCGAGATGCGGATCTGCTCGACGAGCGGCACGCCATTCACGTTGCGCCACGGAGCGAGGATCTCGCGGTTGCCGGGCGTCCATCCCTCCGGCGCGTCCTCGGGATCGACGTCGTCGGGCAGGAAGCTCTCGTAGTCGACGTGCAGCGTGCCGTCGGCCGTCTGGCCGACGCGGATCACGTCACGGAGGTTGGTGCCCTCGATGAGCATGATGTCGGTGGCATTGTCGTCGGCGATGTCGGGAATCGCGTTGCCGTGCTCGTCCACGCCCGGCGGGAACTGGTTGCCGTAGTGGCCGTCGAAGGTGTCGCCGAGGACCGTGTAGAGCGGGCTCACGTCGAGCACCATCAGGTCGATGCCGCTGCCGCCATAGAGCGTGTCGTGGCCGTCCTGGCCTTCCAGCCAGTCGGTATCGCCGCCGCCCCAGAGGATGTCGTCACCGCCGCCGCCGAGCAGCTGGTCCTCGCCGGTGCCGCCGTAGATGATGTCGTTGCCGCCCTTGATGTCGGCGAGCGTGTTGCGCGCGTAGAGCGGGCCGGAGTGGTAGTCGCCGGCGATGTATTCGTTGCCGCTGTCGCCGAAGAAGATTTCCGCCCGCATGTTGCCGTACAGCCAGTCGCCGCCCGAGCCGCCATGCAGCTCGTCGCCGCGCGCGGCCATCTCGCGCGCGAGTAGCGTTGCGTTGTCGGTAATGCCGTAATCGGCGTACGCGTAGAGGAAGTCGATGCCGGCGCCGCCCCAGAGGCGCTGGCCGGCCTGGATGCGTGCCCCACCGAGCGGGTCGGCCTTGCCGGCGTCGCCGAACAGGAAGTCGGCGCCGTCGTCGCCGTACAGCTGGTCGATGCCTTCGTCGCCGACCAGCGGAGCCGAGCCGAGCGGGTACTGGTAGTCGCCGTGGATGACGTCGTCGTTCTTGCCGCCGCGCACGACGTCGTCGCCGCCTTCGCCGAACACCTCGTCGCGCTCGGCGCCGCCGTCGAGGTAGTCGGAGCCGCCGCCGCCGAACAACCGGTCGCGTCCGCCGCCGCCGAACATGATGTCCGAGCCCTCATCGCCGTATAGCGCGTCGTTGAAGTCGGCCGGGTTGCCGGTCTCGTCGAGGATGCTGCCGTCGATCGACAGCGTATTGACCACCGTCGGCGTGATGCGCGGCACCACGTAGCCGGTGGGGTTGAGCGCCTCGGCGGCATCCCAGTCGACGGGGTTGGAGAAGTTGGTCGCCACGCTGCGGTCGAAGGCGGCGGAAATGATGTCCTCGAAGCCGCCCCACACCAGGTCGTCGCCCGCGCCGGCATGGATCTCGTCGTCGCCGGTGCCGCCGATGATGACGTCGTTGCCGGCGCCGCCGAAGAGGTGGTCGTCGCCGGCATTGCCGAGGATGCGGTCGTTGCCGGCGAGGCCGAAGATGGTGTCGGCTTCTTCCTCGCCCTCGATGGTGTCGTCGCCGAGGTCGCCGTAGATGGTGTCGAAGCCATCGCCGCCGCTGATCTGGTTGCCGGTGGCGTCCTCGCCGAGCGTGCTCAACCCGCCGTAGATCGTGTCCTGGCCGGCGTTGCCCTGGATGATGTCGACGCCCGCGCCGCCGCGCAGCGTGTCGTCGCCGTCGCCGCCGACCACCAGGTCGGCGCCGGCGCCGGCGTTGATATTGTCGTTGCCGCCGTAGCCATAGATCTGATCAGCGCCGGCGCCGGTGGTAATGGTGTCGCTGCCGTCGTCACTGCCGTCGGTGTCCGTGACATCGCCGGGCAGCAGGCTGAGGGTGCCGTCGCCGATGACGATGTTGTTGCCGCCGGCGATGGTGATGGTGTCGTTGCCGGCGTTGCCGCGCACCGTGCTGTTGCCGGTGCCGAGCACGATCGTGTCGTTCCCGCCCTCGCCGAGCACGAACGAGTTGCCCGCGCCAAGCGTGGCGTGGTCATTGCCGGCGCCGAGGAAGACGTACTGGTTGCCGTTGCCGATGGTGACCGTGTCGTCGCCCGAACCGCCGGTGCTCGCGCCGGCGATGACTTGGCCGAGGCCGTTGCGCGTGAGCGTGCCTTCGTCGCCGAACACCACGTTGTTGCCGTTGCCGGCGTCGATCACGTCGTTGCCGGCGTCGCCGTAGATCTCGTCGTTGTCGTTGGACGCGCTGATGTGGTCGTCGCCGGCATCGCCGTGGATCACGTTGTTGCCGGCGCCGCCGTCGATCGTGTCCGCGCCTTCGCCGCCGGAGATCTTGTCGCCCTCGCTCTCGCCGAAGATGGTGTCGTTGCCCTGGTCGCCGAAGATCGTGTCGACGCCGGCGCCGCCGTTGATGTTGTCGGCGCCTTCGTTGCCGTGGATCAGGTCCTTGCCTTCGTCGCCGGTGATCGTGTCGTCGCCCGCGCCGCCGCTGATCGTGTCGTCGTTCTCGCCGCCGTGGATGGTGTCGTTGCCGGTGCCGCCCTCGACGGTGTCGAAGCCCTTCTCGGCGTTCAGCGTGTCGTTGCCCGCACCGCCGTCGATGGTGTCGTTGCCGGCGCCGGCGTAGACGAGGTCGTCGCCTTCGCCGGCGGTGATGATGTCGTTGCCGCCGCTCGCGCCGTTGGTCTGCTCGACGATGGTGATGTTCAGGTAGGCGTTGGCGGAGCCTAGGGTGAGCAGTGCGCCGTCGCCCACGACGACGTCGTTGCCCGCGCCGCCGTCGAGCGTGTCGTTGCCGCCGCCGCCGAAGATCACGTCGTTGCCGGTGCCGCCGTGCACCACGTCGGCGCCGCCGCCGAAGGCGCTCACCTTGAGCGACAGCCCGTCCTCGCCGATCTTGCCGTCGTCGGCAAACACGAGGTCGTCGCCGCCCCCTGCGTCGATGGTGTCGTTGCCGCCGCCGCCGTAGATGCTGTCCGCGCCCGCACCGGCCGTGATGTGGTCGTCGCCCGCGCCGCCCTTGATCAGCGCCGCGCCGGCGGTGGCGTTGAGGACGATGGTGTCGTTGCCCTCGCCGCCCTCGATTTCGTACTGCAGGGCGGCGTTGGTGACGCCGGAGAAGTCGATGATGTCGTCGCCGACGCCGCCGAGCGCGATGATCTTGCTGGTGGCCTTGTACTTCTGCGTGTAGCCGAAGGCGCTGACATTGACGTGGTCGGCATCGGCTTGCGTGACGGTGAAGTGCTCGGCGATGTCGTGGTCGTCGCCCTCGAGGCGCAGGCCCGCATTCGCGCCCATGTTGAGCTGCAGCACGCCGTTCGGCAGCTCGTTGGCGAGCGTCGGCACCCGCTCGAACGGGATGTCGAAGTCCACCAGGGTGATGTCCGGCGTGATGTCGAATTCCTTGTCGATCGAGAACAGGAACAGGTCGATCTTCAGGAACGCGAACAGCTTGGCGAAGATCTCGCCATGCACGTCGAACACGGCGAGCGGCGCGAGCAGCTTCGCGGCGCCGTCGGCGTAGGTAGCCTGGTTGAGGAAGTTTTTCGCCAGCTCCTGCAGCCGGATCTTGCCGTCCTCGTTCGGGTCGTGCAGGTTGAAGTCGATCTCGGCGAAGATGCCGCCCGCCACGCCGGCGCGCGCCACGCCGAGGTTGAGCTCCGCCGCCGCCGAGATGCCGCCGGTCAGGGTGACTTCCGGCACGTCTTCGCCGCTGCCGTCGCTCGCGCGCGTGTCGCTGATGAACAGGCCGTCGAACAAGAGCTCCGGGTTGCGGAAGCCGCTGTTGAAGAATTCCTTCAGGCCCAGCGTGTCGTAGCCGAACGGCCCGAAGTCGATCAGCGCGCCGAGCGAGCCGGTGATCGACACGCCGAGCGGGCCGAAGATCGGGAAGAACTGGGTGTAGGAGAACTTGAAGTCGAGCGCCGGCAGGTCGATGGCGATCAGCGTCGCGTCCTTGCCCATCAAGCAGGCCGAAGATCTGGCTCGGGTCCTGGAATACCGGGAAGGAAATGAAGTCGCCGAAGCTGTGGCCGGCGAAGCCGTTGCTGAACGAGCGCGTGGTCTCCGAATGCGCGCCGGTGGAGGGCGCGCTCGCAAGGGCGCTGCCGAAATCGAAGCCCGAGGTGTCGGGCAGCGAAACGGTGCTGCGGTCGAAGTTCGGGTTCGAGAGGTCCGGCATGGCGCCGGCGCTGCGGTCGAAGATGGTGAAGTCGCCGAACGGGATGATGAGCGAGCCGACCTCATCCGGGATGCTGTTCACCAGCGTGATGACGTCGGCGATGGCGTAGATCAGGTCGGCCTTGACGTAGCCGGTCATGCCGGCGATGTCGATGAGCGTGATCGGCTCGCCGGCAAGGTCCGAGATCACCGGGATCGGCGAGGTGAGCACATCGATCAGCGGCTGCAGCGGCTCGGTGATCTTCTGCACCTCGTGCACCACCGGGCTGAGGAAGTCCGAGATGAAGGAGCCGAGGTCGAGGCCGATGTCGCGGAACTCGACGACCTGCAGGCCCTCGGTCATCGCATTGCCGATGTCGGAAAGCTCGACCAGCTCGCCTTCGGCGCGGTTGCCGATGTGCCAGTCGAGGAAGAAGTCGCCGACGATCTTCGGGAACACCTTCGACGCCGACTCGCCGACCAGGTCGCTGTTGAGCTTGAGCTCGAGGCCGAGGTCGACCACCGCCTCGGCCGCGATGCCGACGTCGACGCCGATGTTGCCGAGGTCGCCGAAGCCGAGCTTGGTCTGGCTCGGGTTGACGCGGTTCTTGACGTCGACGCCGAGCGTGGCGCCGAGATGCGTGTCGCCGTTGTCGTCGGCATCGAGCTGCAGGAAGGCGAGGCGGCCGGTAAGGCCGGCGCCCGGCAGCGTGACGTCGACGTTGAGCTCGAGCTCGTTGTCGTCCGAGACATCGAGGTAGAAGCCCTTGTGCATGTCGACGCCGAAGCCGAAATCGAGCTGCCAGCCGATCTCGGCGTGCACGGCGCCGCGCGTCTCCAGGCCCAGGCCCGGGATGCCGATGTCGAAGTTGATGCCCGCGCCGGCGTCGAGCAGCGTGCCGCCGAGCTGCAGGTTCCACTGCATGAAGATGTCGTTCAGCGCGACGCCCGGCTCGTCTACGTTGGTGTCGAGGGCGATGTCGGCGATGGTGACCGCGCCGTCGTCGTTGCGGTCGCCGAGCACGTGCAGCTCGTCGTGCAGCAGGTGGAACAGCTGCTGCGAGATGTAGTTCTCGTCGGGGCTGGCCGCGGTCTCGACGGCGTTGCGCAGTCCGCCGATGAAGTCGCGCCGGAAGGTGCCGATCGCGTCGGCTGCGCCGGCGAGCTGGTCGCCGATCAGCGGCAGCGTCAGGCCGGCGATCTCGCCATCGAAGCCGTCCTGCAAGAGGCCGAGGAAGCCGTCGACCCCGTCGATGATCAGGAGCAGGTTCTGCACCGGGCTGAACTGGCTGAAGTCGAGCGAGAACAGATTGTCGGGCACGGCGACGAAGTCGCTGCCCGTCGGGCCCACCGTGCCATGCAGCTCGAAGCCGTCCTCCGCGTTCAGCGTCAGCGTGCCGCCGACCTCGATCGCGCCGCGGAAGATCGAGGCGCTCGGGAAGTACACCGGCAGGCTGCCGTCGACGGTGGCGCTGAACTCGATGTCGAACGAGTCGCCGAAGTTGTCGAGCAGGCTGGATAGCAGGATGCGCTTGTCGTCGCCGCTGCCGACGAGGGCGCTGTCCTTGAGGCCGAGCTCCAGGCCCACGGCGATCTGCGCGTCGCCGTCAATGATGCGCGCCCCGATCGGGCCGAGGGCGGCGGTGAACGAGATGTCGTCGGCGCCGGCGACGAGCGCGAAGTTGTCGCCCGGATCGCCCAGGCCGCCCCGGATGCCGGTGTCGCCGAAGATCCAGAACTGCTCGAGATGGTTGAGGTCGATGCCGACGTCGAGCACGAAGTCGAGCGCGCCGTCGGCGCGCAGGTCGGCGTTGCCCGAGAGCTCGACCGCGCCGCCGGCCAAGTCGAGGCCGAGATCGATCGGCAGCGAACGCGAGAAGTTCGGCGAGAAGTTGAGCTTGACCCGCAGGATGCTGTCGGCGCCGTCGTTCACGACGTCGAGCTGCAGCAGGTCGCTCGCGGCCGGGATGCCGAAGGCCGCCTTCAGCTTGTCCTCGAGCACCTGCACCGTGCCCGCCGGGTTCTGCTGCACCTCGTTCAGCGCGNCGTCGCGAAATCGTCGGCGAACGACAGNAGNTCGTTCACGCTCATGTTGATGAGCGGNATGTCCTGGTTGAGGAACTCGAANTCCTGGAACTGCTGCAGGAANTCCACCAGCGCGTGCAGGGCGGCGATGATNTCGGCGAAGCCGATNTTGTCGAAGTTGAGCAGGTCCTCGAANCCGGTCGTGGTGATGACGTAGCCCGGNTCGCCGTCGNCGCTGCCGTCGATGAGCTCCGANAGGTCGACNGTGATCGCGAGGTGNGGNTCCGCGGTGCNGATGGANGAGAANGACGGCGACAGGCTGATGCCCAGGTCGAAGCTGCCGCCGCCGTCGATGTTCGGGCCGTCGAAGAAGTCGCCGATGTGGGCGACGTTGTCGATCAGGTCCTTTAAGGTGATCTTGGCGTCCGCGTCGAACGCGTCGGCGTCCGCCGGCTTGAGCCCGACGCTGACGGTGCCGGTGAGGCTGCCGGTGCCGTGCGCCTCGATGCCGACGAAGCCGAAGCGCGCCGCGGCATCCAGGCCGCCGACGTCGCTGATCGACAGGCTGGCCGCCGCGTGCGCGTTGCGGATGAAGACGCGGTCGAGCGGCGCGATGCCGCCGAGCTGGCCGCCGACGAAGCGGCCGTCGGCCGGATCGCTGGTGGGATTGGTGGTGTCGGCGCCCAGGATGCCGAGGTCCGAGGCCGCGGTGTTCGGGCCGAGGAAGGTCTCGGTGGTATCGTCGTCGCGGTCGAGGTCGTGCACATCGACCCGCGCCTGCTGCCCCGGGGCATTCGCCACGCGGAAGATCGCGGTGCCGGTGGTGTTGTCGGTGAGGGCGAGGCGCGTGCCGTCGTCGCTGTAGCCGACCTGCACGTGCCCCTCGGTCTGCGACTGGATCATGCTCGCCACGTCGCCGAGCGTCGTCGCGCCGTCGAGATGCACGCCGTAGACGTGGCCGTTGCGCGTGGTGATGATCAGGTCGTCGGAATTGCCCGTCGCGGGGGCGATGCCGAACTGGCTCGAGGCGAAGCTGTTCGGCGAGCTGATGG
>C688J18823_10001160_pt1 | contig 16125 bp, 15 predicted proteins | sample HopSoiMetagenom1_FD_18823 | JGI IMG/M metagenome (IMG submission 18823) | reverse complement strand
GGACCAACACAGAGCAAGGAGTCCCATATTTTATCACCTAAGGAAGAATTAATGAAAGGGCTTACAAGAAAAGAAAGACAATTAAAGCAGCTATTATTTATGGCATTAGACCAGCTATATACTTCTAATAATGTAGCAGAAGTTCGTTATTGGTACACAGAGTGGAGTCCAGATTTATATCAAGTTATTCAACATCTTGAATTTGCTGAAGCATGGGAGCAACTATTTGAGCAAGCTAAATATGGTTGGAGTAGTAAGCACGAAGTCTTTTGTGAGAATTTAATTAAAGGCCAGCCATTTTTTGAAAAACTATGGGACATGGAACAAGGCCACATAGTGAATTAAAAGGAGGAGCTTGTATTTTAGCTCCTCCTTTTAATGTTTACTTACGTATTAGGAATAAATCTTCTAGACGAGATTATCTCCTTTTTCGTCCAAGACCCATAGCCCTTTCCATTTTGGATACCATTTTATCAGCAACGAGTCTGGCTTTCTCGGATCCTCTATCTAGGATCTCGTCCAGTTCATTTGATTCCATAAGTTCATTGTATTTTTGTTGAATAGGAGAGAGAGTATTTATGATGACTTCTGCTAGATCTCCTTTAAATGCACCATAGCCTTTTCCTTCATATAGAGTTTCTAACTCTGCTATTGTCTTACCTGAAACAATAGAATAAATGGAAAGAAGATTTGAAACGCCGGGCTTATTTTCAATATCAAATCGAACGATCCCCTCTGAATCAGTCATAGCACTCTTAATTTTCTTTTCAATTTGTTTAGGTTCGTCCAACATGGAAATAAATCCCTTTTGATTCGGATCTGATTTGCTCATTTTTTTTGAAGGATCTTGAAGAGACATGATCCGAGCGCCAACCTTAGGAATACGAACCTCAGGAATCGTAAAGATGTCATTGTATTTTTTATTAAATCGTTCTGCTAGATCTCTTGTTAGCTCAAGATGTTGTTTTTGATCTTCTCCAACTGGAACCAGATCTGCACTATATAATAATATATCGGCTACCATTAATGGTGGGTAAGTTAAGAGTGCAGCAGAGACAGCGTCTTTTCCTGCCGATTTATCTTTAAATTGCGTCATTCTCTCAAGTTCACCGATATACGAGATACATTGCATCATCCATGCGGCTTGGGCATGTGCTGGAACTTCAGACTGAATAAATAAAGTAGCCTTTTCAGGATCAAGACCCACCGCTAAATATAATGCTGCAAGAGAACGGATATTTTTACGTAATACAATTGGATCTTGTGGAACCGTAATGGCATGTTGATCCACAATGCAAAAATAGCAATTGTATTCATCTTGTAGTTCAACAAATTGTTTTAAAGCACCTATATAATTGCCAAGGGTAATCGTTCCACTAGGTTGAATACCGGAAAAGATGGTTTTCATGATCGTTTCCTCCTTAATTGAATCTTTTATTAAATGAAGCTCTTTGATATGTATGACGACTATAGTCTAACAAGTAAGAATCAAAAAAAACCATTCGACCCTATTGATCTAGGGACGAATGGTCCATGTTGTTACCCTAATTCAAATTGACTCTGCTAATATTCTTATATAAGTATGTACATATATCTATAAAATAACGTAATCATACAAAAAAATCAAGTTTTGAAAAAAGTAATGAATGGAACTCAAAGAATTTACAGGTTAATATGAAAATGAATAAAAACGATCTCATTTTTGAGATCGTTTTTTTCCACCAACATTCTTCCAATCCGTTTGCATTCTATTGGATTGATGAACAAATTCTAGTACTCTTTTCCCACCAAATAGTTTTGTGCCAATTCCATTTAGTATGACGCCATTCGTAGCTGTTATTCCAATAATAAGGATAGCCGCAATTATAAAATCTATAAAAAAACCAGCCATTTTTGACCTCCATTTCACGAATTTTCGTTGACCTTAAAAGTATATGAGTTTAATCTTTATTATATCTAAATTTTCATACTATTTAAAGGAGTTTATAATCGTCCGCTTAAAAACAGATGTAATATTTGCAAAATAATTTGTCGATTTTCAGTATTTACTCATTAATTGAGAATTTAATATTATACTTGAATAAATTTAACCTGAAGTATATTAAAAAGTGAATAGATCTATGTATACCTTATTTTGCAAAACAATTAGAAATTTGACAGTGGAAGATAAGATGAAAACAAAGATATGACAGATTTAAACTATGTATTACTTCTTGATTTGGCTCATTCACCCTCAATTTGATCGATTTTTTCGTAATTCTTGAAAAAGATACCCTGAAAATGAAACTTTTTGCTTTCTAAAGCGTCTTATAATAGTAGATTCAGTTGTAAAATGAAATAAATAATAATTTGATTAATTAAAAATCTTTTTTAAAAAAAAGGATACCAAAACAATATTTAATGGTGTATAATTAACAATATAAATTACTTAATTAAAGTCATTTTAATCTAATAATCGACAAATAAACAAAATATTTTACAAATATATTATAGATTCTATTGAAAAGGGAGTGGATTTTAATGGTAACATTATACACATCACCAAGTTGTACGTCATGTAGAAAAGCCAAAGCGTGGTTAGAAGAACATGATATTCCGTATAAAGAGAGAAATATTTTTTCAGAACCATTATCCATTGACGAGATAAAAGAAATTCTTCGTATGACTGAAGATGGTACGGATGAAATTATCTCTACTCGTTCCAAATCTTTTCAAAAACTTGATGTGAATCTTGAAACATTGCCATTGCACGATTTATTTCAATTGATTCAAGATAATCCTGGATTATTACGGAGACCCATTATCATAGATGAAAAGAGATTACAAGTAGGTTATAACGAGGATGAGATTAGAAGATTTCTTCCAAGAAGGGTTCGTACTTTCCAACTACTTGAAGCGCAACGACTTGTAAATTAAAAAGGCAGGCTCTGTAAAAATGAGCCTGCTTTTTTTTATAATCAAAGGACTATTTCTTATAAAAGAATTATGGAGCNCAGAGTGAAGACGTGGATGTTGTGGAAGAGGTTGGCCTTTTTCTTTTCAATTCACGTTGTTTTTGCTACAATACAGGTTAAGATAAATAGGCACATAATGGTTTTATGAAACTTGTGTCTTTTTAATTCCCTTTATTGATTTTTTATCATAAAATATGAGTACAAGGTAAAAAAAAGTATGCAACATGAGTTATGAGCATAAATAAATAAAGGGAGAAAATGGTTTAGTTGTCTGTACGGGGGTATTTTGTCCCTTCAACCAAAGCAGGAAGGGAGAGTGTTGCTATATGGAAATTGAGCGTATTAATGATCATACGGTAAAGTTCTACATTTCTTACATCGATATGGAGGAAAGAGGGTTTGATCGTGAAGAAATTTGGTACAATCGCGATCGTAGTGAAGAACTTTTCTGGGAAATGATGGATGAGGTACATCGTGAAGAGGACTTTATGGTCGAAGGACCTCTTTGGATTCAAGTACAAGCGCTGGATAAAGGATTAGAGATCCTCGTTACAAAAGCTCAGCTTTCAAAAGACGGTAACAAGTTGGAACTTCCGTTATCTGAAGAAAAGTTTGGGGATTTATCTGCTGATGATCGAATGGAAGATCTTTTACAATCCCATTTTAGCTCACAAGACGATCTGGATTCCAATTATGAAGATCCTATGGATTTTCTCTTGAAATTTCAAGACTTTGAGGATTTAATTTCCCTTTCAAAACGGAATGGTTTAGATGAGTTGGCAACGAAACTATATTTCTTTGAAGGAAATTATTATTTATATACAGAATTCTCTGAGGATGAATATGAAGATAATAAAATTGATACAATATTAAGCGTTCTCCTTGAGTATGGAAATGAAACTCCTTTGACCATTTACCGAATTGAGGAATATGGTAAATTGATCATTGACTCAAATGTATTTCCTGAAATTAGAAAACACTTTAAATAATGATACCGATTCCTACGTGGGAGTCGGTTTTTTTACGAAGGACAGAGATTCATAAAGATTTTTTGTCTAAAGGGTGATGCTTTTCGATTTTTAAAGGGAATTTATGAGCAAGCTAATGTAAAATCTAGGTGCAAATCCACCAAGATGCATTTGGCTTTTTCTTTGGAGGTAGGAATGAAAAATACGGTTAAAGTTACTCTTTTCCTCGTGATCGTCGCTACTATTCTATATTTGATTGATACTTATTTGAAAAATATTAGTGGATTATTTGGATATTTTAGTATTTTGATTTCTTTGACAGTCATGGTAATAGGGTTTGTGATCTTTCTTGAAAATCGCCATCCTACACAAACCTTAACGTGGCTTATCGTTCTGGGTGGTTTCCCGTTAGTTGGGTTTATTTTCTATCTTTTGTTTGGTCGTAATTATCGAAAGGAAAAAATGTTTCGAAAAAAGTATTTTCTTGATACACAAACCTTTATGCAATATGAAGGGCAAGACCCTTTTAGCGAGAGAAAAATAAATCAAACGGGGACGCATCAAAAAAAGCTCTTTTTTTTGGCAAGGAAATTAGGAAACAGCCCAATTTCGTTTGGGACGGATACAAAAGTATTGTCAAATGGAGAAGAGACGTTTAAACATATACTAGAGGCATTAGAAGGAGCTGTTCATCATATTCACCTTGAATATTATACGGTTCGAGATGATGAAATTGGAAATAAGATAAAATCTATTCTTATTCAAAAAGCTAGAGAAGGTGTAAAGGTCCGTTTTTTGTATGATGCAGTCGGTTCTTGGAAACTTTCTAATCACTATATTAACGATTTAAAAAGAGCGGGAATTGAAATGGTTCTATTTGGCCCAGTGAGACTACCTTTTTTGAATAGTAAATTCAACTTCCGTAATCACAGGAAAATGATCGTGATTGATGGAAGCCTGGGGTTTGTTGGCGGGTTAAATATTGGCGATGAATATTTAGGTCGTGATGAGAATTACGGTTTTTGGCGTGACACGCATTTAATGTTAATCGGTGAAGCCGTTCGATCCTTGCAATTAATTTTCTTACAGGACTGGTATTATATGACGGATAAAAGTTTATTAAGGCCAGAGTATTTATCACCGCTCCTTAAAGAAAATGAGCATGGAGGAGTTCAGTTAATTGCCGGTGGGCCGGATAATGAGTACAGTGTGATTAAAAATATTTTTTTTGCTATGATCACTTCAGCAAGGAAATCCGTTTGGATTGCCTCTCCGTATTTTATCCCAGACGAGGATATATTTTCCGCGTTAAAAATTACGGCACTTAGCGGAATTGATGTACGGTTACTTGTTCCGAAGAATCCAGATAAACGAATTGTTTTTCATGCCTCACGCTCTTATTTTCCAGATTTATTAGGAGCTGGCGTGAAAATTTATGAGTATGAAAAAGGCTTTATGCATAGCAAAATTGTCATTGTAGATCATGAACTTGCTTCAATTGGAACGTCCAATATGGATATGAGAAGTTTTCATTTGAATTTTGAAGTAAATGTATTTCTATATAGGACTGAGAGTACGAAAAAATTGGTGAGCGAATACGTGAATGATCTACGTAGTTCCAAAAAAATTAATTATGAAGTTTTTCAGAAAAGACATTTGGGATACCGTCTTCTAGAGTCCACATCCAGGCTACTCTCTCCGCTTCTCTAAAGAATCCGTTCAATGAGGACGGGTTTTTTAATAAACAGAAGGAATTCATTCGAGAATAGCGAATGTATTCTATTATGAAAGGAGAGTGAGTTTATGTTGACTGCTATCAAAAAAGATGGAACACCGTTTAGTTTGCTGCCAAGGGTTCCGAAAGAGAAATTAAGGAGGATACGAGAAGATCAGGAGTTCCAATGCCCAGAATGCAAAGAAAAAGTGATGATGAAAATAGGTAGCAGGCGAATGGAACATTTTGCTCATCAAAAAGGTTCACTCTGTGTTGAAAGTTATGAAAGAGAATCCGAATACCATCTAGCAGGGAAGCTCCAATTATTTCAATGGCTCAAAAATCAGCAGCTATGTCCAGAATTGGAACCCTTTTATCCTAATATTCGGCAACGTCCAGATATCGGGTTACCTTATGATAAAAAGAATTACGCACTTGAATTTCAATGTTCCACGATTCCACCCGAGTTAATGATCAAGAGAACAAAGCGATACCAACTAAGAAAAACGGCTCCTTTTTGGATTATGGGTGGAAAAAATATTAAACGAAAAGGAGAAAAGAAAGTTTCGCTTTCTAACTTCGATTATTTATTTCTTACAAAAAGCCCCGCAGGACAGTGGATTCTTCCAGCATACTGTTCCACTTTAAAAACATTTATCCTCTTACGGAATATCACACCTTTATCTTCTAGAAATGCCCTCACTCAATTTTCAATTATTCCAATGCAACAGATGGATTTTGAACAGCTACTCAATCCAGCGCCTATTTCTAAGTCTTTCAATAGTGCAGATTGGAAAAAAGAGATACGTTCACAAAAGTCAAACGTTCATCTACAAGGCTATCATCAAAATGATTTTTTGAGAGAAATGTATCATGCCTCCTTAAATTGTACATTGCTACCTTCTTTTATTGGTTTGCCTGTTCCAAACGCTCCAGTAATTGAAACGGCACCTCTTATATGGCAAGCGTATTTGTTTAAAGACCACCTTCATCAAAAAAATGCTGGAGAAATCTTAACATTTAGCGCAGTTTACCGTAGTTTTATGCAACGCGTTCGTAACACGCAAATTAAATTGCGTACACTGCCATTAGCCCCTCATATCAGTTCTACACGTCCATTAGCAGAATATCTTCATTTATTAGCCCAATTAGATGTATTGGAGCTACTAAACCCGAATACATTTCGCATAAAAAGGAAACTTATCGTACCAGAACATTTAGTTTTACAACTTGAAATGGAGGATTCCTTTTATAAAGAATTTGCTCCGATTCTTTTTAGTTGATGGAGCAAATGAAAAGGACTCTTCCAACATATACTAAAAGTGTTAACTTTTTAAAATGGAAGGGAATTGCGGTAAACTAAGAGAAGATACTATTATCCCTTTTGGGTATTTGAAAATATGAATGGAGGATTATGATGGCAAATGAAGCAGCAGTAAATAAACTTCCGTCAAGAAGTGAGATTGCAGTCGAAGATACATGGAGATTAGAGGATATNTTTGTAAGTGATGAAAGTTGGGAAAAGGAATTTCAAGAGGTGAAGGCACTCCTTCCTGCAGTTAAAGAGTTTGAAGGGAAATTAAGTGAAAGTGCAGACATTCTTTATGATGCTTTGCAATATCAGGATCAATTATTGGAGCGGCTTGGAAAACTATATGCCTATTCTCATATGCGATATGATCAAGATACGACGAATTCGTTTTATCAAGGTCTAGATGATCGTATGAAGAACCTTTATTCACAGGCAGCGAGTAATCTTGCTTTTATCGTTCCGGAGCTTTTATCCATTGATGAAGGAAGGTTAAAAGGTTTCTTATCTGAGAAAGTAGAATTAAAGTTGTACGAGCACTCTTTAGATGAAATAAACTTACAAAGACCACATGTTTTGTCCGCTGAGCAGGAAGCATTGCTTGCAGAGGCTTCTGACGTTTTTGGAGCATCAGGAAATACCTTTGGCATGTTAAACAATGCTGATCTGGTATTCCCAGTAATAAAGGATGAAAATGGAGAAGAAGTGGAAGTCACACATGGGCGTTTTAGTCGGTTTCTTGAGAGTGCCGATCCAAGGGTGCGCCGTGATGCGTTTCATGCTGTTTATGAAACCTATGGAAAATTTCAGAATACGTTCGCTAGTACTTTGAGTGGAAACATCAAAAAGGATAACTTTTATGCACGAGTAAGAAATTATTCGTCTGCACGTCATGGGGCACTTGCTGAAAATAATATTCCTGAAAGTGTATACGAAAATCTTGTGAGTACGATCGGTGATCAATTGCCTTTATTACATCGTTACATCAAGCTTCGGAAAAAAGTGCTTGGTTTAAATGAGTTACATATGTATGATTTGTACACACCTCTTGTGAAAGATGTGAAAATGGAAATCGGTTATGAAGAAGCAAAGGAAATCATTCTAAACGGTCTTTCGCCACTAGGTGAAGAGTATATTAATGTACTAAAAGAGGGTTTTGAAAATCGTTGGGTTGATGTTCATGAAAATAAAGGAAAGCGGAGTGGTGCTTATTCATCTGGCTCTTATGGAACGAATCCATATGTGTTAATGAATTGGCAGAACAATGTCAATAATTTATTTACCCTTGCACATGAGTTTGGTCATTCTGTTCATAGTTATTACACAAGAAAAACTCAGGCTTATCCATATGGTAACTATTCCATTTTTGTTGCAGAAGTAGCTTCAACTACGAATGAATCGTTATTAAATGATTATTTATTAAAGACCATTAATGATGAGCAAAAGCGAATTTATTTATTAAATCATTATTTGGAAGGCTTTAGAGGTACTGTTTTTAGACAAACTATGTTTGCAGAGTTTGAACATTTAATTCATCAAAAAGCACAAAATGGTGAGGCATTAACAGCTGATAGCTTAACAAAGGATTATTATGAATTAAATAAAAAGTATTACGGTGTAGAAGGTATGGTCATTGATGAAGAAATTGGATTAGAGTGGTCCCGTATTCCTCATTTCTACTACAATTACTATGTCTATCAATATGCAACTGGTTTTAGTGCGGCTGCTGCTTTAAGTAATGGAATCTTAACTGAGGGTTCACCAGCGGTTGAACGGTATATTAATTTCTTGAAAGCAGGAAGCTCTGATTATCCTATTGAAGTATTGAAAAAGGCCGGTGTTGACATGACAAGTAATCAACCAATTCTAGATGCTTGTAAAGTATTTGATGAGAAATTAACAGAGTTAGAACAGTTGTTATAATTGGCCGTATAACAAAGATCCGTTGGCGACTGAATTAGACAAATGAAAAGGAGCTGAATTCAGCTCCTTTTTCCTGAGGGACAATAATCAGTTAAAACCCCTTAAATCTCTTTCGATTATTCAAATAAAAGAGGATCAAAAAAAGCGAAAAAAATAAAATAGGAGAAGTGATGTAGAGAGGCACCAGTTTAATTAAACCTAGTAATTGCAAGAAAAAGGAAAAAATAAAAAGTAAAACAAAAAAGATTATATATATTTTCTTCACACCATTCACCTCAAAAAAAGTTTAAATGTGTAACATATATCATTGATTTGTTGTCATTTATATGTTTGATGAGGCCATAATAGGACTAGATTTTTGACAATTTTGTGAAATGAAATTCAAACGTATTGTCAGACTCATTCTGTCATGATATATTTATAGCGTGAAGTTGATCACAAGCAAACATGTACCCCTTTGTTTGACCGTGAAAAAATTTCTCCCATCCCCTTTGTTCGTATTTGATAGAAAAAGACCTTGCGGAAGCAAGGTCTTTTTCTATGTAAAAAACCCCAAAAAACTTTGTTTAATGGGGAAGGTTTATTCTTGTGGGATGAATCTCCAGAATGTGCCATATTTCGCTGGAACTTTTTCAACCCGATGTTTTAATTGAAGCTTTTTTAATTCACGCTCAACTTCTTGAATAGACTTATTATATACAACGGCAATTTCCTTTGAAGCTACCAAATCAAAATGTTTTAGAAAGACTTCTAAAGGAGGTGGACTTGATCGGACGGGTTCCTCTTGTAACATTTCCTCAATTATTTGAACATAAACATCGTATGGATAATGTCCAGTTATTTTAATTCCTTCATCTTCAATCTTTTCATTAAAGAAAACAAGTGTTGGAATTTCTGTAACCTCCATTTCGGATGTAATTTTTAAGTCACATTGAAATGCTTTTGCTGCACTATTCGAATGAATATCTGAAATAAATTCATCCACATCTAAGCCAACATTTTCTGCACAGGCGTGTAATACCCCGAAAGTTGAAATGTTTTGCTTTTCAAGAAAAATCATTTCCTGTAATTTGCGAAGAAAACGAATTCCTGCCTTCCTCCCCTGAAGTTCAGCGGCCTTAATGGCAATTGATGCTAAATATGGTGTGGAAATTGGATTGTCTAACCATAAGCTGCCATCACATGACATTCCGAATCGACTGGCTGTTTTATCCCATCGTTCTGCCATATTTTCAAATTTGTGTTTCCTACCCATGTTCAGTGAAGCTATTTGTCCACTAATAACATGCTTAATCCTAAAATATTTTCCATATTCGATGTGAAGCTTTTTCATGTTCGGTTCAAGTGCCCAGCATTCAGGAGAAAGGGGATCAATGAACATGTATATTTCTAGTGGCTTATTTTCATTGCAGTGACAGGGGAAGGAAGCAGTATTGAATGTTAATGCTTCTTGGTTTGTCACAGTCTCTCACCTTTCATTTGTATGTTTTCATCTGTATTAATCATATGCTCGGCTGTCTGGACTAGCCTGGAAAAATAAAAGTCTCGTATTGGACCTGATAAACCGACTTCATCCATGGCATCTTCCATACATTGTAGCCACTCTTTTGCTCTAGTTTGTGTAATTTCAAAAGGCATGTGTCGGGCTCTTAACATTGGGTGACCGTGCTCCTCTGTATATAAAGGGGGGCCGCCTAAGAACTGAGTCATAAATTGTTCTTGCTTTCGAGCCGTTTCAGTTAAATCATCAGGAAAAATGGGAGCGAGATTAGGATGTTTTCCAACACGGCGATAAAATGCATGGATCAAATGGTTTAGCGTTTCTACACCTATCGTATCGTACGGAGTAGGCATTTTCTCGACCATAAATTAAAACCCCTTTAGCTTTAGTATGACATCTAATAAAAATTAATTATCATCATGCTTGTATAATGCTTAAATAACTATCTTCTATTTTAACAAGCAAAATTTTATATCACAAACAAATCGCCTTGATGGCAAAAGAAGGAAAGGGTTTTAACTTCATTCAGCAGAAGTCCTCCACTTCTAAAGTTAAGGGATGAATGCAAAAAGGCTCTCTGATTCAGTGGGGGTTCAAACCCAGGCTGAATGAAGTTAAGCCTCCGGCGGATGCCTCGGATTTTTAGGGGAATTTATCGAGCGAGCTCGATAAAAATCCGGGCGCAAATTCGACGGAGCGAATTTGATCGGGATCTCTTCATCTCAAAATCCATCATAATAAGGTACGGTCATGATGGATTAGGATAAATATCTACTTTTAATACTAGAAACATAGTTTTTTGTTTCCTCAAATGGAGGAATCCCACCATATTTATCAACATTTCCAGGTCCAGCATTATATGCGGCAAGTGCCAAATCTGTATTCCCATTATATTTTTTAAGCATCTGACTTAAATAAAGACTTCCACCCATAATATTTTGCATAGGATCAAATACATTTTGTACCCCTAATGCATCTGCTGTTCTCGGCATAAGTTGCATGAGTCCACCTGCGCCAGAAGAGCTGATTGCATTGGGATTAAAATTTGACTCTTGTTGAATGACAGCCTTTATAAGTTTATCAGGTACTTGATATCTTTCAGATGCTTGTATAATCAAGTCATCGTAGTTTTCAACTGAATTTGAAAGCTTAGTCAATTGAATGGGTAGTAGAGTAGTTGAGGTTAAGAATTCCTGTGCTTCACTTTGTTTTGATGTTTGAGTTTCACTATGTTCTGACGAAATGAATGGTAGCGATTGTGTATTTTCCCATAAAAGGTTATTGAAAAAATCTGTAAATAAAGTATTTTGAGTAGATTTCGTTTTGTTCGCAGCAAAATTTTGCAATGCTTGCAATTCTAACCTTATTTTTAATTGATTGACATCCATTGCAATTTCTCCTCATCATTCAATAAACTGTTGGCGCTTTTTTTCTTCATAAAAGCGTCTAACCTTATTTTTTGATTCTCTAATTGGAATGTTTAGTTTTGAAAGTAAGTTTAAAAAGGTGGATTCACCAATGTCTCGATTCGACACTTCATATTCTACCTCATAATCTTGGACATTTAAATAGGAACTGAAATCCAAAACGAGTAGACCCTCTAAATAAGGAAGCTCTACTCGATCTGTAATAAGTGAGCCGAAATATTGAATATCATCAGTATTCACATTCAAGGTTAAAATTTGAGTTTTAACGATCCCGTCCATTATTTGACCGCCATTAAGAAGGATATTCGCTTGTTCATCGCCCAATATTTGGTTTGTTTCAAGTAAACCTTCTGGATGAGGTTGTTTTAATGTCATTTCAAAACGCCCTTTTTTTTCGCGAATTCTAAGCGCGCAGCCTTTTCCTTTTAAAGCAAAATCCAATGTATCGAAATAATGATTTTCTTGTTTAATGAAATCAGAGGATTTAACCTGAAAATGGGATTTTAATTGAATAAATTCCTCTTTCGTTAACATATTTTTAAATTCAATTTCAATATTTTGTGACATATTTTGTGAGTCCTTTCTATAGATTTATCAATAAAAAAATTATTACAATTTTATTATCTCTCTATGAACGGAAGAAGACAATTTTTAGTATAATAGTAATTGGTATGATAAAATAATTAATGTATTTGGAAGGAGAGAATTAAGACAATGAACAAGCGATTTACAATACAGAATGTAATTCTAAAAGAAAATAATAGGGTTCTTTTGGAAATAGAAAAAGATCAGTCACTGAATGAATATAAAGCAAGTGGGCAAATGCTCGTAGACTCAGACAATCTTTCATTTATTTATTTATTAGAAAAGGACGATCACTATACATATATTGCTTTACCTGATACCGTTTGGAATGACATAAAAATAGCAATAACTGAATCCCTCCCCGTGGTAATTACAAATGGAAGTGAAGAAATTCAACTTACACAGTTCCGAGAAGAATTGACTTACCTGATTGAAAATATTAAAGGGAATAGCAATTACGGAGAAATGATGGTTAGCAAAGTAGAAGTTGTATTTGAATAGGTGGGATTTGTGTGTTGAAACACTGGGAAAATTTTTTATCTCCATATAAGCAGGCAGTCGATGAATTGAAAATAAAATTAAAGGGGATGCGACGTCAATTTGAGTTGCAATCCAATCATTCTCCCATTGAATTTGTCACAGGTAGGGTAAAGCCCATTGCCAGTATACTAGATAAAGCAAATCAAAAGTCTATTTCACTTGACAAGTTAGAAGAAGAGATGCAAGACATAGCCGGACTAAGAATGATGTGTCAGTTTGTTGACGATATTGAAAAGGTAGTCGAATTGCTCCGTAAACGAAATGATTTTGAGATTGTGGAAGAACGAAATTATATATCTCATAAAAAGGCAAGTGGATATCGATCTTATCATGTGGTAATTCGTTATCCAGTACAAACGATTGAAGGCGAAAAAAAAATATTGGTTGAAATTCAAATTCGTACATTAGCGATGAATTTCTGGGCTACCATTGAGCACTCTTTGAATTATAAATATCAAGGTCAGTTTCCTAAAGATATTCAAATGAGATTACAAAGAGCAGCAGAGGCTGCTTTTCGTCTTGATGAAGAAATGTCACTAATCCGCGGGGAAATTCAGGATGCACAAGCGTTTTTTAATCGAAAAAAGGAAAGTCAGCAAAAACCTGGAAGTTAAAAGTTGAAGAAAGGGGAGCCTAAAAGTATGAAATTTGCCATCACTTCAAAGGGAGATTCCAGTTCCAATGACTTAATGCATAGAATCAAAATGTATTTACTTGATTTCAATTTAGTCTATGATGAGGAGCAACCAGAAATTGTGATTTCTATCGGAGGGGATGGAACGCTACTTTATGCTTTTCATCGTTATAGTAGTAGACTTGAAAAAACGGCATTTGTTGGTATCCATACAGGTCATTTGGGATTCTATGCTGATTGGACACCTGAAGAAGTTGAAAAATTGGTTATTGCCATTGCCAAGACTCCCTATCAGGTTGTTGAATACCCTTTGCTTGAAGTGATTATTAGATATCAGCATGGAGGACGGGAATCAACCTACTTGGCGTTAAATGAATCAACGGTCAAGGGTGTTGAAGGGAGGACACTTGTGATGGATGTAGATATTCGTGGACAGCATTTTGAATGTTTTCGTGGTGATGGATTATGTGTGTCAACACCTTCAGGTAGTACAGCCTATAATAAGGCATTAGGTGGAGCGATTATCCACCCGACGATTTCAGCTATCCAGTTAACTGAAATGGCATCCATAAACAATCGTGTATTTCGGACGATTGGGTCCCCACTTATTCTTCCAGGGCCTCATACGTGCATGTTGAAGCCTACAAACCAGAATGATTTTCAAATCACGATTGATCATTTAAGTTTATTACACAAAGATGTAAAATCAATCCAATTTAGGGTAGCAGATCAGAAAGTGCGATTTGCTCGTTATCGTCCTTTTCCATTTTGGAAAAGAGTTCATGATTCGTTTATTTCTAACTAGATAATATGGAAGATCAATAGGAGCGATCGTATTTATGTCAAGCTTTATGCTGCAATGGGAAATCAATTCTATTGATGCTGGTAAATCGGTCAAAGAGTTTTTAAAACAACAGAANATATCAAAAAATGCTTTAACGGATATNAAGTTTAATGGAGGTAANATTGCTGTAGAAGGACAAGAGGTTACTGTCCGTTATGTCNTAAAGCAGAATGATCANCTTACTGTTCAATTTCCAATTGAAGAACCCAGTACAGGTTTGGTTGGTGAAGACATTTCTTTAAAAGTGATCTATGAGGATGAATATCTTCTTGTCATTAATAAACCAGCTGGAATGTATACGATTCCTTCAAAAGAACATCCATCAGGGAGTCTTGCTAATGCATTAATTGGATATTTTCAAAAAATTGGATTACAGGCCACCACTCATATTGTTACAAGACTTGACCGGGACACATCCGGACTCGTCTTGGTTGCCAAACACCGTCATCTCCATCATTTGTTCAGTGAGCAACAAAAGTCAGGTACAATAAAAAGGACCTATGTAGCATTAGCGGAAGGCGAATTGAACAAAACAAACGGTGAGATTGAAGAACCTATTGGCAGAAAAAAAGATAGTATTATTGAGCGTGAAGTACGTCCAGATGGTCAGTATGCATTAACCCACTTTCGAGTATTGAAAAAATATCCAGACTTCATGCTGTTGGAACTGCGTCTTGAAACGGGGAGAACGCATCAAATTCGAGTGCATCTCTCTTACCTTGGACATCCCTTATTAGGAGACGATTTATATGGAGGAAAGGTTGATTTGCTTAATCGACAAGCCCTCCATTGCTATCAACTATCCTTTTATCATCCGTTTAAGCAAAAAACGTTTGAATTTACAGTAGAGTTACCAGAGGATATGGAAGAATTATTGAAAGAAGTGTGAAAAGGATTCTTTACACTGATAAGTTATGACTATACATAGCCATTTTTAAAGAAAAGTGAAAGCTTCGTCCTGCTTTCACTTTTCTAATTCACGAAACTTTTCAGGAAAATACGGCATTGTTGAAGAAACAGAGAGAATGTCTAGTTCAGGATAGCGAAGAGAAGATAGCTTTCCGCCAAAAACAGCTCCTGTATCAATATTAAAGGTATTTCCCACTTTTCTCACTTCTTTTACAGGTGTGTGACCATATATGATATACGCACTTCCTTTGTATTCCAATGCCCAATCTTTTCTCACGGGCGAACCATCCTCATGTTTTTCACCAGTAATGTCCCCATAGAGGACAAAAGTTTTAACTCGTGAATTTTGCTTTCCAATTAATTCTTCACTAATGCCTGCATGGGCAATGATCAGATTACCTCCATCGAGGACATGATACAATGGAGCATTTTCATATAATTGAATGAACGATCTTCGCACCTTTTGTTGTTCTTTTCTATCAAGGGCTTCGAATTCAGCTACCGTCGTTTCTAAACCATGAGTAATTTGAACTTTGTTTCCTAAAAAGTAGCGATAAAGTTTATTACAGTGATTTCCTGGCACATAATAGGCTAAATCCTTTTGAATTAATGTGTGAACGATATGAATAATTTTTATAGATTGTGGTCCACGGTCCGTCAAATCTCCGACAAAAACAAGCTTTCTGCCTTTAGAATGTACCGGATATCCACTTTTCCATTCATAGCCTAGTTTTATGGTCAACTCGTTAAATTCATCAAAACAGCCATGAATATCACCCACAATATCTACTTTCATAATTTTAACCCCCTCCAATTG
>C688J18823_10001159_pt1 | contig 16141 bp, 15 predicted proteins | sample HopSoiMetagenom1_FD_18823 | JGI IMG/M metagenome (IMG submission 18823) | reverse complement strand
CGCACACCTGCAGAACAAATACCCTGGAAAAAGAGGAAGTTCAAGGGTCACATATCGGTCCGATCTCTGACGTCGGCTTTTGCAAGTCGGCAGGAACACCTCGTAACCTTTTTCGGTCAAATACCGGGCCGAGACTGCCTCGTAGCGGGGACGCAGGTAAACCGCACGCCAAGGGGCGGCTTCCAGCCCACCGTTTGAGGTTGAAGGAGTTAAGAGATTGCGGTGATTTCGCTGGTCGATAACCGTACTCATGTCCAGCCTTTCACGAAGTCGGCTTCTCAATACGGAAACGCCGGTGCCAAATGTCCCGGCCCACGGGAAACACGATGATTCGCCAGCTTCAAAGAGCCTTCCGGGCAGGCTCTCGCCTTAAACCCTCACATTGTGGAAAATCCTGCAGGTGGGCTTGCGATATGAAATGTATTGGGCCTATCGAAGAGCCCAATTCGTAACGCGGGTATAGTCTCGTATTTTTTCAGCCAATAGAACCAACAAATCTCACTTGTCCCGTGTGCAGAAACGGGATGCACCAGTAGCAAGGATGTCGACTGCAGAGAAACAGCTTATGCAGATGTGACGAGTCATGGGCGAGGGTATGATCGCCGAGATGTTGTTTCGAAAACCCAAATAAGAACATTTTAATATTACAACTGCCCGCGATGTCCGTGTGGGCCCAATGTACTAGGAAGCGATTGAGACGTGCGCATGCAGTCGATTATCGTCGTCAAGACAACTCCAGTTGTGAAGTCATTACAATCCTCTTACTACACATTAGACTTTTTACCTAGTTCTAATCGTTTCTAATAGTTGCAGCCCTGATTTGTTGAAGTCGGAGGCTTTCACCAGCACAAAATCATCTACAGTCAGGTAGACTGACCGGGGTGCCCCTCTTCGGTGGAACAACATTTGTTTCGACACTACGCAGCGTTCGTTAAATTGAACCCATCGTGTGAGACAAACCCAGTTCACACAGTTTCCGACACTGTTTTCTTTCAAAGTCCATCTCATTGATTCTCCAGCCGGGAAAGGGACGGCGCTTGAGTCCTGGGGGTGACCCTTCACCGAGGCAGTTTTGATTTCGACACTATGCAGCCAGTCGTCCCAGAGATCACGGCGCAGATTGAAGAAACTGCATCTGCGCCGTGTATTCTTTAGTTCCATCCCCAGAAGCCGATTCCATACACCTGGATATGTGTGTTGCTATATGCTGTTGAACCATCGAGATAGATTCGTATCGTATGACCCGCCAGGGTATTTGGAAAGTTCATGGTAGGGCTATCTCGACCTGCACACAGCAGATCAGGCATGGAACCATTGTAAGTGGAGACTCTGATACAAGTTTATGCCTGTAGTTACATCATATATTGCGGCATTGAATCGGTCCCAGTATGGATCATTGTTCGGATCATCGAAGTTAAGGTAATAGCTGAGCCCAAAATTCTTGCGGGTGTCTGCTGTGGGAATAACTATATCCTGATATGTCGAACCTGAAAGACTAACATATTCAAAGGCATTGTTTGTAACAGTGTTTACATAGGTGGTGCAGGAAGTGATCTCGTGCCCCATCCGGTATCTCGATCTGACTCAAGGTGATTGTCTGAGATCGAGCCCGCTGTTTGTTCGGAAACGTTCTTCGTTTGACCGTTTCTAACCGACCGATGCAAGCTGCACTTCTCAACGCCAAGATCACTAAACTGCCCATCTAGCGATCCTACCCGGGCTCTTCCGCACAACTGGCGAGGGCGGGAAGTCAAGCGTGCCGCACTTTGTTACGCGCTCTGGTCGGAAGGCAGCTTGCCGGGTGCTTCAGGAATTCGCCCAGCTTGGCCGGGCCTTTGGGCTGTGTAGCCTTAAGAATCAATGTCCGAAAGGTAAGAAACCGACGTTCTGGCAGTTGAGCCAGCGGGAGGCCGCACAGAGACAATTCCATATTTCAGCACAAGAAAGATTGCAATCTCAACGGCACACTAGTTCCAGTTGAACAACGAAGGTTGTTCCGGAACGGGAGCGCGCGGCCGTCGCCGGGAGGAGCGCAATGCGTCCGAGCTCTGGCCAAAGACCGGCACAGGACCGCTGCTGATTGCGGCTTCGTACGCCTTTCATCTTTCTCGATGGATTTTTGAGCAACCATTCGTTCTCAATGCAGAAATCGAAAACCATTCAGCCGGTGGTGTTTTCTCTGGGTCGTCAAGGCCTTGTTTTCCATGATGCGCGGAAGTCTCGAAGCCTGGCGGTCGTCAATTGATTCGAGAAAAACAGTGACTGGGATTTGGTCCAGGCCAAGAACTGGCGTTCGAATTGTGTCTTGCTTTGGCAAATCGTCGTTTTGGCGAGCTGACGTGCTTCTTCATCCGCAGGAAACCTTGCACCGCCTCCTCGATCGTGATTCTGACACTGACGTCCGGAGGAGATTGGCCAGCGGATCGGCATTGATTTCCATGAGGCGGGCCTTACGCTCCGCAGTTTCCCATCTTCGTGTCTTGGCGGAAGTGCGAACGAACTCACCAGTGCCAGCATGCCGTTAATCCACTTCGGGCAATGGCATCGGCGGTAGCTGCTGCTATCGGTTTGTGCGCAGGGCCGATAATGACAGGTATAAACGCGAAGCACTGTGCCTCCAGAAACGGCTTGGAGGTCGGGTCAGCCGGAGGCACTGTACGATTATTGTACGATTCGCGCAAACATCCTTGAAGTAGCTTGTTTTCAAAGAGTTAGAATGGTGGAGCTAGTCGGGATCGAACTGCTAGCCCACTCTGAAAACAGGCAAGTTATTGATTCGCGGTAAATCGCAGAATGCCCAGAATGCCTAAAACCCCTGCATTCCCGAATTCATTGTACGTTTATTGTACGGCGAATTTGATCAAAATCAATTCCCTTCCCTGATTCCAGTTGTTGGCTGAACAGTCGTTATGCCAGTCTAATGACAGCCTCGCCACGAATTTTCCACCAACGGCCTTAATCCAGAGCCGCATGAACAGCACCAACATGATCAGGTCGCGTTAACATCGCGCCATCGATGCTAGGGCTGATGTTGGCAAGATAGTGCCTGAACTACTTGTTCTCCGACATGGAGCCCGCTTCTTCACTGTCCCGCTTGTTCCACCCGTGGAAACGCGAGAGATCACCGGCATTCCATGAGTCGTGGAGTCCAGGGGTACTCAGGTCCCAGTCTGGGCGGATTGCTCTAGTCACGGCGCGCAGATCATGCCAAAGATCGAAGACCGACGGACGCCCCCAGAACCAGTAGCCGTTATAGATGCTGTGAATCACGAGCCCTGGCTTGAGCACGAGCGTATGCGGGATCATCGGATTGTGCTCGGGGTCGGTGTACTCCTGGATGTCGAGATCTTTCTGAACCTTTCGCTCGGGATCTGAAAGGAAGATCCACTGCGCACCGACTGACGCACGAAATTCCTGCAGCGTATGGTGATCATCGGTGGCGATCGTGGCGACCTGGGTGTAAGCCACGGCGATCTTCGGGTAGAACGCCGCGAGTTCCAAATGCTGCTGGTGCTCCTTCGGGCAATAATGGCCGCGTGCGAGCGTGAGTATTAGAGGATCATCACCCTGGAGCTCGCTGAGTCTGCGCACTTTGCCCGTGTGATCGGGCAATTCGTAGTCGGGGAAAATGGCTCCCGGCACAATATCAGAACGCATGATTCGAATTCCTCCCATTCATTTCAGAAATTTTCCTTTAAAGATCCAGAGTGACGCCGGCGTTTGGCTGGGAACAGCACACGAGCGCGTTCCCGGGAGCGGGCATCTCCAGCGGCTCAGGGTTATAAGTGACCGCTCCGGAAATCAGGCCAGTCATGCAGGTGTGACAGACTCCAGTCCGGCACGACCATCTGACCGGAACATCGCAGGCTTCCGCCAGTTCAAGTAAGCTCGCGAATTTCGGATCCCAAGCGGCGGTAATTCCGCTTCGCGCGAATGAGACTGGGGGGCCAGATCCAGACGGCCCTTTTGGCAGATGCGGAATATGAACGACCTGCGCCATACCAGGGGTAATTGCCTCAAGAGAGCCGAAGATTTCCGTGTGCACGCTTTCTGGGAGCACGCCCCAGTTTTTGAGGCCGTCGCGCAGGTTCTGCAAAAACGCAGGTGGGCCACACAGATAGAAGTCACTATCCCGGGACACTCCGATTCTTTCCAGTAACGCTGTGTCAATGTGTCCGGCTGTATCGAAGTCTGCCCCGATCTGGTCGGTTGCGGCAGGCCTGCTGTACACGATGTATCCGCGTCCGCGGGAGAGCCGCTTCAGTAATGACCGCGATTCTTCCGCAAATGGATGGTCGACGTGATTGCGCGCACCGTAGATCCACCAGATTTCTCGCTGTGATCTTTCCGCAGCGAGTGAGTGGAGCATCGACATCACCGGCGTTGCGCCAACTCCAGCGCTAAGCAGAACCACAGGAGCGTCGGTGCGGCTAAGAGTGAAGCTTCCTCGTGGCGCGCTGACATCGAGTACATCGCCTTCTCGTGTATGGTTGCACAGAAAAGAACTTCCAATCCCGTTCAATTCGTTTTTGACACTGACGCGGAAATGGTCGGCTGCGGGCAGATCAGACAGCGAATAGCTGCGAAGAACCGGCGGTCTGCCGGGGTCGAGATGCAAGCGCAAAACTACAAATTGACCCGCATGGAAGAGAGAAAGAGGTTGCCCATCAATTGGTGTCAGGCTAAGAGAAGTTACAGTGTCGCTCTCCTTGTTAATATGCGCGACTCGCATCTGCCGAAAGCCGCGCCATGCTGGCGCTTGTTCCTCATACGCGAGCCCAGGATTCCCCAACGTAGCCTTCGAACTCAAGTCTTGTTGGAGCATCGCATTGAACGAACTCTTCCAACCCTTACTAAGTGCCGGAATCCGTAGAGCACGTTGCAGTTGCTCGCTCGTACGTCCTGGCAAGTACAAGAAACCATCACAATCAGCAACAGTGATCTGCTCCGGACCCTCAGCAATCTTTACAATGTCATCGCCTGCACCAACTTCTCCTTCCTGCAGTACGCGAAAGTAGAATCCTGGTCTGTGATGTGCTACGAGCAGGGCCGGCATACGAGGTTCATTCATTCGGATCCCGACGCGGTAGCACGTTACGCGCGGCTGGGTCACTTCAAATTCAGCGTCACCAATGCGGTATCGATCGCCGATGCACACCTCGCTATCGGAAAGCCCTTCGACTGTGAAGTTTTCTCCGAACTGGCCAAAGATGAAATCACTACGTCCGAGAAAGCGTTCCCAGTAGTGATACGAGTCCATCTGATAAACAAAAACGGCGCGATGTTCCCCGCCGTGGCCGGCGAGATCGCCTTGCACATCACCATCGATATCTAGCTTGCGCACCATTCGACGTCCCGTAACCGGAGACTTCCAGACTGCGGTTCGGACAGTCTTGCCCTGCCATGTCACTTCCCGCGGAAGGCCGACATTCACTGAAAGCAATTGCATTTCTACGCGTCCAAGTTCAGCTTCTGGCTAGGTGGTGATTCTAAAACTGGTTTGTGCATGCTCAGGCGGCCACCCGCTTCGTGAATCGGTTTTTATGGGGTGCGCCGAGGTAGGGGAATGAGGTGAGCAGGTCCGTGTGCGGCCCTACGTTGTCACTTGTGACCTTTCCTTTTGTGAGAATGAAGATAAACCCATCCATCACGTCGTCTGAGAGTGTTCGGCCATTGTGCGGATAGGCAGCTGGCTGGCTCGGGTCATAGAGAAGGATGTCCGGAAGCAGAGTACCTGCCACCCGTATTGCTTCTTCCCGCGTGTATCCACCAGTGTGCTCGAGCGAGTGCGCGAAGACAGGTACGAATCGAGCATCGTCCCCTGGCTGCCCGGCAAGATAGTCGCTCTTGCTCTCTCCGGTCAGGAATACGGATTGGGAGGGCAATGCCCCACGGTCTGCCTGAATCCATTTACCGGCGGCACCGTCGACCGTGCGATGCCACAGACCGATTTTTCCAGAGCCCAGGGCAGAGTTGGGTACTTCCAGCACGACACTGCAAACGTCAGCTTCAGTGAAGAAATCGTGCCCGGTGAATTGCATATTATTGAGAGCGCCCATGGTGTCGAAGAAAAAAGAATCACTGCGCCAGCCGGCGAAGAAGCGGTAATCTCCGGCCTCGGTCACGTGTGCATCTCGTCCCATTGAAACCGGCGCTGCTTCAATGATCGTATCCCCGTCGTCGCCCATACCAACGGCCTCCACGCCTGCGATACGGCGCACAGTCGCGGTCTGTGCTCCGTCGCGAGAAGACAAGAAGCGGATTCGATATGCGATATCAGCGATGGCGTCGCCGTTCGTGTCTATTTTAAATTCGTAAACCGCTTCGGTTGCGAAGGGTTCTTCTGTCGTCGGTCCTTCAGGGTTTACACCGACGGATGGGTGGACGTTCATGATCAGTATTGATCTGCCGATACCCCCAGGCTTAGGGAATGCGTACAGGTCAGTAATGTCGAGGCGGGCGTCCCCATGGGGAAAGCCGTAGTCCGGACCGGAATAGTGGTGTGACATAAATGTTCCTTTCTCGGTTCATACTTTGAGTGTGAAACGCAAAACATCGCTGAGCTCGTTACCGGACTGAGTCCGTGCCGAACCCGCTACATCCCTCAGTTTTGTCGCCGCTGCGATGGACACCGCTCGCCAATCCCGACTTGATTGAGGACGCCCATCCAGCCGCTCTAACTCGCTAAGCCAGTCCTCCATCGAAAGCCTGGCCTGCTCTGGACCAAACAGTTGCTCAACGGCGCGAATGAAAGCAAACAGCTCACGCTCGGGTATGTGCATCTTCTCAGCGCAAGTCGAATTGGAAGACAATTCTTGCGAGTTCATGGAATCTGCTTCTACCTTTTTTCTTCAGCATCCCAGGACGATCGAGACCGAGATCGATTCGAAGCACGGAACCTAAGCTGCAGTCGCTACAGCAGCGAGTAAGGTCATGAGCTTTTGAGCTGCGACGGTCGAGGATGCGGGATTCTGTCCTGTAATGAGACGGCCGTCGACGACGGCATGGGGTTGCCAGTTGGGAAGTTTGTCAAAGATCGCTCCCAGTCGCGTCAGCTCATCCTCAACCAGAAACGGAACAACGTGGGTGAGTTGCACCTCTTCTTCCTCGCCATCGGTAAAACCGGTCACGCGCTTTCCCTTTACCAGAGGCGCGCCTTGATAGGTCACGTGACGAAGCACGCCTGGCGAATGGCAGACTAGAGCGATCGGCTTGCCGGAATTGTAGAACGACTCGAGTAATGCGATCGACACTGGGCTTTCTGCGAGGTCCCACATGGGGCCGTGCCCGCCCACATAGAAGACAGTGTCGTAGTCCGGCGATTTCATGTCCGCAAGCTTCACCGTTTGAGAAAGCGCCTTCTGCGCAGTCGGGTCGTGTTTGAAACGGGTCATGGCCGGCGTTTGTCCTTCTGGCAAATCGCTCTTAGGATCGATCGGTGGTTGTCCGCCTTTTGGTGAGGCGAGGGTTAGATCCACTCCCGCATCGCGGAAAACAAAATACGGAGCCGCGAATTCTTCAAGCCAGAAGCCGGTCTTACGCCCGGTATTGCCGAGGACCTCGTGCGATGTGAGCACCATTAGTATTTGCATGTACCTTCTCCTCCTGTTTTCGTAGTGCGCGTCCCGATTTAATCGGATGACATAGCATTGATCTGACCAGAACACTGGTTAGCGGACAATTGGACGATGGTATCGACGATACCTTGGCATCGGTTGTCTTGGGAGCCCACCGCTGAGGGATGAACCTCTCCGCAGGGGGCGTCTATTGTACTTTGGGCATGGTTTCCCGCCGAAATCATGCGGCGTCCGTTACAGAAAATACACTATCCACGTCACTAGTCTCGTTGCTCGAAAAGTCCACATCCCGCCTGCGCGGAATAGAAAATGAAAAAGTTGAACCAGGACCATCGTTTTTTGCCGCCCACAGGTGGCCATGATGACTGTCGATAATGGATCTACTAACCGACAACCCGATTCCCATCCCGTCGTTCTTTGTCGTGTAGAAGCCCTCGAAGAGCCTGTCCGCAGCCTGAGGTTCGAAACCGACACCCACATCTTTCACACTGAGGCGGACCTGATCTCGCCCATCTCGATCAGTTGTGATGAGTAGGTGTCTAGGATGATCATCGACAGTGCTCATGGCTTCTGAAGCATTCCGAAGCAAGTTCAGAACAACCTGCTGAAGCTGGATGCGATCGCCCGCGATGGCAGGAAGGTCATCAGCCAGTTCTACGCGCACCAGGACCCCGCTTCTCTGGAGTCCACTCAATGAGAGCGCAATGACTTCTCGCGTAGCCTCATTCAAGTCCACCGATTCAGTTGCAGTCTCCTTCCTATCGAAAAGCGCACGCAAGCGCATTATCACTTCAGAAGCGCGGCTGGCATCACGGATGGTTCGACGGGCCGTTTCGAGGGCACCACCGATATCGGGGGGCGTCGCGGCCAACATCCGCTGACAGGTGCTGGCGTTAGTGGTAATGCCGGACAGCGGCTGATTGATTTCATGGGCGATTGATGCTGCCAGTGTTCCGAGGCTCATCACTCTGGCAACGTGTGCGAGTTCTGACCTCGCCTTGTCTCGCGCCTCTTCCGACAGGCGGCGCGCCGTAACATCCTGAATTGCCGCAATGTACTCCAGTCGACCATCCCGGTCCCGGGTCGCACGAGCGACTGCTTGCAAATATTTGATCGACTGGTCGGGCATCCTCAAGCGGTACTGCCATTCAAAGTCTTTGCCTCCGCGTGGCGCCTCTTCGACCATTTTTTCGTACAAAGTGAGGTCGTCTGGATGGACTCGAGTACGGATCAGTTCGAGGGTCACGGGCACGCCGACCTCAAGTTCATAGATCCGATAGAGTTGCTCTGACCAAGTGATCTCGCCTGTGGCAACGCGCCAGGAATAGCTACCTGTTTGACCCAAACGTTGGCCTTCCGCAAGAAATGCCTCGCTGCGGCGTAAAGCTCTCTCGGTTCGCTTTTGTTCGCTAAGATCGAGAATGAAAGCCACACCTTCGTTGCCCCCTCTTTCGAAGAGAGCCCCGCCGAGCAGGACTGGGACGCGGCTGCCATCTTTCCGGATGTACTCCTTCTCGAATGGCCGAAAGATGCCGGTTTCCTTTAGCTCAGCAATTGACCGCTCCTTGGAATTGCGCCATTCGGCAGGGGTAAGATCGCTCCACCGAAGATGACCGGCCGCGATATCCTCCTGGGTGTATTGGAGCATTTGGAGAAATGCGTCGTTGGCCCCGATGATTGCACCCTCGAGAGTAAACATGACAATTCCTACAACATTGGCTTCTACCAGGCGCCGAATCTTGGTTTCCAATCCACTCGCCAGTTCACGGACTTCTGCTTCCGCTTTCTCCCGCTCCGTCACCTGGATTTTAAGATCTTCTATGCGCGCAACTGCTTGGTACGCTGAGGAAGCAAATTTCCCGAGTGAGGCCATGACCCTGTCGTCCTCTGCGTCGAATTTGCGGCGGTCGGTGTGCATGATTCCCCATATAGTTCCTACCGCCTGACCTTCGACATAAAAAGGGACCAAGAGGCACTCTTCGGCGGCCGGACTGACGGGTATCAAATAGGGATAACGCCGCTCGAAATGTCTGAACAAGAGGGTACGATTCTGATCGAGCACATCCCCGCAGGGGCCGAAGTTGCGTGGGGTCCCACCTCCTACGTGGGGATTCCACATTCCGCAAATCGCTGGCCAGTAAAACCTTTCGCCGTCAACATGCGGCTTTTTGCCATCTCTCGTCAGCAAGCTGAGACCAGCAGAGTCACACTGGGTAATTTCCTTGATAGTGAGAGCTAGTGTCTCAAAGATAGTGCTTGGTGAGTCGGCTAGTGCGCTGGCCAGCTTTACGAGAGCGCGGTTCTCTTTTTCAAAATCGGGCGCACGCGATGGCCGGCTCTGCAACTCCTCTGTGCACAGAATCGACTCAAGAGAAGCGGTGGGCACTGACGCCTCAACATCCATGTCATTCTTTGCCTCAATCACAGTTGCACCTCCACATAAGACATTTAAATCGGATCGACTACCAAGACATCCGTCGGCACCAATGCCTGAAGTATTCACTCCACAGCTGAGCTCGTTTTCCATCGCGGTCTCCTTCGCGGAGTATCAGTAACGTGTCTTGGTGATTTCGTTAGGCAACGTGAGCCGAACTTGACAAGTTAAGAGCGCGATGTGGGCCCAGTCGGGTCGCAAGTTTTACTAAGTCGGCGAAAGACTGGGCTTGCATCTTTTGCATCACCTGGCCTCGGTGTGCCTTCACGGTGATCTCACTGATGCCGAGTTCTCCCCCGACCTGTTTATTCAACAAACCAGAGACCACCAACGCCATCACTTGCCGTTCGCGTGGGGTGAGTGACGCATACCGGTTCCGGAGGATGCGCATCTCGATTTCGCGAGCAAGGGCAAGGCGGCTGCGCTCGAGACTTTGCCGGATTGCCTCCAACAAATCGTCATCCTTGAATGGCTTGATCAGGAATTCCACCGCCCCTGCCTTCATCGCTTGGACCGATGTGGCCACGTCGCCATACCCCGTAATGAAGATGATCGGCATGTCAGTCCGCTCAAAGGCGAGGCGCGCCTGGAGAGCAAGACCGTTGAGGTCTGGGAGGGACATGTCAAGTACTAGACAGCTTGGAACAACAGGTCGAGGCCGGGTGAGGAATTCTTCAGCCGAGGCGAATGTCTCCGGCTGCCAGCCTTCGCAGCGGAACAATAGTTCCAGAGATTCGCGCACGGAGATGTCATCATCGACAACAAACACGATTGCGGTGGCATGCGAGATTGCTGGTGTCATATCCTGCTCCTCTTCTCAACAAAGGTAGGCTGAAGCTGGGGCGCATGGAAGTAACCGGCGCGTAAGTTACGGTACGTAACCACCAATCCGGCGTATTCCCGGTCCCAGGATCTGGATTGCTGATCGTCGCTCGGAAGTGATCCAAGTTGGAATTGATATAATTGGGGCGCTAGCGGACCGCGCGACGGAGGGGGGAGTTCTGTTGCCGCTGAATACGGCTCTCGTTAGTCACCACCTGGATCAGGCGTTGAACTCGCCGCTGTTTCGCCATGCCGAACGGCAGGCTAGGTTTTTGCGCTTCGTCGTGGATTCGGCGCTGCACTCCCCCGAATCCACTATCAAAGAATTCGACATTGGGATAGCCGTGTACGACCGCCGCTCGGACTACGACCCACGCATGGATCCTATCGTTCGTGTGGAAGCCGCCAGGCTACGCGCCCGTTTGCGTGAGTACTATGAGGTCACGCCACCCGAGCACGTGCGGATCGATATCCCCAAAGGTCGCTACGTTCCGGTGTTCATTCCGGTCAACGGTGATCTGGCAGTGGTAAACACTGACTTATCCGTCTTGGTGCCGCCATTCCGCTGCCTTAGTGCAGATCTGGGAGATCACAATTTTTGTGACGGGCTGACCGAGGAAGTTCTCCACAAGCTCGCTCAGGTTCCTGGACTTCGGGTCATTACTCAATCAGTCGCCGCCCGGCTCGAGCAGATAGAAGGGCCCAAGCCTCACTATCTGCTGGAGGCTAGCGTGCGGCGGGCCGGCACGGAGATCAGGCTGGTTCTCCAGCTAATGGAACTGACCGGCGGTGGCTCGACGCATTTTTCCAAAATCTATCAAGCCACTATTAACGAAATTTTCACCACTCAGGAGCAGCTGGCTGAGGAGATTCGCCGCGATATTTCTGCAGCGCTGCATATTCGCAAACGGGTGACAGGAGCATCCACCAGTTAGGTCAACATGGACACGATCATAATCCGCCATTTGAGAGAGAGCCTTGCGTTGCTGCCCATGGAAAATTTTGGTCCGGCGAATGAGTTCTACCGGCGTCTATTTGAGCTCGCGCCGGAAGTTCGGCCAATGTTCAATCGGGAAATTGGGCTACAGGCCAAAAAGTTCTCAGAGATGCTTGCGTGGATAATCGCCAACCTGGACCGTCCGGATGAGCTGTCTAGCGAAATGCGCGCTCTAGGCGCGCGCCACGGCGGCTATGGTGTCACAATCGATCAGTACGCCCCCATCGGTTCAGCATTGATGTGGATGTTCCAGCACACTCTGGGCGATCGATTTACCCCAGAGATGGAAGAAGCCTGGCTGGAGTTCTACGCCTTCCTCAGTTTCGAGATGGAGCGCGGTGCTCGGGAAGCGGCGACCACTGGCACGCATCCGTAGGCGCTTAGGTGAATGAGGCAACGGTAGCAATCAACTCATGCTTTGGTGTTGATCGATACCTTCGTCCAATAGTTTCGACGTCGCGCTTCTGGCCTAATCAACTTGCTGCTGGTCGGGAGCGAGTACGGACCCCACAGAACTCCTAAAGACCATAGCTATTGATGAGCACTGTATTGGAGTTGGAGTCGTCAATGAACAGCGTACAAATCGACCAGAAGAATTACGAGATGCCCCCGCGAGACGGGTTCACCGTCGCGCACTTTCTCACCGTCGCTGACATCGAACGATCGGCTCGCTACTACGAAAACGTCTTCGGTGCTCGCATTCTGAGCTTGGGTGACGGCAACGCGCCTGGGTACCTTCAGCTTGCGAATATCTGGATGATTCTGAACGTTGGCGGGGGGCCGACCCCGGATAAGCCGACGGTAACGCTTAGCGTCCCCGACCCGAATCACATCAACAGCTTTATGAATTTCCGCGTCGCGGATATTGAAGCGTGCTACAAGTTATGGAAAAGTCGAGGAGCCGAGTTCATCACCGAGCCGATCCCCAAGTATGGCGAGACTCGCTGCTACATCCGCGATCCTGACGGTTATATTATCGAGGTCGGACAGAGCATCGAACTCACATACGGTTAGCGGTTGAACCGGATGGGAGGCGGATTCTTTTCGTCTCCTTATTCTTCGCTGTTCAGGTTCCCATTAAATTCGGCTTTACAGGATCACACCACAAGGCCGCAAGCTGCACATTACACGATCGCATTGCCGCTACTTCGGATGATTAGCGAAACCTTCAGTCATGTCGAAGCGAAAGTGAAGTCCAAACACCCGATACCTAAGTCCAATGGCGCTGGACCCAGCCATGATGCCACTCTGCTAGAAGAGAAAAGAAGGAACAAGAGAGGGATGGCATATGGATCATAACGAAGCAACGCGAAGTCTAGAGCGCCTGCTCGAAAGAGAGGCGAATCGGGCACAAGAGACAATGACCGAACTTGAGAACTTAGTTTTGCATCTCCCGGAAAGGGCTCGACAACTCGCGCAATCGCAAATAAAAGCAAGTCACAAAATGGCTAAGGAGTTTCGCGAACTCGCGCTTCGAAGCAAGGATAAGTAAGTCGCCGCAATAACCACTGTCTTCCCATTCGGGCCTACTCGGCGGTCTGGACGCGGGTGGTCGCTGAAACGCCATCAGCTATCGACCAATTACCATCGTCCAATTGTTTTTGCCCCTGCGTTGATGGCTTAATCAAGCATGTGCGAATGCGATTGATTCATTGCGCGGGAAAGTCTCGTTAAGGAGAATAAATCATGGCTCAACTTATGCAAGCCATTACTGGTGAGCAGGGCAAAGAAACGCGTTCAGTGCCGGCAGGAAAAGCGGTTTTCAAATCAATCATGTCGGAAGACCTAGAGTGGAAGCCTTTCGCCGCATTCCCTCCGTCGGCGCGCCTCGCCATCGTTGTGGGCAAGCCCTCTGAACCCGCGCTCTATACGATCAGGGTCAAGGTGCCGAATCTCGTCAAACTGATGCCGCATCGGCATCCTGAGGATCGCATTTATACAGTGATTTCCGGCGTGTTCTACATCGGCATTGGCGATGAGTTCAACGCTGACAAATTAGAAGCATATCCGCCCGGAGCTGTAGTCATTCTGCCCGGGAATACATCGCACTTTCATTGGGCGAAATCGGGCGAATACATCACCCAGGTATCGGCGATTGGGCCTTTGGGCATGGAATATGTGAACTCGAACGACGATCCGCGGAATCAGAACCGCAGCGCGTGAAACGGCACCGCCATCGAGTGCCACAAATGCGACGCAATTTCGCACAAGCAAGATCATTTAAGGAGCAAGTGTAATGTGGCACGCCATCGAAAACTTCTTCGCGACACTCCGCACGTCCGAATGGATTCCGATAACTGCTGTACGTGCGTTAGTCGGTATTTTCTTCTGTGTCACTGGTGCGACGAAGCTTTTTGTACCGGCTAAGTTCAATACCATGGAGCAGACCTTGACTTAGTCGCACATTCCATTTCCGCACGCCAATGCGATCTTCGTATCGCTAGTTGAGTTCGCTTGCCGTGCTGGTCTGGTCGTCGGTCTGCTCACGCCATTGTGTGCGGTAATACTCGTGATCGATATGATCGTCGCTATTGCGACTAACCGGATTCGCAGTATCCATGCGGCAGGAGTATTCGGCTGGCTCGATGACTTCCTTTACCTTCCAGAGGTCCTGTACGTGATGACTCTTGTCTGGCTGATCTTTTCAGGGCCGGGACGCTATAGCGTTGACGGGCTGATCTGGAGGTAGGTGCCGTTCAATGGGGAAAGCGATGACGACTCGTTCTCCATTATGGCGGCGAAGTTGGCCGCTCAGGAATAACGCCCATCTCGGAGATGTTTTGTTGGACACGTCCATAAAGATAATTTCTAACCCTTCGGAGAAAATGTATGTCAAGCAACAAAGCAGCAATCGCCATTGACGCACCGCTCACTGCGTCGAATCCACTGGATGTCATCCCAAACGAAATACCATTCGATGTGCCTTATGGGCGACCGATATCGCTCGACCGAGCCCAGGCGATAATTCATGCTGCCATAGCCGAGGCCAAGAAGCGGAACTGGAAGATGAACGTAGCCGTTGCCGATTCCGCTGGTAACTTGGTTGCTTTTCAGCGAATGGACGGCGCGATGCTTGCCTCCATTCAGATTGCGGAGCACAAGGCGCGAGCAGCCGTGACCTTCCGTCGGCCAACGAAGGTCTTCGAAGATGGCATTAACCTTATGCATTTGAACTATCTCCTTGCATTCGATGGAGTCATTGCGTCTCGCGGTGGAATTCCACTCATCGACGAAGGAGTGATTATCGGCGCAATCGGTGTTTCGGGAGGGACAGATTCTCAGGACGAGGTCATCAGCAATGCAGGCGCGGAGCTAATTAACAACTCGACCCCCAGAGCCAAGTGATGAAAATCTCGATGAAGCGTGGGTAGCGCACCGATAGTCGGTCGGCGATTCTCTCACCCTCGCGGGTCTGATTATGAATACAGATGGGCGTCCGGCGTGCGTCGCGAACAACGAACACGAGTGGACATAAAAATAGCGGAACCTGTATCCACAGGCTCCGCTAAATGTATTTTAGCCCGCGATTTGGCCCAAGTAGTATCCGAGACGATTTTCGACATCCCCAGGTTTGTGGAAGCCACGCGCCATCAGCGCCTTGATCCCCTCCTGGGCGGCTGGTCGCCCGAGTGAAGCGATGCACGCATCCCACCCGGCGCCGAGCTCGACATCCGGCGGCAGGCTGGTATTGACGAGACGCTTGGTATTCCCGATCGCCCACTTGTCGAACTTGGCGATGCGCGTCGCAAGCGCCTCAACGAACGCCTCGAGTTCGGCGTCGGGCAGAGCGCGATTGATGTAGCCGTAGGCCTCCGCCTGGTCTGCTCTGATGTCTTCCGAACTCAAGAGCACCTCGAGGGCGCGGTTTCGACCAATGAGTTGCGGCAGGCGAGCCATAGGGCCGCCACCCGCGACCATTCCAACGCCCACCTCCCATTGCGAAATGATGGCTTTTTCACGGCTGGCAAAACTCATGTCGCAGGCCAGCGTGATCTCGCTGCCATTGCCGGTCGCACGGCCCCGGATTAGAGCGATGGAGGCGACAGGCAGCCGCGTCAGACGCACGAGAAAGTCTGGCCACGGCGGCAATCCGGTGCGACCGGAGGACATTGAGGTCAGGTCTTCGAGCTTGGCGGTGAAATCGGAGTGATTCAGGAAATAGTCGTCGACCGCGCTGTCGAAGACTACGACCCTGACATCCTCATCGGTCTCGAGAACGTCGATGAGTTCCTGGAATTGCCGGACCATTTCCGGGCCCATGACGTTGATCGGCGGGTTGTCGATCGTGACCCGCCAATAGGCGGGAGACCG
>C688J18823_10001158_pt1 | contig 16142 bp, 14 predicted proteins | sample HopSoiMetagenom1_FD_18823 | JGI IMG/M metagenome (IMG submission 18823) | reverse complement strand
CGGCCGCCGCACGCTGCCCGTCGCGACCGACGTTAACGACCCCGCATCGGTCGAGGCGCTGCGCGACGCCGTCCGTGAATCGTTAGGCGAGGTCGACATCCTCGTCAACGCCGCCGGCATCACCACACGCCAGCCGACACTCGACATGGACGAGACGCGGTGGCGCGAGATCCTCGACACCAACTTCACGGGTACGCTCCGCGCCTGCCGCACCTTCGGCCGTGACATGGTGGCGCGCGGTTACGGACGGATCATCAACATCGGTTCGCTCACCTCGGTCGTCGCGCTGTACGAGGTCGCGGCGTACGGCGCGAGCAAGGCCGCCGTCGCGTCGCTCACCAAGTCGCTCGCGATCGAATGGGCGCGCGCGGGCGTCTGCGTCAACGCGATTCTCCCCGGTGTCTTTCGAACGGCCCTCAACGCGGGTTTGCTCGATGGCACGGCGCGGGGCCAGGAGCTGCTGATGCGAACGCCGATGGCCCGCTTCGGCGACGTGGATGATCTCGTCGGCGCCGCGATCTTTCTCGCCTCCGAATCGGCGCGCTTCGTCACGGGCCAGCTGCTCGCGGTGGATGGCGGCTTCCTCGCGAGCGGCGTGAATCAGTGATTCGAGCGGCGCTGCGCGAGAAGGAGGCGCACTGCCCAGAGGCAGAGCCCCGCGGAAATGAGCGTGATGGCGAGGAACCACGGGTCTCGGGCCAGACTCGTCGATTCCGCAACCATGCGCCAGAGATGCATGACGGTGAGGAGTCCGAAGACGACGGCGGTGAGCGCGAGGTAGATCTTCACGGTGAGAGCGACGGAGTCGCCTTGAGGGTGTGCCTCAACATGCCGGATGCCGATGCACCCGTCCAGGGACCCGGTGACCTCGCAGACATCGCCAGGGTTGAGCAGGTAATCAAAACGGGATGGTCGAGAATGTGTGCACGCAGAAGGCGGTTCCGCGTGCCTGCGGTCGGCGTGGTGCTTCTAGTCGGATGCTCCGGCGTGGGCGTGAACCTGCCTCCGTTCAATGGGGAGCTCGCGGTGGGCACCTGGGGCGGGGACGGCGCGGGAATGATCGTCTCCGACACCTCGATGCATCTGCACGTCGGCTGCACGTACGGTGATGTCAGCGGTCGTGTCGCCGTGGCGAGCGGTGCCTTCGACGTGAGCGGTAGCTACATGCTGCGCGCCTACCCGATCACCGTCGGTCCCACCGTGCCCGCCCGATTCACGGGCACGGTGACGGGCAACGTCGTGACGATCACCGCGACGGTTGACGACACCGTGCAGCATCAGACGGTGGTGAAGGGGCCCGTCATCGTCAGGCTCGGCCAGGCGCCCCAGCTCGGCCCGTGCCCGATCTGCCGCCGCTAGGCTGATCGTTAGGCGCGGCCGGCCGCGGGCACTGTCGAATCCGGCCGTGCATTCCGCATGCGTGCCGAGGATCGCAGCACGCCCATTGTCGCGATATAGAGCCAAACGCCGAGCAGGACGACAACGAGCGCGATGATGAGTCGCATACGCGTGCGACGCACCGCCTGCCACACCTCGCGATCGAGATAGTACCTCCCCGACCCCGGCGCGGCTTCGCGGACCACCGCGCGATTCGTGAGCCGTCGCCAGCCCACACCGTAGGTATCGACCGCCAGCTCGCCTGGCGTACGCGCGCTGGCCGCGCTCGTCGCGCCGGCCAGCTCGAACGCTTCCACGATTCGCCGCTCCGCGATGACGACCGCGGCTGCTGCTGCTCCCATTTTCGATCGCTCCTCTTCAGCTGCGGAAGATTCTCAAAACGCCAGGCCGAGACTCAAGCCTTCCCCCAGATGGAAGCCCTTGTCCGGATAGTCGCCCTGCAGCGCGTAGGACGGCGTCAGCCCAGCGCGAAACACGAACGCTCGCCCCGTCGACTGACGGCGATACCCAAGCAGTACTTCCAGGTCGGCGATCGACTGCGACCAGGATCGTGACGTGGTGAAATAAACGCTGTCGATCTTTTCCTGGCCGAGGAGGACACCACCGCCGACCTCGAGGTGGTGAGCTCCCGAATAGAGCACCCTCTGCACCATGATTGGGATGACGTTATAGGCGCGCGCTGTCTCGTAGGCACCGGGGCTCCCTTCACTCGACCAGTTGCCCCAGCCGACGCGGAGCCTGACGACCTCACCGAGGCGTCGCTCGTAGTTGAGCGACGCCACTCCGCCGTTGCCAAGAATCTCGAGATAGGCGGAGTTGCGCGCTGGCGCCCGTGCCGCGCTTTGCGGATACAGCGCGGGCCCCAGCGATGCAACGATGCCGCAGGCCAGCGTGAGCGTTCGAGCGCGAGCGATCAAGGCACTACCACGCCGCGTTTCCCCCACGTCGGTGACGGCGGCTCCTTCGTTAGGCGCTGCACCGGATGCTCCTTGAGCATCCGCATCGCTTCCGCGACCGCGCGCTCGAGTTGCGGATCGTGGCCGCCGATCACGTCCTTCGGCCAGTTCTCGACGTCGATGTCCGGCGACGTGCCGACGTTCTCCACTGCCCAGTGGCCCTCCTTGTCGAAGAAGCCGCCGCGGGGTGCGATCATCGAGCCGCCGTCCACGAATGCCGGAGTGTCCCACGTGCCCACGAGACCGCCCCACGTCCGCTTGCCGACGAGCGGCCCGATCTTCCGGTGCTGGAACATGTACGGCATCAGATCGCCGCCCGAGCCGGCCATTTCGTTGATGATCATCACCTTCGGTCCCCAGATCCCGGCCGCCGGACTGGTGAAGGGATATCGATCACCCACGGGATTGTTGAAGTATCCGTCGAAGTCGCGGCCGAGGATGTCGATGATGTAGTCGGCCGCGGAGCCGCCGCCGTTGTACCGCTCGTCGAGGATCGCGCCCTTGCGGTCCTGTTGAGCAAAGTAGTAACGATTGAAGCTCGTGTACCCTGGCTGCGCCGTGTTCGGGAGATACACATACGCGAGCTGGTGATTCGAGAGCGAATCCACTATGCGGCGTTTCCGCTCGATCCAGGCGCGTGTGCGCAGCCCCTGCTCGTTGGCGACGGGCACCACCGTCACGCGGCGCGCGCCCTCGAGCGTCGGCTTGCTGTTCACGGCGAGCACGGTCTGCCGGTTGGCCGTGCCGTCGAGCAATCGATAGATGTTGTCCGGCGCGCGCAGTTCCTGCCCGTTGGCGGCGAGCAGGTAGTCGCCAGGGTGGACGTCGATCCCCGGCCCGGCGAGTGGCGCGCGCAGCTCGGGGTTCCAGCTCTCCGCGTCGTAGATCTTCGTGATCTTGTACCGTCCGTTCTCGACGGTGAAATCGGCGCCGAGCTGGCCGACGACCGATTGCGGCACGTCGGGCATGTCGCCGCCGCGGACGAACGAGTGACCGATGGCGATCTCCGCGCCCATCATGTCGAGGAGATAGTTGAGATCCTCGCGATGGTTCACGTACGGCAGCAGCTCGCCATACATCTGCTTCATCCGCGGCCAGTCGGTGCCGTGGAGGTTCGGGACGTAGATGTAGTCGCGCTGGTTGCGCCATCCTTCGTCGAACATCTGCTTGAACTCGGCCTTCGGATTGACGTACGCGCGGAGCTGCGTCGCCAGGTGTCCCGTTCCGGCTTGCGGCACCATGCGATCGGCGTCGACGAGATAGAGGCCGCCCTGCTGGCCTGGTGTGCGATAAAGCAGCTTGTGCCCGTCGCCACTGACGACGTACTGCACGACATTCTGCGCGAACTGCGCCGCGCGGCGGTCCTTGAGCTGATAGCGGTGCAGCGTTCCACTCGGCTGCCCGCCGAAGCCGCCGCCCGGCACCGGCTCCTGCGTCCCGGTTGGCGGAAGCGGCTCGATGAAGAAGACAGTGCCCGATGGGCCGGCACGAAGCTGCGTGTAGTTCCGCTGCGCGACGCCAGGGATCGCGATGATCCGCTGCTGGATGCCGTCGAAGTCGATCCGCACGGGCGCGGCGCGCGGCGCGCGATCGGCGCGCGCGGAATCCACTGGGCCGCTGCGGGTGCCGATCGCGGAGCTGTCGGGCCGCTCCGCGTTAGGCGCGGGGCGATTCGGGCGGGCGCCGGCGCTGTCCACCCGCACCATCTCCTCGTCGCTCTCCGGCAGCACCGGCGACGGGTCGCTTTTCCGCAAGACCGTGAGGTAGAGCGCGCGTGTCTGCGGCCTGTCGTACGACGACATGTCCAGCCACGCCGAATTGAGCGCGAAGTTGGTCGAGGCGAGGAACCAGAGATACTTGCCGCTCGCGTCCCATGCCGCCCAGTTAGCATCCGCTAAACCGTCGGTGATCTGCTTGGTTTCTCCGGTCGTGACGTTGTAGGCAAAGATCGCCCGGTACATCGACGGGAGCCGCTTCGCGTACGCCACCCACTGGCCGTCAGGAGACCAGACCGGGTTGAGCGAGCGCTCGGGGATCATGAACTCGTCGCTGCCCACCGCTTTCGCCTGCCCGCTCGCGACGTCGAGCACCCAGACACGGAGCTTCGTGTCGGTAAAGACGATATGCTTGCCGTCCGGTGCCCAGGACGGCGTGTAATAGTGACTCGGCTCCGGAAGCGTGATCTCGCGCGGCGGCGTGATCCCGTCCTGCGGCTCGATGTAGAGCTTGTACTCGCCGCTCTTGTCGCTGAAGTAGGAGACGAAGCGCCCGTCCGGCGACCACGCCGGATCGCGCTCGGCGGAGGCGCTCCCGTTCGCGGCGGTCACGTCGCGCGCGTCCCCCTTTTCGGCGGGAATCGTGAAGATCTCGCCCCGTGCTTCCACGGCGGCGCGCTTGCCCGTGGGCGACAGCGCGAGGCTCGTGGCGCGGTTGGAGACGTCCTTCCACTGCGCCATCATCCACGGGAAGTCTCCGGCGGCGACGATGTTGAGCTTATGCTCATTGCCCGTCTTCGGGTCGAGCAGGTGGACGTAGCCGGCCTGCTCGAAGACGACCGCGTCCGGCGACGCGTCGAGCGTCTTGACGTCGAAGTCGGTGAAGTGCGTCGCCTGCGCGAGCTTTTTGGTCCTGGTGTCATACGACCAGACATTCGAGACACCATCGCGATCGGAGAGGAAGTACACGACGTCCCCGACCCATGCCGGATCCATCTCCTTCGTGTCCGTCCACGGCGGAGACTCGATGTTGTTCGTGGCGAAGTCGAGGATCCAGATGGGACGGTTCTGACCGCCGCGATAATTGCGACGTTCCTCGTCCCAGGAGTTGTTCATGCGATAGGCGAGCCGCTTCCCGTCAGGGGAGATCTTGCCCTGGTACGCACGAGGCATGGGGAGCAGCTCCTCGATGCCGCCATTTGCCGGGACCGTGTAGAAGCGCGGCACCGCCTGGGGCGCGTCGCCGCCGCGAGCCGAGGCGAAGAGGACGCTCTTCCCGTCCGGCGTCCATCCCTGGACCTCGTCCGCGGCTGGATGCCAGGTCAACCGCTTCGGCTCACCCCCGACCGAAGGCACGACGTACACGTCGACATTGCCGCCGTACTGGGCGCTGAACGCGACGAGGGAGCCGTCGGGCGAGAGCTTGGGGTTGGACGTCTCGCCGGCGAAGCTCGTTAGGCGACGCGCCGTGCCGCCGTCGCGACCCACCATCCAGATGTTGTTGGCGTACGCGAAGGCGATCTGGCTGCCGCTGATCGACGGCGAGCGGAGCATGCGCGTCTGCGCGCCGAGCACGGCGGGCGCGGTGAGAAGAAGGGCGGGAAGAAGCTGGCGTCTCATTTGGGGCGGGGTGATGTTGGAAGACCTCAAGAATGGGCGCCGTTCCATCGATCGTCGAGTCCCCGGCCTACACTGATGTGGACGCCTTCTCGTATCTCTCCGTCCTGCTGTCGATCATTCTCGGCCTCGGCCTCACGCAGCTGCTGACCGCCGCGGGTCGGCTGATTCGGCACCGGGATCACGTCCGCGCCGACTGGCTGCCGCTGCTCTGGGCGACCGTCCTGCTCGTCGTGTACGTGCAATCGTGGTGGGCGATGTTCGGTCTCCGAGCAGTTCGCGAATGGACCTTTGTCGAGTTCCTCGTGGTGCTCGCCCAGACCACGACGCTGTACATGATGGCCGCGGTCATTCTCCCCGAGCAGGTCGACGAGACTGGTGTCGACCTCGCGGCCCACTACGACCGGCATCACCGCTGGTTCTTCGGATTCTTTCTCGCGACGCTGTGCATCAGCATCGTGAAGGACGTGGTGATCACCGGCAATCTGCCTGGACCGGCGAATGTCGTCTTTCACGGACTCCTTGCGGCAGTGTGCATCGCCGCGNTCATCGCGTCCGGACGTCGCACCCAGGTAGCACTGAGTGTCGTCGGCGCCGCCGCTGTCGCGACGTACATTGGCCTGCTGTTCACGAGACTGCACTGAGCGCGCGACACGCCCGGATTCGATTTCCTCGCACTGGGTACCGCGCTCTGGAGCCCGGGAGCTCACCATCCTCGCCGTGAGCAGCCGGGGACATAGGTAACGAAAGTCTGCGAGGACATGGGTGACACTTCAACGCTACCCGCATGATGTAGTCGCGCGCGTCATCCCTGCCGCCGTCGCCAGAGGCCAAACAACGGCGGGCCGAGATACTCCATGCCGTACTGCGCCATCACCTTCCTGATCGTTGGCTCGTTCGCGTTTGCATCTGGAATCCTGCCTAACGCGTCGAAGAACTTCTCGAATCCACCCGGTTGGCAGGCCACGAGCAACTTCCCGCTCGCCTCGGACGTGTTCGCCCACACGTGCGGAATTCCACGAGGCATCCAGATGCTGCCTCCGACTGGAAGCGTGACCTTGTCGTTGCCGGCCTCGAAGAGGAATTCGCCCTGCAGCACATAGCACCACTCGTCCTCTCGATGGTGCACGTGGCGCACGGGACCAGCGTGCGACCCTACGTTCAATTCGAACATGCTCAACGCCCCGCGACTGTCAGCGCTCGTCAACATGCACGGTGAGCGCTCCGCTTGCTGCGCGCTGGCGTAGGGAAACCGATTTTCGCCCGGCTTGGCGACGAGGACTTTCCTGGTCCCCGCGGGTTGTTCCGAGAAGAGTCTCGTCGGGGCCTCGACAAGCGGCGCGACCGATGCCGCGCCGATGACCTGCAGCAAGGCTCGTCGGTCCATCGTAACCTGCCCGCGTTGAAGGATGCGCTGCACCAGGTCGCACGGCTTGTGCTCGCCCGCAAAGCCTATCGCCACTCGCGAAGGTATGTCAAAACGACGGTTGCTCGCTATAGTCTGGTAGTCGCGGTTCTCCAGGAGAGTGCCATGTCGCGATCACAGATGGCCTTCGCAGCAAACAACGAGCTCGCGCTGCACGTCACTGATCCGGCCGCCGCCGAGTCGTTCTACACGCGCGTGCTCGGGTGTGAGGTCGTCAGCCGGACGACGGACTGCATCGCGCTGCGGAGCGGCGCCCTTCGGCTGTATCTGTTGCGCGACCCCAAGCCGGGACACGAGCCGGTGGTTCCATCATTCGACGTGCCGAACCGCGCCGCAGCACTGGCTGCGCTGCAGGTTGCGGGGTGCACGCTCGTTCCCATCGGTCCGCACGCCCCCGGCGAACACTATCTCCGTGATCCGCACGGCGTTCTCTTCGACCTCATCGAGCGACCCATAGAGGGCGCGCCTAACGCATCTCTGTAGCAGTCGAAGCAAAGCGGCACCAGATCCTCCATTCGGCCTCCCACTATTACCTGACGCCATCCGACGAGGTGCTCGTGGACCGACGTGACTTTCTCGCGGCGACCGCCGCCGCCGCTGTCGCGCCCAGTGCCGCGCTGGATGGCGACGCCCAGTCCGCAACGCGCCAGTACATCGAGCTGCGGCGCTATCATCTGCTGCCGGGCGCGAAGCAACGCGCGTTCATTGCGTTCTTCGGCGACGTCTCGATCCCGGCGATGAATCGAGCAGGCATCGCCAAAGTTGGCGCGTTCACAGTCCTCTTCGGTGAGAACGCGCCATCGCTCCTGGTCGTGCTAGCCCATCAGACGCTGGATACGGTCGTGTCTCTCCGCGAGCGGCTCGCGAGTGACGCCGAGTACGCGCGTGCGGGTGCCGCGATCCTCGGCGCGCCGCTCTCGGATCCGGCGTTCGTGCGCGTCGACAGCTCGCTGCTACGCGCCTTCGAGGCGATTCCGACGGTCGAGCCCTCCGCGTCGGCCGGCACGGCAACGCCCCGCATCTGCGAGCTCCGGACGTATGAGAGTCACAGCAATCGTGCCGCGCTCAACAAGCTGAAGATGTTCAACGCCGGCGAGATTCCAATCTTTCGCCGAACGGGCCTNACGCCCGTCTTCTTCGGTGAGACGCTCATCGGCGCGAAGATGCCGAGCCTCACGTACATGCTCACCTTCCCCGACATGGCGTCGCGCGAGAGAGCGTGGAGCGCGTTTTCCAAAGACCCTGATTGGAAAACGCTCTCCACTGACCCTCAGTATCGCGAGAACGTCTCGGCGATCTCCGACATCATCCTCCAGCCGACGCCCTACTCGCAGTTGTGATCCGCCGTTAGGCGGAAGCGAGATACGACGGCAGCCGCTTCTGTAGCTGACCGCGCCAGCCATTGCTGTTGCCGAGGAAGGCGGCGGCACGGCGCGAGGCGGGGAGCGCATCGAACCCTGATTCCACGACGCGGAGCAGCGTCTCACCGTTCGGCGCATCCTCGAGGGTGAAGGTCACGAGCGTGCGCGGCTCGGCGGAGTAGTCGACCGACGCGTCGAGCGCATTCGGGTGCCAGCGCCACGCGAAGCGACGCTCCGACACCACCTCGTCGATGATCACGTCGAAGGCAACGTGTTCGTATCCGGGAATGGCCATGTGCCCCAGAACGTTCGCGCCGGGAGCGATCGTCTTTGTGCTGAGCTTGACGCCGAACCACGCGGCCAGCTCGTCGGGATTGGTCAGCGCACGCCAGACGCGGGCGCGCGGGGCGTGGAGCACTACCTGCTCTTCGATCTTGTCGGTGCTGGTCATGTCGCTTGTCATGGTCGTCATTGTGTACGCTCCGGAAGATGGTCAGTTGTCGCTGGCGAGATGCCGTTGCAGCGCGGCGAGCTTGCCGCGCCAGAACTTCCGATATGGCGCGAGCCACGCATCGAGATCGGCGAGCGGCTCGGCGCGCAGCCGATAGACGCGTCGCTGTGCGTCGACGCGCACCTCGACGAGCCCCGCGTCGCGCAGCACGCGAAGATGCTTCGACACGGCCGGCTGGTTCATGTCGAGCGCGTCCACGAGCTCGCCCACTGTGTGCTCCTGCTCTCTGAGCAGATCGAGCACACGGCGGCGGTTCGGCTCAGCGAGGATCTCGAATAGCGCTGTCGGCATGGACTTAATATGCCTACACAGGCATATGCCTGTCAAGGCATATATTAACGGTGAACGGTTGCCCGTTCACCGTTCACCGTTCATGAAGCCCGCAACGCGCCGAGCGGGTCGATCCGGCTCGCGCGCGCGGCCGGGACCCAGACCGCGACGAGCGCAATCAACGCGAGCAGCAGCGGCACGCCGATGAACACGAGCGGGTCGCGCGACTCGACGCCAAACAGGAAGTTCTTCATGTAGCGCGCGAGGCCGTACGCGCCCACAATGCCGAGTACGACGCCGATCGCGGCGAGCCGCATCCCTTGCAGCACGACCATTCGCCTAACGACTCCCGGCTCGGCGCCGAGCGCCATCCGGACGCCGATCTCGCGCGTGCGCTGCTGCACTGCGTACGCCATCACGCCGTAGATCCCGATCGACGCGAGCGCCAGCGCTGACAGAGCGAACACCGTCATCAACAGCGTATTGAATCGCTCGCGCGACGTCGATCGCGCGACGATCTGGCTCATCGAGCGGATGTCCGCGACGGGGAGGCCCGTCGCCTGCCGCAGCTGATCCTGCGCCTGCGCGCTCACCGAGAGCGGCGTCACTTTCGTTCGCATCACCCAGACCATCGGCGAGATCCGCGTGTTGAGTGCGTTCACCGGATCCGGCACCTGTGCCTGCGGCACGAACATCTTCGGCTGCGGCTCCTGATTCAGTCCGTCGTCGCGGCTGTCGGCGACGATGCCGATGACCTGGCGATCGGGCTCCGTCGCGAACTCCTTCATCCCGCCGCGGCCGATCACGAGACGATCGTTGAGCGGGTCGCCGGTCTTCCAGTACTGTTTCGCCATCGCCTGGTTGATGATCACGACCGGCGGCGAGCCCGCGTCGTCGAGCGTCGTGAAGGTGCGGCCACGAATCACCGGAATCCTGAACACCTCGAAGTACCCCGGCGACACCGTCGTCCAGTCGCCACCGCCGTGGAACGGCCCCTGATCGAGCGACCGGCCGACAACCTTGAACGGGAGTCCGTAGCCGCCGGACAGCGGCACGCAACACGCCGCGCTCGCCGAGACGACTCCGGGAACGGTTTGCAAACGCTCAACTCCGGCCCGGATGGCCTGTTCGACGGAGGCCGCGGTCTGGAACCGCGGCCCAGTGAACGACATGCTCATCGTGAGGACATTGTTCGGGTCGAACCCGGGCGCCACGGACCGCAGCGCCATCGACGTCCGGATCAGCAACCCCGAGCCGATGACGAGCATGAGCGCGAGCGCGATCTCGAGCACCACGAGCCCCGAGCGAACGCGCGCGTTCCGCGTCCCCGATGCCGCCGTCCCGTCGCGGAGGGTTCCGCTCAGATCATCGCGCGCGGCATGCAGGGCCGGCGCCACCCCGAAGAGCAGACCCGTGCCGATCGAGACGACCGCCGTGAACAGCAGCAGCCGCCAGTCGAGCTGCACCGCGGCGCCGTTCTCGCCGACGCGCGGCAGCCCAGCGGTATTGATTGAGAGCAGGGACCGGATGCCGAACAAGCCTAACGCGAGCCCGAGCGCGCCGCCGATGACCGAGAGGAGCACGCTCTCCGTGATCAATTGCCGGATGATGCGACTCCGCGCCGCGCCCATCGCGGCGCGGATCGCCATCTCGCGCTTGCGCACGGTCGACCGCACGAGCAGGAGATTGGCGACGTTCGCACAGGCGATGAGCAGCACGGCGCTCACCGCGGCGAGCAGCACGAACAGCAGGGACTGGGAGTTGCGAACGAAGACTTTCTCGATCGGCTCGACGCTGAAGCTCGCCTGCGGCCCGATCCCGTTCGGGATGCGCGCCCGGTACTCGTCGGCGGACTGTTTGAGCTTCGCCTGCGCTTGCGCGAGCGTCACGCCAGGCTTGAGTCGCGCCGCCGCCCGGAAGTAATGCGCGCCGTCCGTCGTGTTCGGATCGATCTGAAACGCGGTCCACACCTCCGGCGCGTCGAGAAACTCCGACGGATCGAAGCCCCGATTGACGACGCCGATCACGACGTAGGGATCGCCGCTGAGGAGGATCGTCTTGCCGACGATCGACGGGTCGGAGGCGAAGCGCCGCGTCCACCAGCCGTACGAGAGAACGGCGACGCGCGGCCCGTTAGGCAGTGCCTCCTCGTGGGAGAAGGTGCGGCCGAGGAGGGTCGTCGCGCCCCAGAGCTTGAAGAAATGCTCCGTGACGTTACCCGAGTTGACCTGCTCGGGCAGCTCGCCGCCGGTGTAGTTGAGGAGGACGTTCCGGAACGCGGCGGGGTTCTGCACGACCTCGGTTTGCCGCTGCCAGTGCGCGAACTTAGCGGGCGACGCGCCGGGCCCGGATCCGTTCGGCGTGACGTTCATGAACATCACGATCCGCTCGGGATCCGGATATGGAAATGGCCGCAGCAGGATCGCGTTCACCACCGAGAACACGGCGGTCGTCGCGCCGATGCCGAGCGCGAGGGCCGCGATGGCGGCGATGGTGAATGCACGCTGCTGGCGCAGCACGCGCAGCGAGTATTTCAGGTCCTGGAGCAGGCGTTCCACTGGAGATCTCCGAGGGTGTAGGAGGTCGCGACCGGCGAACTAACGTGAAGGTCGAGCCCGAGACTGTCCAGCCGACGAATGCCAACCGGCTCGCCCTTGTTATGGCTCCTGTTGAGCAGAGTGGCGGGTGAGCCTGGCTCAGAGCCCGCGTTCGCGCGCAAGATCGCAGCTCCGCCGCGCCGCGCTCCATTCGATCGTCCCTCGTTCCGCGTGACGCCACGGCTGCAGCGCGACATCGTTCGCGTCCGCGCGCTGCTGTGAGATTGGCGACTCCGACCCCATGGACATGTCCACGCTCACGACCTTGTACGCGAGATCGCCGCAGCGGAGGAGGCTGCCGACGACCTCGAGATTGAATGGCTGACCCTTGTAGAGATGCGTCATCGCGTGATCGGTGCGATACCAGATCAGATACGTCCGATACGTTGGCCTCGTGATCCGGCTCGTGTCGATCGAGATCCGGTAGAGGGAATCGCCTGCCACCGGCAGCCAGAGATGACGGCCATCGCGCGCGGCCGCGTCCGCGCAGCCGAGCGCGAACGGAAGCAGCAACGCGCCGAGGCTAGTCCGCACGTACGGCGATCGCGGGATCGACGCCCGTAGCGCGGAGCATCGGTACGACGCAGGCGACGACCGCGACGGCGAGCAACACCGTCGCCCCGGCGACGAACGAGAAGGGATCTAAGCGCGAGACGCCGTAGAGCAGATTCTCAATCAATCGCGTGGCAGCGACCGCGCCGGCAAGCCCGATGACGATCCCCGCGAGCGCCAGTCGTACGCCGTCTCCGACGACGAGCCGCGCCACCGCGCCGCGGCTCGCGCCAAGCGCCATCCGGATGCCGATCTCTCGCGTGCGCTGGCCGACGGTGTACGAGATCACGCCGAACAGGCCGATGGCGGCGAGCACGACGCCGAGCGCGGCGAATGTCGTGAGGATCCCCATCATGAACCTCGGCTCGGCGAGTGTCCGATCGATCCGCTCGCGCACGTTGCCGATCGATGTCTCCGTGCCGGGCGGCGCGACGGACTTCGCGAACGATGCGAGTCGCGCAGCGGAAGTGCCTGGGGCGAGCCTAACGATGAGCACGATGGAGCTCGCGGCCGGACCATCCGGGTCCTGACCCTCGAGCGGTAGATACATCGTGGGATGGGCGCTGCCGCCAGTGAGATCGACGATGACGTCCGGGACAACGCCGATCACCGTCTCCCAGGGCTCGTGTGAGCCGTCGCGTTTCATCAGCGCGTTGCGAAACCGCTGTCCGACTGCCGAGCCTCCGGTCCAGAGCTGCCGCGCCAGTGAGGTATTGATGACGACCTCGTGCCGCGGGGACGAGCCGCCATCGAAAGTCCGTCCAGCGATGAAGGGCATGCGCAGCATCGAGAAGTAGTCGGGCGCGGCCACATCGATCGCCGTCCCCGACGGTACGTCGGCGCTCGTTGCCGGCCGCTCCGGCGTCTCGAGCACCGAGAGCATGACCCAGCCGTGCGGCGAGGGCGCGTTGCCCGCCAGCGTCACGCCTTCGATCTGCGGATCCGCCGTCGCGCGCGCACGGAGCGTCGCGCCTAACGACACACGTTCCGCCAGCGGCATCGGTTGGCGCGCCGTGAAGGTGAGCTCGTACACACCGCGAGCGTCGAACCCCAACTTCGTCCGCTGCAGATCGAAGACGGCGTGGACGAGCAGCAGGGCACCGACGAGCAGGATCGCCGAGAGCGCGACCTCGCCGACGACCAGAGATGCCCGCAATCGGCGACTCGTCCCGAGGACGGAGGAGGCCGAGGCGCGGAGCTGCATTCCTAGGTCGCGGTGCGCCGTTCGCAGCGCCGCGAGGAGGCCAATCCCGAGCCCGCATCCGATCGCGAGCAGCGACGCGATCGTCAGCACGCTGCGATGATTCGAGACATACGCGAGCGGCGTGAGATTTTCGGGACGCGCCGCCGCGAGGAGGGTCAGTCCTCCCCATCCGACAAAGACCGCGAGCGCGCCGCCGGCAAGCGCGAGCACGACGCTCTCAGTCACGAGTTGACGGAGGAGACGTCTGCGCGCGGCGCCGAGTGCGTGACGCACCGCGAGCTCTCGCTGCCGTGTCGCGCCACGCGCGAGGAGCAGGTGCGCGACGTTGGTGCACGCGACGAGGAGCAACAGCCCGACGGCCGCCGTCAGCATCAGCAGCGCCTGACGAATCGCGAGGTCGCTCCCCGGTCTCGTTAGGTGAAGCTGCGTGACGATCGCGGCCTGACCGGGGCGCCGCATCCGCGATATCCCCGGTGGATCGCCGATATGCTCCTGCTGAAGGATCGCGTCCAGCTCTGCGGTCGCCGCCTCTGCCGATACGCCCGGCCGAAGGCGCACCAGGACCCCATTCACGAAAAAGTTCGGCGAGGCGACGAGTGGAAGCCACACGTCGGCGGGCGGAAGGCGAAAATCCGGGATGGCCACCGAAGCCGGGACGACACCGACGATCGTAGACGGGTGCTCGTCGAGCGAGATGACTTTGCCGATCACGTCCGTCGATGCGCCGTACTGGCTTCGCCAGAACGGCTCGGCCAGGAGGACCGCGCGTGGCCCACCTGGCACGAGCTCCTCTCTCGTAAAATTGCGTCCGATGAGTGGATGCGCGCCCGCAAAGCCGAGAAATGCATCGTCGATCATCGCGCCGTTGAGGTTGACCGCGGTCTGACTGCCCCCGAGGTCGGCGCTGGTGTAACGATACGGGACCGCCCACTCGATCGATCGGGCGTTGGTGCGCCACGCTCCGACCGCCGCGATGGGCAGCGGCGACGGGACGCTGCGTGAATCGATCATGAATTGGCGACGCGCGAAGTAGACGCGGCCGCCGTTCGGATAGGGAACCGGCCTAACGAGGAGCGCGTCGGCAACGCTGAAGACGCTCGTCGTGGCGCCGACGCCGAGCGCGATCGTGAGCAGCGCCACCGCCGTCCACCCCGGCGCTCGACCTAACGAGCGAAGCGCGTAGCGCAGGTCGGCGCGCAGGCCGTCGAGGAAGTCGGCGTTCCGCGCGTGGATCTCCCGCACCTTGCCGAGCTCGATGCATTCGTCGCGCGCGGCATCGACGTCGCCGAGCCGGTCGCGAACGGCTTGCCGCGCCTCCGCCTCGCTCATGCCGCGCGTCATGTATTCCCGGACGCGCATCTCCGTGTGGAATCGGAGCTCGTCGTCGACGTCCTCGACGACGTTCGGCCGCCAGAAGCGGAGATAGCGACGCCAAGCTGGGATGGGAGTCATGTCGTTTGCGGTGGTGCCTCGAGGGCGGCGAAGACGGCGTAGGCGAAGCGCGTCCACGTCGCCGTCTCGAGGCGGAGTTGGGCGCGACCCTTGGGCGTGAGGGTGTAGAACTTCGCGCGTCGATTGTTCTCGGAGGTGCCCCACTCCGCGGCGATCCAGCCGCGGGTCTCGAGGCGGTGGAGGGCAGGGTAGAGCGAGCCTTCCTCGATGCGGAGGACGTCGTTGGTCGCCTGCTCGATCCATCGCGCGACGGCGTAGCCGTGGACTGGTCCCCAGCTGACCGCCTTGAGGATGAGCATGTCGAGGGTGCCACGGAGGACTTCGACGGTCGGCTCGGGCATGTCGCTCCCATAGAGTTTCTATGTAAAGCAATCATTGTGGCGCTCACATAGAAATGCAAGGGGTCTGAGCGTAGAGAGTGGAGCGTAGAGAGTAGAGAGTGAACTACAGACGGCCTCACTCTCTACGCTCTACGCTCTACTCTCTACTCTTAGCCATGCTCAATCCATGGCGCGGCGTCGGCGGTCTGCCGGCATCGGTCTGGTTCGTCTTCGCGACGACGCTCGTCAATCGCGCGGGCGCCATGGTCGTGCCGTTCATGGTGCTGTACGTGACGCGCCACCTCGGCGTCCGGCCAGCGCTTGCGGGGGCGGCGCTCACCGTCTACGGGATCGGCGGTCTGCTCGGCGCGCCGGTCGCGGGCCGCCTCTGCGACCGCATCGGACCATTCGCGGTGCTGCGCGGGTCGCTCGTCCTCTCGGGGCTCATTCTCCTCACCTTTCCCCTAACGACACACTTCGGCGTCTTCCTCGCTATCACATTCGTCTGGTCTCTGGTGGCCGAATCGGTGCGGCCGGCGAGCCTGGCGGCGTTGACGTCGGTGGTGCGGCCGGAGCAGCGGAAGGCAGCCGTCGCCGTGAACCGGCTCGCGATCAATCTCGGGATGAGCGTCGGGCCGGCGGTCGGCGGATTCCTGGCGACGGTTTCCTTTCCGCTGCTCTTCGTGGCCGACGGCGCGACGGCGATCGCGGCGGGTCTCGTCCTTGCGAGCCTGATGGCGTGGCGGCCGATTGCCTCGTTAGG
>C688J18823_10001156_pt1 | contig 16149 bp, 10 predicted proteins | sample HopSoiMetagenom1_FD_18823 | JGI IMG/M metagenome (IMG submission 18823) | reverse complement strand
GGCGAGGGGGCGCATCATCGAGCTGTCCTGCGCCTCGAACGGCACCGCTTCGAGGACGCCGTCGGCGCCCCGTACGAGCCGGGCGCGCAGGTAATCCTGGCGACGGTCGTTCTGCTTCAGCGCGACGCCGAGGCGGGCGGTCTGTTGCGGCTCCGTATCGTCCGGCAATCCGCTGAGGCGGTCGAGCGCCGGCCTCAGGAACAACAGCGAGCAGACCAGGGTCGAGACCGGGTTGCCGGGAAGGCCGACCATCGGCACACCGCGGTAGCGGCCGACCATCAGCGGTTTTCCCGGGCGCATCGCGATCTGCCAGAAATCGATGGCAAGCCCTTCCTCGGACAGCACGTCGCGCACGAGGTCGTGCTCGCCGACTGAGACGCCGCCGGTGGTCACGAACAGATCGGTGCGTTGCGCCGCCGCGGCGATGTGGCGGAGCGCGTCGGGGTCGTCCGGCGCGTTGCCGACCAGCACCGGCACCGCGCCGCAGGCGGTCATGAAGGCGGCGAGCGCCAGCGCGTTCGAGCTGACGATCTGGTGGGCGCCGATCGGGTCGCCCGGCATCACGATCTCGTCGCCCGTCGAGAGGATGCCGACCCGCGGCCGGCGGTGCACGAACAGCCAGGGCCGGTTCATCGCCGCGGCGAGCCCGATATGGCGCGGGCTGAGGCGGGTGCCAGCGCGCAGCAAGACCTCACCCTCGGCGAAATCGAGCCCGGCGCGGCGGACGTAGCGGTCCTTCGGCGCGCCCTCCTTGACCTCGACCGTGTCCCCGCGGCCCTCGGTGTGCTCTTGGATCACGATCGCGTCGGCGCCCTGCGGCAGTGGCGCACCGGTAAAGATGCGCGCCGCCTCACCCCGGCCGATGGTGCCGTCATAGCCGGCGCCGGCCGGGATTTCCGCGACGATGCGCAGGCTCGCCGGCACCTGCGCCACATCCTCGGCCCGCACCGCGTAGCCGTCCATCGCCGAGACCGCGAAGGGCGGCTGGGTGCGCCGCGCCGCGAGGTCCTCCGCGAGGACGCGGCCGACGCCGTCGGAGAGCGAGATCTGCTCTGGCGGCAGGGGTTCGAGCGGCGCCAAGAGCCGCGCGCGGGCTTCTTCGACCGAAATCATCGACTTGCGTCCCTCGGCGCTTCGTAATCGCCGGATTTGCCGCCTGATTTGCGCACCAGGCGCAGATCGGTGACGATCATCCCGCGGTCGATCGCCTTGCACATGTCATAGATGGTGAGGGCGGCGACGCTCGCCGCGGTCAGCGCCTCCATCTCGACCCCGGTGCGGCCTCTGAGGCGGCAGGTCGCGGTGATCTCGACGGCCGAGCGCTCGGGAACGCAGGCAAGCTCAACAGCGACCGAGGTCAGCGCCAGCGGATGGCACAGCGGGATCAGCTCCGATGTGCGCTTCGCCGCCATGATTCCCGCAATCCGGGCGGTGGCGAGCACGTCGCCCTTGGCGATGTCGCCGGCCTGGATGCGCGCCAGTGTCTCCGGCCGCATCTCGACTCGAGCCCCGGCGACCGCCACCCGATCGGTCTCGTCCTTGTCGGAGACATCGACCATGCGGGCGCGACCTTCGAGGTCGATATGAGTCAGGTCCGCGAGGCGCAGCAGGCGCCGGGTCGCGGCGGCGACATCGCCGGCCCGCATTAGCGACTCGCCAACCAGAAAACAGCGCGCGCCCACCGCGGCGAGGCGGTCGAGATCGGTCGGGTCGTTGAGCCCGCTCTCGCCGACGATGACCCGGCCGGACGGCACCAGCGGCGCCAGATTTTCGGCGGTGCGCAGGTCGACCTTCAAGGTCTTCAGGTCGCGGTTGTTGATGCCGATCAGCCGCGCATCGAGGCGCAGCGAGCGGTCGAGCTCGGCACGATCATGCACCTCGACCAGCACGTCGAGCCCGAGTTCGGCGGCGAGCGCCGCCAACTCGCGGGCGGTGCCGTCGTCGAGCGCGGCCATGATCAACAGGATGCAATCGGCGCCAAGCGCACGGCTTTCCAGCACCTGATACCGGTCAAGGATGAAATCCTTTCGCAGCACCGGCAGCGAGCAGGCGGCGCGCGCGGCCCGGAGATATCCGTCAGCGCCCTGAAAGTAGGGTTCGTCGGTCAGCACCGACAGGCAGGTCGCGCCGCCGGCCTCATAGGCCTTGGCGAGGCTCGGCGGATCGAAATCGGCGCGGATCAGCCCCTTGCTCGGCGAGGCTTTCTTGATCTCGGCGATCAGACCATAGGCGCCGCGGGCGATCTTGCCTTCGAGCGCGGCGGCAAAGGGCCTGAGCGGCGGCGCGTCGGCCAGCCGAGCGCGCAACATCGCCGTCGGCAAGGCCGCCTTGCTGCGGGCGACATGCTCGCGCTTCTTGGCGCAGATCTCGGCGAGAACGTCACTCATGACGACGAATTGGTGAGGGCGATGAGCTTGTCCAACACCTCGCGGGCAGCGCCGCTGTCGATTGACCCGGCAGCCTGATCGGCGCCGTCGCGAAGATTGTCGGCGCGGCCGGCGACCACAAGCGCGGCGGCGCTGTTCAGCAGCACCACATCGCGCAGCGGGCCCTGGCCGCCGCCGAGCAGGTCGCGCATCAGCCCGGCGTTATGCGCCGGCTCGCCGCCCTTCAGCTCCTCGAGCCGCGCCGGCGTCAGCCCGGCATCCTCAGGCGTGACCTCAAATTCCCTGACCTTGCCGGATTTGAACTCGGCCACCTTTGTCGTCCCGGCCGTCGTCAGCTCGTCGATGCCCGAGCCATGCACCACCCAGGCATGCTCGGCGCCGAGCCGGCCCAGCACCTCGGCCATCGGCCGCACCCACTCCGGCGCGAACACGCCGACGAGCTGTCGCCGCGCTCCGGCCGGGCTCGACAACGGCCCGAGCAGGTTGAAGATCGTGCGGGTGCCGAGCTCGACCCGGGTCGGCGCGACATGACGGGTGGCGCTGTGATGACGCGGCGCCATCAGAAAACCGATGCCGATCTCCCAGAGACAGCGGCGCACGACGGCCAGATCGGCATCGATATTGACCCCGAGCGCGGTTAGCACATCGGCCGAGCCGGAACGCGACGAGAGGGCGCGGTTGCCGTGCTTCGCGACCGGCACGCCGGTTCCGGCGACGATGAGCGCGCTCGCGGTCGAGATGTTGAAGCTGCCGGAACTGTCGCCGCCGGTGCCGCAGGTGTCGATGGTGCCGGGCGGCGCGTCGAGCGCCACCGCCTTGGCGCGCATGATCCGCGCCGCGCCGGTGATCTCGTCGACGGTCTCGCCGCGCACCCGGAGCGCCATCAGGAGCGCTCCCATCTGCGAAGGGGTGGCGTTGCCGCTCATGATGATCTCGAACGCCGCCTCGGCCTCGCGCTCACTCAAGGCGCGCCCGGCGGCGACCTGGGCGAGCAGCGGGCGGAGGTCGTCCGACGTGACCGCCGATACCGGCGATGTGCTAACCGAGGCGTTCGACATGCCGCTCTGTATATCAGCCTCAGCGGCGACACGGAAACCGAGGCTTTGCGCCATTGCGGCGCGGGCGCGCGGCTGCTACAAGTACGGCATGATCGTGTTCGCGCCTTCAGCCAATTGGTGGTGGCCCGTCTGACCTAGGCGGCCACGAATATTGTTCGCATACAGGCCGCCTCGGAGCACCGGGCGGCCTTTCTCATTTCCGGGCAAGGCTCAGCGGATCTCCCGAGGCAGCCCAAGCCAGAGGGGTCCCCGATGCAGCTCACCCGATACCGGACAAGCGGCGGCGTCACCGTGCAGCGCGACGTTTGGCTCGGCCCCTATGAGCGCGAGCACGATACGCTCGCCCGCATTCTCGACAGTCGCCGCGGGGTCCTGTTCTCGTCGAGTTTCGAGTTCCCCGGCCGCTACACGAGGCTCGATATGGGCTTTGTCGATCCGCCGCTGGTTCTGACGGCGCGAGACCGCAGCTTTTCGGTCGAGGCGCTGAATGCGCGCGGCCATATCCTGCTCGAAGCGGTGGAAGGCGCGCTCGCCGGCTTGGCGGTTGCGGAAATCCGCCGCACCGGCGAGGACCGGATCGAAGGCGAGGTCCTGGAGAGCGAGATCCGCTTCCCGGAAGAGCAGCGCAGCCGCCAGCCGTCGATTTTCTCGGTGTTGCGCGCGATGAACGAGCTGTTCGGCAGCGAGACGGACGAGCATCTCGGCCTCTACGGCGCCTTCGGCTACGATCTCGTCTACCAGTTCGAGCCGATGCGGCTCAAACTGCCGCGCCCGGACGAGCAGCGCGACCTCGTGCTGTATTTGCCGGACGAGCTGCTGGTCGTCGACCATATGCGCCAGCAGGCGGCGATCCATCGCTACGATTTCGAGGTGAATGGGCGCTCCACCGCCGGCCTGCCGCGCGCGACCGCCGAAGCGCCCTACCGGCCCGAAATCAGCGGGCCGATGCCGTCGGAAAGCGACCATGCCCCGGGCGAATACGCCGCCCTGGTGCGCCGCGCCAAGGAGGCGTTCGTGCGCGGCGACCTGTTCGAGGTCGTCGTCGGGCAATTGTTCTCGACCCCGTGCCCAGACCTGCCGAGCACGGTCTTTCACCGGTTGCGCCAAGCCAATCCAGCGCCTTATGGCGCGCTGATCAATCTGGGGCAGGGCGAGTTTCTGGTCTCGGCCTCACCGGAAATGTACGTCCGCGTCGAGGGGCGGCGGATCGAGACCTGCCCGATCAGCGGCACGATCGCGCGCGGCCGCGACCCGATCGAGGATGCCGACCGCATCCTCGAATTGCTCAACTCCAAAAAGGACGAGAGCGAGTTGACGATGTGCACCGATGTCGACCGCAACGACAAGTCGCGGGTGTGCACNCCGGGCAGCGTCAAGGTCATCGGGCGGCGGCAGATCGAAATGTATTCGCGCCTGATCCACACGGTCGATCATGTCGAGGGCGAATTGGCGCCGGAATTCGACGCGCTGGACGGGTTCCTCTCACATGCCTGGGCGGTGACCGTGACCGGCGCGCCGAAATTGTGGGCGATCCGCTTTGTCGAGAACGAGGAGAAGTCGGCGCGACGCTGGTATGGCGGCGCGATCGGGCGGATCACCTTCGACGGCAACATGAACACCGGGCTGACCTTGCGCACGATCCGCATGCAGGACGGCGTGGCCGAGATCCGCGCCGGCGCGACCCTGCTCTACGACAGCGACCCGGAGGCCGAGGAGGCGGAAACTCGGCTCAAGGCCTCCGCGCTGCTCGGCGCGATCCAGGGCAAGAGCCGGGCGGCGGCGCAGGCTGCGGCACGGCCGACGCTCGGGCATGGCCGCAAGCTCTTGCTGATCGATCACGAAGACTCGTTCGTGCACACACTGGCCGGGTACATCCGCACGACCGGGGCCGAAGTGACCACCTTGCGCCACGATTTCGCGCGGCAGCAGTTGCGCGACGGTTTGCGGCCGGATCTGGTGGTGTTGTCGCCGGGGCCGGGCCGACCGAAGGATTTCGCGATCAGCGAAACCCTGGAGCTGCTGATCGATCGCCGGATCCCGGTATTCGGCGTCTGCCTTGGATTGCAGGGCATCGTCGAGCATTTCGGCGGCGCTCTCGACGTGCTCGATGTCCCGATGCACGGCAAGCCCTCGGTCGTGCATGCTCGGCCGAGCCGCCTGTTGCGCGAGTTGCCGGAGCGGTTCACCGTCGGTCGTTATCATTCGCTCTATGCGGTGCGCGAACGGCTTCCCTCGGTGCTCTCGGTAGCGGCGGAAACCGAGGACGGCGTGATCATGGCGATCGAACACGAAAGCCTGCCAATCGCGGCCGTGCAGTTTCACCCGGAATCGGTGATGACCTCGCCCGGTGAAATCGGCATGCCGATCGTAGACGCCGCCCTCATGACCCTCTGCGGCAAGAAATGAAGCTTTATTTCTTCAGAACATCCGGTCGAGGGCGTCGCGCTTGATCTCAACGGGGTAGCGCTTGCGGAGCGCCTCGGTGAACTCGCCGGCGACATCGACCCGCGCCTCTCCCCGCAGCTGCTCGGAAAGCGCCTTCGCGACATTCTCCGGCATCGTCTCCGGGACCTGGACCTCCGTCAGCTGTGCCGCGTAGGCGCCGGTCTGGTCGGCGGCAGTCACCATATCGCCCTGTTTTGCGGCGAACAGCTTGGCGACCAGGGGCGGCGGTACGGGATTGCCCTGTTGGGCGTTGCGCGACAGCGGCGGCGAGGTCGTGACGGTCAGCTTCTTCTCTTTGGCGAGTTTGGCGAGGGGCTGCTCCGGCTTGACCGCGGCGGCGAGCGCCTCGGCCTCCTTCATCACCGCCGCGCGCTTCTGCTCCGCTTGCCAGGCCGCGATCGCCTCGTCCTTGACCTCGTCGAGCGGCCGCACCTGCGGCGGCGTCACCTTATCGACATGCACCGCGAAGATCGCGCCTTCCGGCGTGTCGATCATCCGGCTGCTCTGGCCCTGATCGGTGCCGAACGCGGTCTTCAGCACCTCGTTCGACGCGACCGGCAGCTGCACCGGTTTCCCGTCAGGATCGCGGCCATTCGCGTCGACCGCGGGAATTGTCGCCAGTTTCAGCCCGAATTTGGTGGCGAGATCAGCGAGGGAAGCGCCGCCGGCGAGCGCGTCGTCGGCCTCGTTGGCGATCTTGTCGAGCTTCCCGACGGCCTCCTGCAATGACAGCTCCGTCTCGATCTGCTCTTTGGCCTGCTCGAAGGTCTGGGTTGTCGGCGGCTCGATCTTGACGACGCGCAGGATGTGCCAGCCAAGCGGGCTCTTGATCGGATCGGTTGCTTTGTTGACCGGCAGTTCGAATGCGACCCCGGCGAGCAGATCCGGCAGCTCCTCGCGCTTCAGCAAGCCGAGATCGATTGTCTCCGGGTCCATGCCGGCGACCGTCGTCGCCACTTCCTTCCAATCCTTCCCCGCGGCGAGCGCGGCTTCGGCCTCCTTCGCCTTCTCCTCCGATGGCGCCAGGATCTGCTGCACCTCCCGCCGCTCCGGCACTTCGAACTCCTCCTTGCGCTGCTCGTATTCCTGGCGGAGCTTTTCCTCCGGGATGCTGCCCGGCTTCTGGACGTCGCCGGCGGCGAGCCCGACAACGGTGAAGCCGCGATATTCCGGTGCCCGGAACAAATCGGCATGCGTATCGTGGAAATTGGCTAGATCGGTCTCGCTCGGGTGGCCGGGATCGGCGGCCGAGGCGACCGGAAACGCGACGATCTCGGCGATCCGCTTTTCGCCGCGATGACGATACACCGCCTCGACAACCGGCTGCGGCACGGTCACCCCGGCGGTCAGCGCCTGCAACAGGTTGCTGCGCGGGATCTCGCGCCGGAGCCGCTCGATCAGCTGCTCCTCGGTAAGACGGTTTACCGTCAGCACCTGGTTGAAGAGCCCGCGATCGAACCGGCCGTCCTGTCCCCTGAACGCCGGATTCTCGTAAATCGCATTGCGGACGAGGTCGTCGGACGCCTCCAGCCCCAGCCGCGCGGTCTCCTGGTCTAAGAGCGCCCGGTTGATCAGCTGATCGAGGAGGGTGTCGATCATCCCCAGCTGTTTCATCTGCTGCTGGTCGACCGCGGTGCCGAGCTGGTTGCGCAGCCGCTCTATCGCCGGCTCCAGCGCCTTCTGCAATTCCTCGGCGCGGATGCTGCGGTCGCCGACCGTGGCGATCACCGTCTCGGGCGAGTGCCCCTGGAAATAATCCGAGCGGGTGTAGATCCCCCAGAAGCCGAACGAGATGATCAGCAGGCCGAACAGGATCTTGGCGACGATGGAGCCCGCTTTGGTGCGGAGCGCTTGCAGCATGGGCCTACCGGTGTGATCGTGAGCCCGATGTATAGATAGGGCCGGGCGGNGCCGCAACATCCGCCGGCTGCCGCCTTGGACCCACCTGGGAGCGCAGAACATGCCTGATCGAAAGCGGCTGATCGCCGGCAATTGGAAGATGAACGGGTTGCGTGCCGATGGCCTTGGCCTGGCCGCGGAACTGGCGAAGCGGGCCAAGAGCAGCCGCCTCGCCTGCGACCTTCTGGTGTGCCCTCCGGCCACCCTGCTCGTCCTCGTCGGCGATGTCCTGCAGGGCAGCGGCATCGCGCTGGGCGGCCAGGACTGCCACGCCGCCCCGAAAGGAGCGTTCACCGGCTCGCTCAGCGCCGAGATGCTGAGCGATGTCGGCTGCAGCCATGCGATTGTCGGCCATTCGGAGCGGCGCCACGGCAATGGCGAAACCAATGCCGATGTGCGGGCGAAGGCGCTGGCGGCCTGGCATGCGGGCCTGGTCGCAGTGGTCTGCGTCGGCGAGACCCGCGAGGAGCGGGAAGGCGGCCGCGCCTTCGATGTGGTCGGCGCCCAGGTCGCCGGCTCGATGCCGGAGGGTGCGACCGCCGACAATCTCGTCATCGCCTACGAGCCGGTCTGGGCGATCGGCACCGGGCTGACCCCGACCCTCGACGATATTGCCCGAATGCAGGCCTCGATCCGCGCCCACCTGCCGCCACACATCCGCATCCTTTACGGTGGCTCGGTCAACCCGAAGAACGCCGCGGAGATCCTGGCCTTGCGCGAGGTGGACGGCGCCCTCGTCGGCGGCGCCAGCCTGAAGGCCGAGGATTTCTGGGCCATTGCCCAGGCCGCGTAAAAGAGGGGCAGCCTTCCGCGGTTTCTTTAATACCGACTCGCGGCTGAAGCGCCGCGCGCCAGGTACTTCAGCGCGCGCAGTCCGGGCAGAAAAAAGTAGCCGCCGCCGCGCACCGTCACGAACTGCGGAAGCCCGCGTAGTCGGTGCCGGACGTTTCCCCGCCGCGAAAACGAGAATGCGTCGGTCACTCGGCAGCCGGGGACGGGTTGCCGGTTGCCCAGAAGCGGATCGCTCTCCTCGGTGAGGCCCCCGAACTTCGTGCTCATGATCCAGGCGTTCTGCACGAACTCGAATTGCCGCGCGATGTTGGCGTTCAGGCAGAGAAACCGTAGGCCCCGGTCCTCGCTTTCGGGTCCGGGCTGCAATGCCGCGTCAGGCGACAGCGGGGGCCCGTATTCACGGCCGCGCCGCAGGAGACGGTGAAATCGGGCGGAGGCGATGACATCGTCGCGCGCTGCCTGCTGCTTCAGTCCCAAGGTCTGCACCAGCCGCGCAAGCGCCCCATCGGTCCCCGGTGGCACATCGGCAGTGCGTGGGTTGACGCGTCGGATATGAGCGCCGAACGGGCAGCGACCGGCGTCGCGATCATCGTCGAATGTGAACCGATTCCGCCGCCCTTCTTCAGCGGGCTCTACGCCGATTATCGATCCATCTCTCGAAGGGACAAGCGGCTCGCCCAGCATGGTGCGGCCTACCATGGCCTCGGCCAGGGCTTGCCGGGTGGTGCCCGCCGATGCCGCCTGTCCATCCAGGAATTGCCAGAAGCCGCGGACGTCCTGGCGCAGGTCGCGGAGGACAACATAGGTGCCGTTTCGTCCAAGATCCCGCTTGTCGGGCATGTCCTCCGCAGAGGGCAGCAGCGCGTCCGGATCCGCCGACGGATCGAGCAGCGGCCGGTCGGTGTACTTCCCGTACTCGTTGGGATAGCCCAGGAGCAATTCGCCAAGAACCGTCAGGTTACGGTATTCGGCCTCGACATCTTGCACGTCGAGCCGTCGCTCCCAATCGAAAACTGGCTGACTGATCCCGTCGGGGAAGCCAAACGGCTCCCGACCTCTCAGGTCGCTGCTGTCGAGGCATTCGAGGACCGAAAATGCTCGGTCCCATGATCCCTCGGTTAGCTCTCGCTTCCACTCTTCAAAACGGGCGGGGGTCGCATAGACCATCGCTAGCACGTGCGGAACGTATCCGGGCCTGCCCCAGAGCCAGGTTCCGGGCGAATTGACACCGACATCGCCGAGCCGGCGCGAGCGTGCCTCCTCGCCGGCGATGCCGGATAAGAACTCGGCCGAAAAGCCGTCAAGCAGTGCGGGCGATCCTGCCAGAATCCGCAATCCGTCGGCGGTGAAGGCCAGCTGCAATGCTGTCGCCGGTGGCGGATCCCGTGTCACCGAGTCCGTCACTGGGGCGCTCACCAACCATTCCCGCGCCGCAGCAAGATCCGCGATGCGCAACAGGTAGAAACAGGCCGCAGTCAGGTGGCCGTGACCGAACCGCACGATGCCCTGGATGTCGTCGAACTCGGGCGGGCCCGGTGGCAGTCCGGCGGTACCGCTCATAGCAGATTGAGCCATTCGCGTACCTCGTCGTCGGTCATTGACGACCGCTCGATACCTTCGCGGATGCGGGAGTTCCGCAACAAATCGAAAGTCGTGAGGCCCGGATAAGCCTTGTACCAGACCTGAACCGCCACCTGGTGCCGGTAAAGGTAGTATTTGAACTTCTGTTCGCCCGAGGCGCCGCCGATCAGCAGCCAATCCGTGCGGGGATAGCCGACGCCGTTGCTGAACAGCAGGTTCAAGCCCCAGGAGACCTTGTTGATAAAGTCGTCCATGTAGCTGTCGAGCGAACCATCGTAATTGCTCGCGAAGAACATCTGCTTGCGGTTGTTCAGAAATACCCAGCGAGCGAAGTGGATTGTGTGCACACGTCCCAAATGGCCCCGCTTGTAGATATGACGGGCGCCGTAATCAACGATCCACAGCAGGAAGATGACGGTCGAGAGCCGGAACCAGCCCGGCTTCAGATAGCCCAGCACGATGTACGGGTTGGTAACGTCATGATCTTCCAGCACCGCAATCCGTTCGCGGTGCCCGGCCTCGGGGCGTGGCAGGATTTCCGGATCCAGGGTTTCATGGCGCCGCAGCAGCCAGAAAAACAGGGGCAGATACAAAAGCACCAGCGGGCTCGCCAGGATCAGCGCCAAAGGCACGCCGACCAAGTTCAATAAATTCCGCAACCGCCAGCCGATCGGGGTCGGCTCGGGCGCGCTCAACACGATCCTGCCGGCCCGTTTTCCCGATGCGACGAACTCGATCAGCTGCTGCCGCACCCGTTGCGGCGGCTCCGTCGCGAGCGCCGCCGCGTTGGCGTCGACATGCACGGACAGCGCGTCGCACAGCCGTGCTTCTTCGCGGATTTGCCGCACGGTGCGGCCGACCCAGTTCACATAGGCGGCAGCTGGCTGTTCGCGATGACGCTGCATCCAATTCAGCAGGTCGGCGCCGGGGGCGAAGCCCTGGCAATGCGAGAAGATCGCGCGCAACCCTGCTTCGCAGCGCTCGACCAGTTGCGCGAGCAAGGTATCCGCCGAGCCGTCGCAATCCGCCAAGAAGGCCAGCGTCGGCGGAAAGCTCTGGGGCGTAATGCCGTACACCCTGAGATCGTCGGGGGTGGGGTCTTCCAGGATCAGGAACCGCGAAAGGTGCAGCCGCTCGAAGCGGCCGAACGGGACGAGCGGGTTTTCGGGATCGGCAAGGCCCGGGCGCTGGTTCATCGTCGCCAGCAGCGCGCGCAAATCGTCTTCACGGCCGCGCGCGACCGGCGCCATGATCAAGAGGTTCGATTGCGGCAGCATTTGGCTACAGCGTTTTTAGATATTCGAGGAGCGCGCGCTTGTCCGGCTCGGCGAGATCGCTGCCATAAGTATGCCCGCCATTGCCGTTGCCACGCAGGCCTGTGTCGAGAAGAAAGCCGTTGGCCGCCGCCTCGGCTCCGGTGGAGAGGAAGCCGACCTTCTCCAGATCGACGACGTCGTAGCCCCGAAAAAATACCTTTGGCCGTTGCTCCGGCGGCGACAAGAGGTCGAGCAATGTCGGGACCGAACCGTTGTGCAGATAGGGGCCGAGCAGCCACAGCCCTACCAAGGGCCGGGCGACATACCCGTCCTGCGCCCCTTGGACATCCGCACGGCGCGCGCCAAGCGTGCGCACGACCGCATTCATGCGCTCGGCGTTTTCCTGGCGCCACGCCAGGACATGTTCGGGGTCGGTAGCGACTTCGGCTAGCGGAATGGCGGTGCCGGTGCGCGCGCCGCCTTCGGCGTGGCATTCAGCGCAACGCGCGGCATAGACCGCCTTGCCACGCTCCGCCGATGCCGGGTCGATGTTGCCGGAAAATTTCGGCGGTTCGAGCTTAGCGATGAACGATTCGATCCATTCGTTGCGCTTCTCGAAATCATGTACCGGCAGCGAGCCGATGCCGATCGCCGAGGTCGCGACCACCGCGTAAACGCTCTTCGCCTCGCCGGCGGAGTGGATGAGCCCGCCGCTCCGATCACCGAGCCGCCAGACTGCCGGAAAATCGGTGTTGCCGATGGTCTTGTCCCACGGGGTCTGCGTCAGGATGAATTTCGGGAGGTTGAACGCATCGTCGCGCCCCGGTCCCCAAGCGGGCTTCTGGTTCATCCAGCCAAGCTCGTGCTCGGCAAGGTGCAGCGCGGCGCGGGTCGCCGGGATCAGTACCAGCGAATAATCGAGCCAATCGAGCGGATCGAGCGGGAAATGCAGCGCGATTTCCGGCAGCAGCCGCGATGCGCTGAAGCGCCGGTCATGCGAGGCGGCGAACAGGAACCGCAACAGGCCTTGCAAGTTCAGTGTGTGGGCCGGGCCGCCGACCGCGAAATGCGGCGGTTCATTGCGGCTCAGTCGGTAGCTCGTCGTGTGGCAAAGCGCGCAATTGAGGGTGACCCGCTCATAGCCGAGCCGCTTGATCGACAGTCCGATGGGCAGCCGCTGACCTTCCTCCCAGGACAGCCCGAACGCGCCATAGCCGCCGTAACCGGCCTTCTGCGGGCCGTAGCCTTCGGTGGCGTATTTCTCGATCAGGTCGGGAAACACCCGCGGCAGGATCATGAACAGCGGATAGGGCAGGCCGGCGACCAATTCGCTGTCCAAGGAGCCGTAGTGAAAGCGCGCGCGATCGTCGGCGAGGGGCTGCGAGCCCTCAGTGAAGAACTTCCACCAGACCAGCACGGCGCCTGCCGCGGCGAGCACGACCACAACAGCAACCAGCCAGATCGCGATCCGCCCTACACGCGCCATGCGCTTTCGCCCGAAACGCTGGATCCGAAATTCATTCGCGACGGCTCTCCGGCCATGTCAGAACGTCTTCAGGTATTCGACAATGGCGTCCTTGTCCGGTGCGGGAAGATCAGTGCCGTAGACCGGCCCGTCATGCCCGCGGTTACTGTTGCCTGCCCATTTTCCGGGGACGCAGACATTGTCGTCGTGACGGTTTTCCGGGTTCCGCTCGCTCGCGCACTGGGCCGGATTTGCCGTGCACTGCGTCTCGTAGCGAAAGAAGCTGTTCCGCCCTTCCTGCGCGAGGTCGGCGATAAAACCCAGCCGACGCTGATCGACGACGTCGTAGCCGCGGTAAAATGCCTTTGGCCGGTTTTCCGGCGGTTCCAGCAGATCGCGGATTGTCGGCACCGAGCCGTTGTGCAGATAGGGCGCGCGCAGCCAGATCCCGTCGAGCGGCAGGTTGGCGTAGCCATCGGTTTTGCGGAAATGCGAGAAGCGTTCCGCCGGGTAGGCTGCGTAGAGATTGCCCTGCTCGGCGGCTAGCGCGTGGGTGTAGTTGTCGAGCCGACACGGATCGGTGCGAATTCGGGTGATTGGGTCGACGGTGCCGACCAGGCTGCCGGAAAAATCGCGGCCGTTGGCGCCGTGGCACCTCGAGCAGTATTCGCCGTAGAGGCCCTTGCCGCGGTCGGCGAGCGCGCTGTCGATCGGGAGCGGGTATTTCGGCGGCTGGTTCGCGTCGGACAGCAGCCAGTCCCTGGTGAAGTTCAGCGATTTTCGGTCGGCCTGGGTCGGTATGGCCCCAGTCCCGAACCCGGCGCTGCGGTTGCGCTCCTCGACGCTGTCGTTGTTACCGTCCCAGTGCAGTCGCATGTGCGCCGTCTCGCGCGGACCTTGCAGCCAGAGCGACGGAAAATCGACGATGCCGACCGATTGCTCAGGCGGGATTCTTTCGCTCGGCCAGTTCAAGAGCGCTTTGGCGGGGCCGAAGGTGTCGAAGCGGCCTGGTCCCGGTGTCACTTCGCGATCGAGAAAGCGAAACCGGTAGCGCGCAAGGATCAACGCTTCACGCATCGCCGGCACGCCGACGAACTCGAGGAGCAGCCGCTTCAGCACCGAGCGGCGTTCGCCCGCACGCTCCGCCGCCTGCGACACCTGCCAGGGGTTGAACCGCTCGTCGAGGGCGCAGGAAGTCAGGAACTGCGCGAAGCGCGCGAGGTCCAAGCGATTTGCCGGCATGCCCGCAACGACGACGGGACGGCTCTCCGCGTTTGTCCGGTAGGTTCCGACATGACAGACCGAGCAGTTGAGCCCGATCCGATCGAAACCGAGATGGTGCCGTTTCGAGGTCCCGATCGGGCGGTCCATTCCGTCTTCGAAGATGAAGCCCAGCGATTGCCATCCCTTGCCGGGAAGGTAGTCGCGGCAGAGCTCCGGCAAGGCCTTGAAGATGTCGGATGGTATGCCGGCGAGCCGATCGCCGCCGGTCGAGCCGTATTTAAACTGCTTGATGGGATTGTCGAAGAACTCGTCGGCCTCGTCGCGCGCATAGTCATAGGCCATGTACGCGATCGAGACGACGATCAACACAGCGATCAGCGCCGCCACATAGCGGGCAACCCGCCGGGCAGTGCGGAACCAGTCTTGGCCGCGGTATCCACGCATGGCGTGCGCCGGCTTATCGGCTCTTCGATCCTGTCAGCGGGTCAAAACTGCAGGCTGAAGTGGAAGATCCGGGTTTTTCCGCCGAACACCTCGCCAAGGTAAAAGCCCGGCTGGATCATGCGGATCTCATCGCGGATCCATCCGGCGACCAGCGAGGTCTGCGAATAGTCCAGAACAATGCATTCCTTGCCGTCGAACCAGCTCTCGCCCTTGTAGACCTGGGCGACAATGGCGGCGAGGCCGAACGGCAGTATCTTGTTTTTCAGCAGGCCGGCCTTGGCGTCGAATATCTTGCCCTGCCAAGCGAAATGGTTGATGAACCCGGCGATCTCGGGCGTGAAGCGGGTCCCGGCGGCGATGATCGCCGTTCCCTTGCCCTCGCCATCGGGAATGTCACCGACCGGACTGTTGGTGAACAACTCGTCGAGTTGCGCTTGCGTCATCCCGAGCAGCTGCTGGATATCGTACGCCATGTTCGGCCCTCCCTTTTTGTTGGTCACTGCCTTGTTTCCGGTAGTGACGCCTAGCTCATGCCGTGCTCCGAGCCGCGCCGGCGAGGATAGCGTCTGCCGCCTTCTCGCCGATCATGTACACCGCGCTGGCCACGAAGAATCCCGGTATGCGCGGAAACACCGAGGCATCGACGACGCGCAGTCCGCTCGTGCCATGCACGGCAAAATCCTGCGCCAGGACGCCGTTGCGCTCTCTCGGTCCGATCGCGCAGCTGCCGGAGGCATGGTGGCCCCAGGCATTGTCGCGGACATAGTCGGCAAGCTCAGCGTCCGACTGAACCTCCGGCCCGGGCAGCTCTTCCGTTGCGGACGGTTGCCCCCGGTTAACGGCTTCCATCAACCGCCGCGTGAAACGGATGCCCTCGACAACCGCCTGCAAATCCTCGCCATCGCGATCGTCGCCTTCATCGAAATAGCGGAAGTTGACGATCGGCGTGTCGCGCGGATCCGCCGATCGGAGGGTCACGCTGCCGGCGCGGTTCACAGTATGCGCCTTCAGCACCGACCAGCTCAGGTAGTCGTGATGCTCGACGATGTCGCGGGAATAGCCGGGGTAGTAGCCGCGAAACCGCGCGAGCAGCGCCATCAGAAACAGATCCGGTTCCGGCTTTGACCGCTGCGAGCGTCGCGCGATCGCGATCGCGGCGCCGTTCGACGTGTACATGCCGGCGCGGCGGTCCCGCCATTCGCGGTACAGCGGATCGTCGTTTTCGAAGCGGGCGTTTTCGAGAAACGGCCAGGGTCGGGCGAGGCGGTAGACCACGCCGACCTCGTAGCGGTCCTGCAGATTGCGGCCGACGCCGGGAAGCTCCACCCGTATCGGAATGTCCCGCGCCGCCAGTTCCGCGGCCGGCCCGATCCCGGACAGCATCAGCAGCTGCGGCGAGTTGAAGGCGCCGCCGGCGAGGATCACCTCGCGCCGGGCTTTGACCCGCCGCGGTTCGCCGGGCGCGGTGCTTGGGGCCGGAGCGGCGCGGTAGAGATGCGAGCCGGATAGATATTCGACCCCGGTAGCGCGGTTGTGTTCGTCGAACAGGACTCTGCTTGCCAAGGCATGCAGTTCGATGCGCAAGCGGTCCGGATGCC
>C688J18823_10001154_pt1 | contig 16174 bp, 16 predicted proteins | sample HopSoiMetagenom1_FD_18823 | JGI IMG/M metagenome (IMG submission 18823) | reverse complement strand
AATTTGGAGAGAAATATCATTCGTTAACAATAGCAAGGTAAAGATAGCAAATACTATTCTTATTAAAGCAGGGATTTGAAAGGAATAATTTTAGATTGTATAAACTTTCAACAAAAAGAAGTATTTTTGAACCCCACAATGGCTAATGAACACTATGATAAGCTCTTTTGAAAATTTTGATGATATACGTCCCTGCTATGATCCTGAAGCGTATGAAACACTGCAGAAACTCATAAAAGATCCTCTGTTTATGCGACTGGTAAATCATCTATGGCCAGGAATGACCACAGAAGAAGTTGCAAAAAAAGCAGAACATGTGACCACCACCATGGGTTTTCAGAAAGAATTCATGCATCCTGCTATTCGCAAAATTGTGGAACGTTCCAGTGATGGCTTAACCTGCGAAGGTTTTGAAAACCTTGATCCGAAACAATCTTATTTATTTATTGCCAATCACCGTGATATTTTACTTGATTCCGCCATCCTGCAAATTCTATTAGTGGAGCATGGTTTTGATACGTCTGAAATTACATTTGGTGATAATCTAATGGAAAAAGGGTTCATTACTAATTTTGGCAAGCTGAACCGCATGTTTACTGTGCTAAGAGAAGGAACAGGCAGAGAGTTATATGATATTTCAAAAAAATTATCCGCCTATATACGACATACCATTACAAAGAAAAAAGTTTCTGTTTGGATTGCTCAGCGTAATGGGCGAACAAAAGATGGTGTGGATCAAACACAAACAGGCTTATTAAAAATGCTTAATATTAGTGGTTCCGAGAGCTTTTCAAAAAATTTTGCTGCCTTACATATTGTTCCAATCAGCATTTCTTATGAATATGAACCTTGTGATTTTTTAAAAGTTCAGGAAGCCTATCTTTCTTCACTGCATACAAAATATGTAAAAGCACCGGGTGAAGATTTAAATAGCATCATCACAGGAGTAACTTCTCCAAAGGGGCGAATTCACTTGACAATGGGTGAACCCATTAGCAATGATGTACTTCAATTAGTGGAATCCATACCAAATGAGAATGATAAAATAAAACAATTAACTGCTTTAATCGATCAGCAGATTTATCAGAATTATAAATTGTGGCCGTCCAATTATATTGCATGTGATGTATTAGAACGATCACAAACGTATGCTGATTTTTATACGCCTACAGAAAAAGAAACGTTCTTGAAAGATGCACATTCAAAAATTTCAAAACTACAGGGAGATACAGAGACGCTCTTGAACTTATTTTTGAAAATTTATGCAAACCCCGTGAAGAGTAAGATTTTGCAAACGGTATAATCGTATGATCATTCTCCATACTTTTTTCTTATCTCTTTACGTTACGACTTAAAGAGATTAATTTAACGTATTATGAAAAAAAATTTACCTGTATGCATACTTGTTTTATTGATTTTAGCAAGTGCTTGTAAAAAAGATAAATTTATCACAGAACCGAATAGCCAAGTGATGATTGGAAATTATTCAAACATGCGTTTGATTACTTATGACAAGACCATACAGGGCTTCTATCATCAACCTTCCGCCGTATTTGAAATTGATTTGGATAATGATTTCATGCCTGATATCCAATTTAGCTGCACAACGGATGGTTCACCAGGATTGGGAATGCTTTCGAGTTCGAGAATTAATTGTCTGAATCCTGCAGTTCAGTTATATGGGCATATACAAGGAGATACGCTATTTAAAAATACTGTTGCAACAGATACTATTTTCAATGCTGACAGTATCCATGTTGAAATCCGTTATAGTCGTTACTATTCATGTGGAAGAAGAGCCGCTACAGACAGCATTTATATACAACCTGATAAGTTTGTTTTAATTCCGCTTTATAAAGACAGTATTCTAATGAAAGAAAAACTATTTAAGTCCGACAAAATAGAATTGATAACTCCTTCCTATGGTTATCCTTCTTATGTTACCCAACAAGGTGATACAACAAAAGCAGTTTATACTCAGTTCTATTATGCATGTGATAATTTCCCAGTGGATAAATTAACTTACATTGGTATAAAAATGACAGTTAATAACATAGAAAAAATAGGCTGGTTGAAAATACTCATTTCTTCTCCTGGTTCTAAAATGACAATTGTGGAAAGTGCGATTCAAGAATAATCATGTCATAAAGTTCCAGTACCAAGCGATCATTTTTTTTTGTATTTTTAAAACCGTTATTGGATATTCAAATGTATCCAAGGAAAAAAAATCGCCCGCACATGCGTAAAACCTGCAACAGCAACAGGTTTTTCCCGATTCTATTGGGGCCTCCCGGAAGGAAAAATCAACATTTTAACTAGAGGTTTATGAAATTACAAAACTACGCAACAGGTAAGTGGATTGAAGGAGAAGGTGAAGGACAAGCATTATTCAATGCCATATCAGGAGAACAAATTGCCACGGCAAGCAGCAAGGGTCTCGATTTTTCGGACATGTTGGATTATGCGCGTAAAACGGGCGGACCGGCATTACGCAAAATGACCTTTCAGGAACGCGGAAGAATGCTCAAAGCATTGGCTATGTACCTGGATAGCAAAAAAGAACTTTTTTATAAAGTCAGCTGGGCAACTGGTGCAACGCGTGCAGACAGTTGGATTGACATTGAAGGTGGAATTGGAAATTTATTTACGTATGCTTCCCTGCGTCGTCAATTTCCTGACGAAACATTTTGTTTAGATGGAGAAGCCGCAAAGCTTAGTAAAAATGGAACATTTATCGGTCATCACATTTGCGTCCCAAAAGAAGGAGTCGCGATTCATATCAATGCATTTAACTTTCCTGTTTGGGGCATGCTTGAAAAAATTGCAGTCAATCTATTAGCCGGTGTACCAGCCATTGTAAAACCGGCAACTATTACTTCTTTTCTGACAGAGGCCGTTGTAAAAGAAATTGCAGCCTCCGCTATTTTACCGCCCGGTGCCTTGCAATTGATTTGTGGAAGTGCCAACGGAATTTTGGACGCTGTTGAGTCTCAAGATGTAGTTACGTTTACCGGATCTGCAAGTACGGGGATGATGTTAAAGTCTCATCCGCGTTTGGTAAGCGAATCGGTACCATTTAATCTGGAAGCCGATTCACTGAACTGCTGTGTATTGGGTGCTGATGTTACACCAAGCAACCCTGAGTTTGATATTTTTATCAAAGAAGTGCAAAGGGAAATAACGGTGAAAGCCGGTCAAAAATGTACCGCAGTTCGACGCATCATTGTTCCTGAAAAATTAATAGAAGATGTTCAGCTTGCCCTGGGAAAACGCCTGGCACAAGTAGTTATAGGTGATCCTCAGAAGGAAGGAATAAAGATGGGAGCATTGGCTGGAAAATCGCAATTAAAAGAAGTAGCGGAAAAGGTCGAGCAATTATCCAAAACACAAGAGATTGTATATGGGGATTTAAATAAGTTTGAGGTTTCCGGTGCCGACAAAAATAAAGGAGCATTTATGTCGCCCATTCTTTTCTTAAATAAAAATCCGTTTAAGTTTATGGATGTCCACAATGTGGAAGCCTTTGGTCCGGTAAGTACACTCATGCCTTATAAAACAACCGAAGAGGCAGTTGAATTAGCAAAAATGGGAAAAGGTTCTCTGGTATGTTCTATTATTACGAATGATGATAAAATAGCGAAGGAATTTGTGATTGGAGCTGCTTGTATGCACGGACGTATTTTGGTATTGAATGCAGCTTGTGCAAAAGAAAGCACTGGACATGGTTCTCCAATGCCGTTGTTAACACATGGCGGACCGGGTCGTGCCGGAGGTGGTGAGGAAATGGGCGGTAAGCGTGGTGTATTCCATTATTTACAACGTACCGCCATACAAGGTTCACCAACAATGATCAGCAAAATTTCCAACAATTATCAATATGGTGGAGATTATATTCAAACAGATATTCATCCGTTTAAACGCTACTTTGAAGAATTGCAAATTGGAGAAACCATTATTACTGCTAAACATACGGTAAGTGAGGCTGATATTGTAAATTTTGCCAATGTAAGTGGTGATAATTTTTATGCCCATATGGATGCTACTTCTCTGGAAGGAACCATTTTTACAGGTCGTGTAGCGCATGGCTATTTTATACTGTCGAAAGCTGCAGGCTTGTTTGTAGACGCTAAAAAAGGACCTGTTCTTTTAAATTATGGCTTGGAGGAGTGTAGATTTGTAAAACCTGTTTATCCTGGGGCGACCATTGGTGTTCGATTTACCTGTAAAGAGAAAATTGCGCAGGAGAAAAGAACTCCGGAGGATATTGCCAAGGGAATTGTGAAATGGCTGGTTGATGTCTATGATGAGACGGGCGAGACCGTTGCTATTGCTACAATTTTAACAATGGTGAAGAAAAAGAGCCAGGAATAGGTTGTTTTTTGCCGAATTGTTAACAAGCCAAGAAATTGAATACTTTATAAACAACTGATTTATAAATAATTAAATCCAAAAAAATAACAATACACTGTCAGCTGTGTATAAAATTCCCCTACACCTTGTTCGTAATATTTATCGATAGAATTAATATTTTTATCGAAATAATTATAGCATTTGAAGAATATTTTTATTCTCCTCTTCATCTATAGAAAAAAGCTTAACTTAATTTTGTAACTTTGATCGCATCAAATTAATAAAAACATGTTTGAGATACTAAAAAGTTTTGAGTCGAAGTATGGTCACCTGAAGAAAAAGGGGTTGACAATTGAAGGTTTGGCAATGGTAGATGTTAAGAAGAAAAAACATGTTATTAAGATCAGTCGTCCTTTGATATTTGATAATCGTTTACTTCCAAAGAAATTTGAAGGTTTAGACGTAAAGACCAACATCAAGTTAAATGATGATCTTCCAACAGAATTTAAAGTTGACCGTAGTCAACCTGATTGGCATAAAAAACAGTATATCTGGGCTCCAGAACGTTTTGTAAAATACGTTGAGCGTTGTGAAAAAGAAATTAAATCACAATTAAACAGCCCTCAAATGAGTAAAGAAGAAGTTTTAGACGCTTTATGTTTTGGAAATTATGAAGAGCACAGATTAAAAAGCATACAACTTATTAAGGAAGGTAAATTACCAGCCTATTGCGAGAACTAATATTATAAGTAAGGTTAAACATTAGTTATTAAAGGATTCTGCGTTTCGTAGGATCCTTTTTTAGTTGGCACACTGCTATCTTTCTCTTTGTGTTAAATGGGATACATTCTGAAGCGTCTGTTATTGTATTAGCCTATGTGTCTTGTTGTTTTGATTATTTAACCACATAGACACATAGGCTTAGTTTATGGTTATAATTGATGTTGTATTGAAACTCAATTTTTAATATAGGCGCCTGCCAGGCTAAAGCTATGGCGGACAAAGGATTTTTATTATATTCGCATCATTAAATAAATAAGATAGGGTTCTCTACTAATCTTTTACATTAATCAAATCAATATGCAGGGACACATTTTATCAAGTCTAACCAATGGTATTGCAACCATTACTTTCTTTCATCCGCAAAGCAATTCTATGCCGGGATCACTATTAAGAAAGCTTGCTGAGGAAATTACAAAAGCCGGAAATAACAAAGAAGCAAAAGTGATTATTTTAAAAAGCGAAGGCGATAAAGCATTCTGTGCAGGCGCTTCTTTTGATGAACTAATTGCTATTAAAGATTTAGAAACAGGCAAACTATTTTTTTCAGGATTTTCAATGGTGATCAATGCCATACGTAAAGCACCAAAATTTGTCATTGCTCGTGTTCAGGGAAAGGCTGTAGGTGGTGGAGTTGGTCTTGCCTGTGCCGCTGATTATGCAATAGCTGTTGAGCATGCTGCTGTAAAACTAAGTGAGCTTGCTGTTGGGATAGGGCCTTTTGTGGTTGGACCGGCTGTTGAACGTAAACTAGGAACAGCTTCCTTCGCTGCTCTTGCTATTAATGCTACAGAATGGCAAACCGCACAATGGGCAAAGGAAAGAGGAATGTATACTGCTATTTATAAAACGACAACTGAACTGGATAAAGAAATAGATCGTCTTGCAAAAACACTTGCGACTTCTAATCCAGAAGCTATGTTAGAAATAAAAAAAATTGCCTGGACCGGAACCGATCATTGGGATACGTTACTTCTTGAACGTGCTGAGATAAGTGGAAGATTAGTGCTTTCGGAATTTACAAAAAATGCAATCAATGCATTTAAATCAAAAGGGTAAACGCATACAGCGCTTACCCTTTTTTATTTTTAATTGTGTCCGACAGTTAAAAACAAATCCCTAGTTTCTAAACGAAGAATATTTTTCCTTTGCTTTTTCGGTATAATCCGAAATATTTTCCAAATATTTTTCGTATTTGCTGCGCGCTTTGTCAATGTAATCCGAGGTAGTATCCAAATTATCCTTCACAGAATCAATTAAATCTTCGAATTTACCTTTTAAATCATCACCTACATCTTTTCCTTTTCTTAACAATTTTCGCTGTGTTCTTTTTCCTTTATCCGGTGCCACAAGGATACCTACGATTGTTCCTACTGCAATACCTGCTAATAGGCTATATGCTATTTTTTTCATGACGATAAGATTTAGTTGTTTTACTTGATTTAATAATATTTTCACCAGCAGAGATCAGCGAATCTGAAATCCAATCAATGGCTTGTAAATTTCTGATAATGTACTTTCTTCCCCTTCCCCCCAACAACTTATCTTTTAATTTTTTAACTGTTAATGTATTGTACATGCGTAATTGAAATTAATCTGTTATACATTTGATCCACGTATTAATCTTAATAATACAGCAATAATTGCTATTACTAAAAGGATATGAATTATTCCTCCTGCATGAAAACCCAAAAAGCCTATGGCCCAAGATATAACCAGGATTACAGCGATGATGTAAAGTAAATTTCCCATTTGTTTTGAAAGTTTTAGTTTAATTAAAGAGTTAAATTTATTGCTTATATCCCCTATATAAAATACCCTACCAAAAAAACAAAATGAGTGAATGACGTGTACTTATTAGCATTCCGCCATTTTAATCAGTTGAACAATGCTTAAATCTGGGGATAAAGGGGAAACAAACTCTACAATTGCAAGCTTATTTCCATGGGTCGTTTATTTTTTAGTTAACTTGCAAAACCATTGAAAGCTGTCTTAATTATTCAATAGATTCACTTATGCCAACAACAACTAAATTAAATCGTTTTTTAAAAATAGGCTTTGCCGAAGGTGTATCGTTTATTCTGCTTATCGGAATTGCAATGCCTTTGAAATATGCAGCAGGTATTTTACAGCCGGTACGTATCGTAGGGATGTTACACGGAATCCTGTTTATATTGTTCGGCTTATCTTTATTACAAGCAGCAATTGGGTATAAATGGTCGTTCGGAAAAACAACAGCTGCCTTTTTACTTTCTTTTATCCCCTTCGGAACATTTTTTCTTGAAAAATTATTAAAAGAGGAAATTGTGGGCATACACAGTAAGGAAAAAGAATAATAATCCCTTTTACTTTATGAAAACTATACTAACTGCATTTATCATTTTTCTTTGTACACTTCAATTTAAGTACAGCAATTCTATCGTGATTGAGCATGTGGGTGAAATCGATAAACCTTTTAGCACTATTAAAATAACAGATGAAAAAAATGATACATTAGCGGAAGGTCATTCTTTTCTTAACAAATGTATTGTTGAACGTAAAACATATACCAGTTTAGAATATATTATTTCAACTAACCAAGGCAATATCAAGGCTGATAAAAATGATTTCGGTACTTTTAAATGTTCTATTTATGAGAAAGGGGCACTTCGTGTTCAGTATTTCTTAGACCGAAAAAAAGCGATTCTGTTATTTGATAAATTAATTACTGACCTAAAAAAGAAAACCGACACTGAAAAATTGATCTCCTATCTTGAAATAAATAAGAAAAAGATTAATTATTAAAAATAATTAGGCAGTCGCTATCCCAATCTTCACACTCTTATTTTTTATTTTTTCATTCTTAATCAATGTCAATAAAGAATCTACTTTATTTCTATTGACAGCCGCATACGCGGTATGATCCAGCACTTCTATTAACCCTAACTCTTCTTTTTGTAGCTTTCCTTTTTGCAAAAACAGTCCTACAATGTCCATTTTATTGATTTTGTCTTTTTTTCCTGCTGCAACATAAACGGTGCACCAAATAGGATTTTCCGGAAGTATTCGTTTCCCTGATATCGTTTCTGCAATGGGTTTTTCTTTTATAAAAGCTGGGACGTATTCTTTTTCTCCCAATAATAAATAAGCCGTACCGGTAGCTTGCATACGTGCGGTTCGCCCATTTCTATGTATAAATACATCTTCCGTAGCAGGTAATTGATAATGAATTACGTTTTCAATTTCTGGAATATCCAATCCACGCGATGCCAGGTCGGTTGTAATTAACAAACGTGTACTTCCATTTCTAAATTTGATAAGTGTTTTTTCCCGTTCATCCTGTTCCAACCCACCATGAAAAATAGCATGATCCACGCCTTTGTCCCTCAGCAAATCACTAATGCGTCCAACAGCTTCGCGATGATTACAAAATACAATAGATGAGGTAGCGCCCAATTTACAGATCAATCCAATGAAGGCGTCTAATTTATCAGCGGTTTCTGTTTGTACTGTTTTTAATTTAAGGGCGACCGGTTTATTATTCTTTGCTAAAAAATTAAGTGTCACACTGTTTTTAACACCTGTAAAATCAGGAATGGCTGTCATGTTTGTTGCAGAGGTCAATATTCGTTTCTGCAAATTTTTCAAAGAGAAAATAATAAACGACATATCTTCTTTAAAACCAAATTCCAATGCTTTATCAAACTCATCCAATACAATTAATCGAATTGTATCCGTATTCACATATCCATTACGGATGTGAAAAGCCAATCGCCCGGGTGTACCTATCAATAAGGTGGGAGCTTGCTCCAGGTTTTGTTTTTCAATCTTTGTGGAGTGTCCGCCGTAACAACAGTTTACTTTTAATCCAGTTTTCATTTGTTTGAAAACCTGCTCTATTTGTATACCGAGTTCACGCGAAGGAACAATAATCAAAGCTTGTATACCTTCTTTGCTCGTATCTATACCTTGAAGAATGCTCAATAAAAACCCCAATGTTTTTCCAGAACCTGTAGGTGACAGCAAGAGGATATCTCCGGATTTTTTACCCGCATCTAAAACAGCCTCCTGCATCTTATTAAGCGTTTCTATCTTTAAGTTGCGTAGAATTTCAGGGGTAGTGATCATTTTTATTTTTTTGCAAAGGTAGGTTTAATAAATGGGATTTAGCGTCTCTCCCCCTTTTCATACGCCGGCAAGGAGAAGATGAGCTAGTAATAAGTTAACATACCGGAATAAACCTCTTGCTCCCGCTTTTAATAATATTAACTTTGTTATCGATAGGAAACAATTCTATCAAAAAACATGAAGAAACTATTTTCCTTTTTACTAATCGCATCATTATTCAGTTGCTCCACTATTAATTTTGATCGTTCAATGCCATTGATGGCTGATAGAGTAGAGAATTTTTCAGATTTGTCAGGAACCTACGACTTTACAGACAGTACTGTTAAAATTAAAGATGAAGTCTTTTACAATTCCAATTATTATGTGGATGCTTATAAAAAACGGGATTCAATCACGTTGATTTCCGGGATTATTTATTTTGAAAATCAACAAATGGGTTATAAAATTCATTTAAAAGCTTATTATAATATGAATAAGGTGGATACCGTTCGACTTAAAGAAAAATATAAAAAGGCAACAGCATCTGTTGAAAACAAGTATATGATTTTTGATACGGACATTTCGGATATATTGATTGATTTAGCTGAGGGGGATCAAGCAAAACTATATGCTGGTAAATGTTACTTAAATAAACACACGGCAGAAGGTAAATGGGAGATTTATCAACTTTCAATGAAAGAAGAAGTTATTTATTTGGGCGTAACGAATGACAAGGATAAAACAGAATTAAAAAATTATGTACTTCCCAGTATTGTTACAAAATCCACTATTCATATGGAGGATGACGCCTTTACAAGTTTTATTAACAAGGGCGGTTTCCGAACACAACTGCAATTTAAAAAACATGGTCCATCCCATTAAATGACCTATCCTAACCTTTTTTAATTTTTTACGTACAACACATAACAAAATAATATTTGGTATTGTAGATTTTATTTGGAATTTAAAATATATAGAAATACATTTAGTCATTATTTAATTAGGTTTAAGTAATCATTAGCGATATTTTCAATTGTTTTAACTTTTAAATACGTAACATTATGTCACTTACTATGACGGCCAGAAAGCGAAATATGGATTCACTTATTGCTGAAAGCATTCTGCTCAAAGCGTTTGAATTGATGTGTACCGCTAAAGCAATGGCTGAGTTATATGAAGAAAACAAAGAAGTAACCGCCAAATATGTACACGCCACTTCCCGTGGGCATGAAGCCATTCAGCTTGCTGTCAGCATACAATTAAAACCACAAGATTACCTTTCTGCTTATTACCGTGATGATTCCATGTTATTGGGAATCGGCATGAAACCTTATGAATTGATGTTACAACTCCTTGCAAAAAGAGATGATCCTTTTTCTGCTGGCCGTACCTATTATTCTCATCCTAGCTTACGCCGGGATGATATGCCAAAAATACCTATGCAATCTTCCGCTACAGGAATGCAGGCTATTCCTACAACAGGTGTAGCAATGGGAATTCAATATTTAGAACAACAAGGTCTATTACCCGATTACGACGGACAAAACCCGATCGCAGTTTGCTCTCTAGGCGATGCTTGTATCACAGAAGGGGAGGTATCGGAAGCTTTTCAAATGGCTGTCCTGAAAAAAATGCCTATCCTTTATGTGGTGCAGGATAATGAATGGGATATCTCTGCACATGCCAGAGAAATTCGCGCACAAGATGCAACAGAATATGCAAAAGGCTTTAAAGGATTGGAAACACGAACTATTGATGGAACCGATTTTTTTAAATCTTATGAAACAGTGCAGGAAGTTATTGCTATTATGCGCAAAGAACGCCGTCCATTTTTGATTCATGCAAAAGTTCCGTTATTAAATCATCATACTTCTGGTGTACGCAAAGAATGGTATCGGGATGATCTGGAAGAAGCACAAAAACGTGATCCCTTTCCAAAATTTCGCAATCAGTTATTAGCAGTGGGTTTTGACCTGGATGAATTAAGTGCTATTGAAAAAAATGCAAAGCAATTGGTCAGTGACGATTATCAAAAAGCGTTACAAGCTGAGGATCCTCGGCCAGAAGATTTATTCGATCATGACTTTGCTCCTACTCCTGTTACCGAAGAAAAAGGAATACGGGCCCCAAAAGGAAAGGATAAAACCATTATGGTGGATGCAGCGCTATTTGCCATTCGCGAACTCATGCAGAAACATCCGGAATGCTTATTATACGGACAAGATGTTGGAAGCCGCTTAGGTGGTGTATTTCGTGAGGCCGCAACACTTGCACAATTGTTTGGCGATGATCGTGTTTTTAATACTCCCATTCAAGAAGCCTTTATTATTGGCAGTACCGTGGGTATGAGTGCAACAGGTTGCAAACCCATTGTTGAAGTTCAATTTGCCGATTACATTTGGCCAGGTCTTAATCAATTGTTTACCGAAGTGAGCCGCTCCTGCTATTTATCAAATGGTAAATGGCCGGTGAGCTGTATTATACGTGTTCCCATTGGTGCTTATGGCAGTGGTGGGCCTTATCACTCTTCCAGTATTGAAAGTATATTGTCAAACATACGTGGTATTAAAGTTTGTTATCCTTCTACCGGTGCTGATTTAAAAGGCTTAATGAAAGCTGCTTATTATGATCCAAATCCAGTAGTGATGTTGGAACACAAAGGCTTGTATTGGAGTAAAATTAAAGGAACAGAAGATGCAAAAACAATTGAGCCGGATGAAGATTATATTATCCCACTTGGTAAAGCACGAATGGTACAGGAAGCAGCTGTTTCCTCAGAACATACAACCATCACCATCATTACGTACGGAATGGGGGTGTATTGGGCGAAATCAGCAGCCAATGCTTTCCCTGGAAGAATAGAGATTGTTGATTTGCGAACCATCAATCCATTAGATGAAGAAACAATTATTGCTTCTGCAAAAAAACATGGAAGGTGTATGGTACTTACAGAAGAGCCCCGTAACAATGGTTTTGCACAAGCCATTGCCGGACGCATTTCAAAAATCTGTTTTGAATTTTTAGACGCTCCTGTTGAATTGATAGGTTCAGAAAATTTACCTGCCATTCCATTGAATTCAATTTTGGAAGCGACTATGTTACCAAACTCAGAAAAAGTAAAAGCAGCGATTGAAAATTTGCTGACGTATTAAACTTGCAAATGACCGCGACAAAAAGGTAAATTTGTAAAATAAAATGAATCTCAATTAATGTATGCTTACAAATAACGATATATTAAAAAAAATAAGGGTTGCATTGGAGTTGAAAGACGAAGATGTAGTTAAAATTCTAAAACTTGCCGAATTTGATATCAGCAAAAGTGAATTGAATGCATTGTATCGTAAACCGGATCACCCTAATTACAAAGAATGTGGAGATCAACTCTTACGTAACTTTTTAAATGGTTTGATTATCTTCAAACGAGGACCGTTACCACCTAAAAATTCAAACAAGAACGGTGATAAATAATACACATACAACAACTACCGAAGGTCCTGTAACTTATCTTTCCAGGTTCATCAACCATACCAGTAAAAATGTATTTCTTACGGGCAAGGCAGGAACAGGCAAAACCACTCTATTACGCAAACTAATTAAAAGCACGTATAAAAAATGTTTGGTAGCTGCACCTACTGGTATTGCTGCGATTAATGCAGGTGGCGTAACAATACACTCCCTTTTCCAATTACCATTTGGTGCATTTATTCCTGTTAATCAATCCGCTCCTTTACAAGAAAATGTCAAATTAAACGATGCATTTTCTGTCATCAAAAATTTACAGATGTATGACAGCAAACGTAAGTTATTACGTGAGCTGGAATTACTTATCATTGATGAAGTAAGTATGTTGCGCGCTGATCTACTGGATGCAATTGACCTGGTATTGCGCCATGTGAGGAGAAACAGCCATCCTTTTGGTGGTGTACAGGTATTGTTTATCGGTGATATGCTTCAATTGCCTCCGGTTGTAAAAGAGGATGAATGGAAAACACTAAAGAATTTTTACAACAGCATTTATTTTTTTGATGCACAGGTATTGCAAAAAAATGCACCAGTGTATATCGAGTTAGATAAAATTTATCGTCAGGATGATCAGCAATTTGTGGAATTATTAAATCATTTACGCAACAATGAAATGACTCCAGCTGATTATGAGTTATTGAACACCTATTATAAAAACAATTTCAAACCTGCACCCACTGAAGGGTATATTACACTCACCACACATAATTACAAAGCTGTTGAGCTGAACAGAGCCTTTTTGAATAAACTACAGGAGCAATCCTTTTTTTTTGAAGCCACCATTGACGGAGATTTTAATGAATATGCCTATCCTCTTGAAAAAATATTGGAACTCAAAATTGGTGCGCAAGTAATGTTTGTAAAAAATGACACAAGCGGTCAACAACGATTTTTTAATGGAAAGATTGGTTATGTCACACGAATGGACAAAGAAAACATTGAAGTAAAATTCAATGATGGTTCAGCTTCTGTTTCGGTGGCACCCTACACATGGGAAAACATCAAATACAAATTCAATGATGCTAGCAATGAGATTGAAGAAAATGTAACAGGCACCTTTCAACAATACCCGCTTAAACTGGCCTGGGCCATTACTGTTCACAAAAGTCAGGGCCTTACATTTGAAAAAGCTATTATCGATATTGGAGATGCATTCGCTCCAGGGCAAGTATATGTTGCTTTATCTCGATTACGTTCTTTAAACGGGTTGGTATTGACATCTTCTGTAAATGAAAATAGTATTCAGGCAGATAGTAAAATAGGTTCCTATGCTAAATTGCAAACCCAGCAACAAAATCTGAATGATCTGTTAACAGCAGAAACGTATTCCTTTTTAAAGGAATATGTTGCGAAGAGTTTTGAATTGGGTGCTTTTGTAAGGAAAATAGAAGAACACACGGAAGGATATCTAAGCGCTGAAAAAAAATCGATCAAACAAAAATATCAGGAATGGGCCAAAACATTTGAGAAAGAAGTTAAAGATCTCAAGCCTACAGCAGATAAATTCAAGCAACAGATCATTTATATTATTGATTCGAAAGAAGAAGGCCACCTGGATTACCTTCGCCAAAGGGTAACAGCAGCAGCAACTTATTTTTCTCCACTATTTAAAAATTTCAGCAATAAAATTTTCAGGCACGTTGAAATCTTAAAATCAGAAAAAAAAATCAAGACCTATGTTGCTGAATTGTTAACATTAGAGGCCCAGATACACGAACAACACAAATTGGTAAAAAAAGCATCGTTGTTAATCGAAGCCACACTTACTAATAAAGAAATAAGTGCTGAAGAAATAAAAAAGATACATACAGATGCCAACAGAGATGAACAATTAAATCAGCTGTTGAATTCACCTGCACGAATGGACACAGAGAAAGCTGAAAAAAAATCTAAAGGAAGAAAAGAAAAAACACTTGGTACGAACATAGAAAAACCCATCTACGCTAAAGCTTCGACGGGCAAGCCGGATACCAAAGCGGAGACCTATAAATTACATCAGGAAGGAAATGACATCGAAGCCATTTCAAAACTAAGATCACTTGCAATAACAACAATCGAAGGTCACTTAGCTTACTATGTAACAAAGGGAGAGATTTCAGCAACAACATTTGTATCAGCAGAAAAAATTACAAACGTTACAACGGTATTAAAAACACTAAATACATTGAATTTGGGCCCGATTAAAAACGCTTTAGGAGAAGAATTCAGTTACACTGATATTCGCTTTGCTGTAGCTGCCTATTTAGCATCCGGTGGAAATGAATCAGTGGTAATAACCACCTGATTAAGAAAACGAAACAGTATTATCACAGATCTTAACATGGAATCCTTGATTTCATGTGATTTTATAAGTAAATTTAAGTAGCAAAAACAAAAACATGGAAGATTCAAAACAACTGGCTGCCTTTGAAGCAAAGATTGCAGCCGGGCAGAAAATAGAGCCTAAGGATTGGATGCCGGATAGCTATCGTAAGCAATTGATTCGAATGATGAGCCAACATGCACACTCTGAAATAGTAGGTATGTTACCGGAGGGCAATTGGATCACGCGTGCACCGAACTTACGTCGCAAAGCTATTCTATTAGCAAAGGTGCAGGATGAAGCAGGACATGGTTTATACTTATACAGTGCAACAGAAACCTTGGGTATTGATCGTTCGGAATTATTGGACCAGCTACATACAGGGAAAGCAAAGTATTCCAGTATATTTAATTATCCGACACTTACCTGGGCAGATATCGGTGCCATTGGCTGGTTGGTGGATGGTGCAGCCATTATGAATCAAACAGCATTGGCCAGGGGTTCTTATGGGCCATATAGCAGAGCCATGGTACGTATTTGTAAAGAAGAAAGTTTTCACAACCGTCAGGGCTATGAAATTATGATGAGTCTTGCACAAGGGAGTCCGCAGCAAAAAGAACTGGCACAAGATGCATTGAACCGCTGGTGGTGGCCCTCCATTATGATGTTGGGACCTAGTGATGATCAATCTCCAAACAGCGAACAACTTATGCGATGGAAAGTAAAACTAGAAAGCAACGATGATATTCGTCAACGCTTTATTGATAGAACCGTTCCACAGGCTGATTTTATTGGACTCACCATTCCGGATAAAGACATGAAATTGAATCCAGAGACAGGGCATTATGAACATGGTCCGATTAACTGGGATGAATTTTTTGATGTGATAAAAGGAAATGGTCCCTGCAATGCAAGTCGCTTAAAAGCTCGTGTAGATGCAGATAAGAATGGGAAGTGGGTAAGAGATGCTGCATTAGCATATGCTAAAAAAAGAGAAGTCAATCTACGTTAAAGCTTTGGTTGACGCAGTGGTAAGAGATTCTCGTGATTAACAATAAGACTCTGAAAGAGTCAAAACTATAACCCTGGACTGTCGTCCAGGGTGGAAACAAAAAAAAAGAAAGACACTATGGA
>C688J18823_10001152_pt1 | contig 16184 bp, 20 predicted proteins | sample HopSoiMetagenom1_FD_18823 | JGI IMG/M metagenome (IMG submission 18823) | reverse complement strand
CCGTCTCCCGCTTCTTCACCGCCACGCGTTGCAGCGTCCCATAGGCGTCTGCGCCGCCGCGGCGGAGGGCGTCCAGCACTGCGGGGAGCGACTTCGCATCGACGGCCGCGCGATGCTTGTCGTCGGGCCGTGCGCTCAGGGATGCGAGATAGTCGCGCACCAGCTCGGCGGTCTTCGCCTCGCCCTCGAGCGCCGCGCTCTGGTCCTTGAGCGCCTGGATCTTCGCTTCCAGCGCCGCTTCCCGGCCGCCGGGGGCCTCGGATTTGGCGACGTCGTGCACCGCTATCTCGCCGATGGCGATGCCGGCATCGGCCTCCACACGCAACGTGCGGACATCGAAATTGGCGGGCAGGCCGGCCATTTCCAGCCGGCCGCCGCCGGCGCCGATCTTTGCGGAGCGCTCGACGGTGGCGCTTCCGGGATAAAGCGTGACGCTTGTCACTTGTTGCGCCAGCACGTCCTCCGTCGACGCGAATGCGCCGATCACGGCAACTGCGGCGAGGCCCAGCTTTGGCATTGTTAGTGCCCTCCTTTGCCAGGCTTAAACGCAGGCGACCGCAATTCGGGTTAACGGGTCGCTCAGCAATTACAATAGCGGGCAAGAAAAGCGCGGCCGCAGAGCCGCTTGGAAGGGAAAGCCTTGAAACTATTCCAGGGTCGTATCCACGGCACGGCGAGCGCCCCCGCCGGCGCGCCGCCGTCCGGCCTGCTCGCCTTCTATTGGCATTTCGTGCGGCAGGCCAGGGGATGGTTTGCGGCGATGTTCGCCGCGAGCCTCGCGGTGGCGCTGCTCGATACGGTGATTCCGCTCTTCATCGGCCGGCTGGTGTCGCTCATGGAAGCGACCGACCGCATGGCGGCACTCGAGCATGAAACGCCGGTGCTCGCCGCAATGGTGGCGCTCGTGCTGCTGGCGCGGCCGCTCGTGCTGCTGCTCGACGTGGCGATCCGCCATAACGCGCTCATCCCGGGCGCCACGTCGCTCATCCGCTGGCAGAGCCACTGGCACGTCATCCGGCAGAGCTGGCCGTTCTTCCAGAACGATTTCGCAGGCCGCATCGCCAATCGGGTGATGACGACGGCGCATGCGCTGCGCGAGAGCACCATGGCAAGCATTCGCGCCGTGTTCTACATCGGCGCGCACGGCGTCGCGGCGTTCGCGCTGATGTCGCTCGCCGACTGGCGCCTTGGCCTCCCCACCGCGCTCTGGGCGCTCGGCTACGTCCTGTTCCTCTGGTACTTCGTGCCGCGCATGCGCGACCTGGCGCGCGCGAGCTCGGAAGTGCGCTCGATGGTCATGGCCCGCATCGTCGACAGCTATACCAACGTGCTGACGGTGAAGCTTTTTGCGCGCCTCGCGGACGAGGATGCCTACGTTCGTGAATCGGTCGACGAGCACCAGCGGGCGATGGGCCGGCACATGCGACTCATCACGCAGTTTCATTTCTCGCTCACGCTGATGAACGCGGCGCTGCTGGTCACCACTGCGGCGATCGGCATCTGGCTTTGGGCGCACGGCCAGATCGGCGCCGGCGTCGTCGCCACCGCCCTGCCGCTCGCCTGGCAGGTGTCGAACGTATCCGGCTGGGTGAGCTGGGAAGTCACCGGCATCTTCGAGAACATCGGCGTGGTGCAGGAAGGCATGCAGAGCATCGCCGTGCCGCACTCCGGCGCCGATCGCGCCGGCGCCCGCGCGCTGCAAGTGTCGCGCGGCGACGTGCGCTTCGAGCACGTCACATTCGGCTATGGGCGCAAGGACGCACCGCCCGTCTTGAACGACCTGAGCCTGCATATTCGCGCCGGCGAACGCGTCGGACTGGTGGGCCGCTCCGGCGCCGGCAAGACGACCCTCGTCAATCTGCTGCTACGGTTCCACGACGTCGAGCGCGGCCGCATCCTGATCGACGGGCAGGAGCTCGCCTGGGTGACGCAGGAGAGCCTGCGCGCGGCGATCGGCATGGTGACGCAGGACACGTCGCTCCTGCACCGCTCGATTGCGGCCAACATCCGGTACGGGCGGCCGCAGGCGACAGCGGCAGAGGTGGAAGCGGCCGCGAAGAAAGCGCAGGCGCACGAGTTCATCGTTGGGCTGCGCGACTGGCGGGCGAACACCGGTTATGACGCCCATGTGGGCGAGCGTGGCGTCAAGCTCTCGGGCGGACAGCGCCAGAGGATCGCGCTCGCGCGCGTAATCCTCAAGGATGCGCCGATCCTTGTGCTTGATGAAGCGACGTCGTCCTTGGACAGCGAGGTGGAAGTAGCGATCCAGGAGGAGCTGCTCGAGCTGATGCAAGGAAAGACGGTGATCGCCATCGCTCACCGGCTCTCGACCATCTCGCGTATGGATCGCCTCATCGTGCTCGAGGCCGGCCGCATCGTCGAGCAAGGCACGCACGCAGAGCTGCTGCGCCTGGGCGGCCACTACGAGAAGCTCTGGCGCCACCAGTCGGGCGGCTTTATTGCAAACGAGCTGCCGGAGAATTCCGTACTAAGTACAGAATTTCAGCGCGTCGCTTAACGCATTTCTTGTACGTCTAGGGCGCACGCGATGCCATCCCGTATCCACGGGATGCGCGGATGAACCTTTTAGATACAGCGCCTTAGCCCCTGGCATCGCCGTTGCAAGTAACGGCCACCAACCAGGGAGATTTTCATGACCAAGACCAAGGTGCTCCTCGTAGCGTTGCCACTCCTCATCAACGCTTGCGCAAGTCGGCCCGTCGCGCCAACGCAAACCTCACTCACGCCGCCACCGGATGCCGCGGAGAGATCCACCGCGGGCGAGGTGGCGAAAGGAGCCGGCAAGGGCGCGCTCGCCGGCGCTGGTGCCTGCGCCACGCCCATGTGGGCCGGTTCGTTTTTCGGGCCTATCGGCATGGCGCTAGGCGGCATCGTCACGCTCTATTGCCTGCCGTTCGGCGTAACGCTGGGAGCGGTCGCCGGTGCCGCCAGATCAGGTTCGTAACAGGCGGGCGATGAATTTCATTGGCTGAATTTATTCGATATGGATGTTGGCCGCCTTGATGATCTGGGCGTAGCGCTCCTGCTCGCGCGCGAGGAAGCCGGCCATCTCGTCGGGGGAGCTCGGCGCCGGATCGAGGCCGAGCTGCGCGAGGCGCTCGCTCATCTCGGGCTCGCGCAGGATGCGATGCATCTCGCTCGAGAGGCGCTGCAGCACCTCGCGCGGCGTGCCGGCGGGCGCCGCATAGCCGATCCAGGCGGCGGCGTCGAAGCCCTTGAGGTCGGCCGCCTCTGCGAGCGGCGGCACATCCGGCATCGCCACCGTTCGCTTGATGCTCGAGACGCCGAGCGCCCTGAGTCGGCCGGACTTCACGTGCGGCAGCGTCGCGGCCACCGTTTCCATCGTGTAAGTGATCTGGCCGTTGATGATGTCGGTGATCGCCGGAGCGGTGCCCTTGTACGGCACGTGCCGCGCCTTGATGCCGGCGGTGGAGTTGAAGAGCTCGGCGAAGAGATGCGCGGTCGCGCCGGTGCCGGACGATGAGAAGGTGTACTTGTCCGGGTTGGCGCGCAACTCGGCGATGAACTCGCGCGCATTCGCCGCGGGAAACGACGGGTTGACGACCAGCACGTAGGCGTTGCGGCAGATGAGGCTGATCGGCGCGAGGTCCTTGAGCGGGTCGTAGCCCAGCTTCTGGAGCGACGGCATGATCGAAACGGGCCCGCTGGAAGCGGCGAGCAGCGTGTAGCCATCGGGTGCACTCTTCGCCGCGGCGTCGGTGCCGATCGAGCCGCCGGCACCCGGTTTGTTGTCGACGACGAACGGCTGGCCGAGCGCGTGCTGCAGCTTTTCCGCCACCACGCGCGCAGCGATGTCGGTCGCTTGTCCGGGCGGCCACGGGACCACCACCCTGACCGGGCGGTTCGGATAGCCCTGGGCGCCGGCGGCAGCGGCAATCGTCAACGTTACGACGGCAAGCGCGGTGCGGAACATCGACCCTCCTCTGGCTGGGACGCCGATGCTAGCGCACGCAATCGGGGACGGGTACGCAATTGCCGCGGCAGTTCCCTCCCCCGGCGCCGACGCAGTCTGCGTACCCGTCCCCGCTTCACGCCACCGGATAAACGGTCACGAAGGTCGCGTAGGCGAAGTACGCGAGTACCGAGACAGTGACGAAGACTTCGAACAGGGCAGCGAGCTTTTTCATTGACATCTCCCTTTCTGCGGACAGCATGCGCCGGAGGCACATACAGGCCCGCCACGGATGGCTTACATCCGAACGGACTAGTGGTCCCGCGGGAACGCTCACGCTAAACGTCGTGAAATGCGCGGCGGCACGGCGACGGCGGTATGGAATGACCACGGGCCCGGTGCCCATGTGACATGGCGTCTAGCGGGTCATAGGCGTCGCGATGTCGCTACGATTCCCCTCGCTGAGTGGAGCATCGATTACAAAGGCCGCGCCCGGTAAGGTATCGCCCATCGTGAACCGGCTTCTCGTCCTGTCCGTGTCGCTCGGCGCACTCGCCGGCTGCTCCTCGCTCCTGCCGAAGAGCACGGAAACGAGCGGCGACGCGAAGACCGCGTGGCACAGCTACCAGGAGGCCGAGGCCGCTTTCGCGCGCGTCGTCCCCGGCAAGACGACCGTCGATGAGTTGCGCGTGCAGCATCTCGATCCGCGCGCAAACGCCAACATGCGCGTCGTGCCGCGCTACGAGATCGTGCAGCTCTTCATGGTGAACAGCAGTATCACGCTCGACGACCTCGATGACGGCGTGCGCCAGTGTCTCGAGGCGAAAGAAGCCTGCACCGCCTGGCAGATCGACCAGCAGGCGATGCAGAAAAAGAGCACCGGCAACGCCGCGCTCCATATGCTGAAGGTGCAGCGCGAGACGCAGAACGCTGGCTGGCGTTTCTGCGGCCTGTTGCTCATGAAAGACGGCGTGGTGATCTACAAGCTGACCAGCGGCCAACCCGGCATCCTGGAAATCGCGAACAACCAGGACATGCTCGCGCCGCTGCAGATACTCGGCAGCAAGTTCAACGCGCTGAACGGCATCGATGTCACCGATGTGCGTAACGGCATCAAATCCACGCCAAGCAGCACGCCCTCCGGCGACGCCGTGATGGCGGTCCGCCGCCGGTAAGGAAGGTTCGGAAAAGCGCTGAACGGTCGTCCCCGCGAAGGCGGGGACCCCGTTCTGCCGTATATCACCCCAGAGAAACGTTCTGCGGAGGTCTTCTATCTTTGTAGGTGGCGTCCCGCTTCCACGGGGATGACTGCTTCAGGCCTACTTCAGCAGCCCGGCACCGCGCGCGATCTCGCGCACGCGGCGCTGCTCCTCGCGCATCTCGGCGAGCATCTTGTCCGGCGGCGCATAGTCGGCCACGATCCCCAGCGGCTTCAGGCGCGCGGCGAGCTCGGGCGCGCGCAGCGTGCGCTCGAGCGCCGGCCCCAGCACCGCCATCACCTCGCCCGGCACTCCCGCCGGCGCGAAGAAACCGGTCCAGACCCCGAAGAGCGGCTGCGCATAGCCGAGCTCGGTGAGCGTTGGAATGTCCGGGTACTCGGGCCATTTGGAAGAGATCGCTAGTCCGCGCACTGCGCCGCTCGCGAGGTGACCGGTCATCGTGCCGAGCGCCAGGATCACGCCCTCGATGTGCCCGCCGCGCATGGCGGTCACGGCCGGCACCGCACCGGTATAGGGAACCATCGTGATGCTGGCGCCGGTCAGCGAATTGATGAGGCGCACGCAGAAGTCGCCGACCGAGCCGACACCTGCCGTGCCGATGCGCACGGCGCCGGGGTTCTTCTTCGCGTACTCGACCATCTCGCGGAAGGTCTTGAACGGCTGCTCCGCTCCCACTGTCAGGATGCTCGGCGAGCGCATGGCGAGCGCGAGCGGCGTGAGATCGGTGAGCGGGTCGTAGGACGCGATGTGCGGCTCGAGGATCGCGCGGTAGACGAGCGCCGCATTGTTGGGAATGCCGATGGTGGTGCCGTCCTTTTGCGCCTTGACCACGAGGTCGGTGCCGAGCGCGCCGCCGGCGCCCGGCCGGTTCATCGGCACCACCGGGACCTTCAGCTCCCGCGCCAGCGCTTCCGCCATGACACGTGCGGCGGTGTCCGTCGCGTCGCCGGCGGCGAGCGGAATGATGAGCGTCACCGGCCCGGACGGATAGCCCTCCGCCGCCGCAAACGGCGCGAGGAGCGCCAGCGCGCCGGCGAAGAGCCCGCGCAGCAACGCGCGCCTCATCGTGTCACTCGGGGACCCAACATGCCACGCCCTTTCAGACTGCGTTAGCCGACGACGAGCGCCCCGTGCTGGCTCTGGCCCTCGGTCATGCCGCGCGCCTTCATCCAGTCGTAGGCGCGGTTAAAGAGCTCGGGATCGTAGTAGTCGACATGCTTGTAGCGCACGAATGCGCGCAGCAGCTCCTTCGGCTCGAGCGCGCCCTTGGCATGCGCCGTCACGTGATGCGCGTATTTGTAGAAGTCGGCGTTGATCAGGTCCACCGCGGCATTCTCGGCGTCGTAATACTGCTTGCGCTGTTCCGGCGTGAGATCCGCGGCCACCACTTCGCCGCCGCGATAGAAGCAGGAGGCGATGACGTGCGCGCCTTCCTTGAGTGCGAGGCTGATGAAGGGCTCCATCACCGTGACGGCCCGGTACTCGCCTTTTTTCAGCCCCTCCCAGCGAAACTGCGGCAGGCCGCCCTGGTGGATGGCGACATGCTCGCGACCGACCGCGCTCTCGAGCATCTGCAGAGTCGTGTAGTGCGAGCCGGTGAGCTCCTGCACCACCACCGGCACGTCGGCCATGTCACGCGGCGTCTGCAGCTTCTCGTCGAACGTCACGATCGCCTGCGCCGCGACCGCCGCGCGCAGCGCCGCCAGCTTGCCGCCGCGCTTGCCACGCTCGAGGCGATCGATGCTCGCCCACTCGCAGACGTTGTAGCTGTCGGCGGCGCCGCATTCGAACATCTCTTCCTTCAAGCGCTGGAAAACCGATTTCTCGACGCTGTCGCGCTCGCGGTCGGCGTACGTGGCGCTGAAGCTGACATCGAGCCCGGCGCGCGCGAACAGGCCCTCTTCGATGCCGACGATCACCGGCAGATCGAAGACCGGATTGTTCGGCGCTATGCGGACTTGCGGCAGTTGTGCCATTGCGATTTCCTTTCCTTACGGTCGGCTTCGAGGATACACCGCCCCGTACAAAAATTGATTTGACCGTGCGTGTCCCCTGAAAGACGATGGCGGTCACTGGCGCGCAAGACGCCGAAGGGGAGGTTCACAAGTGTCAAACATCAGCAATCTTTGGCTCACCGGCGGCGCCGCGGCGGCGACGTTCCTGCTGTACGGCGCCTATCTGCACGCGTTTTTCCGGTGGAGCGCTTCGGTCGAGACGATCGAAGCCATGGCGCGCCTGGCGATGCACGACACGGCGCGCGACATCACCGTCAGCAAAGCCTGAAATAGAAAAGGCGGGCTCGCGCCCGCCTTTTCGCTACCACCGAGCCGCCTTAGCGCCCCTGTTTCTCGCGCGCGTTGTCGCGGCCCTGTTTGCCGTGCTCGCCTGCCGCCTGGTCCGCACGGTCGAGGCCGGTCTTCTTGTCGCTTTTCGCGCTCGAACCGCCCGCCGCTGCGGAGCCCGAGTCCTGCGACTGACTCTGGGAAGAGCTCGTGCCGCCCGCGGCAGAAGAACCCGAGGAGCCCGAGGACCCCTGCACGCTCGAGGAGCTGCCGCCGCTCGGTGGGCAGGAGCAGTTCATCGCGCCGGCGCCGCCGGAAGTCGTGCCACCGCTCGCGGCATTGCCGCCTGTGGCGCTACCCGTGGACGAGCCGGTGGAGCCGCCCGCGCTGGACGACGTGCTCGGCGTAGAGGCCGAGGCGCCGCCCGCCGCGGTGTTGGAAGACCCGGTGGAGCTGGAAGGCGAGCTGCCGCCTGAGCTGGAAGGCGAGCTGCCGCCTGAGCCGGAAGGCGAGCTGCCGCCTGCCGCCGCGCTGCCGCCCGAACTGGACGGTGAGCTGCCACCGGTTGCGCCGCTTGACCCGGAGGCGCTGCCCGAGCCGGACGACTGGCTGGTCTGCGCACCCTGGTTCATGCTGGACGACGGGTTGGTGGTCGTCGCGCTCTGGTTCGCCGACGTGCTGCTCGAGACGTTCTGATCGCCCGAGCCGATGTTCACCCCAGGGCTGATGTTCGCGCCGGCGTTGACGTCGGTGTTGCTGATGCCGACGTTCGCATCGACGCCGACGTTCGGATTGACGTTCACACCGCCCGAGGGCGAGGTGGTCGAGCTTGCGCTCGACGGGCTAGAGGAGCCGCCCGAGCCGGAAGGCGAGCTGGATCCGGCGGCGGAAGGCGAGCTCGATCCGGCGGAACTGCCCGAGCCGGTGGACTGGCTCTGCTGCGTGCTCTGGCCCATGGTTGACGACGGGTTGGTGGTCGTCGCGCTCTGGTTCGCGCTCACGCCGCTCGATACGTTCTGGTCGCCCGTGCCAGCGTTGACGCCGGGGCTCACGTTCGCGCCCGCGTTCACGTCGCTGTTCGAGATGCCGACGTTGGCGCCGACGCCGACGTTCGGATTCACATTCGTGCCGCCCGAGGGAGCGGTGCTCGACCCGCCCGAACTCTGGGTGGTCTGCGATTGCTGGTCGGTGGTGCTGGACGACTGCGCCCAAGCGGTGCCAAACGCACCCATCACCGCCGCAGCTGTAATACTTACTGCGAATTGCTTCGCTCTCATGTCGCCTCCGTGGTGGTCAAACGAAATGCTGAATCCCCCGCCGCAACTGTTGTGCCCATCGGCATGTCTTGTGGACAATCTCCCCTCATGAGCAAGGGACCGCACGATATGGGCGGCGAGGCCGCCGGGCCGATCGACACCGTGGATCACGGCATGAAGTTCTGGGAGAAGCAGGCCAACGCGCTGCGCAATACGCTCACCAGCCGCAGGGTAATTCGGCTGGACGAGCTCCGCCGCGCGGCCGAAGACCTGGGACCGCGCTACTACGAGCTCGAGTACTTCCAGCGCACCACCGAGGCGCTGCGGCGCGTGCTGATCGAGCACGGTCACTTCACCGAAGCCGAGCTCACGGCGAAGATGGCCGAGGTGCGCCGCCGTTATGACCCTGCCTAGCGCGTACACCGAAGCGCCCGCGCGACGCTTCAACGTCGGCGAGCGCGTGCGCGTGAAGCTCGCCTTCCCGCCCGGCCATCGCCGCACCCCGGTCTACGTGCGCGGCAAGAGCGGCGTCGTCGAGCGCGTCTGCGGCGCCTTTGCCAATCCGGAGGAGCTCGCCTACGGCTTCGACGGCAACCCCAAGCGCGTGCTCTACCGCGTGCGTTTCCGGCAGCGCGAGCTATGGCCTGACTATGCCGGATCGGAAAGCGACCATCTGGAGCTGGAAATCTACGAGCACTGGCTGGAGGCGGCATGAAACATCACGATCACGACCATTCGCGCGACCGCTCGTTCGACGACGGTCCGCCGTCGGAGCACGAGATCATGAGCCGCGCCATGCAGGAGCTGCTCGAGGCGAAAGGCGTGATAACGGCCGAGCAGCTGCGCCGGCGCATGGAGCAGTTGATGCCGAGTTTCCACAGCGCGGCGCGCGCGTCATCGCACATGCCTGGGTGGACGCGGATTTCAGGCAGCGCCTGCTCGTCGACGGCAAGCGCGCCTGCGCCGAGTGGGGCATCGACCTGGAAGCCGATCGCCTGATCGCGGTGGAGAACACGCCGCGGCTGCACAACGTAATCGTGTGCACGCTCTGCTCCTGCTACCCGCGCGCGCTCCTCGGCATGCCGCCCACCTGGTACAAGAGCGAGAACTACCGGCGCCGCGTGGTACGCGAGCCGCGCGCGGTGCTGCGCGAGTTCGGCACCGTTATTCCCGAGGAGGTCGAAGTGCGCGTGCACGACTCGAATGCCGACATGCGCTACGTCGTCGTGCCGATGCGGCCCGCCGGCACCGACGGCTGGAGCGAGGAGCGGCTCGCCTCGATCATTACGCGCGACGCGTTGGTCGGCGTCACCGTGCCAGACGCGAAGAGATGAAGCTGCTGGTCTTCGGCGCTACCGGGCCGACTGGCAAGGAGGTCGTGGCTCAGGCGCTGGAGCGCGGATTCCAGGTGACGGCGTTCGCCCGGCGGCCCGGCGCCGTACCAGCGCGCGAGCGGCTGCGCGTTTTATCGGGCGATACCGTGCGCGATCCGCAGGCCGTGGCGGAGGCGGTGCGCGGGCAGGACGGCGTCGTGAGCGCCCTCGGCGTGCGCAACAGCTTCTTTCCGCGCGGGCTGATGCAGCGCAGCCTTGCGAACATCGTGCCGGCGATGGACGCAGCGGGCGTCCGGCGCTTCGTCCTCATGTCGGCGTTCGGCGTGGGCGATTCGAAGAAGGATGCGCCGATGATGCCGCGTCTCCTGTACCACACGCTCCTCGCCTGCATCTTTGCCGACAAGCACGTCGCGGAAGAGTCGTTGAAGCGCAGCACGCTCGACTGGACCATCGTGTATCCGGTGCTGCTGACCCATGCGCCACGGAGCGTCCGCTATCGCGCCGGCGAGCGCCTGGAGCTGCGCGGCTTTCCGTCGATCTCGCGCGCCGATGTGGCCGATTTCATGCTGCGCGAGCTGGTCGGGCGGCGCTTCGTACGCCGCACGGTGGTCCTGAGCGACTAACCCCGCCTCAGTCCGGCGGCGGCTTGCCATCCGAGGGCCCCTTTAGCTCCACCTGGTTGCCCTCCGGATCGAAGAGATAGATCGACGGCCCGTTGCCTTCGGCGCCATAGCGGCTGCGCACATCGCCCGTCTCCACGCCGTGGCACTTCAGATGCTCGACGATCGCCTTTTCGTCGAACGGATCGACTTGCAGGCAAAAGTGATCCATGTTGCGCCCGCCGGCGCCCGTGTCGGCGGCGACCAGGTCGATGAGCGACTCGCCTACACGCAGGTGCGTCATGTTGAATTTCGGCCGGAAAGCCACGTACTGGGCGCCGAGCACGTCGCGATAGAAGCGCACCATGCGCTCCATGTCGCGCACGCGCAGGACGACATGGTCGATGGAACGGAGGTTCAGGGTCATCGGGAACGCCTCTTGCGGACCGCCAGTATCGCGCGCCCGGCGGCGGCGCGGCAAAGGAGGCTCGCATGGCGATGCTGATCGTCGGACTGCTCAGGGATGCCCACCAGGCGCGGGGCATGATCCGCGCGCTCGACGACGCGGGCTTCAGCGGCGACGACATAGACATGCAGGGCGGCCTGCTCGCCGAGCTGACGCTGCGCGGCGTGCCCGAGGACGAGGCGGCCACCTTCGCCGAAGGCGTGCGCCGGGGCGGCGCCGTGGTCTGCGTACGCGCCGACGACGAGCAGGAAGCAAGCGAGGCTGCCAATCTCATGCGGGAGCACGGCGCCCTCGACATCGAGGCCTGCCGCGCCGGCTGGCGCGGCCGCGAGCAGGTGCAGCCCGATCCGCCCGCCGAGCACTATGCGAGCGCCTTCGGCGAATATCCGCCCGGGCCGGGGCGCATCTTCGCCGACGCGCGCCGCCGGCCGTACACCGGCCCCGAGCGGCGCGTGGGGCGCGCGCCTTACAGCGGTAGCGACCGGCGCGGCGCCTAGTCGCGCAGCGTCATCACCGCGATCTTGCGCGCCCGGAAGTAAGGCAGCACCACCTTCACCGGCTCGCCCGCTGCCTCGTGCACCGAGATGTAGCGCGGCTCGGCGCCGCGTGTTGGCAGGTCGAACGCCGTCCAGGCGTTGGTCGCCGGGTCGTAGCGCATCACGCGATCCGCGCCCCAGAGGTTGGTCCACGGCCGATGGCGGCTGTCGACATGCACATGGTAGGGCTGCATGCGCCGCGGTAGCGCCACGTAGCTCACCGCATGCGTACGCGTATCGACCCTCGCCAGGCTCGCGCCCCACGAGTTGCCGACCCAGAGCACGTCCGCGTTCTTGTCGGTGCCCATCCGCCGCGGCCCCTGGGCGTACGGCAGCGGGTTGTTGAAGTCGGGCTGGCTGTAGGTCTTGTAGAACTCGATATCGGCCTTGCGCGCCCGCGCCAATTCGTCTTTCAGCGGCGCGAGCTTGATCTCGGAGGCCTTGCCGCTCTCGCCGTCGGCAACCCCGATGATGTCGTGGATCATCACCGCCCAGTAGCCGTTGCCCGCGCGGTCCGCCGCCGCACCATAAGTAACGCCGGTACCGGTCGCCAGCTTGTAGCTCGGGGTCTTGTACTCGGTCCACTGCTCGCTCTTCGGATCGAAGCGCAGCACGCCGTCCGGCGCCGAGACCCAGATACGGCCTTTGCCGTCGTAATCCACGGTGGTCGCCCCACCGGTGGGTGACATGCCTTCCGGCGGGATGAACACATCGATCTTCTCGGTCTTCGGATCGACGCGTCCGACGCCCCCGCGCCCCGGATTGATGTTGAACCAGAGCATGCCGTCCGGTGTACGCGTCATGCCGTGGCTTTGCGCCGCGAGGCCGCTCTTCGCCGGGATCATGAAGAGCTTGACCGCACCAGTGCGCGTGTCGACTCTTCCGAGCGAGGTGCGCTTGTTCGGGATGTTGCAGGTGAACCAGACCTGGCCGGCGTCGTCGAGCCAGGCGTCGTGCACGCCCCAACCGGGGATCAGCGTAGAGGGCGTGCCGAGCGACCAGTCGGAACCGTCGTTCTGCACGAAGTTCGCCGGCAGGCCAGCATCCGGATCGAGCGGCAGGTCGAACTCGCGGATCTCGACGCGCGCCGCCTCGCCGGCAGGACGCGGCTCCATCACGATTTTCGGCGAACCGTTGGGCCCGCGGGCGCGCGCGAGATAGGCCGCGAGCTCCTTCTGGTGGTGATCGAGGATGCCGGTCGGCTTGCCGCGCTCCTTCGCCATGTAGCTGCCGTAGACGTTGGCGTTCTTCATGAGCTCGATGATCGCGTTCCAGCCCGCCTCGTCGAAGCGATGCTGCAGCGGGTAGCTCGCGGTATGGCAGCTGGTGCAGCCGTTGCGCACGAGCTGCTTCATGCGCTTGTCGTCGTCGCTCCCTTCCGGCAGCGAATCGAGCGCCAGGTTGCCCGGGAGCTGCCGGAAGGTTTGTTCCGCATCGCTATTGCGCGCCAGCTTGAGATCCAGACGGCGATCGCCGGACAGATCGAGCGCGGTGCGTGCTGTCTGGTAACCGAGCGTCTGCGCCCAGACGCGATAGCTGCCCTCGGGCAGCGGCGAGAACTGGAAGTTGCCCGCCTTGTCGGTAAAGACACTGGTCGTGATCGTGCCCGCCTTGGCCGACACGGTGACGCCGGAAATCTTCTCGCCCTTCGCGGAAACGACCGTGCCGCTCAGGCGGCTCTCGGCGTGCACAAGCGGAACTACCAGCAGCAATAGAAGCATCAGGCGCATGGGCCCTCCTCGCTAGTCGGGGCTGGGAATGGTNTTGAGGTAGGCGACGATCGCGTCGATCTCCGCCGGCTTGAAGTGGTAGCGAAAGCCCGGCATCTTCGCCGTGCCGTTCGAGATAAAGACGCGCATCGCGTCGTCGTTGCCGCCGGCCGAAGTGCGCGAGAGCGTCGGGCCGTATTGCACGCTGTTGGGCTGCGGCTTGGCGTGGCAGACGCGGCACGACTGGTTGAAGAGCCGCATGCCGAGCAGCTGGCGGTCGTTGAGGTGTTCCTGCGCCGGCGCGCTTAGCGGCAGCGCGGCGACGACAATTGCGATCAGGCGGATCATTCCAGCGGCTCCACTTTGACGAGGGTCGCGTGATGGTTGTTGCCCACCCAGAAGGTGGGCGGCGTGGTGCGGTTGTCGACGAACACGCGCCGCACGTTGGTCGGGCTCGGCAGCGGATACTCGGCGTATTCGCCGGTCTCGAGATCGAGCCGCAGCACGCGGTCGCTGTTCATGCCGGCGGTCCACACTTTGCCGGTCTTGTCGCGCACCACGTCGTAAGGCGCGAAGTACTGCACCGGCAGCGGCCATTCGGAGAATTTCTCAGCCCGGGTATCGAACATGCCGATTCGCTCGGCGCGCCATTCGGCGAACCAGAGCCGGTCCTCCTCGTCCATGCGGCCGCGGCGCGGCCGCGAGCGCGGCGTAGGCGTCGCATAGAGCGCGAGCTTGCCACTCTTCGCGTCGACGCGGCCGACATTTTCGCCCGCCGAAGTCCATGAAGAAGATGTTGTTCTTCGAGTCGGCGTAGATGCCATACACGGAATGCGGACCCTTCATGCCCTCGTAGGGCTTCCACGTCTGCCATTTGCCGCTCTTCATGTCGAGCCGGTGCAGGCCGGGAATACCGGCGTCGTTGATCCAGAGCTTGCCGTCGAGCGTCCAGCGCTGCGGGCCGACCATCGACTGCTGCGTGTGCTCGTTCTGCAGTTGCTTGGGCAGCGGATACGCCTGAAATTTTTGCGTGCGCTTGTCGAACTTGACCGCGCCCGACTGGAACATGTGCGAGAGCCAGAGATTGCCCTGCGGATCGACCTCGAGGTCGAGCGTGCCTTTCGGATAATCGGGGCGCTGCAGCGGAATCGGAAACTCCTGGTACGCGAGCGTGCGCGGATCAAAGCGCCCCAGGAACTGCTCGTCGAACTGCGAGAACCAGACGATGCCCTGCTCGTCGACGATCACGTCGTGCGGCATGAGCGGTTTGCGCGGCAGCTCGTATTCGGTGATGACCACGCGCGTGCCGGCGCCTTGCACCCGCGGCAGCGCCTGCACCGTATAGGGCTTGGCCTCCGGTCCACGGTTGAGCGTCGCGAGAAAGGCGGCCTGCTTGTCCGCGTCCGGGCCGAAGTCGCGCATCGGATCGCGCGCGATCAGGCGCACCTGCGGCCGCTCGGCGTGGCTGTTGTTGGTGTAGCCGGCCATGCGCTTCATCACGGCGACGAATCCCGCGGTGTCGTGCGTCGACTTGGCAACGCGCTCGAGCGTGTGGCAGCCGACGCAGCCGTAGAGGAACTTCTTCTGCTCGCTGCTGCCGGGGAAGCTCGCCAGCCATTCGGCGTTGGTGAGCTGCACACTGAGATCGGCGGCCTTGCGCAGTTTGAGCTCCACCTCCGCGGCACCGGCGTCGGCCAGCTCCATGCTCACCAGCCCGTCGAGCTCGTAGCCCGTCGCGCGAATGCGCATCCCGTAGCGGCCCGGCTCGAGCCGCCCGGCCGGAAAGGCGTATTCGCCGGCGGCATTGCTCACCACGCTAACGCTCACCGGCGAGCCTTCCTTGCGCGCACTCACCACCACGCCTTCGAGCGCGCCGTCGGGCGAGACAATGCGCCCGTTCAACTGCGCCAGCGCGCAGCCGGCGTTGAGCAGGACGATGGCGAGCACCGGGCGCAGCATGAGCCTCCTCTCCGTGGCGACGCGATCCTATACTGAAACGATGAATCGCTTATCGACCCTGGCCGCCCCGCCGGCCGCGCTACTGACCGCTCGGCATCAGACGCTCGCCGTCGCCGAGTCCGCCGCCGGCGGGCTGATCAGCGCGGCGCTCCTTGCCGTCCCCGGCGCCTCGGCCTACTTCGCCGGCGGCGGCGTCATCTACACCGGCGCGGCGCGCGAGCACCTGCTGGGCATCGGCAAAGGCGAGATGCAAGGGCTGCGCGCCGCGACGCAGGCCTATGCGCAGCTCGTCGCGCGCCGGGTGCGCGAGCGGCTAGGCACTACGTGGGGACTGAGCGAGACCGGCGCCGCCGGGCCGAGCGGCAACCGCTACGGCGATGCGGCGGGGCATGCGTGCATCGCGGTGAGCGGACCGGTCGAGCTCGTCGCGACGCTCGAGACCGGGAGCGCGGATCGCGAAGCCAACATGCAGGCCTTTGCCGAGCGTGCGCTGCAGCTTCTCAACGAAGCGCTGCAAAAAACTCCGTAACCTCGCGCGCGAGCGCCTGCGGCTCTTCCAGCGCGGCGAAGTGGCCGCCGCGCGGCATCACCGTCCAGCGNCGGATGTCGGTGTAGGCGTGCGCCGCGAGCGAGCGCGGCGGGNGCAGGATCTCCTTCGGGAANTCGGCGTAGCCGACCGGCACGCGCACCGTGTCGAACGGCCAGGGCCGGTGCAGCCGCGCGTGGTAAGGCCAGAAGGACGAGCCGATCGCACCGGTGAACCAGTAGAGCGAGATGTTGGCAAGCATGTCGTCGCGGCAGATGCGGCCATCGCTCCAGGTGCGGAACTTCTCCGCGATCCAGGCCGCGAGGCCGGCGGGCGAATCGGTGAGCGCGTAGGCAAGCGTCT
>C688J18823_10001151_pt1 | contig 16186 bp, 10 predicted proteins | sample HopSoiMetagenom1_FD_18823 | JGI IMG/M metagenome (IMG submission 18823) | reverse complement strand
TGTGGCAGCGCGTAACTCCAGGGATGCTCGAGTCTCCACACACCTGCACTCCCGCGGCCTGAAGTCGCGCTGTGAGCGCGAGGTAATCGGCACACCGCAGCGCCGGATGCGCCTTGCGTGCCGGACGAAACTCCGCCTCCACGCCCAAATGGATCTGCACGCTGCCGCTCTCAAACCAGCATCCACCACGTTTCGCCAACTCGGCAGGTTTCGCGACTTCCGTCATACCCAGCAAATCCCGATAAAACTGCCGCGCACTGTCCTCCGCGCCCGGAGGCATAGCAAGCTGCACATGATCAACGGCGGTAAACGAAACAAGAGTCATAAGTCGAAACACACGATACCAAAGAGCAAACTGGCTTAACTGAGTACTAAGTCCCGAGTACTGAGGATTGAGTAATGGCCACTGACAACGGCTTCACCGGTTCCCGACCGAACCACGCACCGAATCAATCAGCTTCGCCGAATCGTATCCAACGCCGTCCTTGAACACTGTCTCGACGTTTTCTATGTCTTCAATGTTCTTCGACGGATCTCCCTTGATGACGACCAGGTCCGCCTGCTTCCCCGGAGCGATCGTCCCAACGTGATCAAGTTCCCCCAGATACTGCGCGCCGTTCGCCGTTGCAATATGAATTGCCTCTACTGGGGTGAATCCCGCTTCCACCAGCAGTTCGACTTCGCGCTGATCGCCGAATCCGGCGAGCACGCCTCCGATGCCTGTCGGATCAAGTCCCGCCAGCAGAAGTCCTCCAGCTTTCGAGAACGCATATTCAAATTCTTCTTCCTTCTTGAAAGCCGCCGCCCAAGGAGAGACGTCCGTTCCGTATCGTTTGCGGATTGCGGCCGCGTCATTCGCACGCAGCATTCTCTCCAGCAAGAGTGCCTTACCATCGGGCGAAAGTGCATCGAGCACCCTCGTTTGCAGTGTAGGCCGTCCCGCAAAACTCCCCATCTCAAATACCGGCAGGGTCGAGGTCATCGCGACATGATGCTTGATCAGGTCGACAATCATCTCGTGCACCGGACCGGCATTCACATCGAGCTTGGCCATCATCACCGGATCTTCCTCATCCTTGCACTCGCCCGGCTTCCGCCCCGGCGTAAACTCCGAGTCCACGAACAATCCATGCTCGAGGTCATCGATGCCCAGCGCTGCAGCCTCGCGAAACCCGATCGTGCACAAGTGTCCGGTGACTTTCGCCGCACGCTTGTGTGCGGCGTCGATGGCGGCTGCAAGTTCGTCGTGCGTGATGAACATGTAAGCCTTGAAATTGTCCACACCCTCATCGAGCCAATAGTTGACCGTTCTCGTCGCATCTCCCGGGTCGCTCAGCTGATGCAGTTGCACGGCCCAGGATCCTGCGCCCTCCAGATAAGGCCCGGTTACATGCATCTTAGGCCCGGGCATCTTGCCGTCCTCGATTGCTTTGTGGATTTCCAGATCGGTATAAGGCTCGAGCGATCCGGTCGTCCGAATCGTAGTGACTCCGGCTGCCAGATAAAGTCGCGGAAAGCTGTAAGACATCTCCCCGAACGAACCCGGCGCCACTGGATAGAACATATGATCGTGCATCCCGACGAGCCCGGGAATCACGCTAGATCCATGCAGATCGAGCACCTGCGCGCCGGCGGGAATCTTCGCCCCCGATGCATCGCCCACGGACTCGATCTTCCCGTGATTGAGAATCACGGTCTGATCCTCGCGCGCAGCAGTTCCGGTTCCATCAATCACACGCACGTGGGTCAGCGCCACCACCGGCGCATCGACCTTCACAAACGCGCGCACTTCGGGGGATAAGGTTTGCGCACCTGTCATTGACGCGCAACCCAGCAGGAATGCAAGCAACAGATGGCGCATGGCGATCTCCGTGTCAGCCGCGAAGCGGCCGAAGAATGCAGCCCACCGCGTAGCCGTGGGAAAACGCAGAATCCTTGGCAACACGCCCCGGAGGGGCCGAAAGAACCGCCAGAAGACTCTACCTCAAAAGGTCTCCGCGCTCGAAAGGTTACAACCACAGACTTCGCCATCGAGAATTGCCGCAGGGACGAGTAAAGAGCAGAGATGCGGATGGTAACCTTCGCTGCAAGGATACCGACTGGCCGTGTGCGGGAAGGCGGCAAACACACGAAAGGCCCCGAAGAATCGGAGCCTTTCACCATTCCGGATTACAGCACCTCGCGACAGAACTTAGTATGAGGGCGTCACCCGCCAGACTCCAGTTACTTCGATCGTGACGTGGCCTGTTAAAATCAATGTTTGCCCGCCATGGACTCCCAGCACATCCGCAATTTCGCGATCATCGCGCACATCGATCACGGCAAGTCCACGCTGGCCGACCGCCTGCTGGAACTTACCGGTTCCCTTACCGCGCGCGAGATGCAGGCTCAGGTGCTCGATTCCATGGATCTCGAACGCGAGCGCGGCATCACCATCAAGGCCCACGCTGTCCGTATGGTGTACACCGCCCTGGACGGCGAAACCTATCAGCTGAACCTGATCGACACTCCGGGCCACGTTGACTTCTCGTACGAGGTCTCCCGCTCACTCGCCTCTTGCGAGGGCGCGCTCCTGGTGGTCGATGCCTCTCAGGGCGTCGAAGCCCAGACGCTCGCGAATTCATACCTGGCTATCAATCACGGCCTCGAAATCATACCCGTCATCAACAAGATCGATCTCCAGAGCGCCGACATTCCTCGTACCAAAGAAATGATCGAGAGCGCAGTCGGCCTCGACGCAACCGATGCCGTCCTCATCAGCGCCAAGACCGGACAGGGTGTACCCGAGGTTCTCGAAGCGATTGTCAAAAAGGTTCCGCCACCCAAAGGCTTGCCCGACAAGCAGCTTCAAGCCCTGGTCTTCGATTCCTGGTTCGACCCGTACCGTGGAGTGATCGTTCTCTGCCGCGTTTTCCAGGGGACATTGAAAACGGGACAGCGCATCCGCCTGATGTGGAACGGCACGACGTTCGACGCCGAGACGCTTGGAGTGCTCACACCCAAGCCCGTCGAAATCGATCTACTCCAGGCTGGCGAAGTCGGCTTCCTCATCGCCAACATCAAGAATGTTGCCGACACGAAAATCGGCGATACCATCACCGACGACACCAACCCGGCCATCGAACCCCTCCCCGGCTTCGAAGAGATCAAGCCGATGGTATTTGCCGGGCTCTACACCGTGGACGCGCACGAGCACACGCAATTGCGCGAGGCCCTCGAAAAACTTCGTCTTAACGATTCCTCCTTCTTCTTCGAGCCTGAAAGTTCCGTCGCTCTCGGCTTCGGCTTCCGCTGCGGATTCCTCGGCCTGCTCCATATGGAAATCATCCAGGAGCGTCTCGAACGCGAATTCAATCTCGACCTGATCACCACGGCCCCGGGCGTGCGCTACAAGATCACGCTGACCGATGGCAAGCTGGTCGAAATCGACAATCCCTCCCGCTGGCCCGACCCCAGCGAAATCGCTAAAGTCGAAGAACCGGTCATCCTCGCCACAATTCTTACGCGCGAAGAATATGTCGGAGGCATCCTTGCGCTAGTCGAGGAGAAGCGCGGCAAACAGAAGACCTTCGAGTATGTCGGCTCGACCCGCGTCATGCTGCACTATGAGCTGCCGATGAACGAGATCGTTCTGGACTTCTACGACCGCCTCAAATCGGTCTCTCGCGGATACGCGTCGCTTGACTACCACCTCGCCGCCTACTGGGAGTCACCGATGGTGAAGCTCGATATCCTCGTCGCCGGAGATCCTGTCGATGCCCTCTCGATCATCGTCCACCGCGATTTCGCCTACGAGCGCGGTAAGGCCCTGGTCTCGAAGATGCGGGAACTGATCCCGCGCCAGATGTTCGAAGTGCCCATCCAAGCCTCCATCGGCGCCAAGATCATCGCTCGCGAAACCGTCCACGCATTGCGCAAAAACGTCCTGGCCAAGTGCTACGGTGGCGATATCTCCCGGAAGCGCAAGCTGTTAGAAAAACAAAAAGAGGGCAAAAAGCGCATGAAGCGCATCGGCCGCGTCGACATTCCCCAGGAAGCCTTCCTCGCCGTGCTCAAAGTCGGAGAGGGCAGCTAACTTTTTCTTGGGATGCCTTCCCAGCCGGGCAACTGTCACCCCCGAAGCTCCATCTACCAATCCTGTAAGGGCCATTCAGGAACTTCGCGTCTGAAACTGGGGTCTATCTCTTCGACCATTCACTCGGTCTTGCTTGGACCGGTGGGAGGGAGGAATTCATGCGCCCATGGGCCCGTATCGCGGTTCTTCTCGCTCTGGCCGCCCTCGCCGCCGCACCGGTCTTCGCGCAATTGACGACACTCCAGCCGGCGCCACCGGCCTCGAGCGATGCGACTTCGAAAGCCGAGAAAGAAAAAGAAGCACGCATCCGCCATCAAAGCGCTCTTAGGTTGCTGGATGCCGTTCTCGCCGGAAGAAAGGCTCTGGGCCTGCCTCAAAATCGCATCGCCGTTGGCTCGCAAGCCCTCCCGCTCCTATGGAACTACAACGGCACTGAAGCCCGCGCACTCGTGGCCGAGATGATCAGTGACTTTGGCGAGGCCGCGGCTCGTCAGCAAGAGGATGCTCGGGAGAATGTCGAACAGATGCTTCGTCAGCAGCGCGAACGGCTCTTGCAAGAGATCGCGCCTTCAGACGCCTCGCTGGCGCTCAGCTTCATGAACGCTACTCGCCCCTATCTCCAATTCGGAGATTCTGAGCAGGAACAAGCCGAGGAGCGCCGGCTCCGTCTCGAAATCGCGTCGCAGGAAGCGAACCATAACCCTGCGGATGCGGTGCGCCTCGCGGAGAAAGAACTGCAGACTCCCGGCGCTCTTCCGACGGAACTTTTGAATTTACTGACCGGAGTCGCTGCGAAAGACGCGCACGCCGGGACACAACTGCTGCACGACATCATCGGCCGCGTTCGCAGCACTGACCTCGCATCTGTAGACAACCTCAATTTCGCGCTCAATCTCCTGACTTCGCAGGTGAATTCGTCGAATGACGGAGTGCCTCCCGATGACAGTGTGAAGACTTTGGCCGATGCTGTGGCGTCAGCTGCGTTGAGCCCCGATTTCCCGCCAAACAGCCTGCCAATACTGCAGGGTTACATGCCAGCTTTTCGACAATTGGCACCGGTTCACGCGCAGCCGCTGAGCCAACGCGTGAACGGATTTATTCGCATTCAAAATCCGCAGCAGAACGTTTGGGAGCAATTCAATCGGGCACAGGCTACCGGGGATGCGAACCAAATTCTGGCTGTCGCCGAGCAAGCGTCGCCCGACATCCGCTCCAACCTGTTTCAGCAGGCTGCGTGGAACTTCGCCAATAGCGGCGACATGCAGCGCACGCGTGAAGCTGTCCAGAAACTGAGTGATCCCTTTCTACGGGAGCAAGCATGGCAACAAGCCATTCGCCAAGCGGCGACCAATGCCGCCAATCAGGGACAGTTCACTGCTGCCCGGCAACTCATACAAGAGCTCGTTCCGGACGAGAATCGTGCCGTGATGCTGGCGCAACTTGCCACAAGCGCCGCCGCTGCCAAGCAAGAGGCGCTGGCGCTACAAATGCTCGATGAAGCCACGGGGCTGCTGCAGAGCCGGCCGCCAAACTCTTCAACCTTCAGCGCGCAACTCGAGGTCGCGCAATCTTTCGCTCATGTCAAGCCGTCTGGCGCAGTGCCCTTGCTGGAGCGCTGTGCCGCCCAACTGGAGCAGGTGTTATCCGCAGCAAGCGAACTCGACGGCTTTTTGCCCTACCAGCACTCTTTCGACGGCGGTGAACTTGTTCTGGAGAATGGCTTGTTGTGGAGTTCTTTGGTACGGCCCTATGCAGACGCTACCGCCCGGCTTGCCGAAGCTGACCTGCCTCAGGCTGAAATTCTTGCCGAACGCCTCTCGCTTCCCGAAGCGCGCCTGTTTACTGAACTGTTGCTGGCTCAATCGGCGCTGGCCGATGCTGGACCTTGAGTCCCCGGTACCGCGTCTGCTTATGGAGAAGATTCGAGGTTTTGATCAGGCCATGGGGATCAGGCGATTGGCTACCTTCGATTCCGGAGCGTCTTTTTGCCGCAGGATTGTACCTTCTCAGGGTCTAAATCAAACCAAAACTGCACACGCCGGGAGGCTGAAATGTGCAAATCTCAAATCCGGAACAACACCGGATCTGACAATGTTAGATAAATGTTAATAGCGGATGAATCGTCTAACAATCGCGTAATCAGCAGCTTGAAGCACTGAAATCGCGCGTCGTGGAACCGACAGCTCGGTATTTGCCAAAAGTAATTCGGAAGGCCGCTTTCAATTCCACAAGCTTTTCCACAGGGCGGGAGTGCCGATTGCAAGTTTCTGCAAGCTCAAGCGGCTACAGTACTTACCCGGCGGCGCCTACTGTATTTCCTGTACTGGCAAGACTACTCGTCAGAGGCTATTCCACCCTCGGCCAGCGACTCGAATCTGGTGCAGTGCTTCAGAAAAGCCATCTTTACCCGGCCAATGGGACCGTTGCGTTGTTTGGCAATAATGATCTCCGCCCGGCCTTGCAGTTCCGGGTCATCCTGCTTGTAGACCTCTTCACGGAAGATAAACATGACGAGGTCGGCATCCTGCTCGATCGACCCTGATTCGCGAAGATCCGCAAGCTGCGGACGATGATCTCCTCCACGGCTCTCCGGCGCGCGGCTCAACTGCGAAAGCGCGATCACCGGCACAGTCAGTTCTTTCGCGAGCGCCTTTAGCCCACGCGAAATTGCCGAAACTTCCTGCGTCCGATTCTCAAACCGTTTTCCGCCGCCGGACATCAGCTGAAGATAATCGACGATGATCAGGTCGAGTCGGCCCTGCGCTTGTTTCAACCGTCGCGCCTTGGCGCGCATTTCGCTCAACGAGATTCCCGGCGTGTCGTCGATGAAGATAGGAGCGTGCGCCAGTTGCTCCATCGCCTTCACGACTTTTTTCGTGTCGTCTTGCCACAGAGACCCCGTCCGCATCTTGTGCGCATCCACTCGCGCCTGCGAACACAGTAAACGCATGAGCAGCGCCTCTCTCGACATTTCGAGCGAGAACACTCCCACCACGGACTGATCTTCAATGGCTGCATTCTCAGCGATGTTCATCACAAATGCCGTTTTGCCCATCGATGGACGCGCCGCGATAATCACCAGATCCGACCGCTGCAAGCCCGATGTCATCTCATCCAGATCGGTATAATGCGTCGCCATGCCTGTGATGCGCTGGCCGCGTTGCAGCAGGGCATCCACCGATCCGAACGTCTCGCGCACGATCTCCTGCACTCCCATGAATCCGCGCCCAATGCGCTTCTCCGAGAGCTGAAAGATCGCCGCTTCCGTATCGCTAAGAACGTCTTCCGCCAAGTCCGACTGGTCAGTCGCACGAGCGATCGCTATTGTCGCCGCGGAGATCACTCCGCGCAGCAGCGCCTTATCGCGCACGATCTTTACGTAGTGCTCAATGCTCGGGCGGTCCGGCACGCCCTCCACCAGGCTCGACACGTACGCCACATCCCCGATCGGCTGCAGATCTTTGTGCCGGTCCAGCTCCTCAATCAGCGTGATCATGTCGATGGGACGCGACGATTCCGCGAGATCCACCATCCTCGAATAAATCCGCCGGTGCGAATCGAGCGAGAAATCCTCCGCCCGCAAGTGTTCGGCAGCCTGGTTGTACGCAAAGTTGTCGAGCAGAATCGCGCCGAGAATGGACCGCTCCGCCTCTACATTCGCGGGCAGTGTGCTGATCGTGTAATCCGAAGTGGCCAAAGATTTCTTCTCAACAGGGATTTTTGAATCGCTAGGAGGAACATACCTTCAACGCGCTTGTGAATGCGACGCACAAGCCGAGGAAAACTACTCCTCAATGAAAAAATGTTTGGCACCAAAAATCGCTCAATGCCGAATGGCTAGTGTAGGCGAATAAAAGACGAATATCAAGAGAGTGGCCAGCGATGCGGTGAGGAGGAGACAGGTTCTGGCGACTCGGCCCTTACTAGAATGCGGTCCAGGGCCAGCCACCCCGGACCGCATTATGCGTGTGTTCCTGTGTTACCTGGCGATGATCGCCTCGGCCCGACAGCGCTCGAACGAGTGCCGCATTTGCCGAAGTCCGTTGCCACATTCGTCATCTCGCGATCACGAACTCGCAACGGTGGTGGCCAGCGGCCATTCCTGCTCCGAAGAGCAAGATAGGGGAGGAGGCCGCAACGCCCGGGCAACCAGCCGCACTCTCGCGCGTTTCTGGAAGTTTTTCCCCTTCGGCAATTTCGCTTGCGCGTATCACCGCTGCCACTGGCTCTGCCGATCATCCGGCAAGCTCAGGAACGCTCACGTTTCGCTGGACCCACTTTCCTTCAGTTTATTGCGAGTGGCAATACCAAATCGCGGCCTCATTGTGCAGAACCTGTGGACGACGTGAATTCTTTGTGGAAGCCATAGGAAAACTAAGCATTGGCAGCACGAGCGCTCAAACAATCACCTTGGAATTGAACAACTTGCTATCGTACGGCGGCTTCCACGTTTGTGAATCGCGCCTGTCGCACTGGAGACGTTGTTGGCAACCTCTCTTTAACCATAAGCACAAAGGTGTAAGGTATTGGCGAGTCGCCTTCATTTAGAAGGCAATCCGCAGCCGGAGACCAGTTAAGCGCCAATGCTCAAGCCCGCAAGCTTCGCCCTGTACGCGCTGCTCACGACCGTTCTGTTCGTCCCGCTCGCGCACGCGCAGACACACAATCGCGACTTCTGGCGCGACATCGCAAAAAATAAATATGCTGTCCCGGCAAACCAATCCGCCGATACATTGGCCCACGAACTCAGCGCGCTTTTGGCATCACCCGATCCCGAGCTGCGCGACGACCTCGCCTACTCCATTCTTGCGCGGTGGATCTATCGCGGATTCCTGTCGACGTCGACACTCACGTCCCTCACGGATCAATGGCGCGCCAATCTGAAGGACGGACTCGGCGAGACCGAGAGCAACTCCGTCTTGAAACGATCATTCTCCGCGCTCTGCCTCGCATCCATGGCCAGCCGCGAAACGAAGGCGCCCTTCATGGGCCCGGAACGTTATCACGCTCTCGTCGCTGAAGCGGTCACATACCTAAAGGCCGAACGCGATCTTCGCGGATACGACCCCACATTGCACTGGATTCACGCGACCGCCCACACCGCCGACCTGCTCGCCGCGCTTGCCGATAATCCCCAACTCACGAAAGAAGAAAGCTCGGAGATGCTTCATGCGATCTCTGCGCGACTGAGCACGGCCTCGCAGGTCTATACGCAGGGAGAGCAAGACCGCCTTGCCGCTGCCGTAATTTCAGTCATTCGCCGCGCAGACTTCGACGCTTCCACCTTTCAAGCGTGGCTGGATGAAATCGACAAAGAAGACCGCGACGTGTGGACAGCGACTACACCTGAAGCGTTAGCGCATTATCAAAACCACACTTACATGCTGCAGGCACTCGCGGTTCGGCTCATGCTCAAGCCGCCTTCCCCCCGTTCGACGCAGTATCGCGAGAAGGTACTCGCCATACTGTCGAAGCGCGCCGACGGATGAACGCGCAGTTATGAATCAAGCATCTGGATATGATCCCCGCAGGCGCGCAACCAGAGTGGATCGGGTGGTAGCTCTGCGTTCCGAATGAGACGGTCATCGCACACGCGGAATCGTTACTTCTCATCTGCTAGACTGTCGCCTTCACCCATATATGGCCGTGATTGCCCCTGCTCCTGTCCTCACGAGCAAGACAGAGATTCCGGAAAAGACGCTGCTCGCGGGTCTTGCACTGACTAGCTTTGCGGCACTCCTGCTTGAGCTCGGCCTGACCCGGTTGTTTTCGGTGGTCCTCTTCTATCACTTCGCTTTTCTCGCAATATCCATCGCACTGCTCGGACTCGGCGCCGGAGGAGTATTCGCCTACCTGCTCAAGCCGCGGCTCGCCACCATTTCGACGCGGACTCTCGCTGCCCGCCTGTGCATGGTGAATTCCGTCTTGATCGTCGCAGTGCTCGAGATCGTGCTTCATGTTCCGGTCGCCTTGGATGTAACCGGCAAGAACTTCCTCCGCCTCACGTTTCTATATTTATCTGCAGCTGTGCCCTTCTTTCTCACAGGCCTGTTGTTCTCGGTTGTATTCGCGCGTGAGTGCCACCGCATCCCGCGACTTTATGGCGCCGACCTCTGCGGAGGAGCCCTCGCCTGTCTCGCCATCGTTCCCCTGCTCAACTGGATCGGAGGGCCGAACGCAATTCTGTTCGCGGGGATCGCTCTGGCCTCGGCCGCGATGATTTGGGCGGAGTCTCCCAAGCTTCGCAGGAATGCCGGTCTGCTAGCCCTGGCTCTCGCCGCGCTGATCGCCGCGAACCACTCTGGGCGCCTGATCGATATCGTCTATGCGAAAGGCATGTTTCGCAATCCGGCTTGGGTCGAATTTGCGCGCTGGAATGCGCTTTCCCGCGTAGAAGTTGACAATCAGGGTCAGTCCAAAGCCATCGTCATCGATGCCGATGCTTCAACCTACATCATGAATGCGGACGTCTCACGCTGGCACCAGACCGAGTGGGAAAAAGACCTGATGTCCGCGCCACCAGCGCTCGCCAACGTTCTCCGTCCCCACGGAGAATTCGCCATTATCGGTCCAGGCGGCGGCGTTGACGTCTTACGTGCCGTCGCAAACGGCAGTCCGAGCGTGACCGGAATCGAAATTAATCCCATCATCGCGACTACCATCATGCGCGAGCGCTACGCGGACTACGCGCAGCACCTGTATGAGCGTCCCGAAGTCCACATCCATGTCACGGATGGCCGCTCCTTCGTGCGTTCGACCTCGCAGAAGTTCGATGTCGTCCAGATGACTCTCGTCGATACCTGGGCCTCAACTGCCGCAGGAGCCTTCGCCCTCAGTGAGAACAATCTCTATACAGTCGAAGCTTTCCGCGAATATTTCGATCACCTCAAGCCGGACGGCATGATCGCGATTACACGCTGGGAGTTCCCACATCCGCGCGAAGCCCTACGCGTCGTCTCCGTATCGATGGAAGCTTTGCACCGGCTGGGCGTTGCCGATCCTTCGCGAAACTTTATGGTGGCGTCGCTCGGAGCGCTCGGTGAAAACGGCATTCCTGTCGTAGTGCTTGCCAAGAAGACAGCCTTCACGTCCGACGAAGAAGAAGCCGTCGAGAAACACTGCGAACGCTATACGGATCTCCATCCCCTGTACCTGCCGTCGCATCCCGGGCAGAACCAGTTCTCAAGTCTGATCGCCAGCAACGATCCATACGGCTTCGCCAAGACCTACGCCTATAACGTTGCCCCCGTAACCGACAACGCGCCTTTCTTTTTCTTTACGCTGAAAGCTGGCCAGATTCTTGGCGAACAGGGTCTGCGCCACGGAATCGACTGGAAGGTCAACCTCGGCGTCCTCGTTCTCTTATTAGTGCTCGTGATCTCAGCGATTGCGGTGCTGGTGTTTCTGGTCCTGCCTCTCGCGCTGCGTAAAGCCGAGTCCCGCCAATCGCCGGTTCCACTCCTCTATTTCGTCGCCGTAGGACTCGGCTACATCCTGGTGGAGATCGCATTCATCCAACGCTTCGTTTTGTTCCTGGGACATCCGACGTACGCGCTGACCGTGGTGATTTTCCTGCTGATGCTCTCGAGCGGGGCTGGCAGCCTGCTCTCGCGTGTGTGGCTGCCGCGCGCTCACATGGCATGGATTCCTCTGCTGCTCGTCTCGATCACTCTCCTGACGTACATCTTCCTGCTTCCCAGCCGTCTCGCGTCCCTGGTCGGAATGGCACTCGGATACCGGCTGGTAGTCAGCGCAGTTCTTCTGATTCCGTTAGGCTTCCTCATGGGCATGCCCTTCCCGACAGGGCTGCGCGCTCTCGCATCCGGACCCACTCTTGGCGCTGCTCCAGTTCTGGGCGCCTCCGACAACGCCGTGGAGTGGGCTTGGGCGATGAATGCTGCCGCCAGTGTTCTCGGATCTGTCCTCGCCATGGTCATCGCCATCCAGTTCGGCCTCACAGTTACGCTGGCCTGCGGCGCGGTCGCTTACTTACTGGCTCTTGCGACGTTGCCTGCTCTGCGTCCTGCCGCATAACTCCGGCTTCGATTTTGTTATCATGCAGCGATGGGCGTGCAGCAAGGCACCGGACGCGATCTTGAGCTGTTGCCGCAATGGCCGCAGGCCACTTCCACTGGCGTTATGAGGAAATCGCTTGCCTAGCCAGAAGCAGCTCAAGTGGTCGCAACTCAAAGTTGGGATCACGGTCGTCGTGGCAAGTGTGACCTTGGGAGTTCTGCTGTTCCTCATGTCCGGAACCGCCGGACTATTCACGCCCCGCATCACCATCAAATCCTACTTTGACAATGCCCAGGGATTGCGCGTCGGCGCTCCTGTGCGCCTGAGTGGCGTGGATGTCGGAAACGTCACGCAGATCCTCGTCGTGCATGAGAAGGACAAGCTGCAGACGCCAGTCGAAGTCATCATGAAGGTGAGCACGAAGTACGACTTCAGCCTCCGCCGCGACTCCATCACATCTCTCGAAACCGCGGGCGTGCTCGGTGAAACCTACGTTGACATCGACAGTACCCAGGCTGTCGCCGGTGCCGTGCAGGATGGCGATACCCTCCCCACGCAAATCCATCCTGATTTCAATCAGGTCGTCCGCGCCAGCCAGAGCACTCTGCAGAATATGGACGCGCTGTTGAAACGCGCCGACCGCATCCTCGCGTTCGCTGAAAGCGGCAAGGGATCTCTCGGCAAGCTCATCTACGATCCGACCCTTTATAACCGGTTCTCCGCGACGGTCGCCGATTTCCAGAAGATCGTCGAGGACGTGAGCCACGGGCAGGGAAGTCTCGGCGCGCTCATCAGCCGCAATGAAGCCTACGACAAGTTCATCTCCACCCTCGACAAGATGAATGGCGTCATCGACGACTTGCAGCAAGGCAAGGGGACGGCGGGAAAATTCCTGAAAGATCCCGCGCTGTATAACAACGCCAACGATACGATCGCCAACCTCAAGAAAGTCACCGACGACATCAATGCCGGCAGAGGCACACTCGGTAAGCTGACCAAAGACGAGGAACTCGCGAAGAAGATCGACACCACTGTTACCAAGCTGTCGGAACTGACCACGCGGCTGGAAGCCGGTCAGGGTACGGCGGGCAAGCTCTTCAAGGACGAAACCCTGTACAACAACGCGAATGACATGCTGGTCGAGACCCGTAATCTGGTAAAAGCAATCCGCGAGAATCCCAAGAAGTATCTGAGCATCAAGCTGCATGTCTTTTAATCGCTTTCGTGTGAGCGATTCGTAACGCAGCGCCGGCGTCCGGTCGGCTGTCGAGGCGGCGGCTCGCTGCTCCGGTCGATCCGCGAGACAGAAATTCCAGATTTCCTTGTCAATACCCTTACAATCACAAGTTCCCGCTAAGCCTCTGCAAACACTCCAAATATATTTTTCAAAACTTTTCCGGTTTACCCCACCCAAATTGCTATTCTGGAAATAGAGAGTAAAAAATGAGGGCGGCCCGCCGAGGCCGCCTTTTTTATTCCCCAAAATGAGTGTGTAGCCCCGGACGCATTCGTCCGGAGTCGTCGAGCCATGATATGCGAAACAGCAACTGTGAAAACGAATCCGAGCCGGATCCCGGCACTCGAAAGTCAGCATCCGGACTGCGAAAGCCCGAAATCCGTCCGCATCCCGGACAGCGCATCCGCAACGCCAAGGAGCGCGGCGAATGGGCCGAACTGCGCTTCATGACGCGTGCCACAGAACTCAGATTCCGGGTCGCCAAGCCGTGGGGAGACAGCGCCGCCTACGACGTCGCCACCGAGCACTGCGGACGCTTTCTCCGCGTCCAGGTCAAATGCACCATCTTCCACCGCGGCAATTCGTATAAATGTCATCTCGATTCCAACGGACTCCCGTATTCGCCGAAAGACATCGACATAATCGCCGCGTATGTAATCCCCACGGACACGTGGTACATCCTGCCAATAAGAGCGACGAACAACCAGTCCGACGTACTCCTGACCCCACACGCCCGCAACGCAAAATACGAAAAATACAAAGAAGCCTGGCACCTCCTGAAGGGCTGATGTTGTGGAGCGGCGGACGCCTCGTCCGTCCGCGAGCGCAGCAAATGGTGTCGTGTCGCCCATGCACTGAAGAGGATGATTTCGTGTCGGGCGGACTGGAACGCCACTCTTCCGCCGCTTCGCGGCTGCATTGTGCTGAGGAACAATTCGCCCGTGCGCCGAGCCGATCTAGTTTCCTCTTCCAGCGGGCGGATCATCCCGATTGTCTTTGCGGGGACAATCCAAAATCGGTGACCGATGTCACAAATCAGGCGCCTAAGGTTCAAATCGGGAACCGTGGTGTACTTTGGTGACACATGCGTCCTCGGGTTTTTGTAGCAGCGAAATGCGTTCGCGACGCCCCGGATGAAGAGGAGGAACGAGCCCTCGGAGGGGGCGAAAGAAACTGCGGCTCGGCGTTAGTATTTCCCCCATCATGGCGTCCGTCAAAGGTCTCCAAATTCGAACCCCGAATTGCAAGCTCAGATTGATGCACTGCCAACACTTGGACATCTCATCCGAGATGCTGAGATTGAAGCGTATGAGTACAGTGAACTTGGTGCGAGAGGATGCGATACCGTCCAACGCTGCCATTCGGCGATGCACTTCGGGGCAGCGAGATTGTGACCTGCAACGCGCCAGTTGAACACGCGAAATTCGTGCAGGCCACTCATCCGCGAATATGTAGCTAAAGGAGGAGGGAAGGAAGGATTGTAGGGCCGGTATCAAGTCGAGTCCGGCAACTCAAATCTCTTTTCTTCAACTGCTCTGTCGTCTCGACCAGAACTCGGTGGAGACGCTGACTCAGAATGCCAAAAGATTCCGGCTTACAGATTTTGGAATTGCGAACCTTAGGAAGATCGAGTCGTTTCAGTTGTTGTGCGAGCAACGCGGCATCCCCGAGAATTATCCGGATGTATTCCACCTCTGGACCGCCGAGTGCAATTGTCTGCACGTTTTTCTCACTCTGGAGCGCCGGTTTCCCGAACTCCTCTCTGGTATGAAACGCGGGAACAGAATTCAAATTTGGACATCGTGGAATGACTTTCTTGGCCCGGAACCCTACCGGTAAACCCTCCTTCAAAAAAATCGATACCCCCTTGCGCTTTTTCTCATTCATCTGATATAAACAATTCACCGAGAGCAGACGTGTGGCAGCCGGTTGTATTTTTGAATCTCTCGGGGCACCCCGGCATCTAAGTATTAAGAGAGGGATTGAGTCCCTCCAATCGCCCCGGCCACGGGGCTTGATTCGGAAACAAGAGTAGGTTTCTGAAGGGTACCTTCAAAGCAAGGACCTCCAAAAGCAAGATCTTTTCTCAATTTTCTGTCTTCCGCTTCGGCGTGCGCCGAATTGAGCGCCTCTTTGAAGCGGAAGGCCATACGGTTGCGCCCTGTGAGGCCAGGTTTCAAAGTGGCAAAGTTTCAAGGTCTTGAAGACCTTGATCAGCCCTCCCTGCCTCCCCAAGTCCGCCATCCAGAACAGACTGTCCCGCTGTGGAAATCGCGTGGAAATTCTGTGGGATGCTCGCGTTGACAGGGTTTTGCGCAGCACGTATGGTTAAAAGGTTTCGAGGACAGTCAGATTCGCGTAGGGCGCGGCTTTAGCCCGCCATCCGCAATCTGCCTAGAACTGAAGGCGCGCCGCTCAGGCGGAAGGCGATTCGGTCTTTGACAACTCGGTTGAACGTGCCAGTCGTGAGAGAGCGGATTCAGGCATTAGTCTGAAACGATCTCACAAGATAGGCCACTGGATCGGAGCGCCGGAGCAATCCGGAAGTACGGTCTGAGTGGTCGCCATCACATCCCTTTCGAGCGGATGGAGTTGGCAGCCCACCTTCTACCCGTCGGTGGGCGAACAGGTTTCAAACGAGAGTTTGATCCTGGCTCAGAATCAACGCTGGCGGCGTGCCTAACACATGCAAGTCGAGCGAGAAAGTGGAGCAATCCATGAGTAAAGCGGCGACCGGGTGAGTAACACGTGACTAACCTACCTTCGAGTGGGGAATAACTCCGGGAAACCGGGGCTAATACCGCATAACATCGAAAGATCAAAGCAGCAATGCGCTTGAAGAGGGGGTCGCGGCTGAT
>C688J18823_10001150_pt1 | contig 16188 bp, 14 predicted proteins | sample HopSoiMetagenom1_FD_18823 | JGI IMG/M metagenome (IMG submission 18823) | reverse complement strand
CCGTCGCCCGCGAACGCCAGAACAACCCATACTTCCAGAAGCTGGCCTCGCTCACCGACTTCGTCGCCTACCGCATGCGCCCGCGCTAAATCGGGGACACGATACGTAATTCGTCGTATCGTGTCCCCGATTTAAGCGGGGTATCGAGACTGGATGGCTCGCATTGCTCGCGCAGTCGTCCCCGATTTGCCGCATCACATCACGCAACGAGGCAACCGCAGGCAACAGACATTCTTCACGCCAGGGGACTACGCGCTCTATGTCGAGCTGATGGCGAAGTGGTGCCGCCGCTGTCGCGTCGACATCTGGGCATACTGCCTGATGCCGAACCACGTCCATCTAATCGCAGTTCCGTCGACGACCCACGGGCTCTCAAAGGCAATCGGCGAAGCCCATCGCCAATACACTTGCGAGGTGAACCGCCGCGAGGGCTGGACTGGCTATCTCTGGCAAGGGAGATTTGCCTCGTTCGCGATGGATGACAGACACACCATCGCGGCGGCGCGATACGTCGAGCTCAACCCGGTGCGCGCCGGAATTGTACAGAGGCCCGCGCAGTACCTCTGGAGCAGCGCTCGCGCTCATTTGGCCCGCCGCAACGACGCGTTGGTCGTTACGCAGCCCTTGCTCGCGCGGGTTCCAGATTGGTCAGGCTTGCTCCGTTCTGGGTCGGCGCTGGACGTCCCCGATCACTGGCGCAGGCACGAGAAGACCGGGAGACCGATCGGGACGGACGAGTTCGTTGATTCCGTTGAGGCGCGGCTCGGTCGGACGTTCAAGCCGCGCAGGCGTGGGCGGCCCAAGCCGGGGTATCGGACGAATTACGTATCGTGTCCCCGAATTAGCTACAGGTGGGCGGAGGTCAGCCATTGCTTGTGTTGTTCGGTGCCGTCGAACGTCGGGGTGGTCTTGAACTGTTCCCACTTGCCGCCCTGGGCGAACGGCGCCGTGCGCGAAAGCAGCTTCTGCTTCTCGTCGTCGGACATGGGCGTGAAGGTGGTCGCGAGCCACAGCGCCTGCTCCAGCACGCCCTCGCTGTCGCAGCCGGTGATGGTCACCGAGACGCCCGGCACGCTCATCGCGTAGCGCAGGCACTCCACCGGATCGGCCGCGCCCGACCTCCACGATCAGGCCCGCCGCCAGCGGCTTCATCCCCAGGACGGCGATGCTTTCTTGAAGGGCCAGCGGGATGATCTCCTTTTCGAAGCTGTGCCAGTGCGCGTCGAGCACGTTGACCGGCATCTGCACGGTGTCGAAGTGGAACCCGTTCTTTCTCGCGGTCTCGATCATGTGCCGGTGGATGCGCGGGTCCTTGTGGCCGGTGAAGCCGATGTACCGGAGCTTGCCGGCCTGCCGCGCCGCCAGCAGCGCCTCGATGGTGCCGCCCTTGGCGAAGCAGCGCTCCGGGTCGTCGTCGCGGATCACCTCGTGGATCTGCACCAGATCGATGACGTCGGTCCGCAGCCGCTTCAGCGACTGCTCCAGCTGCTCGCGGGTGGACCGCGCGGTGCGGCCGTCCAGCTTGGTCATGAGGAAGGCCTTCTGCCTGTAGCCGTCGCGCAGCGCCTTGCCCATGCGCGCCTCGCTGTCGCCGCCGTTGTAGTCCCAGCAGTTGTCGAGGAAGTTCATCCCCTGGTCGAGCGCGCGCTGGACCATGCGGATGGCTTCCTTCTCGGGGGGAATGCCGAGGTGGTAACCACCGAGGCCGACGATGGAGACGCGCTGCCCCGTGCGTCCCAACTCCCGCATCCTGGCGCGGGCACCAGCGGGAATGGCGTATTTGCCTTTCGGCACCTCGCCCGGAGGAACGCCGCCCGCCTGCTTCTTCGCTCCCTGCACGCCCCTGCCTGCCGCCGCCAGAGCGGCCCCGAAAACGGTTTGCAGAACGCCTCTTCGCGTGGCCATGCCGCAAGCTATGCACGATCGATCAGAGCGCCTCCGCCGCCCGGCGCAGCGCGCCCGACGGGTCGATTCCGACCACCGGGCCATGGCAGGTGAAGACGTGTTGCAGGCCGGGAGTGTCCGCGAGCTTGAGCAAATGCGCCATCAGCGCCCTGCGGTCGGAGATGCCGATCCAGCGCACCAGCCGGGGAACCCGCAGCTCGCCCGCGAAGCCGAGCGCTCCGGCGACGAAACCAGCGAGCCCGGGCGCGGGCGTCATGTTCGCCAGCACGTCTCCGGGGAAGCAGAGGGTGGCGCGCGCCGCGGCCCGCGCGGTGCAGACCACGTCGCCCATCTTCGTCCCTGCCACCACCTCGACCGAGAGCCCGGGGTCGGGAGGCAACAGCTCCAGCCAGCCATCCACCGGCGCGATCTCCGCCACCCGCTTGCGCGCCGGCGCTGCGGCCAGGATCTTCAGCTTCGGGTAGCGGACTTTGTAGGAGCCGAGGTCGAGCCGGTGGAAGCCGTTGGGCGCGATGGCGAAGGCCGGCTCGCCCCATGCCTCGATCTCCCGCATGCTCGCCGCGTCCAGTGCGATGGCGTTGAGGAACAGCACCTGCCCGGTGCCGAGCCGCGCGATCCCCATGCGGCGCTTCATCGGCCCGCGAGGCAGGTCGGCCTCAATCGACCAGAGGTTCTCTTGAAGCTTTTCCAGCGGACGATGGGGCAGGACGGTCCACGGGCGCGGCATGCGCGAACCTTACATCGCCGGAGCAGGAGCAGCGCGCCGTGCGGAGATGACAATGCGCCGCAAGGTCAGCGCCACCAGGACTACGGAGATGGCCCCCCAGGCCACACCCCAGACGATGGCGGGAACGAAGGTGGCGCGCGCCAGCGCGTCCGCATCGGTCCCCCCCGACCAGCTGGCGACGTGCAGCAGGTCGTCGCGGATGTCATAGAGCGCGTAGCAGGCCGAGAAGGCCGCCAGGAAGACGAGCACGCTGCGGCGGAGCAGCGAAGGGCCGAAGCGGGCCAACAGGCCCAGCGCCAGCGCGCAGCCGCCCACGAACATCAGCGTGAAGCCGTCGCGCACGTAGAGCAAAGTCACCAGAGCGCACCATGCGGCGAGGGCGACCAGCGGCCAGCGACCTTCGCGCGAGCGCGCCGCGACGTAGAGCAGCACGCAGGCGGAGACCGCCGACCCCACGTATCCGGCGCTGGAGACCACGATCTCGCGCAAGAGCGAAGGCTGGATGCGTGAGAGCGTGACGCCGCCCTGGTCGGGGCTGATGCGGATGGCGTCCACCGATCCGCCCACCAGGAGCGTGGCCGCCGCATGCCCGCTCTCGTGCATCAGGACGACCAGCAGCTTGAACGGGTAGAGCGGCCAGGTATTCCAGAAGAAGACGCCCGCCACCGCCGCAGCCAGCAGGGCAAACATCAGTTTGCCCTCGAAGTGGTTGCGCGTTTCCATGCCGCGTACTCTAACGTACGAGGCGGGCCAACGTTTCAAATGGGCGATCTGCTGCTCCATGGAAGGATCTACACCCTCGACGAGGGGCTGCCGCAGGCGCGGGCAGCGCTCCTCCGCGACGGCCGCTTCGCCAAGGTGGGCACGCGCGAGGAGTGCGAGCGCGAGGCGCGCGGCGACGTGCGCTTCATCGAGTTGGGCGAGGGCTGCGCGGTGCCGGGGCTCATCGACGCGCATGGCCACCCGCTCCTCCACGGCCGGATGCTGGCCGAGGTGCGGCTCGGAGGGGCCGCCTCGGAGCAGGAGTGCGCCGCGCGCGTCGGCCGCTACGCGCAGACCATCCCCCCCGGCCAGTGGATCCGCGGCGGCGGTTGGGACCAGAACCCCTGGCCCGGTCGCGCCTTCCCTGACGCCTCGTCGCTCGATGCGGAGGTGCCGGACCATCCCGTAGCGGTCTTCCGGTCCGACCTGCATGCGCTCTGGTGCAACTCGCGCGCGTTGCAGGCGGCGGGTATCTCCGCGACGACCCCTGATCCGCCCGGCGGCCGCATCGTCCACCGCGAGGACGGCTCGCCGTCGGGCGTGCTGGTGGACGCGGCCATGGACGTGGTCCGGCGCGCCATCCCACAGCCCATGGAGCGCGACGCAGAGGAGATGATCCTCCGCTCGCTGCGAGCGCTGGCCGCGGTGGGGCTGACTGCCGTGCACGACGCGTCGGCGGGGCCGCAAGTCCTCTCCATCTACCGGCGACTCGCAGAACGCAACCAGTTGCCGGTGCGGGTCTACGCGATGATCGACGGGCAGGGCGACCACCTCGACGATCAGATGCGCCTCTGGCGCGAGACGCCGCAGATCGATCTCCTCACCGTGCGCAGCGTGAAGCTCTTCGCCGACGGCGCCCTGGGCAGCCGCGGAGCCTCGATGTTCGAGCCCTACGAGGACGAGTCGGGAAACACGGGGCTGTGGCTCACCGATCCCCGGGAGCTGGAAGCGCGGATTGCGCGGGTGGCGGCGGCGGGATATCAGCCCTGCGTGCACTGCATCGGGGACCGCGCCTGCGCGCTGGTGCTGCAGGCCTTCACGCGCGTTCCGGCGGCGCTGCGGCCGCGGGCGGAGCACCTCCAGATCCTGCGGCCGCGCGACGTGCCGCTCTTGCGCAGGAGCAACGCCATCGCCTCCATGCAGCCCACGCATGCCACCAGCGACGGCGCCTGGGCGGAGTCGCGGCTCGGCCACGGCACGGAGAGGCAGCGCGGCGCCTACGCCTGGCGGCAGGCGCTCGACGCCGGCGCGACGCTCGCGTTCGGAAGCGACTTTCCGGTGGAGGGAATCGATCCGCGCGAAGGCCTGCGCGCCGCCGTGTGTCGTAAAATTTCGGGCGGCGCGACCTGGATGCCGGAGCAGCGGCTCACCCGCGAAGAGGCGCTGCGGGCCTTCACCACGGGGGCTGCGTTCGCGGAATTCGCCGAGCGGCGCAGGGGTTGCATCCGGGAAGGATTCGACGCCGATCTGACCGTGCTCGGCAGGGATCTGATGTCCGCGCATGCCGACGAGTTCGCACAGGTGCCCATCCAGGCGACCGTCGTCGGAGGGCGCGTCGTGTACGCTGGAGATTGAATGCCCGTCGCACCGCTGGAGAACTGTCCCGACGTCGAGGATTGCCTCTCCGATCCCTCCGAGATCGGCCGCGTCTGCACCTACGGCCCCATCTGCGGCACCTGCGTGGTCTACCGCGTGATCGAGGGGCGGCGCGGGCTGTTGCTCGGCACCTGCCGCATCCGCACCGATCGCGGCGAGTTTCCCTGCACCGCGCCGGTGTGCGACTCCTACGCGCCGCGGGCCGGAGCGCAGCCGCCGCCGCTGGTGCAGATCGCCAAGGCGCCCATGCCGCGGTCGCGGCGCGAGACGCCGGCGCCGGTGCTGCCGCGCAGGATTCCCGATGGACCCGTTGGAGAGCTGGAGATGACCCGAGAGGAACTGAAGACGCTGATCCGCGAGGCCATGGACGAGGAGCGCGGCGGGGGGCTGGCGCCGCTGGCGCCCCGCTGGGAAGGCGGCACCGCCGTGCTCAAGCCGAGCGACCCTTCGCTGCAACCCAAGGAGCTGCCGCTCTCGTCGCTCTTCCACAAGGTGGTGATGATCCGCGACCGCCTGCGCGTCCTGGAGCAGAAGATCAACGGCAACGCCAAGCTCACCGACGCGGAGAAGGTGGACATGCAGGCGTACATCACCGGCTGCTACGGCTCGCTCACCACCTTCAACGTGCTCTTCCGGGATCGGGACGACGGTTTCAGGGGCAGCGGCGGCAAGGACTGAAACGGTGATCGCTTCGGTTCTCTGTATTGCGCTGGCGCAGATTCCTGCCCCGCCTCCCCCTGCCCCGCCCTCCGGCGACGCGGGTGTTCCGGCCCCAACCGTCGAGAAGCCTCCCGTCTTTGAAGGCCTCACGCCGCAGCGCCTGCAGCGCATCCAGACGGCGCTGCGGCGCGAGAGGCTGGACGGGTGGCTCTTCTTCGACTTCCGGCGGTCCGACGAGATCGCCTATCGCCTGCTCGGCCTGGACCCGGTGGGAGCGCGGTCGCGACGCTGGTACTGCCTCGTCCCCGCGCAGGGCCAGCCGCGCAAGCTCGTCCACGCCATCGAGCCGCGCGCCCTGGATGGCGTTCCCGGCACTTCGGCCACGTATACCTCCTGGCGCACCCGCGACCGCGAGTTGGGCGTGCTCCTGCGCGGGACGCGTCGCATCGCCATGGACTACTCGCCCCGAAACGAGATCCCTACGGTGGCGCGCGTCGATGCCGGCACGCTGGAGCTGGTGCGCTCGATGGGCCCGGAGATCGTCTCCAGCGCGGATCTCGTCGCGGAGCTGTCCAGCACGCTGACGCCCGAGGAGCTCGCGTCGCAGGCGCGGGCGGCGGAGCTGCTCAGCGGAGATCTGGAGGCGGTGGCGCAGGAGGCGGCCCGCCGCATCCGCGAGGGACGGCCCGCCACCGAGCGCGACCTGCAAGAGTTCGCGCGCGCGCGTTGGGCGCAGGAAGGATTCGACGCCGCAGGCTGGCCGGGGGTGGCGGTGGACGCGCACACGGCTGACCCGCACTACGCGCCGCCGGATACCGGGGGATCGGTGGCCGCCAAAGGGAGCCTGCTCCTGCTCGACTTCGCGGCCCGCCTCGGGCCGGCCGGGATCTATGCCGACCTCACCCGCGTGTACTTCCTCGGGGAGGCAGTGCCGGAGGAGATCCAGCGCGTGGCGGGCTACGTCTTCCAGGCTCGCGACGCCGCCGTGCAACTGCTGCGCCTGCGGGCCGACCTCGGCAAGCTGCCCACCGGCGCGGAGATGGACACGGCCGCCCGCAACGTCATCGCCAAGGCGGGCTACGGCGACCGCTTCCTGCATCGGACCGGGCACAGCATCGACCACCACGGCCACGGCGACGGCGTGAACAACGACGACTTCGAGACCCACGACGTCCGCCGCCACCTGCCCGATACCTGCTTCTCCATCGAGCCAGGCATCTACCTGGCGGGCCGCTTCGGCATCCGCAGCGAGATCGACGTCTGCCTTCCCGCCGGCAAGGTCGAGCTCCGCGCCGGCCCCGGCCAACCCCAGGTCCCCGCCTTGCTCGCGCAACCCTGAAAGGGTTTCAGGGCTTGCGGTGGCGGAGCCAGTCGGCGAGGAGGCGGACGCCGGCGCCGGTGCCGCCGCGGGGGTTGTAGCCGCGCTCCTTGTCGAGGGAAGCGGGGCCCGCGATGTCCAGGTGCGCCCAAGGCACCTTGCCGACGAAGTGCTGCAGGAAGAGCCCCGCGTTGATCGAGCCGCCGTACCGCCCGCCGGTGTTCTTGAGATCGGCGATCGGGCTCTTGATCAGCTCCACCATCTCCGGAGGCAGCGGCATGCGCCAGATCGGCTCGCCCGCTCTCCGCGCCGCTCCCAGCACCTCGTCCGCGAGCTCGTCGTCGTTGCTGAACAGCCCGGTGGTCCAGGGCCCGAGCGCGACCAGGATGGCCCCGGTCAGCGTTGCCAGATCGATGACCGCCGCGGGCTTCTCCTCAACCGCCCAGGCCAGCACGTCGGCCAGCACCAGCCGCCCCTCCGCGTCGGTGTTGAGCACCTCCACGCTGGTGCCGTTCTTCCCCACGATCACGTCGCCGGGCTTGTAGGCGGTGCCGCTGGGCAGGTTCTCGCAGGCGCCGAAGTACCCGTGCACGGGAAATTCGGGCTTGAGCGCCGCCACCAGGCGCATGGCGGCGATGACCGCGGCGGCGCCGGCCATGTCGACCTTCATGTCCTCCATGCCCTGCGCCGTCTTCAAGGAGAGCCCGCCGGAGTCGAAGGTGATGGCCTTTCCCACCAGCGCCACGGGCTTGCCGCGCCCCTTGTAGGAGATCTTCACCAGCTGCGGCTCCTCCGCGCTGCCCTGCGCCACGCCGAGGAAGAGGTTCATGCCCAGCTTGCGGATCTGCGCCCGGCCCAGGACCTGGCATTGCAGCCCGTGCGCCGCGGCCATCTTCCGCGCCTCGGCGGCGAGCGCGCGAGGCGTGATGCGGCCGGCAGGCTCGTTCACCAGATCTCGCGCCGCGCAGACCGCGCCGGCGATCTCGGTGCCCAGCTGCGCCGCTTCGACGAGTGCGCGGGGCGGCTTTTCCTTGGTGAGCAACTCGAGACGCGACACCTTGAGCGGCTTCTTCTCCTTCCTGTACCGGTCGAAGACATAGGCGCCCAGCGACGCGCCCTCAGCCAGCGCCTGCACCTGGGCCTCGCCTTCGAAAGCGCCTCCGATGGCCAGCGACCGGGCGCCGGCGGCTCTGGCGAGCTTCACGGCGCGCGACGCCGCCACGCGGAGTTGCTCCAGGGTCCTGTCGGCGTCCTTCTCCTTGCCGATCCCGAGCAGGGCCACCCGGGCGGCGCCGATCCGCCCGTGGGTGTGGAGGGAGAGGACCTGGCCTTCCTTGCCGGTGAACTCCTCCTCATGGGCGCAGCGAGTCAAGAGGCCGCCCAGCGCGGCGTCCACCGGACCGGGCTTTTCGCCCTCGCGGACGAGCAGGGCCAGCAGGTCGGCGGTATGGGTTTCGGAGGCGCCTCGGACGACGGTCGTGTTCAGGGCCATGCGGGGCGCCGGTCATAGCACGGAACGCGTTGATTTCCGTGCCGCCCGCGGGTAGGGTCCGCAGCCCTTCAGGACCCATGGACGACAAGCTGCAGGAGATTGAGCAGCGCTTCGAGCGCCTGACCGCGGACCTGGGGAACCCCGAGGTGATCTCGGACCGCGCCCGGTTCTCGCAGGTGGCGAAGGAACGCTCCCAACTCGAGCCGCTGGTCGAGACCTTCCGCGAGTCGAGGAAGCTGCGGCGCGAGGTGGACGAGTACAAGGCGCTGCTCGAGGACAATGACGCGGAGATGCGCGCCCTGGCCAAGGACGAGCTTCCCGCGGCGCAGCAGCGGTTCGATGCCATTTACGAGCGCCTCAAGATCCTCCTCCTGCCCCGCGACCCCAACGATGAGCGCAGCGTCATCCTCGAGGTGCGCGCCGGGGCCGGAGGCGACGAGGCCGGCCTCTTCGCGCAGGAGATCCTGCGCATGTACCTGCGCTACGCCGAGCGCAAGGGCTGGAAGTACTCGCTGATGGACTCCAGCGACAACGCCGCCGGCGGCATCAAGGACGCCAGCGTCACCATCGAGGGCGAGGGCGTCTTCTCCTTCCTGAAATACGAGTCGGGTGTCCACCGGGTGCAGCGCGTGCCCGCCACCGAGACCCAGGGCCGCGTCCATACTTCCACCGCCACCGTCTCGGTCATGCCGGAGGCCGAGGAGGTGGACATCCAGATCAACCCGGCCGACATCCAGATGGACGTGATGAGGTCCACCGGGGCGGGCGGCCAGAGCGTCAACACCACCGACTCCGCGGTCCGCCTCACCCACAAGCCCAGCGGCATCGTGGTCAAGTGCCAGCAGGAGAAGAGCCAGCTCAAGAACCGCGCCATGGCGATGAAGATGCTGCGCACCCGCCTCTACGAGATGGAGCTGGAGAAGCAGCAGTCGGCGCGGGATGCCACCCGCAAGTCGCAGGTGGGCACCGGCGACCGCAGCGAGAAGATCCGCACCTACAACTTCCCGCAGGATCGGCTCACCGACCACCGCATCGGGCTCACCCGCCACAACCTCCCGGCGGTGATGGCGGGGGACATCGACGACGTGATCATGGCTTGCCGCACGTACTTCCAGGCGGAGGCGCTGCGGCAGCAGCAGGGCCAGGCATGACCGCGCGAACCATCGAGGAGCTGCTCCAGCGCACCGCCGAGCGTCTCGCGGCGCCCGAGCTGCTCAGCGAGGACCCCTATCAGGAGTCGCGGGAGCTGGTGGCCCACGCGCTGGGCATCGTGCCGGCCCAGCTGCGCGCCCACGCCCACGAGGCGCTGCGGCCCGAGGTGCACGGCGAGTTCATGCGGCTCTTCGCGCGGCGGCTCAACGCCGAGCCCACCGGGTACCTGGTGGGCGCGGTGGAGCTGATGGGCCTGCGCTTCAAGGTGGACCGCCGCGGCTTCATCCCCAGGCTCGATCTGCCTGTGTTGATCAACGCCGGCCTCGAGCGGCTCCCACCGGAAACCTCCGGCTTCGCCCTCGACCTGGCCTGCGGCATCGGCGCCGCGGGCATCTGTGTGGCCCACGCCCGTCCCCACCTCCGCGTGGATCTGGCCGACGTGTCCGCCGAGGCCATCGAGCTGGCGCGCGAGAACGCCGACCGCCTGATCCCCGGTCGCGCCCACTGCTATGCGGGCGATCTCTACCAACCGCTTCCACGCGGACGGAAATATTCCATCGTCACCGCCAATCCGCCCTGGGTGCCCGACGGCACCGAGCTACCGGAGGAGGTGATCAACCACGAGCCGGTGGTGAGCTTCTTCGGCGGCCCTGACGGACTGGACGTCGTCCGCCGCATCGTGCGCGAGCTGCCAGGTTGGCTGGCGCCGCGGGGTGTGTACGCACAGGAGTGTGATCCCTCGCAGGTGGAGAAGCTGATCGGCCTGCTGACGTCCGCGGGCTTGCGCGAACCCAGGGCCCACGCGGACAAGGAAGGCGTGCGGCGCGTCGTCTCCGCCCAGAGAGCCGGATGAGCGAGACCTGGACGGTGCGCTCTGTGCTGAAATGGGCGCGCGAGTGGCTGCAGAAGAAGGGCGCCGAAGCTCCCCGGCTGGACGCGGAGTTGCTGCTCGCCCACGCCCTGGGCTGCGACCGGGTCCGCCTCTACATCGACACCGACAAGCCGCTCACCGCCGAAGAGCTGGGGCGCTTCAAGCCGCTCATCCAGCGCCGCGGCGCGCGCGAGCCGGTCGCCTACATCCTGGGCGTGAAGGAGTTCTACGGACGTCCATTCGAGGTGGAGAAGGGGGTGTTCATCCCCCGCCCCGAGACCGAGCTCCTGGTGCGCATGGTGCTCTCGCACCTGGACAGGGACGCGAAGGCCCGCGCGCTCGACCTCTGCTCGGGCTCCGGGGCGGTAGGAGTGACCATCGCCGCCGAGCGTCCCAACGTGCAGGTGGATCTGGTGGAGCTCTCGCCCGAGGCGGCGACCGTGGCCGAGCGGAACGTGCGCGCCGGCACGCCGAGGGGCGCGTGCGCGTCTTCACCGGCGATCTCTTTGCGGCGCTGCCGGAGCGCTGCGGCTACGATGTGATCGCGGCGAATCCGCCCTATGTGCCCAGCGTGCATGGCCGACAGCTTGCCCCCGAAATCCTCGACCACGAGCCGCACCTCGCCCTCTTTGGCGGCGAGGACGGCCTCGCCGTGATCCGCCGCATCGTCGCGGCGCTCGGTGGATGGCTGCTGCCCGGCGGTCTGTTCGCGACCGAGATCGATCCTCCCCAGTCGGACGCGGTGGCGACGATGCTGGAGGAGGCGGGACTTCACCACATCCGGGTGGAGCGGGACCTGTCGGGGCTGCACCGGCACGTGACGGCAAGAGGAGCGTAGATGGACGCCATCGAGATCACCGGAGGGAAGCCGCTGCGCGGCGAGGTGCAGGTCTCCGGCTCGAAGAACGCCACATTGCCGCAGATCGCCGCCGCGCTCTTGGCCGAAGGCCCGTCGGTCTTCCGGGGCGTCCCCGACCTTGCCGACATCCGTACGCTCGGACACTTGCTCGACAACATGGGCGCCGAGACGTACCGCGAGGGGAACACCTTCCACGTCGATGCCGCCGGCGTATCGCATCCGGGGGCGCCCTACGACCTGGTCAAGACCATGCGCGCCAGCGTCCTGGTGCTGGGGCCGCTGGTGGCGCGCTTCGGCCGCGCCAAGGTCTCGCTGCCGGGGGGCTGCGCCATCGGCGCGCGGCCCATCGATCAGCACCTCAAGGGCCTTGCCGCGCTGGGAGCCCAGATCGAGCTGAAGCACGGCTACGTGGTGGCCACGGCGAAAAAACTGCGTGGCGCCACCATCCTCTTCGACCTGCCGACGGTGACCGGGACGGAGAATCTGATGATGGCCGCCACCCTGGCCGAGGGCCAGACCGTGCTGGAGAACTGCGCGCGCGAGCCGGAAGTGGTGGCGCTGGCCGACGCGCTCAATGGCATGGGGGCGCGCGTGCAGGGCGCCGGCAGCAGCGTCATCGTCGTCGACGGAGTGTCCAGCTTGCGGCCGCTCAACATCCAGGTCATTCCCGACCGCATCGAGGCCGGCACGCTGCTGATGGCCGCGATGATCACGGGCGGCGACGTGCTGGTCCGCGGGGCGCGGGCCGGGGACCTGGAGGCGGCCCTGGCCAAGATGCGGGAGGCCGGCGCGACGATCGAACAACAGGAGGGGGGCCTGCACGTGGTGGCCCCGGAGCGCGCCCGGGCGGTGGACTTCATCACCGCGCCCTTCCCGGGCTTTCCCACCGACCTGCAGGCGCAACTGATGGTCTGCCTGACGGTGGCCACGGGCGTGTCCCGGGTGGTGGAGACCGTCTTCGAGAACCGCTTCATGCACGTGCAGGAGCTGTCGCGCATGGGGGCCCAGATCGCCATCGACGGGCACACCGCGGTGGTCCGCGGCATCGCCCGGCTATCGGGAGCCGAGGTGATGGCCACCGACCTGCGCGCCAGCGCCTCGCTGGTGCTGGCCGGGCTGCGCGCCGAAGGAACGACCGTCGTCCACCGCGTCTATCACCTGGACCGGGGCTACGAGGGCTTGGAGAAGAAGCTGTCCGCTCTCGGCGCCAGCATCCGTCGCGTCAAAGGCGCTTCCGCTTAAACGATCGTTGCTCTCTGGAAGAGCGCTGGGCTAGGCTCTCCTTTCGTCCACCACCAACCGGAGCACGAAAACCAATGGATTGCCCGCGCGACAACACGGAGATGTCCGAGCTCACCGACGGAGAGGAGCGGCTCCTCTTTCGTTGCGAGCAGTGCGGAGGTCTCTGGCTCGAGGTCGCGGATTTGAATCGGCTCCTGCTCCACGCCGGGCTGCCCACGCTCGAGGCGATGGGCGGGCGCGCCAACCCCGAGGAAGACGCGGGGGACTGCCCGGTGGACAGCGTGGCGCTGCTCGCGGTGGAGAGCGCCCACAAGCGCGACCCGCTGGTCTACGAGACCTGCGAGAGCTGCGGCGGCATCTGGCTGGAGTCGGCCGACTTCGCCGAGGATGGAGACTCGGCGGAGGAGCTGACCAAGGGCATCGTCGGCTTCTTCCGTGAGTTCGCCGCCAAGCGGGGGTCGGGGAACACCAAGGCCGCGCGCAAGTAGATGCGCCGCGCGCTGGCGGTCCTGGCGGTCTGCGCCGCATGCAGGAAGGCGCCGCCGCCCCCTCCTCCGGAACCGCCCAGGCCGGCGGCTGCTGCCCAGGTTGCCGAGCAGGAGCCCAACGACTTCCAGCGGGCCCAGCAGATCCCCTCCACCGCGGTGGTCACCGGGTCGCTGTCCGCGCCGCGCGACGACGACTGGTACCGCGTGGCGGGCGCGCGGCTGGCGCTCCGCATCGAGCTGCGCAAGGCGCGCGACGCAGCGCTGGAGGTCTACGATCGCGATCGCAACCGGCTCTTGCGCTTGCACGTGGGTGGGGACGACCCTGGGCTCATTCCCGCGGTCGCCTGCGTGGAGGCGTGCTTCGTGCGCGTCTTCGGCGCGGGGCCGCAGCAGTACGAGCTGTCGGTTGCGGGCAGCGAGCCTGCAATGGGTCAGGAGCTCGAGCCCAACGACCGGGCCGTGGACGCCAACGAGCTGCGGCCAGGCCAGGCGATGCGGGGCACCTGGCTGACAACGGACGACGAGGATTGGTACCGGCTCGCCCTCGCGCCCAAGGCGGGGGAGGTGCTGCGCGTGGAGGTGACCGCGGTGGCCGGAGTCCGGCCGGAGCTGGAGGTGCGATCGCTTGCGGATGGAGCGCTGCTGGCTACGCTGCGGGGTGCCGATGCGCTGTACGTGCGAGACCTGTCGCTGCACCTCGGCGAGGCTGCCGCGATACCCGACGCCAGTGTCGCGAATGCGGATGCGGGAGATGTCGATGCTGGCCCCGCTGCTGCCCAGGACGCCGGCGCTCCTACGCAGCCTGCTGCGATTGCAGTGCCGGACGCCGGGGCGGTCGCCGCGGCGGGCGGGTACTTCCTGGTCCTGAAAGGCAGGTCGCGCCACGGCGCGCCGGAGTCGCCGTACACGCTGACGGCGTTTGTCGAGCAGGGGCCGCCCGATCTCGAAGCCGAGCCCAACGACGATCCCCAGCACGCAACTCCGATTCGCGAAACCGCCGTCGGGTATCTCGCGCCGGTGGGCGACCAGGACTGGTTCCGCGTCCACGCCGACGCGCCGTCGGTGCTCCACGCCGAGCTGTCCGGCGCGGATCGGGCCGACCTGGAGCTCGCCGTCTACGGGCCGGGCGAGAAGCCGCCGCTGCTNGCGCGCGTGAACGAGGGAGGTCCGCGCGAGACCGAGGTGGTGCCGGCGGTGGGATTGCCGGCGGGCGACAGCTACGTGCTGGTGCAGTCGGCGCCGCGGCAGCTGGAGGGCAAGTGGGTGCGCGACGCGGAGGACCGGCAGAACCCGTACAAGCTTTCGTTACAGCTTTTTCCCGACGACGGCTCAGTGGAGCGCGAGCCGAACAACGACGCGGCGTCGGCGCAGGTGTTGACGCTGCCCGCGGCGGTGAAGGGATGGATCTGGCCGCGCAAGGACAACGACTTCTTCCGCTTCCACGTCGAGGCGGGGCGCGAGCCGGTGAGCGTGCTCCTGCCCTCGGTCCGCGGCATGGATCTGGCGTTACGGCTCTACCAGCTCCACGGCGAGAAGCCCGCCGAGGTCATCGGCTCCTCCGACGCCGCGCGCGGCGAGGGCGACGAAAAGCTGGTCTCGGTTCCGCTCAAGGAGGGCGACTACGCCGTCGAGGTGTTCAGCCCGAGAAACAAGGACGCCAGCGCGACGCAGCCCTACACGCTGCGCATCCAGTAGTCCTTGACGCAATCTGGCCCCGCGACTAGCCTTCCTCTCCCGGGCGGGAATAGCTCAGTTGGTAGAGCATCAGCTTCCCAAGCTGAGGGTCGCCGGTTCGAATCCGGTTTCCCGCTCCAATCCATCCTCGCGAGTCTTGGTTGTTTCGTCCGACGCGATCCGTCGGACCATCGTCGTTTGCTGGCTAGGGCGCACACGACTCCTTGCACAGGAAGACCGACGTCTATTTCTAATCAGTATGCCAGCAGGTCAAGTTGCCAAACATCTCGCCAATGCTACGGAACACGTTTGGGCGGTTACTACGCGTCAACGTGTTCGAGGAGGCACATCCATGCGAACTGCATTTGCGAGCACGACAGCGGGGGTTGCGCTCACTCTGTCGATGAGTTTGTCGGCGAGAGCCGACACTCCGGGAGCATGGCGCCCGCCCGCGATGGCAAGTCGGGATCCATCTTGTCCTCCGAGTGGTCTGAGCTACACGTGGGACGCCTCTGCGGCGATCTCCTCCACGACATTCCGCGGCGCTGCTCGAGCGTCGGACTATTTCTGTGGAAACGGCTGTAAACCTGCCGGCTGCGCTTTCAACCCGAGTTGTTCGTGCAATACTGGAAGCACAACCTGCCAGAATCTCGACAAGCTGAACGGTACAACCGCCATCGAGAATGGCGAGATTCGAGGATGGATAGTGGGGGCTTCGGGTGGGGAATGTGACTCTGAATGGCACTTTGACGTCTTGCTCGACGTCGGCTGGATCGAGGGTCCCGGCATCTGGGGCATGAGTACCCCCGAAGCAATCACGATGCTGGTCCCTCCAACGAATATCATTTCGTTCGGCCAGGCCCGGCCAAACCTCGCCGGTGGGGAGGACGTTCTAAACGCTGCGGGGCCACAGAATTCCGCATGGGGAGGTCTCGGCGCTCCGGTGGTCCATGTTGAGGTTGATGGGTGGGGCAAGGACCGAAATGGCCCGAACTGGGAAAGTCATGTGCCTGCGGGCTGGGGGACCAACTGGAGTTACACCAGCAATCCTGGCTGCTTGAACAGCGCGCCGAACACGATTATCTACTGGCCGTTCCCGATCGGAGCTTTTCCGAAAGTCGACGGAAGCGGCGGATATCAGCAATATAATTTTCTGCCAGGTCAATATGTCCGTCTCGTGGGCACGTTGTGGTCGGATCAGCTACATGCAGGCGACGCAAACCAAAGCCCTGCTAACACTTGTTGGAATCAAGGCTCCACCGTTAAGATTGGATACCTCGAGATGCATCCGGTGAACTTCATGGATCGCCTATGTCCGCCGGTCCCGAACGGGCGTTCGTGGTATACCATTGCGGGATACTCGATGTGCACCACCGGAAGCGATCAGTCCACCGTCACGGACTCATTCACGATAGAATCGTCAACCTTTTCGAACGCAACGC
>C688J18823_10001149_pt1 | contig 16191 bp, 13 predicted proteins | sample HopSoiMetagenom1_FD_18823 | JGI IMG/M metagenome (IMG submission 18823) | reverse complement strand
GAGATCAGCGCACTGATTTGGCGTATTAGCAGATCGTCTGTCGAGGGCTGCATAACCTTCTCCTTCGATCGTGGTCTCGGCCAGCTGATTCCCGATTTCGGTTCATCGCAAGTCGGCAAGTCACATGAACCGTCGTTCCGGGTGCGACACATTGCTCGCGCGTCATCAAGCTCTAGTGATGGGCTAACCTGCGCATCTCCCGCAGCCGGGCCAGGCAATATTCCCGGTACAATATGCCGATGAGGTTCCACATGATCGACTCCATTGTCTGATCACAGCATCCCACCACTACAATAATGTCGTTTCCGGATTTCTTCGTCGCCTGAGGAAATGGCTTCGCCGCTAACGCGCAAGATTTCGTGGCGCTTGGCGACGAAACGTCTTCACGGGGTCGCGACCTTGTCGGAACGGAAATAGACGTCAGCCTTCATGCCGATCGTGAGATCTCCCGCTCCGGTCAATCCGACCGTGACCCGGACGACATCCAGTTCAGCCTGGTTGCGCGATCCCGGCGGTTCGAGGCGGCCGGGCTCGACCAGTGGCGCGATCGACTGAACGCTTCCTTCGAACTCGCGATCGGGAAACGCCGCCGCCCGCACCGTCACTGCTTGCCCTGATCTGACCGACCCGAGGTCGCGTTCGTCCAGTTCCGCACGCACACATAGTGCCGAGAGGTCGGCGAGCTGCAGCGGCGGCTGCGGCGAACCGGGCGACACCACTTCGCCCGCCCGCACATTGACCTGCAGCACCGTGCCGTCGATCGGTGCTCGCACCGTCATCTTGTCGAGGACGGATCTCGCCACCGCGGATTCCGATCGGGCGATGCTGAGCTGGCCCTCTAGCGAGGTCGGCAACGCGCCGTCGTCCTCGGCGGTGCGAAGGTCGTCCTGCCGTGTTGACAGTTCATTCTGGGCGCGTGTGAACGCCAGCCGGGCCGCCGTCAGGTCGGCCTCCGACCCGCCGCCGGCCCGTCGCCTCGCGGCCGACCGGTCAACGGCCGATCGCGCGTCATACAGCGTCCGTTCGGCATCGGCCACGGCATCCAGCGCCTTGCGCCGCGTCCTTGCACTGCCCGTCGCCGACTTTTCATCCCGGGCGCGCTCGCGCAAGCCGACCTGCGTCTCCGCCGCCGCCAACCGCGCCCTCAGCTCATCGTCCGCGAGCTGGATCAGCGCTTCACCCGCAAATACCTTGTCATTGGTCTTCACCAGTACCTTCTGAACCACCCCGACCACAGCCGTTGCGACCTTGATCTGGCCGGAGCAAGCCTCGATGCGCCCGGGCGCAACCGCCTGCCAGCGCTTTTCCGGCGGAGTTTCGGCCGATACGCCCCACCTTGTCGGCCCGACGGGGGCGATCGCCGTAATCGCGTACAGCGCCCCGGCGCCCGCAATCAGGGCCACGACGGCGACCAGGGCGGTCCGGCGCTTCGACATGACTAGTGGTCCTCCAGCGTTTGGCGAATGCTGCCGCGTTCCTCGCCAATGATCCGTCCGTCCTCGATATGAACGACCCGGTCCGCGAATGGCAACAGACGCGGATCATGCGTCACAATCAGCACGGCGTGTCCCCGTTCCCTGGCTATCTCGGCAAGCAGCTTCATGACCGCTTGGCCATTGGCCCCATCAAGCGCGGCGGTGGGCTCGTCGGCAAGGATGATGGACGGGTTTCCGACGATGGCGCGCGCGATCGCCACCCGCTGCTGTTCGCCGCCGCTGAGTTCGCGCGGATACGCCTTTATCTTGTGGGCCAGGCCGACCTTTGCCAGTGCCTCGCGCGACCGGACCTTTGCTGCCCTGCGGGGCTCGCCACGCACGTCGAGCGCGAGCCTCACATTGTCGGTGGCAGACAAGGTCGGAAACAGGTGAAACGACTGGAACACAAAGCCCACATGCTCGCGCCGGAGGCGCGCCAGCTCCTCGGGATCGGCGCCGGCGGTTGATTGCTGGCAGATATGAATCGTCCCTTCCGTCGGCGACAACATGCATCCGAGAATCGACAGCAGCGTGGTCTTGCCGCTCCCGGAAGGCCCCATCAGCAAAGTGAGTTCGCCGCCGCTAAGCGCCAGGCTCACGCCCTTGAGCGCCGCCACCTTGGCAGCGCCGCTGCCAAGGTCCTTCGTAACATTCGCCGCTTCGAGTATTGGTTCGCTCATCGCGTGAACACCATGGCGGGTTCGATGCGGGTGACCTGAACGATCGCCGCGATCGACGACCCGATACACATGACGAGGGTCAGCACAAACAGCCCGGCCATCAGCCCGGGCGTGATCACGATCGGCAACGCGGTCCCTTCGGTCAGCCGCACGACGGCGTCGCCGACCAGTGCTGCGATGGCAAAGCCGATGATCGCACTCAGCAGCGCCTGCCAGAGGATCACTTTGTAGATATACCGCCGCGAGGAGCCCATGGCGCGCAGGGTGGCGAATTCGTTCAGATGCTCCTTCGTGCTCGCATAGAGTGTCTGGGCGACCACGACGGTACCGACGATCACGCCGAGCAGGGCGCCGGCGAACAAGGCGGCGCCGGCACCGGTGCCGAACAACCAGAAAGTGCGGCTGCGTTCGCGAAACTCGGCCGGGGTAAGGACCTCCACATTATCGATGTTCGACATCAACTGCCGGCGAATGGCGCTGCGGTCGGCATCGGCATTGAGGCGAACGATGATGTAGGTCGCCTTTCCGGAAGGCACCCCCGTGTAGGTCCGCGCCCGCTCGACGTCCATGAACACGAACGGCGTCGTGGTGAATGATCTGATACCGTTGGTGACGGCCGCCACTTGCACCGGTTGCTGCCGTATTTCGGCGGTCGCGCCGATCCCGGAGATACCAAGGCGATCGAAATAGGTCCGGTCGACCGCCACCGCCTTGGCGCTCGCCAGCGCCTCGATCCGGCCTTCCACGAGGTCCCACGGTTGCAGCCCGCCGGCCCGCAGATCCGAACCGATGACGAAGACCGGCGTCATCGCCCCGCTCGGCATTCGCCAGTCGGCAAAACCGATCACGATCGGAATGGCGTCGGCCACGCCGTTGATGGCAAGCGCGCGATAGCGCTCGCGCGTGTTCAACAAAGAAGGGTCCTCGAAGGCCTTGGTTCCGCGCGGCATGACCCAGAGATCGGCGGACGAATGGTCAATCATCGTCGTCACCATGCGCCCAAAGCCGAAATATAGGCCCATCTGGATGGTGACCAGAACGATGGAAAACACGATCCCGATCACGGTCGCAACAAGACGCAGCCGGTCGTGAAACAGGTTTCGAAAAGCGATGGTGAAAACCAATGGCATGCTACCGGGCGCCGATTACTTTCTGTCCCATGTTAGTTTGGTTTTCGATGATCGGAAAAGCCAGCCATTAATAGCGGGCGCTGTCCAACGGATACGAGGTAGGTGGCAGGGAGGAGAGCTAGGGAGCCGCGAGTGGAAACGCCAGCACTTCGCCCGCAATTCGTCGCCAACGTAACGATTTGGTGGCGCGTCTGGCACCATCGTTCTGAATGCAGAACGCCAGCGGTTGCACTGCAGCGTTGGCGACAAGGCGCTGAAATCCAGCCAGAGAATCCGTGGTGGACAATCCATCAGGTTAAGCCCGACCTATCGCCGCCTTCGTCCTTCTTGATATCGGCTTCTTCCTTCACCAGCGTGAGCAGCTTCAGCGTCAGGAACGTAAACACTGCCACCGTAACCGCGACATCGTAGCTGCCGAGCCCGACTGAGACGCCGATCGCGCCGGTGGCCCACAGGCTTGCGGCTGTGGCCGTACCCTGCACGGTGGTGCCCTGCTTGAGAATCGCGCCGCCGCCGATGAAGCCGATGCCAGTTATCAGACCTTCAACGACCTTGGCCAGGCCGTCGGGCGAATGCACCAGCAGGCTCTCGCTGGCCTGGATAAACCCGCAGCTTGCCATTGCAACCAGCGGGAAAGTTCGCAGGCCTGCACTCCGCGCCCGCTTCTCGCGATCCCAGCCGATCGGAACCGCGAGCGCGAAGGCCGCGGCCAGTGCTACGAAATGAACGCCTATTTGAAATCTGTCCAAAGCCTGCCCTCGTGAAACCAAAGCCTCACGCCGGCAATAGACGAACTCCCATTACGCCGCCATGCGACGTAAGGCTTCAGCTGATAACAGTGATGGAACTACGGCGCGGCGTTCTTCCCCAACGCATCCGTCGCGGAAATGTTCACTGTCGGCGAGCCGCCGTTCGCGCCATGACCGGGCGCCGCGTCAGGGGATACGCTGACGATCGCAGCTTCAGTCCGGTACTGCGGCAGATGATTTTCGAGCGCGTAGAACACGCACAGCGCGAGGCTCGACCAGACCGCCAGGCTGAAATAAAGCGACATCCAGGCAATCTCGTCCTTCCACTCGGCCAGGTCGTGCGTCACCACCCAGCGCGTGCTCACATCGCGCAGGCCCTCGCGGGGCGTCAGGCGCTTGTCGCCATCGGCTTCTCCGGTGCGCCAGCGGTTCAGGTACATCGGGACGTCGATCGTCATCAGAAATGCCAGAAAGCCGGCAATGCCGGCGATGGCGACCGCCAGGACGACGCGAACCGCACCATGGAATTCCGGCAGCAGGCGGCAAAGGCCGACGCCGACGATGAAGAAGGCAACCGCCCACAGCGAATTTTCGATGGCGTTGCCGAGATAATTCCGGGTCAGCACCGCATACCATGACAGGCATTCCGCGATCAGGATCAGCGGTACGATCACCCACGCGGCATTCACGGTCGTTTCCGCCCCAGTCATCGTGCCGAGCTGGTGCAGGAGAATAGCCCACTGCGCCACAAAACCGATCTCGGCCACGGTTGCCACCGACCGTCCGACCAGAACACTCGACCACCAGGTATCGAACAGGCAGATCCGCTGCACGTCCGCGCGCGGCAGAAACGACCTGAAGGCGCAGCCGAACACGTAGGCTGCGCAGAACAGCAGCATGGCCCCGATGCTGGTCGTGCTGCCGGCGGCCGGCTGCAGCGGAAGCTCGTGATACAGCGCGAACCAGACGGCAATATTGACGCCGCTCACCAGCGTCAGGAGGCCCCACCACCAGGACACGGGATTCGTCCAGGCCAGGGAACCTGACCGCGCCTGCCATTCCAAGCTCATTCGCCGCTCCGCCGTAATCGAACTGACATCTGACTGTAATAATACAGTCATACGTCGAGGCCAATCACGATGAAAGTATGTCGGAGGGAGCGGGAAGGATGGCGCGCGGGTCGGCGATCTCCCCTCATGGTGAGGAGGCGCCAACGGGTCCGCGCGTAGCGCGGCCCGATGACAGGCTCCGCGCCGTCTCCGGACGCGGCGAAGACGGCGATCTCAGGCCAGGAATTTTACGCCGTAGGTCTTGCCCCGGCGCCAAACCACTTCGCATGACTGGCGCGTCGTATGTTCGGGNACCAGCGCCAGTTCAAAGCTGTCTCTGACGTCCAGCGCAGCNTCGGTCACGACCTTGGCGCCGCCCGGCGAGACGTCCAGGATGAAGCATTCAATTTTCGTCACCCCGTCGTCGACCGTCATCCAGGTCGGCCGTTTGCGCAGTTCGCGTCGCGGCTCGCGCTGCACCTTTGTCCTTTGGTCGTCGACAATCATGGTGGCCATCCGTCATTGATACCCAGTCGGCTGGGTCTTTGAAGCAGGCCGCAGAGTGAATGAAATTTCGTAAAGTTCCCTTAGTTTATCGTTTCAAATTTACTGGTTTGGTTCGCGAGTTGTAAGGCGAGCCCTCGCAACTCTGCCTGCGCCGTCAGGCGCGTTCGAGACGGCCTCAACTGTCTTCGCGACCGCAGCAAACCGCGCGTAGCGCGGGGTACGCACGCCCAAATTGAGTTTCAACAAGACTGGAAAACGCCTACTGTCGACGTCAGCCGGGTAGCGCAGGGGGACGGCCCGGCCCACAACATAATCAATACCCCCACAATCATCCTTGGGAGGAAGACATGCGTCACAAGACTTTGGCGATTCTTGCGGCTTGCGCGGCCGTGGCGATCTGCGGCCAGGCTCAGGCCCAGCAGCCGGCGGCTACTCCAACTGCTCCGGCGGCGGTGCCGGACCAGATGCCGTTCGATGTCCCGTACGGAAATTCGATCACTGCCGATCGCGCCGCCGATATCGTGAAGGCGGTCGTTGCCGAGGCCACGAAATCTCCCCGCAACTGGAAGCTCGCCATTTCCGTCGTCGATACGCATGGCGAGCTGGTCTATTTCTACAAGATGGACAACACCCAGGTTGGATCGGTGACGATTTCGCAGAACAAGGCCCGTACCGCAGCGCGCTTTCGCCGCCCGACGCAGATCTTCAACAACGTGATGCAGACTTCGGCCGGCTCCTACATCACCACGCTGGACTCTCCCCCGCCGACCGCATCTCCCGGCGGTTTCCCGCTTGTCGAGGGCGGCAAAATCATCGGTGCGGTCGGTTGCAGCGGCGCGACAGGTGACCAGGATGCGGCAGCCTGCAAGGTCGGCGCGGAGACGGTGAAGTAGGCGCGGCCTCTGACGAGGGGATCGTAGGGTGGGCAAAGCGAAGCGTGCCCACCATTCATGTGCGGCTATTGATGGATGGTGGGCACGGCGCAAGCGCGCCTTTGCCCACCCTACAACCGCGCAACGCTCTCAGAAATTCACCCGGTTGGAAATCGCGCCGTCGACGACGAGGTTCGAGCCGGTCGTGAAGGAGGAGGCCGGGCTCGCCAGGAACACTGCAGCATTGGCGATTTCCTGCGGCGTCGCCATGCGGCCGGTCGGGTTGCGCGCCAGCGCATCCTGGTAGCGCTTCGGCATGTTCTGCTCGACCATATTCCAGATGCCACCCCTGAAATAAACGGTGCCCGGCGACACCACGTTGACGCGGATTTTCTTGCCCGCGTATTGCCGCGCCAGTCCCTTGGCCATGTGGATCAGCGCTGCCTTGATCGGGCCGTAGGAGCTGGCGGCGTCGGCCTGGGCTGCGGAAACCGATGAAATGATGACGAAGGCCGCGTCGCCGGTCTTCTCGCCGCCGGCCTCGAGCAACGGCAGCGCGGCCTCGAATGCATTCACTGCGCCGAGCACGTCGAGCCGAAAATTCTGCTCCCATGAAGCGGGATCGCCGCCTTGCGCCATGGCCCCGGCATTGGAAAACAGCATGTCGACGCTGCCCAGCTCGCGCGCAACATCAGCGATCCACGACTTCAATGCGGCGGCGTCGGTGATATCCAAGGGCGCGCCGGTGGCCTTCACCCCCTTCGCCTGCAGCTCGGCAACGGTGCCGGCGACCTGATCGGCGTTGCGGGCGCACACCGCGACGCCTGCGCCTTCGCCCGCCAGCGTGTCCGCAATCGCCCGCCCGATGCCACGCGTGCCACCGAGAACGACGGCGTTCCTGCCCTTCAAACCCAAGTCCATCTTGTTTTTCCTTATGCGATACCGACGCATTGTAGCGATGAAGTTCTCTCGGGAGAAAGCTGAAATCGCCGACGGCCCTCCCGTCAATGATGATGGGGCAATATCATCGCACTCTTCTTCCGTTCTCCCACAAGTGGTGAAGGAAAGAACGCCGCGGCATACGTGCATGTGTGACGCGCTGTGTGACTGGCCGACGGGCAAATCACCAAAAGATGCGTAGGATGGGTAGAGCGAAGCGAAACCCATCGCCACCGCCGGCTTTGATGGGTATCGCTTCGCTCCTCCCATCCTACGAAATCGACCCAATGACGAGTCTTACTCGGGCGCGGCTCCCACCGGCGGGCCGCCGGGCGGGCGGTGCAGGAAGGTGATCGTCGCATAAGCGCCCACCCAAGAGCCGATGGCTGCGAAAGCAACGTAGACCCAATTCTCGGTGTAGCTGATGACGGCGTAGGACGAGAGCAGATACCAGACGCTGCTCCAGGTTGCCGCCGGCACGCGCTTGCGCGCCACCACCGCCGAGGTGAACATGACGTAGACCGCATCCGTGGCCGCGGTTGCGAGCAAAACGGCACCCGCCGTCAGGGGATCGATGGCAGCCATTGCAACTCCTTTCATGAGTGAAGACCCCAGCCGTCATTGCGAGCGCAGCGAAGCAATCCATCTAACCACCCGTGGCGCCATGGATTGCTTCGCTTCGCTCGCAATGACGGCTAAAACTACCGAGACGAACGTTAGGGAAGAGATACACCGATGCAAAGCCCAGGAAAAAGCTCACTGGAAATTCTTTCCGATATCTGGACCGCTGCCGGCGGCGAAGCCCCCGCGCTCGATGCGCTCACGCTGACCGGCGATGAGCCGCAACTGCCGTCGTCGTTTCGCGTCGCTGCGGCCGCACAGGTCAGCGTCGCCGCAACCGGACTGGCGGCGGCCGAGATCTGGAGGATGCGCAGCGGCGAGGCGCAGGACGTTGCGGTGGACATGCGCCATGCCGTGGTCGAATGCCGGAGCGAACGTTATCTGCGCGTCGACGGCAATCCGCCGCCGGCGGCCTGGGACGCGATCGCCGGTGTCTATAAAACCCGCGACGGCTTCGTGCGACTGCACACCAATTTTCCCCATCACCGCGACGCCGTCTGCACCGTGCTGAACTGCAAGCCGGAGCGTGACGCGGTGCAGGCCGCGTTGATGCAATGGGACGGCGAGGCGTTTGAGACTGCCGCCTATGCCGGCGGCGGCGTCGTCGCCTTCATGCGCTCGAATGAGCAATGGTCGGCAACGGCGCAGGCAAAAGCGCTCGCTGGATTGCCGCTGATATCGATCACGAAAATCGGCGAGGCCGCGCCGAAGCCGTGGCCCAAAGGCGAGCGGCCGCTTGCAGGGCTTCGCGTGCTCGATCTGTCGCGCGTGATCGCGGGTCCGGTGGCGGGCCGGACGCTCGCCGCGCACGGCGCCGACGTGCTGCTGATTTCGGGCCCTCAGCTACCGGCGATCCCGTGGCTCACCATCGACACCGGCCGCGGCAAGCTGACGAGTTTTGTCGAACTCAAGAACGATCAGGGCCGCGGCGTGCTGCGCGATCTGCTGGCCGAGGCGGATATCTTTGCGCAAGGCTACCGGCCGCGCGCGATCTCAGGCCTCGGCTTCTCCCCGGCGGATGCCGCGCGCATCAATCCCGGCATCATTTATGTCACGCTGTCGGCCTATGGTGCCGCAGGTCCGTGGGCTGAGCGGCGCGGCTTCGACTCATTGGTGCAGACCACGACCGGATTCAACCATGCCGAGGGGCAGGCCGCAGGCGTCGATGGACCGAAGGAATTGCCCGCACAAATGCTCGACCACGCCACCGGCTACTTCATGGCGTTCGGCGCCATGATGGCCAAAGCACGCCAGGCGCGTGAAGGCGGAAGCTGGCACGTCCAGGTGTCGCTGGCGCAGACCGGCCGCTGGCTGTGGAATCTCGGGCAGGTCGCCAGTGGCCTCAATACCCGTGATCTTACGGGGGAGGCGGTAACGCCCTTCATCGAGGAGGTCGGTTCTGGTTTCGGCGCACTGCGGTCGGTCAGGCACGCCGCGATTTTGTCGAAAACCCCGGCGTTTTGGGCCCGTCCGGCGATGCCGCTCGGCAGCCATCCGCCGCAATGGCCGGCACGCGAATGATGCAGTCATCTGGCGTTCAGCTTTACTTCTCCAAACTTTAACCTCGCCGCCAGTCCATTTTGGTTTTTTAGGTTGTGTAAAAGGCCAATTGGGCACTATTAGCGGATAGGTGAGGCAAAACGTCGCTGAGTGGTCCGGGCTCGTATGCTCAATAAAATTACAAAGCAATGGCAGCAACTTAGCTGGAAACGCTGGGTTATGACCCTGGCGCTGGTGACGTGTGCAGTCGGCGCGGGCCTCTACGGATTTGCCAAGATCGGCGGCGCCAAGACGGGACATTCGGAAGTCTCGAGCCAGTCCCGCAAGGGATCGCAGCGCTACACGCCGAGCCCCGCCGAATGGGCGAGCCTGACCATTCAACCCGTCACCGAACGCGGCTTCCGCGCCGAACAAGTCACCGAAGGCAAGATCGCGATCGACGAGGATCGCTCCACGCCGGTTTTTTCGCCCTATGCGGGACGGGTCACCAAATTGCTGGCCAAGCCGGGTGACAGCGTCGTCAAGGGCCAGCCGCTGTTCGTGATCGAGGCCGCCGACAACGTTCAGGCGCAAAACGATTTCATCGCCGCGATGGCTGCCATGAACAAGGCGAAGTCCGCGCTCGATCTGGCGCAATTGCAGGGAACGCGCGCCAAGGACCTGTTCGAGGGCAAGGCCGTTCCGCTGAAGGATTACCAGCAGAGCCAGGCAACCCTGATCCAGGCCGAAAACGACATGCGCTCGTCGCAGACGGCGATGGAGGCGGCGCGCAACAAACTGCGCATTCTCGGCCTCACCGATGAGGACATCGCGACCTTCCAGGAAAAACGCCGCATCAATCCCGAGACCACCATCTTCGCGCCGATCGCCGGCACCGTGGTCCAGCGCAAGATCGGCCCCGGCCAGTATGTCAATGCCGGCGCCAGCGACCCCGTCTATGTGATCGGCGATCTCTCCACCGTCTGGATGACGGCCTTCGTCCGCGAGAGCGATTGCGCCAGCGTCGCGATCGGGCAGGAGGTGACGTTCAACGTGCTGGCGCTGCCGGGCCGTCCGTTGTCGGCGCGGCTCAACTACGTGGCCACCGCGATCGATCCGGCGACGCGGCGGCTATTGGTCCGTGCCACCATCGACAACAAGGACTTCGTGCTGAAGCCGGAAATGTTCGCCAACGTCACGATCTATTCGGCGGGCGACCGTCCGGCGGTCGGCGTGCCGAAGCAGGCATTGATCTATGAAGGCGAACAGGTGCGGATCTGGGTCGCGCATCCGGACAAGACGATCGAATTGCGCCAGATCAAGCCCGGTCTCACCAATGGCGATCTCGTCGAGGTGGTCGGCAATCTGAAACCCGGCGAGCAGATCGTCACCAAGGGTGCGCTGTTCATCGACCGCGCCGCGTCCGGCAGCTGATCCCACATTGAAAGCTCCGATCTGAATGGATCGCCTGGTCGCCCTAGCCGTCAACCGCCGCTATTTGATGGTCGGTATGTTCGTCGCCGTGCTGGTCGGCGGCCTGATCGCATTCCAGCAGCTCAACATCGAGGCCTATCCCGATCCGACACCGCCGATGGTTGACATCGTGACGCAAAGTCCGGGCCTGTCGTCGGAAGAGATCGAACGCTACATCACGATCCCGATCGAGACCCAGGTTGCCGGCATCAAGAACCTGCGCACCATCCGCACCATCTCGCTGTACGGATTGTCCGACGTCAAACTGCAGTTCTCGTTCGACTACACCTATGAAGAGGCGCTGCAGCAGGTGTTGAACCGGCTGTCGCAGCTCGCGCCGCTGCCGGGCAGCGTGCAGCCGACCATCTCGCCGCTCAGTCCGACCGGCGAGATTTTTCGTTACCGCCTGAAAGGCCCGCCGAACTACAGCGTGCTCGACCTCAAGACGCTGCAGGACTGGGTATTGCAGCGCCGTTTCCGCGCCGTGCCCGGCGTCGTCGACGTCACCGGCTGGGGCGGCAAGACCAAGACCTACGAGCTGCAGGTCGATTTCAACAAGCTGGTCGCCAACGGGCTGACGTTGCCGCAGGTGCTGCAGGCCATCGGCAACGCCAACATCAATGTCGGCGGCAACACCGTCAATATCGGCGCGCAATCCGCCGTGGTGCGCGGTGTCGGCCTGATCCGCTCGATCGACGACCTCAACAATACCATGGTGTCGCAGTCGGGCGGCAATCCNGTGCTGATCCACGATATCGCGCATGTCACGATCGGCGAGAAGCCCCGGCTCGGCATCGCCGGCCTCGACCAGGACGACGACATCGTGCANGGCATCGTGCTGATGCGGCGCGGCGAGCAGAGTTCNCCGACCATCGCCCGGGTCGAAAAGCTGGTCCATGACATCAATCATTCATCGATCCTGCCGCCCGGCGTCAGAATCGANCGGATCTANGACCGCAAGGACCTGATCGACATCACCACGCATACGGTGCTGCACAACATGGTGGTCGGGATCATCCTGATCGTGCTGCTGCAATGGGTCTTCCTCGGCGACCTCCGCAGCGCGCTGATCGTCGGTGCGACGATTCCGTTCGCGCTGTTCTTCGCCGTCATCATCCTGGTGCTGCGCGGCGAATCCGCCAATCTGCTGTCGGTCGGCGCGATCGATTTCGGCCTGATCGTCGACGCCACCGTGATCATGGTGGAGGCGATCTTCCGGCGGCTGACGCAGACCACCGCGCTGTCGGAAGCCGAGCGCAGCCATATCTCGTTCGATACCACGATGGGGATAAAGAGCCACGCGATTATGTCGGCGTCCGCCGACGTGTCGCGCTCGATCTTCTTTGCCGCCGCCATCATCATCGCCGCCTTCCTGCCGCTGTTCACGCTGAGCGGTGTCGAAGGCAATATCTTCGGGCCGATGGCGCGGACCTATGCTTACGCTTTGGCGGGCGGACTGATCGCGACCTTCACGGTGACGCCGGCATTGAGCGCGATCGTCCTGCCGGCGCACTTGCAGGAAACCGAGACCCGCATCATGGCGTTCCTGCATCGACTCTATATGCCGGTCCTGAACTGGGCGGTCGCAAACCGGAAATTGGTGCTGGCCGTCGCTGCCATGCTCGTTCTGATGACGATCGCGTTCGCGCGGCTGCTCGGACTGGAATTCCTGCCCAAGCTGGAAGAAGGCAATCTGTGGATCCGCGCCACGCTGCCGCCGACCATCTCGCTGCAGGAGGGCAACGCCTACGTCAACGAGATGCGCAGGATGATCCGCGCGCGTCCCGAAGTGGAATCGGTGGTGTCGCAGCACGGACGCCCCGACGACGGCACCGACGCCGCCGGCTTGTTCAACGCGGAGTTCTTCGCGCCCCTGAGGCCCAACAGCGAATGGCCCGGCACCCACGACAAGGACGAACTGACCGCGGAATTGCTGGGGCAGCTGCAGGACAAATTCCCGGGCGTCGAATTCAACTTCTCGCAATATCTGCAGGACAACGTCTCGGAGGCGGTGTCGGGCGTCAAGGGTGAGAACTCGATCAAGCTGTACGGCAACGATCTGCAGGCGCTGACGGATACGGCCAACAAGATCAAATCCGTGCTCGGCACCGTGCAGGGCGTCACCGACCTCGCGGTGTTCACCTCGCTCGGCCAGCCGACCGTCCAGATCGATATCGACCGGGCGCGTGCGGCGCGCTATGGCCTGTCACCCGGCGACATCAACGCCACCATCAAGGTCGCGATCGGCGGCGACAGCGCCGGCGATCTCTATGAACCCGGCAGCGACCGGCATTTCCCGATCATCGTTCGCCTCGCTCCCGAATACCGCAAGAGCGCGGAGGCGATCCACAATTTGCGGATCGGCGTGGCCGGGCAGGGCGGCGCGGTCACGCAGATTCCGCTCAGCGAGGTTGCCTCGATCAACCTGATCTCGGGCGCCGCCTATATCTACCGCGAAGGGCAGGAGCGCTATCTGCCGATCAAGTTCTCGGTGCGCAACCGCGACCTCGGCAGTGCGATCCAGGAAGCGCAGGACAAGGTCGCCGAGCAGGTCCAGCTTCCCCCGGGATCGCGGGTCGAATGGGTCGGCGAGTTCGGCAATCTGCAGGACGCCATAAAGCGGCTGTCGATCGTGGTGCCGATCAGCCTCGCGCTGATCGGCGTGCTGCTGTTCTTCAATTTCGGTTCGATGGTCGACACGCTGCTCGCCATGAGCGTGATCCCGATGGCGATCTTCGGCGGCGTGCTCGGATTGCTGATCACGGGCACCCCGTTCAGCGTGTCGGCCGCGATCGGCTTCATCGCGCTGTTCGGCATCGCCGTGATGGACGGCATCATCATCCTGTCGCAGTACAATCAGCTCATCGACGAAGGCTATGAGCGGATGCGNGCGGTGATCCGTACCGGCGAACTGCAACTGCGCCCGGTGCTGATGACCTGCGTGGTNGCGGGTGTCGGGCTGTTGCCGGCGGCGCTCTCGGAGGGGATNGGTTCGCAGGTGCAAAAGCCGCTGGCGGTCGTGGTGGTGACCGGCATGATGCTGGCGCCGATCGTGATCCTGGTGACGNTTCCCGTGTTGATCTCGGTATTCTCGCGCAGGGCACGCTGATCTCCTGTGGGCACATGCCCATATTTCCTGCCCACTCGGTTTGTGGTTGACGCCATCCGGCGGCTGCCCCTTGATGTGGGCAGGGACAACCGCAGGAGACAGCCATGCGGATCGAGGAAAGCCAAGGATCGAACGGCGGGCAGAACGGCCACGCGCAGCCGGCGAAATCGGCGCCCAAATCTCCGCCGACCGCCGAGCAGATACTCGGCGAAATCCGCGACTATTGCCGCCAGACGCAGACCGCTGAATCGACCTTCGGGCGGCTGGTGGTCAACGACGGCAAGCTGGTGTCGCGGTTGCGCGACGGCGCCAGGATTACGACCGGCACGCTCGACAAGGTCCGCGCCTATCTCGCCGACCACCAGCCTGCTTCGGCCGAAGCGGCGGGCCAGCCGTCACCGGCTGCAAAACCGCTGAACGGTGCGGGTGACGCCAACGCCGTGGCGCCGCCGGGCTTCCGATTCTTCGACAACCGCCAGAAATACCTGCTGTTCGTCTCGACCTGCAGCGAGAAGACCGAGGTCGGCCACCGCATCTCGCTCGAACTCGGCAACCTGCAGCCGGCGCCGCCGGCGCTTCGCATCTTCGATGCCGGGGTCGGCGACGGCACCGTGCTGTCGCGGGTGATGCGGGCGGTGCATGCGCGCTTCCCCACCATGCCGCTCTACGCCGTGGCAAAGGAGATCAGCTACGAAGACGTCCGGCTGATGCTGGAGAAGATGGCGGACCGCCTGTTCGAGCATCCCGCCACCGTGCTGGTCGTGACCAATCTCTATTACGCCGAGGCGCCGTGGCTGACGCCGCGCTCGGTGACATCGGCGCAAGGCCTGATCTGGAAAGACGTCACGCTGACCGGTAATACCGCGCACGGCTTCGCCGAGCAGATCGGCGAGCTCGAAGGCTTCCTCGCCGAGAACTGGCGGGCAGGGATCAGTCCGACCACAGGCAATCCGGTCTACCAGCGTCCGGTCATCCTGACGCTGCGGCGCGAGGATCATTCGTTCTTGCTCGACCCGATCATGCCGCGGCCCGGCCGGGTGATGGCGGATTACGATCTCGTCATTGCCTCGCAGCCTTATCGGGCGCGGGCGAGCGTGGAGTTCAAGGCTTCAAAAGTGTTGACGCCGCTGGTCAAGTCGCTGCGGCCGGGCGGGCGGCTGATCGGCATTCATTCACACGGCAAGGATCCCGGCATCGAGATCATCGACCAGGTCTGGCCGGGCGACGATCCCTTCAAGACCGACCGCTACGCCATCCTGCGCCAGGTCAAGCACGAGCTTGGCGCGGCGGCCCGGCACTACAATTTCAACGCCTCCTCCGACGCGCGCTCGATCTTCCGCTACCGCATGCACACGCTGCCGGACGAGGTCAGCGGCCCGATCGGGACGTCGACGCTGTTCGCCGCCTGGAACGCCGCGATCTACGTGGCGCAGATCGAGGACAACAGGTTGTCGGAAGTGGTCCGCGACGGCCGCTACCTCGAAGCCACCGACCGGGTGCTGAAGAAGCATGGCGGCCTATGGTTCAACGACGAAACCTATGTGATCTCGCGCCGCCGCGCGCCGGCATGAATTTGGGAGGCGCCTGTGACCGTCTCCGATCCATCCCCGAGACTGGCCCCGCTGCTGTCGTCGGCTTCAGTCGAAATCTCCTCGCGCGGGCATCAGGTCGCGCAACTGCGCGAGCATTTCGCTGCCGGCACCGATGTCACCATCACGTTCCTGCCCGGCGACAATTATCGCCACAACGTCGAAACGGCTACCGCGCTACGCCGGGCCGGCTTCAACCCCGTGCCGCATATCGCCGCTCGGGAAATGGCCTCGCGGGAGGCGCTCGATGATTTCCTGGCGCGGGCACGGGGCGAGGCCAATGTATCACGTATTCTCCTGATCGCGGGCGATGTGGCGACGACGCGGGGCCCGTTCAAATCGACACGCGATGTCTGCGCCAGCGGATTGATCGAGGCGCACGGGATCGCGTCCGTCAGCCTGGCCGGTCATCCCGAGGGTCATCCCTATCTCGAATTGCCGGAAGCGCTGAACGGCCTGCTGACGTGGCGTGACTGGGGACGGCGGACGGAAACGCGGGTCGACGTCGTCACGCAGTTC
>C688J18823_10001147_pt1 | contig 16200 bp, 11 predicted proteins | sample HopSoiMetagenom1_FD_18823 | JGI IMG/M metagenome (IMG submission 18823) | reverse complement strand
TTCATGACGAGCAGCGGGTAGATCAGGCGGTCCTGCCGGCTTGCGGACTCGCACGACGACGTCAACCGAGCCAAGCTGACCGCGTATTCTGCGGAATACTTCTCGAACGGTACGCTTGATTAGCGAACGCGCTACCGAGCGCGGCGCAACATGTCGGCCAACAACGATTCCGAGCCGGGCCTGGCCACCGGGCGGGCTGCGTCTGCTCAAGACGACGAAGAATTGCCCTTCCCGTCTCGCTGCGAACTTCCCGGTAAACTCAGCTTCGCCGCACAACGACGACTTACGAGGCAGCCCGAACCGCGCCGCCTTTAAACGGCCAGCCGTGCCCGCCCTTTCGACCGGCGAGCATTGATAACAGCCCTCCCGCCTCGAGTCTTCATGCGCTCTAGAAAACCGTGTGTGCGCGCGCGACGCGTCTTTGAGGGTTGATAGGTGCGTTTCATATGGGATCTCTGCTCCAGTTACGGGCGGGAAAAAGTCGCGTATTACACGGGGTCTCAGGCATGTTTGTCAACTCTTGCGCGCCTGTGGATAACTCAACTGCTTGCTGGTAAACTTCATCGTTCGTGCGAAGTGGCCAGGAAGTGGCACCAGTTGGCCGCACTCTTGCATCACAATCCCAATTTTGCGCCGATGGATAGCTTCTGGAATCATTGCCTTCGCCATTTCGAAAAAGCCCTTCCAGCGCAACAGTATAGGACCTGGATTCAGCCGCTTCACGCGCGTCTGGATGGCGAAAACATAGTGGTATCGGCGCCCAACCGATTTGTATTGGAATGGGTCAGGGATAAATTCCTGGCTGATATCGAGAGACTTTCTGCCGAATATCTACGCAAGCGGGTTGATGTAGTCATCAATCTGGGGGAGAAGTCCAGTCATGTGCCGACAGACGCAGTTCAAGTCACCGAAGCCGCAAACGAAGTGCCGCCCGCGAAACCGAAAATTCGGGAGCAAACCCGACTCAATCCGTCGTTCACATTTGATTCGTTCGTTACCGGAAAGGCGAATCAGCTTGCACGCGCCGCGGCGTTGCAAGTGTCGGAGCATCCGGGAGTCGCCTATAACCCACTATTCGTCTACGGCGGAGTTGGACTAGGCAAGACGCATCTTATCCAGGCGATCGGCAACTTATTGCTGGAGTTCAATCCTGCGGCCAGCGTTCGTTATATCCACGCAGAGCAGTACGTCTCAGATGTCGTGCGCGCCTACCAACACAAGGCTTTTGATGGCTTCAAGAAATACTATCATTCACTCGATTTGCTGCTGATCGACGACATTCAATTCTTCAATGGGAAAAATCGCACCCAGGAAGAATTTTTTTATGCCTTCAATGCGCTTATCGAAGCACACAAGCAAGTCATTATTACGTGCGATACGTACCCGAAAGAGATCGCCGGAATCGAAGACCGTTTGATCTCACGCTTCGGTTGGGGCCTGACAGTCGCGATCGAACCGCCTGAATTGGAAATGAGAGTAGCGATACTGCTGAAAAAAGCAGAGGCTGATCGTGTGACGCTTGCCGAGGATGTCGCATTTTTCATAGCAAATCACATTCAGTCCAATGTCCGTGAACTAGAGGGTGGACTAAAACGGGTGCTCGCTTATGCAAAATTCGCCAATGCCAAAGTTTCTCTCGATCTCGCACGGGAAGCGCTGAAAGATCTTTTGGCGGTGCAAATAAGGCAGGTTTCCATCGATAACATCCAGCGCATTGTCGCCGAATATTACAAAATCAAGGTTTCCGACATGTATTCGAAGAAAAGGTCTCGCACGGTTGCTCGACCGAGGCAGATGGCAATGGCACTCGCCAAGGAATTGACCCAATTAAGCCTTCCAGACATTGGAGATGCTTTTGGCGGCCGAGATCATACGACGGTCTTGCATGCATGCCGGAAGATCGTCGATCTTCGTGGCAGCAATCCGGAAATCTCGCGCGATTTCGTCGCTCTGCTACAAACCTTGCGCGGTTGATAACCGCGGGATGCATTGTTGAAAACTACCAGGAATTCACGAACAAGTAATTCATCCACATTTCATCCACGCGCATTACTCCACTTATACATTCTGCGATCCTCCTGCTTAATATGACTTTTATGCTTGAACCAACCGACTTGCCCAACTCTATTATTGTTATCAAGGTTTGAATAATGAAAATCTTGAATATAGATAAGGACGTGTTGCTGAAGCCGCTCCAGGCGGTGTCAGGAATTGTGGAACGGCGCCATACATTGCCGATCCTTTCCAATGTGATGCTCGAAGCCAAAGGCATGGATTTGAACCTAGTGGCCACCGATTTGGAAATTCAGATCTCCACGTCGACCAAAATAGACCAAGCCGAGTCCGATCAAGCCGTGACGGCTTCCGCACGTAAATTGCAAGACATTTTACGTGCCCTCCCGGAACAGACGCTGGTCACGCTGGACGTTCAAGAGGGGCGGTTGCAAGTCAAAGCAGGTAAAAGCAAATTTAATTTGCAAACCCTGCCCTCGCAAGATTTTCCCCGATTGGCCCAGGGGGGTTCTCCGACGGCTAGCGTTAGGATGCCGCAGAAGGTATTTCGTGGACTACTTTCTCTGGTGCAATATGGTATGGCACAGCAAGACATCCGATATTATTTGAATGGCTTGCTGTTGATTGCCGAGGGCGCGCGGTTGACCATGGTGGCTACCGACGGACATCGGCTCGCTTATGCATCAACGCAACTTGAACAAGAAGTTGAAAAATCTGAGGTGATCATTCCGCGAAAGGCGATCCTCGAGTTGGCTAAGTTGCTGCAAGATGTCGAAGCCGAAGTTGAGGTTCAGTTTCTGCCCAATCAAATCCGCTTCATATTTTCGGGAATAGACCTGATTTCCAAAGTTGTGGATGGAAAGTTTCCGGATTACACAAGGGTGATACCAACCAATTACAAGAAGCATTTTGCGATTGGTCGTGTGGTATTACAGCAAGCGCTACAGCGCGCGTCCATATTGTCTAACGAAAAGTTTCGCGGGGTACGCTGGGTTCTGACTCCGAACAGTCTGCGAATTATCTGCAGCAATGCCGAACAAGAGGAGGCCGAAGAGGAACTGACCATTGATTACGCCGGCGATCCGCTCGATATTGGATTTAATGTCGTTTATCTACTCGACGTCTTGAATAACCTGGACACAAACGAAATTGACTGTGCAGTTGGAGACGCAAACAGCAGCATGCTGATTTCGGTGCCTGGCAACAAAGATTTCAAGTATGTCGTAATGCCGATGCGAATCTGACCATAACCAAAGATCTTCTTAATGTCTTCATCTGAATATAATTCCGACAGTATCAAAGTACTAAAAGGTTTGGAAGCAGTGCGCAAGCGGCCCGGTATGTACATCGGGGATACGAGCGACGGCACCGGGTTACATCACATGGTGTTTGAAGTCCTCGACAATTCGATCGACGAGGCGCTGGCTGGTCACTGTGACGAAATAAAGGTTGTTATCCACACCGACAATTCGGTAAGCGTGCTCGACAACGGCCGTGGCATTCCAACTGGACTGCACCCGGACGATGAAGCGGGCCGTTCGACTGCCGAGATTGTCATGACTGTGCTGCATGCCGGTGGCAAGTTCGACAGCAATAGCTACAAGATTTCCGGAGGCCTGCACGGGGTCGGCGTGTCCGTTGTCAATGCCCTTTCGGATACGTTGAAGCTGATCATCCGGCGCGATGGACAGGTCCATTCGATGGAATTTCGTAATGGAGATCCATTGGCGCCATTAGCGGTCATTGGAACGACAGAACGGCGCGGCACAGAAATTCATTTTCATCCTAGCCCGGAGGTTTTTGGAAGTATCGAATTCCACTACGAGATCCTGGCAAAGCGGCTCCGCGAACTGTCTTTTCTGAATAACGGTGTGCGCATTGAACTGCAGGATCAACGGACCGGGAAGGAAGAGGTCTTCGCTTTTTCAGGAGGTGTAAAAGGTTTCGTCGAGTACATCAATCGGTCTAAGACTGTTCTTCATGCAAATATTTTCCATGCCGTCTTTGAGCAGTTGGGTATCGGTGTAGAGGTCGCGATGCAGTGGAACGATTCATATCAGGAATCGGTGTTGTGCTTCACCAACAATATTCCTCAACGCGATGGCGGTACCCATTTGACGGCTTTACGCGCCGCGATGACGCGGACACTGAATCAATACATCGAATCGAACGAACTTGCCAAGAAAGCCAAAGTTGAAACCACGGGCGACGACATGCGCGAGGGGCTGACTTGCATTCTTTCGGTAAAGTTGCCCGATCCAAAATTCTCATCGCAAACTAAAGACAAGCTAGTCTCCTCGGAAGTCCGCCCGGTGGTTGAAGATGCTATATCGAAGACTCTTCATGATTGGCTGCTTGAACGGCCAGCTGACGCAAAGGTAATCGTCAGCAAAATCATCGATGCCGCACGCGCCAGAGAGGCCGCCCGCAAGGCCCGCGAGATGACGCGTCGCAAAGGCGTCCTCGAGGGCTTCGGCTTACCCGGCAAACTTGCGGATTGCCAGGAGAAGGATCCGTCACTTTGTGAACTTTACCTAGTCGAAGGTGATTCCGCAGGCGGTTCCGCCAAACAGGGCCGCGATCGGAAATTTCAAGCTATTTTGCCGTTGAAAGGCAAGATTCTGAACGTTGAACGCGCGAGGTTCGACAAATTGGTATCGTCCCAGGAAATTGCAACCCTGATTACGGCTCTTGGCACGAGCATCGGGAAGGACGACTACAAACCCGAAAAACTGCGCTATCACCGTATCATCATCATGACGGACGCAGATGTTGATGGGTCGCACATCCGCACGCTTTTGCTGACTTTCTTCTATAGACAAATGCCCGATCTGGTAGAGCGAGGCCACATTTACATAGCCCAGCCGCCGCTTTACAAAGTCAAACATGGCAAGGAAGAGCGTTATCTGAAGGACGATCACGAGCTCAAGGAATATTTATTGAAACTGGCGTTGAAAGATGCCGTGCTTCATCCGGGCGGAGACCGCGGCCCGCTCGCAAACGACGCACTCGAAGAAGTCGCGCGGTCTTACATTCTCGCTGAGGCGGTAATAGAACGGCTCGGAAAGCGAATCGATTCAGTTGTACTGGCCGCTTTACTAAAGGACCCTCACATCAGTCTGGACAATGCCGAGGCTGCCGAGCAATCAGCACAGCATCTCATGGCATTGTGCGGGGTGGCTGGCCTGGTCATAGAACGTAGCTATGACCAGAAAAACGAGAGGCAGGTACTGGCGATCAAACGGATGCAACACGGGAATCTGCGAGTCGGGTATTTGGACAGCGACTTCCTTGCCAGTGGGGATTATGCGCAGATAATGCAGACGTCCAACGTTCTTCAAGGCCTCATCAGTAATGGGGCCTTCATCAAGCGTGGCGAGCATGAACACCGCGTGTCCGATTTCAAAGAAGCGTTGGACTGGCTGCTTGAGGAAGTGAAGAAAGGCGTCGCTATTCAGCGATACAAAGGCTTGGGTGAAATGAACCCGGAGCAGTTGTGGGAAACTACGATGGATCCTGCATCGCGGCGCCTGTTACGGACCCAGATTGAGGATGCAATTACGGCTGATGAAATTTTCACCACGCTCATGGGCGACATGGTGGAACCGCGACGCGCTTTCATCGAATCGAACGCGCTCGGAGTCCGTAACCTAGACGTTTGACGTTGCGGTTGCGTTAACCGCCCTTGCGTTTACCGCCTTTAGAGGCTGGTTTTTTCTTCCGCGGGGCATTAACTGGTTTTGCGGCCTTGCCCGCTATTGACGGTTTAGCGCGTTTCTCTACCTTGGCCGCAATTTTGCCGTACTTTGTCGCCTTTCCAGATTTGGCGGTCTTGGTCGCCAGCAGTTCTAGCGCTTCTTCAAGCGTGATCTTGGCGGGATCAATGGACGGCGGAATTGTCGCATTGATCTTGCCATGTTTAACATAGGGCCCATAACGTCCGTTATGCACTGCGACAGAACGTTTGTCGTCAGCGTGTATCCCCAGCGGTCTACCACCTCCGCCCGTCGCTTTTTTTTCCGCTAGCAATTCCACGGCTCGTGTCAGTGTGATGTCGTGCACGTCTTCGGCTTTGGGAATCGATTTGAACATCCCATCATGTTTAACATAGGGACCAAATCGCCCGATATTGGCTTCGACTATCTTGCCGGATTCAGGATGCGCACCCAGTTGGCGTGGAAGGGCGAGCATTTTTAGTGCGGTATCCAAGTCGGCCGATGCGGCCGGAATGTTCTTAGGCCAGGCGGCGCGCTTTGGTTTTTGCGTCTTGTCTTCCGGAGTCTGTCCCAATTGCACGTAGAACCCGTACGGTCCTTTCAGCAGCAAGATATCGCTATCCGTGATGGGATCCTTACCGAGCACTATTGGACCAGCCGGCTGGTCCCCCCACGGACGTGTGTAGTCACAATCCGGATATCCGCTGCAGCCGACAAATAGCCCGCGCTTGCTATTCTGTAGGAACAACTGCTTTCCGCAGCTGGGACATGCTTCATCCATCGGACTGCCGCGCGCAACTTTTTCCTTGGATTTAAGCGTGCGTGCAAAGTCCTTCCAGAATTCCTTCAGCACCGGCACCCATTGCCGATCGCCGTTTGAGATTTCGTCAAGCTCTTCTTCCAGAAGTGCGGTGAAGCCATAGTCGACATAGTGATTGAAATGCGAAGTCAGGAAGCCGTTTACCAGCCTGCCAATGTCGGTCGGCAAAAACCTCTTCTTATCGAGCAGCGCGTATCCGCGGTCCTGTAATGTCGAAATAATGCTGGCATAGGTTGAAGGTCTTCCGATACCGAATTCCTCAAGCGTTTTCACCAAGCTTGCTTCTGTATAACGCGGAGGTGGTTGTGTGAAATGCTGCTCGCCGAAGATTCGGTCAATCGGCACAGATTCTTTTTCTTCCAGCACCGGTAGTCTTGATTCCTGTTCCTGCTCTGTATCATCGGCATCCTCGAGATAGACAGCCATGAAGCCGGCGAAGATGAGTATTTGCCCAGTGGCGCGGAACACGGTATTGGCACGGCCGGCAGTCAAATCAACCGAGGTCGTATCATATTTGGCCGCTGTCATTTGGCATGACAGCGTGCGCTTCCAGATCATTTCATAGAGCGCAGCCTGATCGGGCGTAAGGTATTTCCGCACAGCGTCGGGTGTGCGTTCTATTGAAGTCGGGCGGATTGCTTCGTGAGCCTCCTGTGCATTTTTGGATTTATTACGGTACTCGACAGCGGATTGCGGAAGGTAGGCGGGTTCAAATTTTTTTCTGATGTAATTTCGGATATCGACCAGCGCTTCTTTTGCTAGAGCCAGCGAGTCGGTTCGCATGTAGGTGATGAGACCCACCGTTCCGCCCTCGATCTCCACTCCTTCATACAGCTGCTGGGCGGTACTCATTGTCCCCCGCGTCGTCATGCCGAGTTTTCGTACGGCCTCCTGTTGCAGCGTCGACGTGGTGAATGGCGGCGCGGGTTGCCTGCTTTTAGGTTTACGTTCGACCTTGACGACCTGGGCCGACCCTTTGGCAGTCTTCTCGATTTCAGAAACGATTGCGCGGTGTTCAGCGTCAGTTTCAATGGAGAACTGCTCAATTTTGGTCCCTTTATACTGGATCAGACGTGCACTGAACGTTTGTTTACCCTTGTGGCTGTCGAGGTGCAGCGACCAATATTCGCGGCTTTTGAACTTTTCAATCTCCTGTTCCCGTTCGACGATGAGCCGTAACGCAGGGCTTTGAACCCGACCAGCAGACAGGCTGGGACCGATCTTTTTCCAGAGCAACGGCGAAAGGTTGAAACCAACCAGGTGGTCGAGTGCCCTGCGCGCCTGCTGTGCGTTTACCAGCGACATGGAGATAGCGCGGGGATGCGCCACAGCTGCCTTCACTGCTGACTCGGTGATCTCATAAAACACCACTCGGCCCAGCTTTTTGTTCTTCAGCAGCTTCTTGCTCTTGAGAATTTCTGCCAGATGCCAGGCAATCGCTTCACCCTCGCGATCCGGGTCGGTCGCGAGATAGATATTGGTCGCTTTGGCTACGGCCTTGGTTATAGCATCGACGTGCTTCTTGTTCTTCTCGACAAGCGCATAGCGCATGTTGAAATCGTTGTCCGGATCAACGGCGCCTTCTTTTGCTTCCAAATCGCGCACGTGACCATATGACGCAACTATCTCGAAGCCGCGACCGAGATATTTCTTAAGAGTCTTGGCCTTGGATGGCGACTCGACGATTAGGAGACTTTGAGACATTGAGCTTCCGGCCTGAAAAGGAGGCGGAATGATAAGAACTTGATGGCGCTGGGGCAAGCGCCATAATCATCTAGTGTATGTAGTGTTCCTGGTTTGGCGAAATGAGTTCTTCCAGAACCAACGTATCGAGCGTTTCGTTCTGGTTCCACAGCACCATCAGTGCGATCAGCTTGATTTTTTCGAGATCCACCGACGGCTCGTCCAGTGCGAGGACGCGCTCTATGATCAGCTCGCGCTGCAGAACACTTATTACACCAGCACTTTCCAGAAAAATCAGGAAACCTCTCGCCTCGGTTGGCAGCGTGCTGATTTCCGCTTCTGTATAAAAACGAAACCCTGTGCCAGGGATGGACTGCGAGCGTGAACTATTCTTGCCAACTCGTTCGAGCCCGCTTAACCAGGTCAGTGCCTGCGAGATGTCGCGACTGTCGAAACCTGCGTCCGAAAGGCGTTTTGAAAGAATATCTTGATCGGGGTAGCTACCGGCATGAAAATAATTTTCGAACAGGAATACCAGTATGTCGAACATGAGTCCTGTCTGGAGGGGTTAACGCTCCTCACGCTAGCGCACGCGCTGGAACTTTCCGCCGGGAAGGCGATTGACCGTGCCTTCGAGTTCCAGTGTCAGCAGCATCGCCGATGCTGTTTCCGGCGTCAAGCCGCTGCGTTGACAGAGCAGGTCCAGGTCCAGTGCCTCATAGCCGAGTTGCGTCAGGATCGGGTTGTCGTCAACTTTATCGTGACCTGTGCTCGTTTGCTCAGGCTTGCGTATTGCCACACCGAATTCTTCAAGAATGTCGCGGCTGCTTTCCACCAGCTTTGCGCCTTGCTTGAGGAGCAGATGGCACCCCTTCGATAGGGGCGAGTGTATTGAGCCTGGGACTGCGAACACTTCGCGTCCTTGCTCGAGCGCATAGCGTGCGGTGATCAACGACCCGCTTTTTAAGGCCGCTTCGACGACCAGACAGCCCCGCGACAGTCCGCTGATCAACCGGTTTCGGCGCGGAAAGTTTGACGCTATCGCCGGCATGCCTAAGGCAAACTCGGATATTAGTGCGCCTTCGTGCGCAAGCCGGTGTGCCAGCGCGCGATTGCGGGCAGGGTATACGATGTCCAGCCCGGTACCAACTACAGCAACCGACGAGGAAACTCCCGAAAGCCCGCCAAGGTGTGCGGCACTGTCAATACCAAGCGCCATGCCGCTTACAATAGTAAATCCACCATCCGATAACTCATGCGAAAAAGCCAGTGCGTTAGCGCTGCCTTGCGGTGTCGCATTGCGACTTCCTACGACCGCGAGAGAATTCCGATCCAGCAATTCCAGGTTGCCTTTAACATACAAGAGCGGTGGCGGATCTGAAATTTCAAGAAGTAGCCGGGGATAAGCCTTATCCGCAAAAGTCACGATGTGATTAGCGGGCTCCTCCAGCCAGCGCAGCGTTGCGTCCAACAGTTCAGGAGCGGGGCCGCGTACGATTGCGGCAGCCATCGCATCGGGCGCAGTGCGCGCCAGCGTCGCAAAATTGAGCCCGGAAATCGCTTCCGGTGTGGCATGCGCGGAAAGAAGCTTGCGGAAAACGGACGGCGTTAGTTCAGCGACCAGTGCCAGTCTAAGCCAAGCAAGCGTCTCCCGATCCGGCGACATGCGCCGAGGACTGGTTACGGCGCCTGAACCACGTCAAGTACGTTGACTGGTTGCGTGGAGGTCATGACCAGCGCATAGGAAAGCTTTTCGAATACTCGGAACACGAAGATTGTTCCGTAGCGTTCAGCCGGCAGCCGCACCTTTTCTCTGGAGTTTGACGCGTTGGCCGGTATGACCGACGGCCGATCTCGATAGAGTGCCAGCACATGTCCGATCTCGATCCCTTCACGACGACCGCGGTTAATGACTACAACTTGAAGCGGAGCGATTTCCGAAAAGCGGCCTTCCGGGCCGGCCATCACACGGCCCTTAAGCTGCGGTTGTGGCGCATGCGGTACATAAGCCAAGGCGGGTGTGGGAGGAGCTTTAGCAAGCCGGTCGCCGGGCGCGATCTCACGCGTTGCTTTGCTTACCACGATGGTACTGACTTCCCCGAATTCGCTTACTTGTGCGTCACCGAGATAGACCGCTTCGCGTCCAAGTACTTCGTTCGTGTCCGGATCGGTAAATACGCGGCCAGGGCGAAAGATGCTCCAGCCGGGTTCGCTTTCCCAGACCAGACCCTTTGCAAAAGCAGTATCACCGGCAGACAAAACCACCCGGTTTTCAGGGCCTGCCACCAGCGTTGGGGCTGTATTGAGCTCATGATCTTCAACTACCAGCGGTCTGACCAGGAACGCTTGAATAGAGGATGCCGGAATACTCGAGATGGCGCCGGCTCCTAAAGAAAGTTTACGTATGGCGGGGCTTAACTTGGCTTCCATCAAACGCCAGTCGCCACCCTCGCCGCTGTTACCATCCCGGCCACCCTCTTTGCGCAAATGCGGTGTTTTACCGGTGAAATCGAGCACCACTACGTCGCCTGGATAGATCCAATGCGGGTTCTTGATTTCTTCTTTATTTAGTCCCCAGATATCCGGCCATCTCCAGGGATCCTTCAAGAACTTGGTGGAGATGTCCCAAAGCGTATCGCCCTTGCGGACGACATATCGGTCCGGCGCGCTATCGGAAAGCTTGATCTCGTCGGCAATAGCGCCGCCGAAGCTCCAGGCGGCAACGAACACCAGCAGAGATATAATTGATTTGCCCATCCGAGCCCCCATTTCCGGTCAATCCAGAAAACGATTCGCCAAAGCGCCAATGGCAGTCTTTAGCGTGGATCCGATACTTTGCATTAAATTCTGCCTCTAGTTTATTAAATTAGCAAGCAATTATGGCAATACTCCCTATCATCCATTACCCTGACCCTAGACTGCACAAAATCGCGGCCCCTGTGGCTGTCGTCGACGATGGCGTGCGTCGCTTGGCCAAAGACATGGCGGACACCATGTATGCAGCACCCGGGGTCGGTCTCGCCGCGACGCAAGTGGACGTGCATAAGCAGATTATCGTGATCGATATTTCGGAAACATTGGATCAGCTGCTGGTGTTCATCAATCCAAAAATAATCGAGACCCGGGGAAGGACAGAGTGCGAGGAGGGCTGCCTTTCTGTCCCCGGCATTTTCGAAAACGTTACGCGCGCGGAATGGGTTAAAGTCCAGGCGCTGGGAATCGATGGCGAGCCTTTCGAGGTTCAAAGCGACGGTCTTCTGGCAGCCTGCATTCAGCACGAGATAGACCATCTGAAGGGCAAAGTTTTCGTTGAGTACCTTTCACAGCTTAAACAGAAGCGCATCGCAGAAAAGCTGAGGAAACAACAACGGCGAGCTCTCTGATGCGTGTTGTATTCGCCGGCACGCCGGCCTTTGCGGCTAGCGCGCTCCAGGCGTTGATCGATGCGCATTTCGATGTCGCTTTGGTGTTGACCCAGCCAGACCGCCCCGCCGGACGCGGACTCCGCACTTCATTCAGCGCAGTGAAGCAACTGGCACTTACGCATGGTCTGACGATTGATCAGCCGTCGTCGCTGCGTGGTGAAGAGCTTCTCGCACGGCTCCGGACATCCGGGGCACAGGCGATGGTAGTCGCTGCTTATGGACTTATTCTGCCTGCAGCCGTGCTTAGCTTGTTTCCGATCGGCTGCATCAACATCCACGCATCGCTGCTGCCGCGCTGGCGAGGAGCCGCCCCGATTCAGCGTGCCATACTTGCCTCCGACCGCGAGACCGGCATCTCTATCATGCGTATGGATCAAGGATTGGATACCGGCCCTGTCTATCTCACCGAGGCTTTGCCAATTTTGCCGGACGACACAGCCGGGTCATTGCACGACCGGCTGGCGTGTCTGGGGGCTCGTTGCATCGTAGATGCGCTACCGCGAATTGAGCAAGGTGTGCTGGTCTCCGTGCCCCAACCATCCGATGGGGCGACTTACGCGCAAAAAGTAACCAAAGCGGAAGCGGCCATCGATTGGAGACGCGAGGCGTATACAGTCGACCGGCAAGTTCGCGCATTCAACCCTGTTCCCGGTGCTTACAGCGCACTCGGCGATACGACGGTTAAAATATGGCGTGTCCAACCAAGCGCGGACGGTCAGGGTGATCCCGGCTTGATCATGCGCGCCGGTGAAACGGGAATCGAGGTAGCGTGCGGCCGGGGCATGGTCAAAATACTGGAATTGCAACAGGCCAGCGCCAAACGACTATCGGCTGCCGAATATGCGCGCGGCGCTTCCCCGCTGGTGGGGCAGCGATTCGAGTCTTAATCAAGTTCAGTGCATCATCTGCAGCGGATTGCGGCGCAAACAGTCGCAACTGTATTGAGCGGAACCGGGCTGAACACGGCGCTCGGTTCAGTCTGGCGCTCACACCCAAAGCTCACTGCTTCGCAACGCGGCGCGGTCCAGGACATTTGTTATGGAACTTTGAGGCATTTGGGAAAGCTGAACGCGGTGCTAACTTTGCTCGCACCCAAACCCGTCGAGATCGCGGAACTGAGAACGTTGCTGCTGGCTGCGCTTTATCAACTCGAATATAGCCAGGCCGCGCCACACGCTGTGGTCGACAATGCCGTCGCATGCGCTGCGCAAGTTGGCGGTCAACACGTGCGCTCCTTCGCCAATGCGGTGTTGCGTAATTACCTACGCCGCCGCGAAGTTCTACTGGCAACGGCTTCTGCGTGCGATGAAGGACGTTTATCTTATCCGGATTGGTGGATAAGGAAGGTACGTCTCGCATTTGGTGCTGAGGCAGATTCCATTCTTGAAACGGGCAACCAGCAACCCCCCATGACACTGCGTGTAAATGCGCGTCAAGGTGGCGTGGCGGAATATATGCAGCGCCTGGAACAAAACGGATTGGAAGCCCGCCGGCTTGAAAACGGTGCGCTTGTGCTGACCAGACCGGTACCAATAGAGCGACTTCCAGGATTTGGCGATGGCGCTATTTCGGTTCAGGATGCGGGCGCGCAGCTCGCCGCTCCGTTGCTGGCCGCAGAACACGGAATGCGTGTACTCGACGCGTGCGCCGCCCCTGGAGGGAAGACGGCGCATATTCTGGAAACGGCCGATGTTCATATGACGGCCCTTGACGCGGATGCGGTACGATTGCAGCGCGTTGTATCAAACTTGCAGCGCATCGGCCAGCGTGCTCGCGTGCACGCAGCGGATGCGGGAGCTCCGGAAACATGGTGGGATGGCAAGCTGTTCGATCGCGTATTACTCGACGCTCCGTGCTCTGCTTCAGGCGTGGTCAGGCGACATCCCGACATCAAATGGTTAAGAAGACCGTCGGACATCGCCGAATTCGCGATGAAGCAACAACGCTTGCTGGAAGCGCTGTGGAACGTAGTCGCGCGTGGTGGTAAATTGCTTTACGTGACCTGTTCCATCTTCGAAGAAGAGGATCAGCAAATCATAGCGGCCTTCGCAACCCGTCACGCTGATGCGCGCATTCTGGGAGGAATGCCCGGACGCAACGGCTTGCTGCTCCCGGCAAACGATCACGATGGTTTCTTTTACGCCCTCCTCGAGAAAACTTAATTTCCTTCGCCGACTGACGTTGCTGTGCCTGATGTGGTGCAGTATGAACGCTTCGGCGAGCGAAGGTATCCACGTCAAGTCAGCCGAGGTTTCGCAAAATGCCGGCGAGTACTATCTGCAGGCAACTTTCGAGGTTGAGCTCACTCATACGCTCGAAGACGCGCTGAACAAGGGGCTGCCACTGCATTTCGTCGTGGAATTCGAGTTGATACGCCCGCGCTGGTATACGCTCTATCTCTGGAACAAATCGATACTGGAATTCGAGCAGGACTACCGTCTTTCGTACAACGCGCTGACACGCCAATACCGCTTGTCTCTTGGCGCGTTCCATCAGAATTTTGACTCGCTCAATGACGCACTGGCATAATGGGCCGCCTGCGGCCGCGCTTGCTGGCGGATTCCGACCTGCTCGATGAAGGCAAGGTCTACGAAGCCGCGATACGAATGCGCCTTGACGTCACGCAGCTTCCCAAGCCGTTCCAGATTAATGCCTTGGCCTCGCGAGACTGGAATCTTGTCTCGGAATGGTTTCGCTGGACGCTTGTGCGATGAAACTTCCTCGCATCGTAAGGCGCTCGCTGTTTAGCCGGGGGATGCAATCGTTGATTGTCCTGGTCCTCACGCTCGGAGCAGTGATGCTCTATCTGCTGTCCGGCGCCAGTGCCAATACACCGTGGTTTTCGGCCGACTTGCCGCTGTTACTGGCATTCGGGGTCGGCGCGGTTTTGATTCTCATGCTGGTTGTCGGATATCAGCTGCTGCTGCTGCGCAGGCGACTCAACGCGCGCGTATTCGGTTCCAAGCTGACCTTGCGGCTTGTGCTGTTGTTTGCACTGGTGGCAGTCTTGCCGGGAGTACTGGTGTACGCTGTGTCGGTCCAGTTCCTGTCCCGATCCATCGAATCCTGGTTTGATGTCCGGGTTGAAAAGGCCTTGGAAGGGGGTTTGAGTCTTGGACAAGCCAACCTCGATAATATGCTGAAAGAGCTTCGCCGCAAGGCAGATTCCATGACAGTGGCCCTGAGCGAACGTAGCACGCCGCGTAAAATTGCTACGCTGAACGCGCTGCGTGAGCAGGCGGCGGTTGGCGAGGCTACATTGTTGCGCACGGACGGGTCCGTCATCTCATTTTCCAGCGGCGAGTCCACCAGCCTCGTTCCGGACCTGCCATCGCCGTCCGTTGTTCGCAAGGTCAGAATGCAGCAGCCGTACAGTGCCATTGAAGCGCTTGGCGAAGGGGGACTGCAGCTCCGCGTACTGGTGCCTGTCAATGACCTGACCGGGGTGACTTTGTTGCTGCAATTAGTGCAGCCGGTACCGGCCGCGCTGGCTCGCGATGCACAAACGGTCCAGGAAATTTACCGGGACTACCAGGAGCTTTCCCTGTCGCGACTTGGGTTGCAGCGGCTGTATGGGCTTACGCTGACATTGTCGCTGCTGCTCGCCTTGTTGTCTGCGCTGCTTCTCGCCATTCTGTTCAGCGAACGCTTATCGGCACCTCTGGGTGTACTCGCTGCCGGAACACGTGCTGTGGCGCAAGGCGATTTCACTCAGCGTCATCTAGTGAAGTCTAATGACGAACTTGGCTCGCTGACAGAATCGTTCAATATCATGACAATGCAATTGGCAGATGCGCAAGCAGATGCGCAGCGCAACCAGCAGCAAGTCACCGCCGCAAAGGCTTATCTTGAAAGTGTGCTGGGCAACTTGTCCGCGGGCGTGATGTCGTTCGACGCTACATTTCGCCTGCACTCGGCCAACCGCAGCGCGGAACAGATTCTTGGCGTCAGCGTTAGCGAATTGATCGGCAGCCATCCGGATGAATGGGCCAATCGCGAACCAAGTCTGGCCGCAGTCGGCAATGCGCTGCGCGAAGCGCTCGTGAAACGCCGCGAAGAGACGTGGGAGGCACAAGTGGAATTATCCGGCCCGACTGGACAGCAGGTGTTGTTGCTGCGTGGTTCGAAGCTATCAGCCGATACCCAAACGGGCATGGTTATGGTATTCGATGACATTACGCGAATGCGCGAGGCGCAACGGCTGGCTGCCTGGGGCGAAGTTGCTCAGCGCCTTGCACACGAAATCAAGAATCCGCTGACTCCGATCCAGTTATCGGCCGAGCGGTTGCAGCATCGTCTGGCCGACAAGCTGTCCAGCCAGGAAGGGGAAATCCTGCAGCGGTCGACCCAGACCATAGTCAACCAAGTCGCGGCATTGAAGGCGATGGTGGATGCCTTCAGCGTCTATGCGCGTTCGCCGGTGCCCGATTTGCAGCCTCTCGACCTTAATGTGCTTACGCGTGAAGTATTGGGCCTGTACGAGTCTTCCCGTTCGGCGTTGCAATTCGATTTCGCTGCAGGTCTTCCTTTAGTTTCCGGGGAC
>C688J18823_10001145_pt1 | contig 16203 bp, 17 predicted proteins | sample HopSoiMetagenom1_FD_18823 | JGI IMG/M metagenome (IMG submission 18823) | reverse complement strand
CGCCGACTGCGGGCGGGACGCCCGCGCTCCTGAGTTTTCTCCGTCTCTGGTCCTACATCCCGCTCACAATCTCAAAATACTTCGCAAACGCCACCATTCCCCCGCTCGCCTGTTGCCAGTCGTAGTTCTCGTTCGGCGCGTGGTAGCCGTGCTCGGGGAGTGACAGGCCGAGGAAGAGGACGGGGCGGCGCAGCACCTTCTCGAGCGAGACGACGGCGCCGATGGAGCCGCCTTCGCGGACGAACACCGGCTCGCGTCCGAATGCGAACTTCATCGCGGCGCGCACCGCATCGGCCAGCGGCCCTTCTGTCGGCGCTTTGTACGGATACATCGCCGCCTCCGACTCGATCTTCACGTCCGGATTGCGCTCCTTCACGAACTGCTTCACGAGCTTGAGGATCTTTTTCGGATCCTGATCCGCGACGAGGCGGCAGGAGATCTTCACCGATGCGCGCGGCGGAATCACCGTCTTGATGCCGGGACCGGTGTAGCCGCCGGTCACGCCGTGAATCTCGAACGTCGGCATCGCCCAGATGCGCTTCATCACCTCGATCGGATCCTCGGTGCGGATCGATTTGTACAGGTGATCCTTCTTGAACGACTTCACCGAAAAGCCGGAGTCGCGGAACTCCTGCAGCTCCTTCTTCGTCGGCTGCACGACGTCGTCATAGAAGCCTTTGATCTTCACCTTGCCGGTCGTCGCGTCGTGCATTTCGCTGACGAGCTTCATCAGTTCGCCGAGCGGATTGCGTGCGGCGCCGCCGGTCGTGCCGGAGTGCTGATCGGTCTGACCGGTCTCCAGCACCAGCTCGAATCCCTGCAATCCGCGCAGTCCGGCCGGACACGCGGGACGCTGGCGCGAGACCCAGATCGTGTCGCTGACGATGACGTGATCGGTTGCCAGCGAATCCGTATGTTTCTTGATTCCGCCTTCGAAATTCGGCGATCCGATCTCTTCCTCGAGCTCCCACAACACGCGCAGATTCGCGCGGACGCCCGCCTCGCGCGCGGCGCGGATGCCCCAGAGCGCCGAGAGCGCCGGACCTTTGTCGTCCGTCGTGCCGCGGCCGAAGTAACGATCGCCCTGGCGCGTGAAGGAGAACGGCTCGCTGTTCCACGGCTCTGTTTCACGCGACGCCGGCTGCACGTCGAGATGGTTGTAGACGGTGACCGTCGGCGCGTTTGGATCAACATCGAAACGGCCGTGCACGAGCGGATTGCCCTCGGTCTCCAGGATGTCCGCTTCGCCGCCGAGGTCGCGGAGGAGCTGCGCGGCGGTATCGGCCATGCGCCGGATGTCGGCGGCGCGCTCCGGCTCGGCGGAAACGCTCGGGATTTCGACGAATTGCTGGAGGGTCGATTCGTACCGTTCGCGCTCGCTGCGCGCGAATTCGGAGAGGGATTTCTTGTCGAGTTTCATGCGCCGCGGATTCTATCCCGCGTCATTCATGAGCAGCACGATCTCCAGCGTGCGCATGTCCGCGCTGACGCCGGGTGTCACGCGATAGCCATCGTTTGCAAGCTCGATCGCGCGCAGCCGATCGAGATCGCCGCGACTTACGCCATGCATCTTCGCGAACGCCAGCCACTCCCCGGGCACCGCCGATTCGAGCTCGCTCTCCGCGAGCAGCGGCTCGCCCGCGCAGTTGATGTGCTCGCACCCGAACTGCTCCGCGCATTGCGGACAGGGAGGCGGATCGTTGAAGTCCTGCAGCTCGCTTTCGGTGAGGACGCGCATCAATCCGCCGCGCCGCTCGCGCACGTACTGCAGCCCGCTCTCGCTGCTCGAGAGGATGTCGAAGCGCTCGGATTTTTGATCTGTCATGATCGCCATCGTAATGCGCGATCTCGACCTCGGCAACGGCCTCCTCGTGCCCGAACAACTGCTGCGTGCGGCAACGTCGCGCAGCGGCGGGCCGGGCGGGCAGAACGTGAACAAAGTCGAGTCGCGCGTGACGATCGAAGTCGATGTCGACGCGCTCCCGCTCTCCGACGAGCAGAAGCAGCTCATCCGCACGAAACTCGCGAGCCGCATCAACAAAGCAGGCGCGCTGCACGTGTCCTCGCAGGCCGAACGGAGCCAGCTCGCGAATCGCGATCGCGCGCTCGCGCGCATGGAAGAGCTGCTGCGCGACGCGCTGATCGTCGACAAGCCGCGCAGAAAGACGCGCACGTCGAAGGCGCAGAAACAGAGGCGGCTCGAGGCGAAGAAGCGGCGCGGCGAGATGAAGAAGCTGCGCGGCAGGATCGAATAATATTTGGCGTGATGCGTCGCATCTGGTTGCTCGCACTCCCGCTCCTCTTTCTCGCCGCATCCTCCGCTCCGCCGCGTCCGCACATCGTGCTGATCTCCGTCGACACGCTCGCCCTCGCATTGCGGCGCGCCGGCTACGACACCGCGGGCGTGGTCGCCGTCTCGCACATCGGCCGCTCGACTCGATTCGGCCGCGGCTTCAACGCCTTCTCCGATCCGGTGATCCGCAGCACGCAGCACGACAACCGCCGTGATGCGGACGAGATCAATTCCGATGCGCGGCGTCTCGTCGACGCGCATGTCGCGTCGCGAGGCAAGCAGCCGCTCTTCCTCTTCGTCCACTACTTCGACTGCCACTATCCGTATCGCTGGTGGGATCGGACGGAGAAGACCGAAGACCCGTGGAATCCGCAGCTGCAGCGGCGCCGCGATGTGCAGCTGCGCCGTTACGACGACGGCGTCAGCCGCGTCGATGCGCACATTCGCCAGCTTTACGACGACGTGAAGGCAAAGCTCGGGACGAACGTCGTCTTCTGCGTGGTTGCCGATCACGGCGAACAGATCGGCGATCAGGAGTGCCGGTCGGTCACGACGACATCTACAGCGAGACGGTCGCCGTGCCGCTCATCATCGCCGGGCCGGAGATTCCGGCGGCGCGGGTGACGAGCGCGGTGTCGAACATGGACATCGGCGTTGCGCTCGCGAGACTCGCGGGCGCCGAGTTCTCGAATCCGGTCGACGGCGAAGATCTGCTCCGGATCGCCGAGCGCAGCACGTCGTGGCTCAACCGGCTGTTCGGCAGCAGCCCGAGGCGGCCGTTGCTGATTGTGGGGAACCCGGAGTACACGAGATCGGTCGGACTCATCGACGGATCGAACTGGTACATCCGCAACTTCGATCAGGTCTATCGCAATGCGTGGGTCGAGATGCCTGCGCCGGCATCCGCGAAGCCGACGACGGCGTGACGTTCGCGGTTCCGTACACCGATTACGTGCCGCGCCTCGTGTCCGTCGAGCACGTCGCCGCGAATGCCGACTGCGCGATGACGGCGATGGCATCGATCAGGCCGGACATCAGGTACTTCGCCGATCCGATCGCATTTCGCGGCTCGATCCGGATCACGCTGCCTGCCGCGCGGCTCGATCAGATCCGCGTCACCGTCGCGCCTGCGCGTTGCGCGGGCAAGACGACGTATCGCATCCGCCGCTTCGAAGACGCCGCCGAGCTGCCGGCAACCGCGCGCCGCGACACGAACGTGTTCGGCAATCTGATGGCATCGCGGAAGCTGACCGCGCGCGACGAGCTGTTCGACATCAGCCGCGACGCATCGATGCTCGACAACCTCGCCGGCCGCGTCGATACGAGCGCCTACGACAAAGAAGCGCGCGCGCTGTTCACGAAAGCAGTCGCATCGCCGCTGCCCGATCAGAAGGTGAGTCCCGAGGAGCTGCAGCGCCTGCGCAGCCTCGGCTATTTGCAGTGAGGAGTGCGGCAGCAAGCTGCCGCCCTCGGATTGCGTAAATCGGCGCGCGGTTGCCGTAATCGGAGCGCGGGCGTCCTCGCCCGCAGCGATCGGGCGTCTCGCCCGGTCGCGATCGTCGCCGGCCGAGACGTCCGGCGACTGCGGACGAGACGTCCGCGCTCCGATCAGCTGCGGTAGTCCGCGTTCAGCGAGACGTAGTCGTGTCCGAGGTCGCTCGCTAGCACCATGGTGCTCGCGGTCCCTCCGCCGAGGTCGAGGCGGATGGGGACGCGTTCCCGGGCGAAGACCTTCGCTGCATCTTTTTCGCGATACGAAACCGGTTCGCCGTTCGCGACGAGCTGCACCGAGCCCGCGGTGAGCGACACGCGCTTGACGTTGAAGCGTGCGCCGGAGCGGCCGAGCGCAGCGAGGATGCGGCCCCAATTCGGATCGCCGCCATGCAGCGCCGTCTTCACCAGCGGCGACGTCGCGACTGCGTGCGCCGCAGCGCGAGCATCGCGATCGCTGCGCGCGCCGCGCACTTCCAGCTCCATCACCCGCGTCGCGCCTTCGCCGTCGCGCACGATCATCCACGCGAGCTGGCGGCAAACTTCGTTCAGTGCGCGCTGAAAATCGGTGAGGTCGCCGGTTGCGCCGAGTTTCCCGGAGGCGAGAAGAAGCACCGTATCGTTCGTCGACGTGTCGCCATCGACGGAGATCGCGTTGAACGATTGATCGACCGCGATCTTCAGACTTTTCTGCAGCGTGGCAGGATCGACATCCGCGTCGGTCATCACGAACGCGAGCATCGTCGCCATGTTCGGATGGATCATCCCCGCGCCTTTCGCGATGCCGGTCACGCGTCCGCGCTTGCCGCCGCAGGTGAACGACGCCTGCGCGATTTTCGGTCCGACGTCGGTGGTCAGGATCGCTTGTGAGAACGCGTCGCCGCCGCCGGGGGAGAGTCGCGTGATCGCATCGGGCAGCGAGTCGCGCACTTTCTTGTCGGGCAGCACGACGCCGATTACGCCGGTCGATGCGAGGAACACTTCTTCTTCCGAACAGCGCAGCAATTCCGCCGTCCGGCTCCGCACCCGCTTCGCCGCGCTCGTCCCCTCGGTGCCGGTGACGGCGTTCGCGCACCCGGCGTTCACCACGACGCCTTTCACTCGTCCGCCCGATTTTTTCAGCGCGGACTTCGACAGCACGACCGGCGCGGCCTGAAAGCGGTTCTTCGTGAATACCGCAGCCGCGCTCGCGCCATCCTCGGCGACGATCAGTCCGAGGTCGGGACGCTTTTTGCGAATGCCGGCGCGGACGCCGGAGGCGAGAAAACCTTTGGGCAATTTCATTGGTCGTCATCCCGAGCGGAGTCGAGGGAGCTGGGAGGCGGAGGGCTCGCTGATGTCGCCGCCGCACCCCCGGGTCCCTCGACGACGCTCGGGATGACGAGTTGATGCAGCGTGCCGCTCCTGATCGCGTTGCCGACGATCTCGTGCGCCTGGCGGAACGGGATGCCGGTGGCGGCGAGCTTGTCTGCGTAGCTCGTGGCGACGAGTTGATCGCTCGTCGCCGCCTCGGCCATCCGCGCGCGATCGACGTTCAATCCGGAGATGAGCTCCGCGATCGCCGGCAGCACGAGCGCGAGCACGTTGCGAATGCGGAAGAGCGGTTCTTTGTCCAACTGCAGATCTTTGTCGTACGCGAGCGGCAATCCTTTGAGGACAGACAACAGTCCGGTCAATTCGCCGATCGCGCGTCCCGCATGGCCGCGCGCGAGCTCGAGCACGTCGGGATTTTTCTTCTGCGGCATGCGCGACGAGCCGGTGGCCATCGCATCCGGCAGCTCCGCGTACGCCGCTTCATCGGTCGTGTAGAAGATGAGGTCTTCCGCAAGGTGCGAGAGGTGCGACAGCGTCATCGTCGCGGCGAAGAGGTACTCCGCGGCGAAGTCGCGATCGGAAACGGCGTCGAGCGAGTTGCGCGTCGGCGCCGAAAACCCCAAGGATTTCGCGAGTTTTTCGCGATCGACAGGCAACGGCGTTCCGGCGAGCGCGCCCGAGCCGAGCGGGCATTCATCGCCGCGCACGGATGCATCGTGAAAGCGCGACAGATCGCGCGTCAGCATCTCGACATACGCGCGGCACCAGAGCGCGAACGTGATCGGCTCCGCCTGTTTGCTGTGCGTGTAGCCGGGCATCTTCGTTTCCGATTCGGCGACCGCCTTGCGCTCGAGCGTCGCGCGCAGCGACGCAATCTGAGCGACCGCGTCATTGCACGCGTTCTTCAGCCAGAGCTTGAGATCGGTCGCGACCTGGTCGTTGCGGGAACGTCCGGTGTGCAGCTTGCCGGCGAGCGGTCCGATTTTTTCGAAGAGCTTCGCTTCGACGTAGGAGTGGATGTCTTCGGGGGAGCCCTCACCCCCGCTTCGCTGGCCCTCTCCCGGTGACGGGAGAGGGTGGCCGAAGGCCGGGTGAGGGATCGACTGCAGTGCATTCACGATCGTCTCGACCTCGGACGCCGTCAGCACGCCGCATTCGCCGATGGCGCGTGCCCACGCGATCGAGCCCTGCACGTCTTCGGCGAAGAGCTCGCGATCGAACGCGAACGAATCGTTCAGCGCGCGCAGGAGCTTCGACGGTTCGGCCTCGAAACGGCCGCCCCACATCTTCACTGCGCTGCCTCCTGCGGAACGGCGAACGGGGCGAGCCGCTTGCGGCCGCGGAGCTGCAGGCCGAACAGCTTGATGAAGCCGGCGGAGTCCTTCACGTCGTAGCCGGTCATGTCGAACGACGCGAGGTTCTGCTGGTAGAGCGAGTAGGGCGACGTGCGGCCGACCACCGTGCCCGAGCCCTTGTAGAGCTTCAGCGTCACGACGCCGGTCACGTCTTCAGTCAACACATTGACGAATGCGTCGAACGCTTCCTTCAGCGGCGAGAACCACTGGCCGTTGTAGACGAGCTCCGCGTAGCGCGTGGCGATGCGCTCCTTTTCGTGCGCCGCGTCTTTGTCGAGCACGATCGATTCGAGCGCCTTCAGCGCGGTGACGAGCAGCGTGCCGCCCGGCGTCTCGTACACGCCGCGCGACTTGATGCCGATCAGCCGGTTCTCCACGATGTCGGCGCGGCCGATGCCGTGCGTGCCGCCGATCTCGTTCAGCGTGGCGATGAGCTCCGCGGGCGAGAGCTGCTCGCCGTTGACCGCAATCGGCAGTCCCGACTCGAACTCGATCGTGATCCTCTCCGGCTCGTCCGGCGCGTTCACCGGGTCGACGGTGAGCTTGAACATCGACGCTTCCGGCTCGAACGACGGGTCCTCGAGCGGGCCGCCTTCGTGCGACAGGTGCCAGAGGTTCCGGTCGCGCGAGTACGGGTCTTTCTTCGTCACCGGCACCGGAATGCCGCGCTCCGATGCGTAGTCGATCGCATCTTCACGCGAGACGATCGACCACTCGCGCCACGGCGCGACGATCTCCAGCTCCGGCGCGAGCGCCTGGTATGCGAGCTCGAAACGGACCTGGTCGTTGCCCTTGCCGGTGCAGCCGTGCGCGAGCGCATCGCATCCGGTGGCCAGCGCGATCTCCACCTGCTTGCGCGCGATGAGCGGCCGCGCGGTCGACGTGCCGAGAAGGTAGTCCTTCTCGTAAATCGCGCCGGCCTTCAGCACGGGGAAGAGGTAGTCGGCGGCGAATTCTTCTTTCGCATCGACGAGATGGAAGTCGCACGCGCCGGTGCGATACGCCTTGTCCGCGAGGTGATGGGTCTCTTCGGCCTGGCCGACATCGACGGCCACGGCAACGACATCGCAGCCGTAGTTTTCCTTCAGCCAGGGAATGATGATCGAGGTATCGAGTCCGCCCGAATAGGCGAGGGCAATCTTTTTCACGCTGCTTTCTCCTGTGACGCGGCGGCGAGCATCTGCTCGAGCGCGCTGATGAATTCGGTGAGTGCTTTTTTCGGAACGATGTACGGCGGAAGCAGGCGCAGCACGCGATCGCGCGCGGTGCCGACGACGAATCCTTTTGCGAGCAGTTCGCGCGCGACCGGACCGGCGGGACGATCGAGCTCGATGCCCCACATCATTCCCTTGCCGCGGATGTCGACGATCGCCGGCATCTTCGCCTGCAGTGTTTCGAGCTGGCGGCGGAACCAGTCGCCGTATGCATCGACGCGCTGCACGAGCGCGCCCGACTTCAGCTCGTCGAGCACGGCGATGCCGAGGCGGCAGGCGACCGGGTTGCCGCCGAAGGTCGTGCCGTGATGTCCCGGCTTGACCAGGCCTTCGATGATGTCGCCGGTCAGCACGCAGCCGAGCGGCAGGCCGCCGCCAAGCGGCTTGGCGAGCGTGACGATGTCGGGCGTGACGCCGCTGTGCTGGAACGCGAACAATTTGCCGGTGCGGCCGAGGCCGCACTGGATCTCGTCGAACACGAGCACGGCGCCGGTCTGGTCGGCGAGCTTCCGGGCCGTGAATAAATATTCATCGCTCAGCGGGATGATCCCGCCTTCGCCCATCACCGGCTCGAGGAAGATCGCGCACGTGTCGTCCGTGATCGCGGCTTCGAGTGCATCGAGGTCGTTCGGTGCAACGAACGTCGCGCCCGGCACCAGCGGCGCGAACGGTGTGCGGTACGCCTCGTGTCCGGTCATCGAGAGCGAGCCGAGAGTGCGGCCGTGAAAACTCTCTTCGAGCGCGACGACTCTGCTCCGTCCCGGATTGGCGAGCCGCGCGAATTTCAGCGCCGCCTCATTGGCTTCGGTGCCGCTGTTGCAGAAGAACGCGCGGCGCAGTCCCGACTCCATCACCAGCCGCTCGCCGAGGATCCCCTGCGCCGGGTGGTAGAAAAGATTCGAGACGTGCAGCAGCGCGTCCGACTCCTCGCGCATCGCCTTCACGAGCTTCGGATGCTTGTGCCCGAGGACGTTGACCGCGATGCCGCCGAGGAGATCCCAGTACGCGCGGCCTTCGGCGTCGAACAGCTGCGCGCCTTTGCCCGACCGCGGATGAAACGGCGTGCGGTTGTACGTCCCGAGGATGAAATTCTTTTCCCGCGCTTCGACGGCGGCGGGGGATTCGTCATGAAGAAGCATCGATTGGTCCTGGTTGTTGAGTTGTTGGGTTGTTGAGTTGTTGGGCGCTCAACAACCCAACAACCGAACAACCGATCGTGACTCTCGCCACGCCCGCGTTCATCGCGTTCAGCGCGGCTGATAACTTCGGCAACATCCCGCCGCGAACAACCCCCGTTGTAATCAACGCCTGTGCGGCGTTCGCATCGAGCGCTTCGACGATGTCGCCGTTCGCATCCATCAATCCTTCGACATCGGTGATGAACTGCAGCGACTGCGCGCGCAGCGCGGCGGCGAGCGCGGACGCTGCGCTGTCGGCATTCACGTTGAAGAGCTGACCTTCCTTCGACATGGCGATCGACGAGACGACGGGGAGGATTCCGTACGTCAGCATCGACTTCACCAGCGACGGGTTCGACGACACGACTTTGCCGACATGTCCGAGGTCGACGCCGTCGATCGGCGGGTGCTGCTCGGCGACGAGTGTGCCGGCGTCGGCGCCGGAGAGGCCCGCGGTCTTCACGCCGAGCGCAGTCAGCTCGCCGACGATCAACTTGTTGACCATTCCGCCGAGGACGGAGACGACGATGTCGAGCGTGGCGTCGTCGGTGATGCGCAGGCCGGCATGCGTCTTCTTCGGCAGGCCAAGCTTCGCCATCATCGCGTCGATGTGCTTGCCGCCGCCGTGCACGAGCACGATGTCGTGTCCCGCGTTCCAATCGGCAACGATGCCCTGCAGGACAGACGCCCTCGTCTGTGCCTCATCGAGCAGCGAACCTCCGAGTTTGACGACCTTCACTGCAGGCCCTCCGTCTCCGGGAAGCCGTACATCCGGTTGAAGTTCTGCACCGCCTGCGAGGCCGCGCCTTTGAGCAGGTTGTCGATGACCGAGACGATCACCGCGCGCCGCCCGCCCTGCATCAGCTTCCAGCCGATGTCGCAGCGCGGCGTGTTGACGACGTCTTTAAGTTCGGGGAGTTGTCCCGCTTTGAGGATCTTCACGAACGGCTTGCCGCTGTACGTCTTTTCGTAGATCGCGTTGATGTCTTCGTCGATGACCGCGTGCGTGAAGCCGACGTGCATCGTCGACAGGATTCCGCGCACGGTGGGCAGCAGGTGCGGGACGAAGACGAGCGTCGCTTTGTCGCCGAGGTGCAGGCCCTGGCGGATCTCCGGCTCGTGCCGGTGATTGCCGACGCCATACGTCTTGAAATTGCCGAAGAGCTCCGTGAACGAATACGCGAGGTCGGCTTTCTTACCCGCGCCGGAGACGCCGCTCTTCGCATCGATGATCACCGGCTGTTCGCGGTCGATGAGGTACGCGAGCGGCCGCAGCGCGAGGAGGATCGACGTCGGATAGCAACCCGGATTCGCGACGAGCCGCGCCTTCGACAGCTCGCCGTTGCACCACTCCGTCAGGCCGTACGCCGCTTCGCCGAGGAGCTCCGGCCGCTCGTGCGTGAAGCCGTACCACTTCGGATAGAGGGCCGCCTCTTTGAGCCGGAACGCGCCCGATAAATCGACGACCTTCATCCCCAGATCGAGCACCTTCGGCGCGACTTCGGCGCTCACTTCGTTCGGCGTCGCGAGAAAGACAACGTCGGCGTTCGATGCCTTCAGTGCGTCGAGGGAGAACGAGTCCGAGGAAAACTCCGCGACGACTTCCGCGTGCGGATGCTTTTTCAGAATCGAGGTGAGCTCGGCTCCGGCGTAACCGGTGGCGCCGGCGACGGCAGTGCGAATCACCCGCGTGTCATTCCGAGGTGGGGGTCCCTCGACTTCGCTCGGGATGACACGTTCAACGTGAAGGCTGGTCATGGTCGTTCTTCCTGTGAGTGACTGCGGCGGACGAGGGCGCGTATCAAGCGCGCGTGTGTCGTCGCGGTCGCACCGGCGAGAGGCCGGCGATCTGCTGGACATGCCGCGCCAGGGCGGTGGCGTCCGCAGGGGAGGCGCAGGCGACGAAGATCGTGTCGTCGCCGCCGATGGTGCCGAGGACTCCGTCGAGTTGCGCGCCGTCGAGCGCGCTGGCGACCGGCTGCGCGGCCGCGACCGGCGTCCTGATGATGACGAGGTTGCCCGCCGCCTGTGCCGAGATGACGGAGCTGGCGATGAGATGGTCGAGCTTCGCTTCCCGCCGGTCGCGCGGAATGAATGCGACCGGTGCTGGAAGCGCGCGGAGCTCTTCCGGAATCACGTACCCGGCAGGTGTCTTCGCCAGACCGAGCTCGCGCACGTCGCGCGAGAGGGTCGGCTGCGTGACCTTGAAGCCGCGCTTCTGCAGGAGCTTGAGCAGCTCCTCCTGCGAGGCGACGGAGGTCTCCCGGACGATCCGGAGGATCTCATCACGCCGCCGCACGGCCTCACCGGGTGAATGAATATTCATCGATCCGAATTTTTATGCATAACCCGCAGCCGTGTCAAGTATTCCGGCACTCGTATTGCTCGCTTCACTTGCATGTCTCGCGTTGAACGTATCGAGCCCCCCTCCCGCCAGCCTCAGCCGGACCGTCGCTCCGCTCCCCGCCGCACGCCCGGGCAGGCGGAGGGGGACGAGCGCACGGTCGACGAAGCGCTGCGCAATCAGGAGAAAGGCCGCAAGCAGGAGTAGATTGATGGCATGCCGCATGGCGCGCCCACTATCGACGATCTCGGCCGCGATCTCCTTCGCGTCTCCGCGGCGCGCAAAGCGCTTTCCCTCGCATCGCCGTTCCTCATCGCGGCACTCTTCTTCATCTTCGCCGCGCGCGGCTGGTGGATCCCGGCCGTCGCGTGCACGATGGTCCTCAGCTTCATCACCTACGGCTCGATCTCGCACGATCTCGTGCATCGCACGCTCGACCTGCCGCCGTGGCTCAACGAGCCGCTGCTCGCGCTCATCGAGCTGATCGCGTTTCGCAGCGGCCACGCCTATCGCTGGACGCACCTCCATCACCACGCGCGCTTCCCTTCGGCCGACGACATCGAAGGCGCAGCCGCCGCGATGCCGTGGTGGCGCGCGCTGCTCGACGGCCTCACGCTCCAGCCGCGGCTCTGGGCCGCCGCGATGCGGCATCGCGGAGCGCATCGTCCGTGGGCGATCGCCGAAGCGGCGGTGGTGATCGTGATGCTCGCCTTCGCCACGACAAATTTGATCTTCGGCGTCTATGCGCTGCTCTCCATCGCCGGCAGCTGGATCTTTCCGTTCGTCACGTCGTACCTCGTGCACGATCCGCACGGCACGGACGACCTCACGCAGACGCGTCTCTTCCGCGGACGGATGCTGTCGATCGTCGCGTTCGAGCACCTCTACCACCTCGAGCATCACCTCTACCCGCAGGTGCCGCATCAGCGCTGGCCCGAGCTCGCGCGGCGGCTCGATCCATTTTTCGAACAGCACGGCGTGCGCGCCGTAAGATGGTTCTTCTGATGGATGAAGGCTTCCTCGAAACGCTCATCGGCGACGGCCGCGCGCTGCTCAACCTTCTCGCACTGATGCTGATCGGATGCGGCGCGTTCGCCCTTTTTCAGGCTGCGAGCGGCGGTTTTCTTCCGCAGGACGTCGCATTCCTCGGCATGACCGCCGATCAGCTCTGCAACCTGCAGGGCTGCCGCATCCTCCACTTCATGGTGCATGACCGCGTCTCGTTCGGCGGCGTGCTGATCGCGAACGGCATCATCTATCTATGGCTGGCGACGTTCCCGCTGCGCAATCGCGAATCGTGGGCGTGGTGGGCCTTCGTCATCAGCGGCACCTGCGGATTCCTCAGCTTCCTCGCATACCTCGGCTACGGCTATCTCGACACGTGGCACGGCGCGTCGACGCTCGTGCTGCTGCCGCTCTTCATCGCCGGTTTGTGGCGCACGCGCACATTGCGCCGCGACCCCGTCACGCGTCCGCGCATCACGAGCCTCGGGCAACTCCTGCTCGTCCTCTCGACGTTCGGCATCTCCATGGCGGGACTGACGATCATGACCGTCGGCATGACGCGCGTGTTCGTTCCGCAGGACATCGAATACATGGGCATCGCGGCCGCGCAAATCCGCGCGATCAACGCGCACCTCGTGCCGCTCATCGCGCACGACCGCGCCGGTTTCGGCGGCGCGCTCTTCTCATGCGGCCTCGCGATGTTCGCGTGTGCGCTGTTCGGACGGCCGTCGAAGAGCCTGCGCCAGGCGCTGCTCTTTGCCGGCATCGCCGGATTCACCACCGCGATCCTGATCCATCCGGTGATCGGCTACATGTCCGTCTCGCACGTCGGGCCGGCGGTGCTCGGCTGCACGGTGTACTTCGTCGGACTGGCGCTGACCTGGACGCGTGCGGCGGCGAGTGTCCCCGCCGCCGCGTAGAACTCGTTACGGATTTCCTCCGCCCTGTCTCGGGCTGCCGTACGCCGCGATGCGTGCGGCCATCGGACCGAACATATGCGCCTCGCCCTTGCACTTCGGAGGCGGGTCGCAGCCATCGGCCGGCAACGGCTTCGTGTCATCGCTTGGCGGACACGCGTACGCGATGTCGTCCGCCGCTTTGCAGAGCTTCGATCGCAGCGGCGGCTGCTCATCGTTCTTGCAGTCTCCCTGCTCCTTGCATGGATCGCAGGGCATCGCCGGCTCGGGCGGACAGAGATTGAACGTGATCACCTTGAATGTGTCATCGATGGTCCGCATGCTCGCGAGCTGCTGCAGCACGAGACACGCGACGACGCGTCCGAGCTTCTGTCCCGCTTCGTGATCGCTGCGCCAGTGCACGCCAGCCCACATCCGGCCGACGCCGATGTTGTCCGCGAAGTTATCGAGCTCCGTGCTGAGGTCCGATTCGGGAGCGCCGAGGTACGGCGGAGTCTTTTCCTTGCCGAAGAAAAACTTCAGGATCTCCGCTCCGGCCGCGGAGTACGTGCTGTGACCGGACGGATACGCCGGATGCCGCGGAGTGCCGGCGCTGATCACGTTCTTGTCGAACGAATCGGGACAGCGCATCGGCGTCGGATTGAGCTCGTCCGGATGATCGAAGAGGACCTGGAACTCCTTGATGTCCTTCCGATGCGCGTACTCCGCGGGACGTTCGCGGTACGCGGTGCACTTCCCTTTCTCCCGTCCCTGCGCCACCCACTTGTAGTACCAGGCGGCCTGCAGTGCAGACGCGATCGCGATGTCGAGCGCCGCCCAGACGAGCGCCTGCCGCGGCGGCGACCAGTTGCGCGATTTCATCAGCAGATCCGCAATGTGACGGTGGTAGAGACCGGGCGTCTCGTTCTCGATCGCGCGCGCCAGACCGCGTCCGGTGCGCACGACCTGCTGGCCGGGAAAGCGATTCACCAGCACGCCGCCGAGCGGGTACGGACAGAGATTCCAGAGCCGGCTCAGCGGACGGCGGCAGCCGATGCGTCCCGGCAACTTCTTCTCGAACCGGCAGAGCTTCGGCAGCTCGTCGCACTTTTCGCTCGTGGCGATGAAGCACGGATCGTCGCGATGTCTCTGCAGCTCCAGCAGCTCGTTGAACTCGTCTTTGATCGTCTTGTCATCGAGCGGGTAGGGCGGAAAGTATCGATTGTCGTTCTCGTCGTCCGTGAACTTGCGGAGCTCGTCGATACTGACGATGCGGAGCTTCGCGCAGAACTGCCAGAGCCCGGCACTCGGCTCGACCTGCGGCCCTGTCAGCGAATACTCGTGATCCGCGCAGTGATCCTTACACGCAACCATCTCCTGCCTCCTTTCGGCTGGTGAAAGAAGAGAGGGACACGTTTTGCGTTTTACGACAGGCTCGACCGCAGAAACTGCTGTCGGAAATTGCTGAGTGCCGGGTGCTGAGCACTCAGCGCTGTAGTATTCGCGCATGCTGAAACGCTGCGTCGTCGTGCTCCTCGCCTGTGTTTTCGCTTTCTCCGCTTCCGCCCAGCGCCGCCGCGCGGCCCTGCCTCCGCAGCCCGACGCCATCACCATCCTGCAGACCACCGATCTGCACGATCACGGCAACGGCTCGGGCCATCAGGGACTCGAATCCGATCCGGTGGCGATGAGCACCACCGGCGCGTACGCGCGCATCGCGGCGTACGTGAACTACGTGCGCGGCACCGCGGGACATCCGGTCATCCTCGTCGATTCCGGCGACTGGACGATGGGCACGCTCTACGACCTCACCCTCACCAGCAAGCCGCTCGCGCTCTACTTCATCAACGCGATGAAGTACGACGCGGTCACCATCGGCAATCACGAGTGGGACTACACGCCGAAAGGCCTGGCCGCAATGATCGCCGCGGCGAAGAGCAACTTCGCGTTCAACGTCCCGATCGTCGCGTCGAACATGGAGCTGAACGGCAGCACCGATCTCGCCCCGCTCTTCGGCAGCGGCAAAGCGATTCAGCAGACCTACGTCGAGACGCTGCCGAACGGCGTGAAAGTCGGATTCATCGGCCTCCTCGGCGAAGACGCGGCGATCGAATCGCCCGCCGCGGCGCCGGTCACGTTCGACTTCCTCTCGTTCAACTACGACACGATCCAGGCGCTGGTCGATAACCTGCGCAACACGCAGGGCGCGCAGATCGTCATCGCACTCTCGCACTCCGGCACCGACGCCTCCGGCACCACCGGCGAAGACATCAACCTTGCAAAGCACGTGCACGGCATCAATGTGATCGCGTCGGGCCACACGCACACGCCGCTCGCGGCCGCGCATTCGGTGACGAACGGCAACTGGACGACGCAGATCATCGACGCCGGCGCGTTCGGCACGAACGTCGGGCGGCTGGAGCTGCGCATCGACCGCACGAACGGCACGAGCACGCCGCTCTCGTTCAACAACGTGGCGATGACGACCGCGAATCTGAACGCGATCAAGCCGGGACTGAACCCCGATCCGGCGACGATCGCCGTCGTCAGCGCGACCGATCAGCAGCTCAACACGACGCTGGCGCCGGTGCTCTCGCAGGCATTCAGCGACTACGACCCGAGCAGTCTGTTCAAAGGGATCTACCACCCGGTCGCGCAGGCGTCGCAGGACATGAACTCCAACGATCGCAATCCGGTGCTCGGCCCGAACGGCCTCGGCAACCTCGCCGCGGATTCGGTGCGCAACGTTGCGAATTCGATCATCGCGACGGCGCCGACGAATGTCCCCAGCTACGACTACACGCCGTACCAGCTCGGCGTCGTGGCCACCGGCGTGATCCGCGCGAATCTGCAAAGCGGTAAGCCGATCACGTTTTCCGACATCTACAACGTGCTGCCGCTCGGCATCTCGCCCGATACGACGCAGGCGTTGCCGATCGGTTATCCGATGATCTCCGCGTACGCCGATCCGGGCGACGTGAAGAAGATCTGCGCGCTGCAGCTCGTCGGGCAGAGCAACCTGATCGGGTCGTCGTTCTACCTGAACATGTCGGGCATCCGGTACACGCTGAAGCCGGCGGAGACGTACACGTACTTCAAGTACGCGACCGCCG
>C688J18823_10001144_pt1 | contig 16204 bp, 22 predicted proteins | sample HopSoiMetagenom1_FD_18823 | JGI IMG/M metagenome (IMG submission 18823) | reverse complement strand
AGCAGGCAAACCTTCAAAATATTCAGGATCTGTTTGTGCCGAGCCACCATCGTGATTCATACCCATTTGGTGCCCTGATTCATGTGCGCAGGTCATTCCAATACCATACCCATAATCATTACCACTGCCTAGTGGGTTTCTGTATAGTGTACCAGCTGAAGTTGTTCCAAAGCTACCAACCGGAGCATTCGAACGTCCGTCTTCATTTACAAATTTAATCGTACCCGTTTTAAGTACATCAGCAGATTTTGCAGCATTGTATACCGACACATCTGTTGTAATATTTAAATTAAGCATGGAATACTGATCAGCAGTACATTGCCAAACACGGTACATTTCTTCTTTGCCCCTTCCATTGAGAGGGGTTGCTCCATTCATTACGGCAGTATTGTTCAAATAGAAAACATAAGGACTGCCTGGTTTACTTTGTAATTTTGTAACATCTTCATTGTTATAAGGACCGATATGAATAACCTGACGCTTTGCCATTGTACTGTATACAGGCAGAGATACAACCATTGGCGCTAACGTTTGAGCAGTTGGTGGTTTCATTTCTGCTTCATAGATGTCTGGAAAAAAATGAGCAATATCCGCTTCCGTAATGGATGTAATGCCATTGGTAGTTGTAATCTCATACGCAGTTTTGCTGTCATGCAGCACAAGATAACCTGTTAGCGAAGATCGGTCACCTTTTAAAATAAACAAGGAATTTGGAGATGTTTGCGAAACACCATTCATCGAAAAATTACCTTCCTGATCAAAGTAGTTTTCAATAGCAATGGTTGCTGTTTCACCGGTACTTAAAGGTAATTCAAAGGTAGAGGCGGAACGGCTCTGTTCGTTTCGGATTGAATTTATGAAACTTTGCGGAGTTCCTAAATTCAGCTTTGCACCTGATTGAGCGAATACGCAAGAAGAGCTCAAAGCAAAAGCAAAAACAGTGAGTACTAAATTTTTCATGGTAATTTGTTTAATGAGTTAGGTAATTAATAAGTTGCAAGTTTTTGGTAAAAATAAAGTTAAGCCATCTTTTCAAAAATGATAACTATCTTCTTAGCAGATTTTAATATTATATTGACAAGAGGGAAAATACGGTCGAAGGTAAAAGTTCAGGGGTTAAACGAAAAAGTGTTGGTTTTTGAAAGCGAATGTCTTTGAATGGGCTATAAATAGTTACCACAGGAATGAGCAAAGTTCTCAAATTCGAACGCCAATAACTAAAATATCATCCGTTTGAAAAGTGTCGCCTTTCCAGTCTTTCATAAATGTTTCTAGGAGTTGTTCTTGTTCCGTCAGTGGCGTATTTTTAATTTCAAGTAAATGGTTTCTAAACCGGCGGGTGGTCATTTTTTTATTGTTAACCCCAAACTGATCTGCATATCCATCCGAAAAAATATAAAATGTATCACCTGGTTGTAGTTGAATACGATTTGTTTCAAAAGATTTATCACTCTCGGTAATACCGCCAATAGAGGCTTTGGTGCCAACGAACTCTTCAAAAGCAGCACCGTTTTTTCGAAGGATCCATACAGGTCTGTTTGCTCCGGCAAATTCAATTGTCGAATTTTTTAAATCAATTGCACATAATGCAATGTCCATTCCATCACGATTTGTATAATCATGTTCGGATTGATGCAAAGAAGATTTTATTCCTTCATTTACTAACGAAAGAATTTTTCCCGGATCCGCACTTTGTTTTACAGCATTGTTTAATTTTTCCGAACTAATCATACTCATGAATCCTCCCGGAACACCGTGTCCAGTGCAGTCTGCGGCAGCAATGAAGATTTTATTATGTTGTGTTGTAAAAAAATAAAAATCTCCGCTTACAATATCTTTTGGTTGAAATAATATAAAACTTTGAGGAAGAAGAGTGTGAATATCTTTTTTATGAGGAAGGATAGCTTGTTGAATGTGTAAGGCGTAGTTAATACTATCTGTTATTTCATGATTTTTTTCTTTAATGATTTTGTTCGCTTGCCTGATTTTATGGTTTTTGTGTTCGAGCTCTCTGTTTGTTTTTTTCTTTTGTAAATAGCTGCGATACATGAATGTGGCAGCAAGCATAATAAGCAAGGCACCGCTGATCACCGACCATAGAATAGTTTTCTGGCGCTTCTTTTCGACAACGATTAAATTATTTTGTTGCTTTTGTTTTTCTTTTTCAATTACATGCTTTTGTTCATATTCGAAGTTGAGTTCAGATCGTACTTTTTTTTCAGCACCTGCCAGGTTGATCACACTATCTTTTAAAAGAATATACGTTTTGTAATGCTCCACCTGAAGCTGAAATTTTTTTTGCGCACCGTATAGTTCGGATAACTGGTTATGCGCATCTTGCCGGTAATTTATTTCACCTGTTAAAATTGATTGTTCAATGCATTTTTTAAAATACGCTTCGGCTTTTTTAAGTTGGCGCTGATCCTGATAAAAAGCAGCAATGAGGTAATAGCTATGGACCGATTCATTTTTTTTTTCAAAGCGGTTGGCAAGTTCCAAAGCTTGCATAAGATAACTTAAACATCTTTCATTATAATAGTTAACAGAGTCTTTAGTTTTGGTTTGTTTAGCTTTAAGTTGGTATACTTGGGCAATGTTATTGATCCATACTTGAGAAATCTCTTCAAGACCGACATCTTTCATTAAGGTAATAGACTTCTCATAGTAGTTAATTGCTTTATCGTAATCGCCTTGTTCAAAATAAATGAGTCCTAAATTACCGGTAGCTTGAGCAATCCCATTTTTATTACCAGATTCAAGCATTTTAGTATACCCTTTTTTAAAATAGGTAAGCCCCTTTTTTTTGTCGCCCATATCATAGTACCTGCCGCCGATATCACCAAGCAAATAGGCGATTTCCTTTTTATTTTTGGTCTCTTCGGCGATTTTTAATGCCTGAAAATAATAATCCAAAGCAGTTGCTCGATTTCCAAGATTCGTGTAGATATTCGCCAATGAAGCCAAACAAATCTGTATTTTAAATTTGTTTCCGATAGCATGCGCTTCATTCAATGCCTGGTCAAGATACTTTAAGGCCAGTGAATAATCCCCCATGCTCTGATAAATCTCTGAAATAAATTTTAGACTCATGAACTTGCTATTCTTATCCTGATTGTCTGTGTTGGCTGCTAATGAGCTTGAAAAATAGGAATGCGCTTCCTTAAACTGAGATCTGCTTAGGTAAACGGCTCCGATATTATTGTAACAAAAAGGCAGTACTTGTTTTTCTTTGAATAGCTCGGCCATGCGTAAAGCCGACTTATGACAGCTCAATGCTTGATCATAATTTAATTGCAGGGTGTAACAGAGACCAATATTTCCCAGATGTTTAATATAGTTACATCGGTTTTTTGAACGTTTGTCTTCTTCTAATGCCTTTATAAAGTAGGTTTTGGCCGAATCGATCTCATTTCTTGTTAAATTAATCACTCCAATTTTATTGTAAGAGTCTGCTTTGTATTGTTTATAATTCAACTGATCCGCCTTCTTTAGTGCTTCCCTGGCCGTAGAATCAGCAGCAGCGAGATAATTTAAGTTGATGTATTGTTGGGTAAGTTGATTGAGGATATTAATTTTAGCTGTATCAGAACTGCTTTTTTTTATCGCCTGTTTCAGGGAATCCATCCGTTGCATGCCCGTATCTAAATAGGTTTGAGCATTTGCCGAAAGGCAAAAACAAAGCAATACACTAACAAAAAAAAGTATTCTTGTTTTTTTCATGGTTTTAGATGAAATTCTTAACGAAAAACTGCCTTTAAAGGTTATAGTGAATGAGTGTTCTGGGTTTTAGGCAATAGCCTTGAAGAGTAAGAGGCTGGTAGAAGGGCGTAGGGTAAAGACCTTGTGATCATTTAAGATAAAAAATTGATAGGCATATTAAATTTTTTAGTTTCTGTAATTCAACCATTAAAAATTATATCTTAGCCCTCCCAAAAAATCAGAACCTCCAAGATTGTTGAAAAGTATTTCCTGTGTAAAAGGATTGTGGATAGCTTGATTGCAGGGATGTGTATGTTGAATTACCCTATTTTTAAATTATTTTTAAGAAATCCGGCGTTTTTTTTCAAGCAGCTATTGTTTATAACAAAAAATTATTACCTTTGCCCTCCCTTAAAAAGTGGAGTTTATTATAATATTTCAGTAAAAACAGATAAAAATCTAATACCAAAACATGCCTACTATATCGCAATTAGTACGTAAAGGAAGATTAAAAGCAGCTAATAAAAGCAAGTCAGCAGCACTTGATTCTTGTCCTCAAAAACGTGGAGTTTGTACTCGTGTTTACACGACTACACCTAAAAAACCAAACTCAGCAATGAGAAAAGTTGCCCGTGTACGTTTAACCAACAAAAAAGAGGTGAATGCTTACATTCCGGGAGAAGGACATAACTTACAAGAACACAGTATCGTGTTGATCCGTGGTGGAAGGGTAAAAGATTTACCAGGGGTACGTTACCACATCGTACGTGGAGCATTGGATACATCCGGAGTTGATGGACGTAACCAAAGACGTTCAAAATACGGAACCAAAAAGCCAAAAGCAGGAGCAAAAGCAGCACCAGCTAAGAAAAAATAAGTCTACGCTCACGCCGACCTTGTCCGCCGAAGCTTTAGCGAAGGAGGAAGCTTAGCAAAGTGAGGAGCTTCAACTTACTTAGTAGGCCCTAGAAAATTGCGAGCAAGGGCAGTATTCACCAAAAAGGTGGAGAAGATATAAAGCAAGAAAAATAAAAAGATTTGTAATTAGTATATACAATGAGAAAGACCAAAGCCAAAAAAAGAATTCTTTTACCGGATCCAAAATTTAACGATATTCTCGTTACACGTTTTGTGAATAACTTAATGTACGATGGTAAAAAAAGCACTTCCTATGATGTGTTTTATGATGCAATTGAAATCGTTCAAAAAAGAACGGAGCAAGATGGATTAGAAACCTTCAAAAAAGCATTGACAAACATCACACCTGCTGTAGAAGTACGCAGCCGTCGTGTTGGAGGAGCAACTTTTCAAATTCCTTCAGAAATTCGCCCGGAAAGAAAACTTTCTATGGGAATTAAATGGATGATTTTGTATGCACGTAAACGTAATGAAAAATCAATGGCTCAGAAATTAGCCGGAGAAATTGTTGCTGCTGCAAAAGAAGAAGGTGCTGCTTTCAAAAAGAAAGAAGATGTGCATAAAATGGCAGAGGCAAATAAAGCGTTCTCTCATTTCAGATTCTAAATCAGTTAAAATTATCAATTATTGCTATGCCTTTAATTGATATTTTTTTTGATATACAACTAATAAAAAGATAAAATGTCAGATTTAAGATATACAAGAAATATAGGAATTGCTGCTCATATTGATGCGGGTAAAACCACAACAACAGAGCGTATCCTTTATTATACAGGAGTAAACCATAAGATAGGTGAGGTGCATGATGGTGCTGCTACAATGGATTGGATGGTTCAAGAGCAAGAGCGTGGTATAACAATTACTTCTGCGGCTACTACTTGTTTCTGGAAATACAGAGGAAATCAATATAAAGTAAACATCATTGATACACCTGGTCACGTTGACTTTACAGTTGAGGTGAATCGTTCGTTACGTATCCTTGATGGTTTAGTATTTTTGTTTTCTGCAGTTGATGGTGTAGAGCCTCAATCAGAAACAAACTGGCGCTTAGCAAATAACTATAACGTAACCCGTATCGGTTTCGTAAATAAAATGGACCGCTCTGGTGCTGATTTTTTAAATGTTGTAAAACAAGTAAAAGAAGTATTAGGTGGTAACCCAACTCCATTGCAATTACCAATTGGTGCTGAAGAAACATTCCGTGGTGTGGTTGATTTGATCAACTTCCGTGGAATTGAGTGGAATGAGGCTGATCAGGGGATGACCTTTAAGGAAGTGCCTATTCCTGATGATTTGTTAGAAGAAGCAAAAGAGTGGAGAGGTAAATTATTGGAATCAATCGCTGAGTTTGATGACAAATTAATGGAGAAATTTTTTGATGATCCTAACTCCATCACGGAAGCAGAAATTTTAGCAGCATTGCGTCAAGCATGTATAGCGAATAAAATTGTACCAATGGTTTGCGGATCATCTTTCAAAAATAAAGGTGTACAAACCATGTTGGACTTGGTGATGGAATTAATGCCAAGCCCAATGGATAAAGAAGCTACCATAGGAACCCACCCTGATACTGGCGAAGAAATTTCTCGTAAGCCAGATGTAAAAGAACCATTTACCGCATTAGCATTTAAAATAGCAACCGATCCTTTCGTTGGTCGTCTTTGCTTTTTCCGTGTTTATTCAGGCCGTTTGGATGCAGGGTCTTATGTATTAAATACACGCAGTGGAAATAAAGAGCGTATCTCTCGTATCTTCCAAATGCATGCAAACAAACAAAATGCGATTGATTTTATTGAAGCCGGAGATATCGGTGCTGCAGTAGGATTTAAAGATATTAAAACAGGGGATACATTATGTGAGGAAAAACATCCGATCGTATTGGAAGCAATGAATTTCCCTGAACCGGTTATCGGGGTGGCAATTGAGCCAAAAACACAAGCTGACTTAGATAAATTAGGCGTTTCCTTAGCAAAATTAGCTGAAGAGGATCCTACCTTCCGCGTAAAAACAGATGAGGACAGTGGACAAACAGTTATTAGTGGAATGGGTGAGTTGCACTTAGAGATCATTCTTGACCGTTTGAAACGTGAATTTAAAGTTGAGTGTAACCAAGGTCCACCTCAAGTTTCTTACAAAGAAACGATCAATGCAGAAGTTCAACACCGTGAAGTTTACAAAAAACAAACAGGTGGTCGTGGTAAATTTGCTGATATATCAGTTATTATCTCACCGGTTGATGCTGATTTTGATACAACAACAAAAGCAGGTGGATTACAATTCGTAAATGAAATTTCTGGTGGTAACATTCCTCGTGAATTTATTCCATCTGTAGAGAAAGGATTTAAAGCTGCCATGATCAATGGTGTATTAGCTGGTTATCCTGTTGATACCTTAAAAGTGAGATTAACCGATGGTTCTTACCACAATGTGGATTCGGATGCATTATCTTTCGAGATCTGTGCCCGTACCGCATTCCGTGAAGCATTACCAAAAGCAAAACCGGTATTGTTAGAGCCAATCATGAAAGTAGAAGTATTAACTCCTGAACAAAACATGGGTGATGTTGTTGGAGATTTGAATAAACGCAGAGGACAAATCGAAGGAATGGATTCAAGAGCTGGTTCTCAAGTTATCAAAGCAAAAGTGCCATTGTCTGAAATGTTTGGTTATGTAACAACATTACGTACCATTACTTCCGGACGTGCAACTTCTACAATGGAATTTTCACACTATGCGGAAGCACCAAAAAGTACTTCTGATGAAGTAATTGCTAAAGCAAAAGGTAAAGCAGAAAAAGTATAATCCAAAATCGTTCTTTATAATAAAAACTATGAGCCAAAAAATCAGAATCAAATTAAAATCGTACGATTTCAACCTTGTTGATAAATCGGCAGAGAAAATTGTTAAGACAGTGAAAATGACTGGAGCTGTTGTAAGTGGTCCAATTCCATTGCCAACACACAAAAAAATCTATACGGTATTGCGTTCACCACACGTAAATAAAAAAGCGCGTGAACAATTTCAATTGTGCTCTTACAAACGTTTGTTAGATATCTACAACTCAACATCAAAAACAGTTGATGCACTTATGAAACTTGAATTACCAAGTGGTGTAGAAGTAGAAATTAAAGCATCTTAGGAAGAAGTAAATAATAAAATAAATAAATAATTAACAATGTCTGGAATAATAGGTAAAAAAGTTGGAATGACCAGTATCTTCAGTGCCAATGGTAAATATATACCATGCACAGTTATTGAAGCTGGTCCTTGCGTGGTAACGCAAGTAAAAACCTTGGAGAAAGACGGATATGCTTCAGTACAACTTGGTTTTGATGAGAAGAAAGAAAAACACACTTCTTCTGCAATGCAAGGGCACTTTAAAAAAGCAGCTACATCTCCTAAACGTAAAATTGTTGAATTCAAACATTTCGAAACAGAGAGAAATCTTGGAGAAGTGATCAACGTAGAATTGTTTGCAGAAGGTGACTTCGTAGACGTTGTTGGCACTTCAAAAGGTAAAGGTTTTCAAGGTGTTGTAAAACGTCATGGCTTTGCCGGAGTTGGAGGATCAACACATGGTCAGCATGATCGTCAACGTGCTCCAGGATCTTTGGGAGCATCATCATGGCCTTCACGCGTATTCAAAGGAATGAGAATGGCTGGAAGAACAGGTGGAGACCGTGTTAAAGTTCAAAACTTGGAAGTAGTAAAAGTGATTGCTGAGAAAAACCTTTTGATTGTAAAGGGTTCAATAGCAGGAGCAAAAGGTTCATACGTTACAATCGAAAAATAAAATGGAAGTATCAGTAGTAAATATAAGCGGTAAAGCTACTTCAAAGAAAGTAAGCTTAAATGATGCAATCTTTGGCATCGACCCAAATGACCACGCCATTTATTTGGATGTTAAACAACATTTAGCAAATAAACGTCAAGGTACTCACAAATCGAAAGAAAGAGCTGAAGTATCTGGTTCAACGAAAAAACTAAAGAAACAAAAAGGTACCGGTGGTGCACGTGCAGGTAGTGTGAAATCTCCAACAATTGTTGGTGGTGGTAGAGCATTCGGTCCGCGTCCAAGAGACTACTCGTTCAAATTGAACAAAAAATTGAAGCGTTTGGCACGTATGTCAGCTTTAACATATAAAGCAAAAGAAAGCAGTATTACTATTTTGGAAGACTTCGTATTCGATGCTCCTAAAACAAGTAAATATGTTGATTTGATCAATAATTTGAAGCTTAGCGATAAAAAAACCTTATTGGTGTTGGGTGAATCAAATAAAAACATATATTTGTCCTCCCGAAATTTGACCAATACAAAAGTTGTAACTGCTTCGGATTTAAACACTTACGACATTTTGAACGCCAATAATCTGTTGTTTTTAGAAAGTTCGGTAAAAGAAATTGAAAATTTATTAAGTAATTAATAAGATGAGCATAATAATAAAACCGGTTATAACCGAAAAAATGACAGCCCAAGGCGAAAAAGATGGTCGCTACGGATTTGTAGTTGCAATAACTGCAAACAAAGTAGAGATTAAAGATGCTGTGCAAAAGCTATACGGTGTTACCGTAGCTTCTGTAAACACGCAAAACTATCTTGGTAAAGTGAAATCACGCAATACTACCAAAGGTTTGGCAGTGGGCCGTGTGAACAAGCACAAAAAAGCAGTTGTTACCTTGAAAAAAGGAGAAACAATCGACTTTTACGCAGGAATTTAATAAAAAGAGTAGCAGCATAAGACCTGCGAAACAAAAGGACAGATAACTGTCAATAAATTAATAACAGAAATGGCATTAAAGAAATTTAGACCCTTAACACCTGGACAGCGTTCAAAAATCGTTAGCGATAACGCTGATATTACGGCCGACAAACCTGAAAAAAGTTTGTTAGTACCCGTAAAAAAATCCGGTGGACGCGATAATACAGGTAAAATGACTATGCGTTACATCGGTGGAGGTCACAAGCAACAATACCGTATTATCGACTTTAAAAGAGATAAAGCTGGTATTCCTGCTGTAGTAAAAACAATCGAGTACGATCCAAATCGTACTGCACGTATCGCTCTTGTAGCATACGCTGATGGTGAAAAACGCTACATTGTTGCTCCAAATGGTTTGGAAGTAGGAAAGAAAATCGTATCCGGTAAAGATGCGGCTCCAGAAATTGGAAACGCTTTATACTTGGCAGATATTCCATTGGGAACTGTAATTCATAACATCGAATTACGTCCTGGACAAGGTGCAATCATGGCGCGTAGCGCTGGTTCATATGCACAATTAAGTGCACGTGACGGAAAATATGCAGTTATTAAAATGCCTAGCGGTGAAACACGTATGATCTTAACAACTTGTATGGCAACTATCGGTTCCGTATCAAATGCAGATCATAACTTGGAAATCAGTGGTAAAGCAGGAAGAACGCGTTGGCAAGGTCGCAGACCGAGAACACGTCCGGTAGCGATGAATCCTGTGGATCACCCAATGGGTGGAGGTGAAGGTAGAGCTTCAGGTGGACATCCACGTTCACGTAAAGGCTTACCGGCTAAAGGATACAAAACACGTTATCCGAAGAAAGCTTCTAGCAAGTATATTTTAGAACGTAGAAAAAAATAATAATATAAATATAGTTTAATGGCTTATCGTAAGATGAGTTTCACAACTGAAAAACATAAGAAATGGCACGTTCATTAAAAAAAGGTCCTTTTATCGATTGGAAACTGGAGAAAAAATTAAATGATCTTCAAGCTTCAGGTAAAAAAACAGTAATCAAAACCTGGTCAAGAAGTTCAATGGTTTCTCCGGATTTTGTTGGCTTAACAGTAGCAGTTCACAACGGAAATAAATTTATCCCTGTGTACATTACAGAAAACATGGTAGGTCATAAATTTGGTGAATTTGCGCCAACCAGAACATTCAGAGGTCACTCTGGAAACAAGGATAAAGCAACAAAATAACGAACAGTTCAGATTATAATATAACAGAAAAATGGGTGTTAGAAAAAAAAACGCAGCGGACGCACGCAAAGAGGCAAACAAAAGCAAATATTTTGCTGTATTGAGAAATTGCCCTACATCTCCCCGTAAAATGAGATTGCTAGCTGACCTTATAAGAGGTAAAGAAGTATACATGGCTTTGAATATTTTGAAATTCAATCCAAAAGAAGCTTCCGGAAGATTAGAAAAACTATTAACATCAGCTATTTCTAATTTCGAAGCAAAAACAGGTCAACGTCCTGAAGAAAGCAACCTGGTTGTGAAAGAAATTTTCGTAGACAGCGCTCTTCAAATGAAACGCCTAAGAACAGCTCCACAAGGCCGTGCGAATAGAATCAGAAAACGTTCTAATCACGTTACCATAGTGGTGGACAGCAAAGCAGTTGCTGTTGAAAACAAACAAGAAGAAAAATCTAAATAATAATAATTTTCAATGGGACAAAAAGCAAATCCAATAGGCTTACGTTTAGGCATCATTAAAGGATGGGATTCAAACTGGTATGGTGGAAAAAATTTTTCTGACAAATTAGTAGAAGACAATAAAATCAGAACATACTTGAAAGCTCGTTTAGCAAAAGCAAGTATCTCTAAAATTGTAATCGAAAGAACAGTTAAAATTATTACTGTTACCATTAATACATCTCGCCCAGGAATTATTATAGGAAAAGGTGGACAAGAGGTTGATAAAATTAAAGAAGAATTAAAGAAAATTACAAAAAAAGAAATTCAAATCAACATATTTGAAATTAAACGTCCGGAGTTAGATGCACGCTTAGTTGCTGATAGCATCGCTCGTCAAATTGAAGGTCGTATTTCTTTCCGTAGAGCTGTGAAAATGGCTGTAGCATCTACCATGAGAATGGGAGCTGAAGGAATAAAAGTAAAATGTTCTGGTCGTTTGGCAGGAGCTGAAATGGCACGTGTTGAAGGATACAAAGAAGGACGTACACCATTACATACCTTACGTGCTGATATTGATTACGCATTAGGAGAAGCACACACAACATACGGACGCATTGGCGTGAAAGTATGGATCTGCAAAGGAGAAATATACGGAAAACGTGATTTATCACCAAACGTTGGAAGCTCAACAGCAGGTGGATCCGCCGCAGGCGGAGGAGCACCAAATAACAAAAAAGGTGGAGCACCAGGTGGAGCACCAAAATTTGGAAAAGGTCCTAGAAAAGGACACGAAGGCAAACCAAGAGAGCCACGCAAATAATTGAATAGTTAAAAAGATATAAGGTTTAATTGATATAATATACAAACACAATGTTACAGCCTAAAAGAACCAAGTTTAGAAAAATGCACAAGATGAAAATGAAAGGTAACGCAAAACGCGGAGACCAACTTTCATTCGGTTCATTCGGACTAAAGGCAACTGAAGGATGCTGGGTTACAGCACGTCAAATCGAAGCAGCACGTGTTGCAGTAACTCGTTTCATGAAACGTGAAGGGCAAATCTGGATTCGTGTATTTCCTGACAAACCAATTACCAAAAAACCTGCTGAGGTTCGTATGGGTAAAGGTAAAGGATCTCCGGAATATTGGGTAGCAGTGGTAAAACCAGGTCGCGTTATTTTTGAAGCAGAAGGTGTACCAATGGATATTGCTAAAGAAGCATTGCGTTTAGCAGCTCAAAAATTACCAGTAACTACTAAGTTTGTTGTAAGAAGAGATTATTCAGCAGATACTGCTAACTAACTGCTTCCACCGAAGCTTTAGCACAGGTGGATCTCCGAACAAAGACTAACGTGTAACATCAGAACATAAAATGAAACAACAAGATATTAAACAACTTTCAACAACAGACCTTGCTGAAAGAGTAAAAGAAGAAAAAGGTGCTTTGGCAAAATTGAAGCTGAACCACGCAGTATCTCCTATTGAAAGCCCTGTTAAAATTACAAATAGCAGAAAAACAGTAGCAAGATTACAAACAGAACTACGTGCTAGACAAATAGCCGAAGCAAAAAAATAATTCTCAGCAATGGAAGAAAGAAATTTAAGAAAAGAAAAAGTTGGCTTGGTTACCAGCAATAAAATGCAGAAGTCAATTGTAGTATCGGTTGAACGTAAAGTAAAACACCCGAAATACGGTAAATTCGTGAACAAAACGACAAAATTCGTTGCTCATGATGATGCAAACACTTGCAATATCGGGGATACTGTAAAAATTATGGAAACACGTCCTATCAGCAAAAACAAATGCTGGAGACTTGTTGAAGTAATTGAAAGAGCGAAATAGTCTAAGAATAATACAACTGTTTTTAAGTTGCGCTGACGGGCACGTTCATCAACTTAATTAAACACAAAAACAAGAAAATGGTACAACAGGAATCAAGATTATTAGTAGCAGATAACAGCGGTGCAAAAGAAGTACTCGTTATCCGTGTACTAGGCGGAACCAAAAAAAGATATGCCTCTATTGGCGACAAAGTAGTGGTTACCGTAAAACATGCTTTACCTTCAGGGAATATTAAAAAAGGTGCTGTGTCAAAAGCAGTAGTGGTAAGAACCCGTAAAGAAATTAGCCGTCCTGATGGATCTTATATCCGTTTTGATGACAATGCTGTGGTATTATTAAATGCAACAGACGAGTTAAGAGGTACACGTATTTTCGGACCTGTTGCCCGTGAATTGAGAGATAAAAGTTTTATGAAAATCATTTCACTTGCACCGGAAGTGCTTTAGTGAATAATAAATACAGCGATGCAAGTAAAGTTACATGTAAAAAAAGGCGATTTAGTAAAAGTGATCGCCGGAGATTCAAAAGGGCAAGAAGGTAAAATTTTGTCAATTGACAAAGTAAAAACCCGTGCCTTTGTTGAAGGGGTAAATTTGGTATCTAAACATACGAAACCAAATGCTAAAAGCCCACAAGGCGGAATTGTAAAGCAAGAAGCTTCAGTTCATATTTCTAATTTAAAGTTAATTGAAGCTGGAGCTGCTGCTGGTAAAACAAAAGCGACTGCTAGCAAAAAAAAATCGAAGGAGGCAACTAAATAATGGCTTATTCACCACGACTAAAAAACAAATATAAAGCAGATGTTGTACCTGCTTTACAGAAAAAATTCGGATACAGCAGCGGAATGCAAGTTCCGAAACTGCAAAAAATCTGCCTTAACCAAGGTGTTGGTGATGCAGTATCTGATAAAAAATTGATCGAAAGTGCTATCAAAGAAATGACTACTATTAGCGGTCAGAAAGCAGTTTCAACGATTTCTAAAAAAGATATCTCTAACTTTAAACTTCGTAAAGGAGTTCCAATTGGTGTGAGAGTAACATTACGTGGAGATACCATGTACGAGTTTTTAGATCGATTAATTTCCGTAGCTTTGCCACGTATTCGTGATTTCAGAGGAATCAATGAAAAAGGTTTTGACGGAAACGGAAACTACACATTAGGTGTAACGGAACAAATCATCTTCCCGGAAATTGACATTGATAAAGTGACAAAAATCATGGGTATGGATATAACATTCGTTACAAGTGCAGGTGACGATGAAGAAGCATTAGCTTTGTTAAGCGAATTTGGATTACCATTTAAAAATCAAAAAAAATAATATAGTCGATGGCAAAAGAATCAATGAAAGCAAGAGAAGTTAAACGTAAGAGACTTGCTGATCTATACGCTGAAAGAAGAGCTGCATTAAAAGCTGCAGGTGACTCGGTAGGATTACAAAAATTACCAAGAGCCTCATCTCCAACTCGTCAGCGTAACCGTTGCAAATTAACTGGTCGTCCTCGTGGGTATATGCGCCAATTTGGTATTTCACGTAACACATTCCGTGAAATGGCTTTGGATGGTATGATTCCGGGAATCACCAAATCAAGCTGGTAGCACCCGGCGAAGCTTCAGCGAAGACGGAATAATATCCTTAAGCTGAAAGCAAAGTTTGGTAACACCAAAAATATTGAGTATTCATGTATAATTATCCTGCGTGCGGGATAAGATATAAAACAAAATAAAATGACAGATACAATTGCAGATTACCTCACAAGAGTGAGAAACGCTATTAAAGCAAACCACAGAATCGTAGAAATACCAGCATCTAATCTTAAAAAAGAAATCACAAAGATTCTTTTCGAAAAAGGGTATATCTTAAGCTACAAATTCGAAGATTCAACTACACAAGGTACTATCAAAATAGCCTTGAAATACCATCCGGTAAACAAACAATCAGCTATCAGAAATCTAGAGCGTATCAGTACGCCAGGTTTACGTAAATACACCGGTTCTACAAGTTTACCACGTGTATTAAACGGTTTAGGGATTGCCATCATTTCTACTTCCAAAGGTGTAATGACTGATAAAGAAGCTAAATCACAAAAAGTGGGTGGTGAAGTATTATGCTATGTTTATTAAATCTTAGGAGGAAAGAAAAATGTCAAGAATAGGTAAATTACCAATCGCACTTCCCAAAGGAGTAGAAATCAATGTTACGGATAAGAACATTGCTACTGTAAAAGGACCAAAAGGTACCTTGGTGCAAAATATAGACAGTGCCATCACTGTAAAAAATGAAGATGGTAAATTAGTGCTGAGCCGCGCTACTGACCAAAAACGCCACAAAGCATTGCATGGTTTATACCGCGCATTATTAGCTTCTATGGTAAAAGGAGTTAGCGATGGTTACAAACTAGAGCAAGAATTAGTAGGGGTAGGTTACCGTGCTGCTAACAAAGGACAATTGTTGGAATTAACACTAGGTTATTCACATAACGTTGCTTTTGAATTGCCAAAAGAAATTAAAGTTTCAACAACTGCTGAAAAAGGAAAAAATCCAACGATTATTCTTGAATCAGTTGATAAACAATTATTAGGTGCAGTAGCTGCTAAGATTCGTTCATTACGTAAACCTGAACCATACAAAGGAAAAGGTATTAAGTTTACTGGCGAAATTCTAAGAAGAAAAGCAGGTAAAGCAGCAGGTAAATAAACATAAATAATCAATTTGAGTAGGGATTCAAAACGATCCAACCATCAAATTAAAAATTAAATAAAATGGCAATTACAAAGGAATTCAGAAGAAACAGAATTAAGCAACGCATCCGTAAAGTAGTGGAAGGCGATGCTACAAGCCCACGCCTATCTGTTTTCAGAAGCAATAAAGGAATTTATGTTCAATTGATCGATGATGCAACTGGTAAAACGCTAGTAGCAGCTTCTTCAACTGATAAAGGAATTGCTGATGCAAAAGGTAATAAAATCGATCAAGCAAAATTGGTTGGTAAAGCAATCGGTGAAAAAGCAACAAAAGCAGGAATTGCTTCGGTTCGTTTTGACAGAAACGGTTACTTGTATCATGGACGTATCAAATCATTGGCAGAAGGTGCTCGTGAAGCAGGACTGAAATTCTAATTAGTAAGTAAAAAATGAAATCCGCCAGCGGCGGACTAAGACAAAAAATAGATAAAATGTCAAACGCAAACATTAAAAGAGTTAAATCAAGCGATATCGAACTAAAAGATAAGCTTGTTAGCATTCAACGTGTAACCAAAGTTACCAAAGGTGGTAGGAACTTTACATTTTCAGCGATTGTTGTTGTTGGAAATGAAAAAGGTATCGTTGGATATGGCCTTGGTAAAGCAAA
>C688J18823_10001143_pt1 | contig 16215 bp, 19 predicted proteins | sample HopSoiMetagenom1_FD_18823 | JGI IMG/M metagenome (IMG submission 18823) | reverse complement strand
CGGGCAGGGCAGTGAATTCCTCGTCCGCCTGCCGCTCGCCGCGCCGCCGAAGCCGGCCGCGGCGAACGAAGACACCGGTCCGCTCGCCACGCGGCGCCGCGTGCTGGTCGTCGACGACAACGTCGACGCGGCGCAGACGCTCGCCGAATACCTTCGCCTCGAGGGCCATCGCGTCGAGAGCGCGCTCGACGGCGAGTCGGGGCTGCGCATCGCGGAGACGCTGCATCCGGAGGTGGCCTTCATCGACCTCAACATGCCCGGCATGGACGGCATGGAGGTCGCGCGGCGGCTGCGGAAGACGCCGTGGGGACGCAATGCCCGCCTGGTCGCGCTGACCGGCATGGGACAGCGCGCCGACATCGTCCGCACGCGCGAGGCGGGCTTCGACGAGCACCTCACCAAGCCGGCGGAGCTGTCGCGCGTCTCGCGCCTCGCTGCAGCGTAGCGCTACGTTAGGAAGGCGCCTGCAGGAGGATTGCCGGATCCACCGCGGCGCCGTTCAGGTAGACGGCGAAATGCAGATGCGCTCCGGTGGCGCGGCCGGTGGCGCCGACCTCGCCGATAAGCGAGCTTGCCGCCACCGCTTGGCCGATCGCGACGTGGCGGCGACGCAGGTGGGCGTAGAGCGAGATGAGGCCCTGCCCATGGTCGAGCATGATCGTCTCGCCGAGGAAGAAATAGCTATCCGTGTCGATGGCTCGGCCCGCGGCGGCAGCCACGACGCGCGTGCCCGCGGGCGCCGCGATGTCGAGGCCGGAATGCGGCGCGCGGGGCGAGCCGTTGATGAAGCGCCGCGAGCCGAAGCTGCCGGTGCGCCGTCCGCGGGCCGGAGCAACGAGGCGGAGGGTCGCCGGCGCGGCATCCGAAAACGTGTGCAACAGCTTCGCAAGGTGCTCGCGCTCCCGCTCGAATTGCTCGAGCTCCGCCGTGGAAAGGTCGGCGCGCTCGGGCGGGATGGTCAGGTGCTGCTCGGGATAGCTTTTCTCGCCGACGCGGATGCTCGCCGATTCGCGGCGGCCATCGCCACGCTCAACCTGCACGCTCAGCGTCGAGCCGGACTCCGCAGCGAGTGGAACGCCGACGATGGCCCACCATTGCTTCCGTTCACGCCTCACCAGCACTCGCGTATCGCCAAGTCGCGCTACCGGCACGGCGGCATCGGCGCCGAGCGGGATGCGGGCGATGCTGCCGGGGACCGCGCTCGCCTGGGCTGCGCGGATGGGACGGAAGAGCAGGCTGCCCGCGAGCAGCGCAAGAATGTGGCGGCGCTTGACTAGCGGCCTTTCCAGACGGGCTTCCTCTTGTTGAGGAACGCCTCCATGCCTTCGCGGAAGTCCTGGCTCATGTAGCACATGAGGACGAGGTCGTTGCCCTCGCCATGCGGGATCTTCGGCCGCAAGCGAAGCACCGCTTCCTTCGTCGCCTGCAGCGTGAGCGGTGCCATGCCGGCGACCGTGCGGGCGAGCTCCTCGCCGCGCTTGAGCAATGCCGCCTGGTCCTCGTGCACCTCCATCACCAGGCCTTTCGACAGCGCTTCGTCGGCCTCGATCAGGCGCGCCTGGAACACGATGTCCTTCACGAGGGACGGCCCGACGAGATAAACGAGGCGGTTGTAGCTCGCGAGAGAGAGGCAATTGCCGAGCGTGCGTGCCACCGGAAAGCCGTACTTCATCGCTTTCGAGGCAATGCGCAGGTCGCAGCAGGCGGCGATGCTCGCGCCGCCGCCGGTGCACGCGCCATGGATGGCGGCGATGGTCGGCACCTTGCAGCCTTCGATCGCGTTCATCACGCGGTCGATGCGCTCCTCGTAATTGAGCGCATCTTCTTCCTTGTCGAAGGTGCGGAACTGCGAGATGTCGGTGCCGGCGGCAAAAGCCTTGTCGCCCCCGCCGGTCATAAGGATCGCCCTCACGCCTTGCGGGTCGTTGCAGATCTGCGCGAGCCGCTCGTACACCGCGAACGTCAGCGCGTTCCTCGCTTGCGGGCGGTTGAAGGTGACGTAGCCGACGCCGTCGCGCACTTCGTAGAGGAGTTCGTCCATGAGATTCCCGGAAATTTTCGCGATGCTACCATCGCGTCATCCACGAGGAGGATAAACGGATGGTCAGAATCGTTCTGGCAGCGCTCATGCTCGCCGCGCCGGCGATGGCGGCGGCACAGCAGAAGTATCCGAGCCGCACGATCGAAGTCGTGGTGCCTTACGCCCCCGGCGGCGGCACCGACAACCTGATGCGCATGATCGCCGGCCTCATCGAGGAGAACAAATGGTCGCCGGTGGCGATCAACGTCAATAATCGCGCCGGCGGCAGCGGCGCGGTCGGCTACAACTATCTGATCAACAAGAAGGGCGATCCGCACGTGGTGGCCGGCGCGACGCCGATGATCGTCTCCGGCAAGATCGAGGGCCGCCTGCCCGGCAATCACCGCGATGCCATGACGATGCTGATGATCGTGGCGATCGACGAGCTGATGCTGTCGGTGCGCACCGAGTCGCCGTACAAGACGATCGACGAGTTCGTGAAGGCGGCGCGCGCGAAGCCCGGCGGCATGACCGTCGGCGGCACGGCGACCAACACCGAGGACCACATCTTCACCTACCTCTTCGAGCGCGCGGCGAAGGTAAAGGTGAAGTACGTGCCGTTCAATTCCGGCGGCGAGGTGACCGCGGCGCTGATGGGCGGCCACATCGACGCCGGCGTGATGAATCCGAACGAGATCATCGCCCAGGTGGACGCCGGCAAGGCGCGCAATCTCGCCGTCGCCTCGCGCAAGCGCCTGGCCGACGCGCCCGACCTGCCCACCTTCGCCGAGCGCGGCTATGACTTCTACTGGGAGCAGATGCGCGGCGTGGTCGGCCCCGCCAACATGTCGCCCGAGGCGGTGAAGTGGTGGCAGGACACGCTGAAGAAGGTCACCGATACGCCGAAGTGGAAGAACGACTACATCAAGAAGAACCTCCTCACGCCGACACAATGGACGGGCGCGGAGGCCGACAAGTATCTCGACAGCCTGAACAAGAAATACACCGACGCCCTGACGGGCCTCGGCGCAGTGAAGAAGTAATTGGGGTCAGACCCCATTTAGGTAAGTGCACAACGCCGACCGCATCACGGCAGCGCTGCTGCTCGCCTTCTCGGCGGTGTTTTCCGCCGCAGCGCTCAAGTACTACACATGGTGGGGCGATAGCGGTCCCGGGTCGGCGTTCCTGCCGTTCTGGCTGGGACTCGTGATGGGCGCCCTAGCTCTGGGCCTTCTCTATCGCACCCCGGCGGAAAGCGCCCAGTGGATGCCGAGCCGCGAGGGCGCTAGACGCGTCCTCGTCGTGCTTGGTGTCACGGTGGCCTTCGTCACGTTGATGCAGGTGATCGGCATCGTCGTCGGCATCGCTCTTTTCCTCGCCATCCTGATGCGCTACTTCGAGCGCCAACCTTGGTGGCTGACGATCGTCATCTCGCTTTCTGCAGCGGGCATGAACTGGCTCGTGTTCGAGCACTGGCTGCGCGTGCCGCTGCCGATGGGCATTTTCTGGACTTCCTAGCGAATCTGAGCATGGGGTTCGGTGTGGCCTTCACGCCGTTCAACGTCATGATGGCGTTCGCGGGCGTGATGGTTGGCATGCTGATCGGCGCGCTCCCCGGCGTTGGGCCGCCCTCTGGCGTGGCGATGCTCCTGCCGCTCACCTTCGGCATGGATCCCACCTCCGGCATCATCATGCTCGCCGCGCTCTACGCCGGCACGATGTACGGCGGCACGATCACCTCCGTGCTGATCAACACGCCCGGCGAGTCGGCGTCCGTCGTTACTTGCCTCGACGGCTACCAGATGGCGCTGCAGGGACGCGCCGGTCCGGCGCTCGGCATCGCCGCATTGGGTTCCTTCATCGCCGGCACGATCGGTGTCGTGTTGCTGATGCTCGTCTCACCGCTCCTCGCGCGTTGGGCGCTGTCGTTCGGCCCGCCGGAGACGTTCGCCCTCATGTGCCTCGGCCTCACCACAGTCACGCTCCTCACCGGCGACGATGCCTTGAAGGGCTACATCAGCATGGCGCTCGGGCTGATGCTGGCCATGGTCGGCTACGACATCATCTCCGGCGACGCCCGCTTCGGCTTCGGCATCCCCGAGATGATGGACGGCATCGACTTCCTGCCGGTGGCGATCGGTCTCTTTGGTCTGGGCGAAGTGCTGCACGATGCCGAGCAGGTCGGCAAGGCGCCGGTGCCGAAAGGCAGGTATGGCCTGCGCGACGTGATGCCGACCGCGCTCGACTGGACGCGCAGCAAGTGGGCGATCTTCCGCGGCACGGTGCTCGGCTTCGCCGTCGGCATGTTGCCCGGAGCGGGACCGACGGTCGCGTCGTTCCTGTCCTATACGGTGGAGAAGAAGGTCTCGGCGCATCCCGAGCAATTCGGCAAAGGTGCCATCGAGGGCGTTGCCGGACCCGAGTCGGCGAACAACGCCGCGGCGACGGCGGCGATGGTGCCGATGCTGACGCTCGGCATCCCGGGGTCAGCCACCACCGCGATCATGCTCGGCGGCCTGATGATGTGGGGCCTTCGGCCGGGGCCGATGCTGTTCGAGAAAAATCCGCAGTTCGTGTGGGGCCTGATCGCCTCGCAGTACATCGCCAACGTGCTGCTCCTCATCTTGAGCACGGCGTTCATTCCGCTCTTCGTGCGCGCGCTGCGTATTCCGTACGGCATCCTGATGCCGCTCATCATCACGTTCTGCATCACCGGCGCCTATTCGCTGAAGAACAGCGTGTGGGACGTCGGACAGATGCTGGTCTTCGGCGTCGTCGGCTACGCGATGAAGAAGCTCGGTTATTCGCCCGCGGCGCTCGTCCTCGCACTCGTCCTCGGCCCGCACGCCGAACGCGCGCTGCGCCAGTCGCTCATCATCTCCGACGCCGGCCCCGGAATCTTCTTCCTCCGGCCTATCTCGGCGGTGCTGATGATGCTGGCGCTTCTCGCGATCGCCGTGCCGGTGACGCGCGCCCTCAGGACGTGGGTGCGGGCGGGCTGAACGTCTCGTCGAGCACCATCTTTCGCAGTGTCTCGAGCGCCACGTCCTCGCCGTATTCGGTGCGCAGCAGCTCAAGGTCGGCGAAGCGCTCTACGCCGAGCGCCTCGAGGGCGTTGCGAATCGCCGTGCGGATGGCGTCCGTGATGGCCGTATCGTTGGCGCGGAAGGCGACGATGCGCACGTCGAGGTTGCGGTCCATCACCGCCTGCAGGAACTCGAACATGCGCGATTCGTCGAAGCGCACGTTGCAGGCGATGGTGTCGAAGGGCCCGCGCTCCAGCTCGGCCAGGGCTTCCTTGAGCGATCGCGCGGCGACGACCTCTGCCGCACCCGCGAGCGCGCGGGTGAGCGCGTCGATCGCATCGTCCGTGCCGGCCGCGAGGACCCGGGGGCGGCTCACCGCCCGATGGTATCTCCCTTGCCTTTTATTTAGGCGGCACTATTTCTTTTGCGGCGCGTCGGGCTGGCCGGGGTGCTGCACGCTCGCCGGGTCGATGTGCGCCCAGTTGCGCGCGCTCTTGGTCCAGATGTGGGCCGTGACCTTCATGTCGGGCGCGTGGTCGAAGGTCCCGGCGCGCACCACCACCATCTCCGGGCTGGCTTCGCGCTGGCTGTAGACGCCCGAGCCGCAATCGCCGCAGAAGTAGCGGTGCAGCGTGCGGCCGCTATCGGCCACCGCGGTGTAGCGCTTGGGCTTTCCCTGGGTCAGCTTGAAGGCCGAGCTCGGCAGGATGGCGTTTACGGTCCCCTGCGCACCGCTCTGCTTCTGGCAGTTCTTGCAATGGCAGGCGCGCAGATCCTTGATGTCTGCGTCGATCGAGTAGCGGATCGCTCCGCACAGGCAGCTACCGGTCAGCATTCGCTCCTCCTAGTTTCCAAAACCGTCCGCCACGCGCATGTCGATGAGGTTCGGCTTGCCGCTCGCAAACCCCTCGCGCAGCGCAGGCGCGATGTCCTGCGGGTCGGTAACGCGCCTCGCGGCGAGGCCGAACGACTTCGCCAGCGAGACGAAGTCGATATCCGGCTCGCGGATGTCCATGCCGGTGAACTGGTCGGTCTTGCGAAACGCGACCAGGCGCTCCTTGATGATGCGGTAGCCGCGGTTGTTCGCGATCACGTAGGTGATCGGCAGTTGATGGTGCGCCGCGGTCCACAATCCCTGGATGGCGTACATCGCACTCCCGTCGCCGACCATGGCGGCGATCGGACGTCCGGGCAGCGCGAGGCTGATGCCGACCGCGCCGGGAACGGCGAAGCCAAGGCCGCCGCTCGCCAGTCCGTAGTAGTCGCGCGGCCCGCGGTTGACGAGAAACTTCGGCAGGCTGTTGGTGCTGACGAGACCTTCGTCAACCACCACCGCGTCGCGCGGCAGCGTCTCCGTGAAGCGCAGCATGAGGTATTGCGGATCGATGGGCTTCGTCTCCGCCGCCATCATGGCGTCGACGCGCGCCTTGTCGCGCTGCGCCGTCCAGTTATGCGGCTTCATCTGCGCAAGCCGGCGCTGCGCGTCATCGGACTTTTTGATGAGCGGGAGCAACGCCGCCAGCGTCTGCTTCACGTCCGCGTGCACGGCGATGTCGGTGCGATAGTTCTTGCCGAGCTCGTGCGCGCGCTCGGAGATGTGGATCACCGGCAGCGTCGGCGGCAGCGGCTCGACCGGGCTGTACACCGACATGCGAAGGAGATCGGCGCCCAGCACGAGGAGCAGGTCGTGCGACTCCAAGGTGGCGCGAACCTGCTTTTGCAGTCGCGTCAGCGTGCCCATGAAGGCCGGATGCTCGCTCGGAAACTGCGCCGAGTAGGGGATCGAAGAGGCGTACACCGCCGCGCCGAGGAGCTCCGCCAGCTCGGCCGCTTCGCCGAACGCGTCGCGAGTGGAAAGTTCCTGGCCGGCAAGGATCGCGGGCTTCTTGGCGCGCAACAGCATGTGCACGACGGCGGCGAGAGTGGCGTCGGTCGGCCGAACGGCGCCGTCCACGCGCACCGGGCGTCCCATGTCGAGCTCGAGCTTTTCGTCGAGCACGTCGCCCGGCAGGCTGAGGAACACCGGACCCGTCGGCGGCGTGAGCGCGATCTTCGCCGCGCGGTGGATGATGCGCGGCAGGTCGGCCGCGCGCGTCGCCTCGACCGCCCATTTCACCAGCGGCTGGGCGACCGGCACCAGCGGCTCGTACAGCATCGGCTCGAGAAGGCCGTGGCCTTGCTCCTGCTGGCCGGCGGTGAGGATCACCGGCGAGCCGGAGAACTTGGCGTTGTACAGGGCGCCCATCGCATTGCCGAGACCCGGCATGACGTGCACGTTGGCGGCGGCGAGCCGGCCGGAGGCGCGGCAGTAGCCGTCGGCCATCGCCATGACCACGCTCTCCTGCAGCCCGAGCACGAACTGGAGCTGCGGAAAATCGGGCACCGCTTCCATGATGGCGAGCTCGGTGGTGCCGGGATTGCCGAAGAGGTGAGTCACGCCTTCATCGACCAGAAGCTGAAGGAACGCGGCCCTGCCGGTTGTCATGCTCGGTTTCATCGGGGCGCTAGCCTAACCGAAGTCAAAGGGACAAAAATGGCGGCGGTCACCAATTAGGGGAGTGGCATGAAGGTCGCCGTGCTGGACGATTATTTCAACACCGTGCCGACGCTGGAGTGCTTCAAGAAACTGGCCAGGCACGAGGTCAAGGTTTGGAACGACCACGTGCAGGACGCGGACGTGCTCGCCGGGCGGCTGAAGGATGTCGAGGCGCTGGTGCTGATCCGCGAGCGCACCAAGATCCGCGCGCCGCTCCTCGAGAAGCTGCCGAAGCTGAAGCTCATCAGCCAGCGCAGCGTCTATCCGCACATCGACATCGAGGCCTGCACGAAGCAGGGCGTGGTCGTGAGCTCGGACATGCACAAGGGAACGCCCTCCTATCCGACGGCGGAGATGACCTGGGCGCTGATCCTCGCCGCGGCGCGAGACTTGCCCCAGCAAGTGGCGGCGCTCAAGGCCGGACGGTGGCAGATCGGCGTCGGCACCACGGTGCGCGGCAAGACGCTCGGCATCTTCGGCTATGGGCGCATCGGCGCCGAGGTGGCGAAGGTGGGCAACGCGTTCGGCATGAAGGTGCTGGTCTGGGCGCGCGAGGAGACGAGGAAGAAAGCCGCCGCCGATGGGTACGACGTCGCCTCCAGCAAGGCGGAATTCTTCGGGCGGTCGGACATCTTGTCGCTGCACATGCGGCTCGTCGACGCCACGCGCGGCATCGTGAAGCGCGAGGACCTGGCGCGCATGAAACCAAGCGCGATCTTCGTCAACACCAGCCGTGCGCCATTGGTGGAAAAAGGCGCGCTGGAGGCCGCGCTGAAGGAGGGCCGGCCGGGCAAAGCCGCCGTCGACGTGTACGACGAGGAGCCGGTGCTCGGCGGCAATCATCCGCTGCTCACGATGGACAACGTGATCTGCAGCCCGCACCTCGGCTACGTCACGCGCGAGGAATACGAGATGCAGTTCACCGACATCTTCGACCAGATCGTCGCCTTCGCTGCCGGCAAGCCGACCAACGTGGTGAATCCGGAGGTGCTGAAGCGATGAGGGCGCTCGTCGCATTGCTGATGCTGCTCGCGGGGGCAGCGCACGCGCAGTATCCGAATCGCGCCGTGCGCTTCATCGTGCCTTTTCCGCCGGGCGGCGGCATGGACATCGTGGCCCGCGCGCTCGGCGACAAGCTTTCGCCGCGGCTCGGACAGCCGGTGGTGATCGAGAACAAGCCGGGCGGCGGCACGACCATCGGGACCGACGTCGTCGCGAAGAGCGCGCCCGACGGTTACACCATCCTCGTCTCCGGCATCGCGAGCCAGGCGATCGTGCATCACATGCACCCGAAGCGCCCATTCGACATGCAACGCGACTTCGCGCCGGTGGCGCGCGTGGCGGACGGCACCATCGCCTTCGTCGTGCCGGCGAGCTCGAAAGCGCATTCGGTGCAGGATTTCGTCGCGCTCGCCAGAGCCAACCCCGGCAAGCTCACCTATGCGTCGTCCGGTGTCGGGGGCATCATCCATCTCACCGGCGAGATGTTCAGGCAGGCGGCCGGCATCGACATCACGCATGTGCCTTACAAGGGCACCACTCAGATCCTGCCCGACCTCCTCGACGGCCGCGTCGACCTCGCGCTGGACAGCCTGCCGGCCTACCTGCCGCATATCCAGAGCGGCAAGGTGCGCGTCTTCGCCGTCGCCTCGCGCGATCGCTCGGCGCTGATGCCGGGATTGCCCACCATGGCAGAAGCCGGCGTGCCGGGCGTTGTGGCGGCGACCGACTATGCGCTTTATGCGCCGGCGGGAACGCGACGCGAGATCGTGCAGCGCCTTTACCGCGACACGGCCGCGGTGCTCGAGATGGCGGACTTCCGCGCCAAGCTCGCGGCGCAATCGATCGAGGTGCGCGGCGGCACGCCCGACGCGCTCGCCACCGAGCTCACAGAGGAAATCGCGAAGTGGGGCCGCGTGATCGCCGCGGCCAACATCAAACCCGAATAGCTAGCCGACACCCTCGACCACGCGCATGTCGCGGTCGGCGCCGTCGCCAAGCGCGCGCAGCGCTTCGGCGTATTCCGGCGAGTCGTGCGCGGCCATCGCCTTCTGCACGCTGTCGAACTCGACGATCACCACGCGCTCGTTCATGCCCTTCTCATACGTCTTGACCGGCATGCCACGGATGATGAACTTGCCGCCGAGCTTGGGGATGGCGACGCCCGCGATCTTCGCGTACGCGCCCCATTTCTCGGGGCTGTTGATCTTGCGATAGGTGACGACGAGATATCCCTTGGCCATACGCTTCTCCTAAATTAACGGGGTTCGGTCCAGCTCTCCGACCACGCGAGACAGCAGCTGGAAGAGGGCTTGCCGAAGCGCTCTTGCGCGAACACTTTCGCACGCGACGCCTCGCCGTTTACCGAAAGCTGCGCGCTCTTCGCGGGGATGAAGGTGCTGTACACGCCAAGCGGGCGGTTCATCGCGCCCGGCGGCATGGTGAGGATGAAGGGTTTCATGAGATCCCACCACGACAGCAGGATCTCGTCCTCGGTCGTGGTGACGCGTTCCTCCATCGTCGCGAGCGAGTGGCCGCTGCGCGTGAACTGCGCGTCGACGATCGGCAGGCTCTCATCGGCGAAGGGCTTGTGCAGCAGCGCCTCGATGCGGCGCTGGAGGTAGCGCACGAGCCCGGCATTGTCGGCATAGACCACCGGTCCCTTTCCGGCCAGCGCCGATTCGACGAACATGCAGTGGCCCTGGCCGGCGGGCGACCACAACACGCGCCAGTGACTTACGCGGTCGGTGATAGTGGTGCCGCCGTCGTTAGAAAGCCGGATGAACGAGTTCTCCCCCGTCATCACGACGTCGTGCGGATCGACCATCTGTGGCTCGGCCATCACTCCTCCTGGAATTCGGGGACAGAGCCCTAATTCGGTAAGCTCCGCGTCGCCGGAATTAGGGCTCTGTCCCCGAACTCCCATAGGATAGGTCAATGCGCTTCGTCTTCGCTCTCCTGTTTCTCTGCTGCAGCGCCCTGGCTTCCGCGCAGCCGTTTCCAACCCGCCCGGTGCGGATGGTGGTGGGCTTCGCGCCGGGCGGTGGCACCGACATCATGGCGCGGCTCGTGTCGCAGAAGCTGTCCGAGCGGTGGGGGCAGCCGGTGGTCGTGGACAACCGAACCGGCGCCTCCGGCAATATCGGCGCCGAGATCGTGGCGCGCTCGGCACCCGACGGCTACACGCTGCTCACCGCTTTTTCGTCCCATGCGAGCAATGCCGCCCTGTCGAAGCTCTCGTTCGACATCAACAAGGACTTCAGCTCCATCTCGCAGATCGCCTCGGGTCCCGCGGTGGTGATCGCCAACCCCGCAGTGCCGGGGAAGACGCTCGCCGGCATGATTGCGCACGCCAAGGCGAATCCCGGCTCGATCAAGTACGGGTCGTCGGGCGTCGGCACGCCGGTGCACCTCGCGGGCGAGCTCATGCAGCAGATGACCGGCGCGCAGATGGTTCACGTGCCCTACAAAGGCATCGCGCCCGCCATGACGGCGATCCTGGCCGGCGACATCCACATCAGCTTCGCGACGCCGCTTTCGGCGCTCGGCCATTTGAAGAGCGGAAAGCTGGTAGGGCTCGCCGTCGCGGCGCCGAGTCGATTCCCGACGCTGCCGGACGTGCCGACTGCCGCGGAGGCCGGGCTGCCGGGCTACGAGGTCGATTTCTGGTACGGCCTACTGGGACCGGCCGGCATGCCGGCCGCGCTGGTCGATCGCATCCAGCGCGACCTGGCCGCTGTCCTCACCACGCCGGAGATGAAGGAGAGCCTGCTCGCCCAGGGCTGTATCGCGGTGGCCGGCCCGCCGCACGCTCTTACGGCGCTCATCGCGCGCGAATATGAACTGTGGGCGAAGGTGGTGAAATCGGGTGGGGTGAAGGTGGAATAGCGGGCGCCGGCTTTGCTAGAAGGGCGATTCCCTCATCTAACTGGAGTCCCCAATGCCCCGCATCCTCGCAGCACTCGTCGCCGCGACCTTCGCTTTCACGGCGGCGCCCGCACTCTCGCAAAGCACCGCCGACAAGGCCGGCGACGCCGCCAATCGCACGGAAAAGAAAGCCGAGTCCGGCGCTAAGAAGACCAAAAAGAAGGCGAAGAAGTCGGCCAACAAGGCCAACAGCAAGGCTCAGCGCGAGGCCGGCAAGGCCGAAGGCCGCGCCGAGCAGAAGAAAGCGGATTCGAAGTAGCTCGATTCGGGGTCAGGACCCGATTTTCAATCGGGCCCTGACTCCGGTGGTTCTCAGTCGTCGCGACTGGCGTTCTTCAGGTTGCCGACGCCCTTCTGCACTTTGCCCTCGGCGCGGTTCGCCATGCCTTTCGCCTGCTCCGAGCGGTTGCCGGTGACCTTGCCGACCTTCTGCCGCACCTTGCCCGCCATGTCCTTCACGTGGCCTTTAGCCTGATCCTTGTTCATGAGCGGGTCCTTTTACAGCAGGCGGATGGTCTGGTCGGGCAGCAGCTCGACACGCATACCGGGCCGGAACTCGTTGCTCTCCGTATCGAGGTATTGCATCTTGCCGTCGTCCATCTTGACGATAAGGCGCTTATACCCCGAGGGCGCGGCTGCGACGCCGATGTTGGCGCCGGCCGAGCCGCCAGCGGAGCTGGTGGCGGGCGCCGTGTTGCCATAGTAGGACGGCGAAGCGGCGACTTGCGTGATGACGCCGGTGCCGGCGCGATAGGCGATGGGTTGCGGCGCGATGCTGGCGCGTGGGAACGTATCGGCCGGCTTCGATGCGCAGCCACCGAGGACCGCCGCCGCGGCGAGCAGGGAAAGCGGGATTGCCATGAGTTTCATAGAACCTCCGTTGGTGATAGGCCGAAGGAGCTATGCAAGCCTCATTCCCGGAGCGCTTAGAACTCCTTGCCGAGCTTCCGATCGAGCGAGAAGCGACCGCCGCCGCCGAGCACGAACGCGCAGCAGACGACGAACAGGATGGCGGCGAACTCCGTGCCTCGCGTGGTCCAGTACCAGCCGTTGGGCATCTGGATCGCCACCGCGATGACGCCGAGCTCCACCGCCATCATGAACGCGATCGGGCGGGTGAAGAGGCCGGCGGCGAGGAGAATCATGCCGACGAACTCGAGGAGCGCCACCACCCACGCCCAGAACATCGGCGGGTAGAAACCCGTTTTCAGCACGTTGCCCGTCGCGATGCGCGCCGCGCCGTCGGAGAACACCTTCTCATAGCCGGAGGGCAGGATGAGAAGCGCGAACCAGACGCGTGCGAATACATAGGCGAAGGGCACGAGGAGCTCGTCGAAGCGCTGGATCACATAGCTGCCGACGGCGTGCCGGCCGGCGCCGCCGATGAACACCGCGAGCACCATGCCGAGCAGGAAGGTGTGGTACTGGACGCCGCCGCGCGTCCACAGCCATCCCTTGGCCATGTTGGCGACGATCACCATCAGGACGTCGATGATCAGGATCAGCGCCATCGGACGCACCAGGATCCCGAGCAGGATGAGCAGTCCGCCGATCAGCTCGAGGCCGCCGAAGACGTAGCCGAGCGGGCCGGCGGCCGCACCGAGAAAGAGCTTCTGCACGCCGTGGGGGATGAAGATGGCGCCGGTTGCTACGCGAATCAGCGTATAGGCATAGGGCTCGAGCGGTCGGTAAAGACGAGCCGCCCAGGGGATGATGGGGTGCGCCGTGGGTCGGGACTCGACGGTGCCTGCCGGAATGCTCGACATGATCCTCCTCCCTAGAAGCGAACTACAAGCGAACTACAAGCGAACGATTTCCACCCAGTTGCCGCCTTTGCCGGTCGGATACTTGCCAGCCGGCTTCAAGGCACCCGTCGCCGGGTCGATCAGGTAAGACGAAATCGTATCCGACTTCTCGCCGCTGACGATCATCACGCGCCCGGTCGAATCGATGCGGAAGCCGCGCGGCTGCTGCTCCGTCGGCGTGCTCGCCACATAGCTCAGCTGGCCATTGGCATCGGCGCGCAGCGTATTGATCGTGCTCGTGGTGCGCTCGGCCGCATAGACGAAGCGGCCGTCCGGGCTGACATGNATGTCGGACGCCCANATGTCTTTCTCCTTGTCGCGGTCGTTCGGCCGCGGGGCGCCCGGGCTCAGTCTCACGCCGGGAGCGAGCGATGAGGTCGAGCTCGATTCGCTGAGCAATCCGCTCTTTTCATCCAGGGCGAGCGTGGTCACCGTCGCGGTGAGCTCGTTCAGCAGATAAAGGAAGCGGCCGTCCGGCGATTGCACGATATGCCGCGGACCGCTGCCCTTGGCGAGCTGAACGAGCGGCGGCGTGTTCGCCGAGAGCCTGCCGGTCTTGTCGTCGAAGCGGAACTGGAACACCTGGTCCGTGCCGAGATGCGGCACGAAGGCATAGCGATTCGTGCGATCGGTAATGATGGCGTGCGCATTGCGGGCGGTGGGAATGACCTGCATCGGCTCGCCGACACGACCATCGGCCCCTACTGGATTGACGCAGACGAGGTTGGCACTGTACGAGGCCCCCAAGAGATAGCGGCCCGTGCGGTCGAAGACGATGTACGGCAGGCTCTCCGCTAGCGCCGCGGTACCCAGTGCTTTCAACGAACCATCGCGACCGAGCGCGTAGCAGTGCAGCTTGAATGGTTTGGTGCGCGCCGCGCCGACCAGCGTGCGCTGGTCCGGGCTCACCGCCAGCGGACCGAGCGTTTTTTCCGCCGGCGCGCCGCCGCGCGGTTCGAGCGTGCCGTCCGCATGCAGCTCGTAGATGCGGATCGCGCCTTCCTCCGCGCAGGAAACGTAGGCGAATGAGGACGGGGCAGGGTCGGTAGCCATGGGCGCGCTATCATCGGCGCAACCCCCGGAGGACGCAAATGGATCGAGCGAAAGTGTTCGGCAATTTCATCAATGGCGCGTGGACCGAAGGCAGCGGCGACTATGCCAACACCAATCCATCCGACACGCGCGACGTGATCGGCCGGTACACGCGCGCCTCTGCTGCGCAAGCCCGCGATGCGGTGGCCGCGGCGCAGGCGGCGTTCCCGGCATGGTCGGTGAGCACGCCGCAGCAGCGCTTCGACGCGCTCGATGCGGTGGGCACTGAGATCCTGAGCCGCAAGGCGGAGCTCGGCGACCTGCTCGCCCGCGAGGAGGGCAAGACGCTGCCCGAGGCGGTGGGCGAAGTGGTGCGCGCGGCCTATATCTTCAAATTCTTTGCCGGCGAGGCGCTGCGCATCCCGGGAGAGGTGATGCAGTCCGTGCGCCCTGGCGTCGGCGTCGAGGTGACGCGCGAGCCGATCGGCGTGGTGTCGATCGTCACGCCCTGGAACTTCCCGATCGCCATCCCGGCGTGGAAGATCGCGCCGGCGCTCTGCTACGGGAACACCATCGTGTTCAAGCCCGCCGAGCTCGTGCCCGGCAGCGCCTGGGCGCTCACCGAGATCATCAGCCGCGCCGGATTTCCGGCCGGCGTGTTCAACCTGGTGATGGGCAAGAGCGCCGAGATCGGCGATACGCTCCTCACCGATCCGCGCATCGCCGGCATCAGCTTCACCGGCTCGGTCGCCATCGGCCGCAAGGTCGCCCAGGCGGCGCTCGGCGGCATGAAGAAGTTCCAGCTGGAAATGGGCGGCAAGAATCCGCTCGTGGTGCTCGACGATGCCGACCTCAACACCGCCGTGAATTGCGCAGTGCAGGGCGGCTTCTTCTCCACCGGGCAGCGCTGCACCGCTTCTTCGAAGGTGATCGCCACCGAAGGCATCCACGACCGCTTCGTCGCCGCGGTGGTCGAGAAGATGAAGTCGCTCAAGATCGACGACGCGCGCAAGAAAGGCACCGACATCGGTCCCGTGGTGGACGAGCGCCAGCTATCCCAGAACCTGGACTATCTGTCGATCGCGCAGAAAGAAGGCGGGCGCCTCGCTTATGGCGGCAACCGCGTGGAGCGCAACACGGACGGGCAGCCGGGCTACTTCATGACGCCGGCGCTCTTCACCGACACGCTGCCCAACATGCGCATCAACCGCGAGGAAGTCTTCGGCCCGGTGGTGAGCGTGCTGCGCGCCCGGAACTACGAAGAGGCGCTCGCCTGGGCGAACGACACCGAGTTCGGACTTTCGTCCGGCATCTGCACCACTTCGCTCAAGTATGCGACGCATTACAAGCGCCATGCGCAGGCGGGCATGGTGATGGTCAACCTGCCCACTGCGGGCGTCGACTACCACGTGCCGTTCGGCGGTCGCAAAGGCTCGAGCTACGGTCCGCGCGAGCAAGGCCGTTACGCGGCCGAGTTCTATACGACGGTCAAGACGGCCTACACGCTGGCCTGATGCCATGCCGAAGATCGCCGCGCTGCCGAACGGGCCCTACTACCTCCTGCAGTCCTTGGACGCGTCGCCGGTGCCGCATCTCCAGCGCTCGTCCGGCGCGCAATGCGCTACCGCCCGCGGCGTAGCGCTCTGCCGCTGCGGTGCCTCGAAGAACAAGCCGTTTTGCGACGGCACCCATTCGACGAATGGCTTCTCTTCCGCCAATACCGCCGACCCGGCGCTGAATAAACGCGAAGCGCACGTCGGCAAGCACATCACCATCTTCGACAATCGCGCGCTGTGCGCGCACGCCGGTCTGTGCACCGATAAGCTCAAGGCAGTGTTCCGTTATGGCAGCGAGCCATGGATCGACGCC